>MLJW01000015.1_pt1 | contig 329332 bp, 272 predicted proteins | sample 888231 | NCBI WGS metagenome assembly MLJW01 (sample SAMN05788063, study PRJNA343431) | mine drainage metagenome | isolation source: sample collected from the inflow into an acid mine drainage treatment plant... | place: Germany: Lusatia, lignite mining district
CCGGTTTTAAAGCGTTGCATGTTGGTATCTTTCTGTTCGGCAGGCATCCGGCCATGCACCATGCTGATGCTGTATTGATGTTCGGGGAAGAAACTTTTTACCTGCTCGTAGCCCTGCATCAGATCTTCATAACTCATCTTTTCACTCTCTTCAATCAATGGATAAACAAAATATGCTTGTCTGCCTTTTGCAATTTCTGTTTTTACAAAATCCATCACACTTGCTCTTTTGGTTTCGTAACGATGAACCGTGGTGATAGGATGCCTGCCCGGTGGCAATTCATCCATCACACTATAATCCAGGTCGCCATAAGCGGTCATGGCTAATGTACGCGGAATGGGTGTTGCGGTCATTACCAAAACATGCGGCGGTATGGTCGCTTTTTCCCAAAGCTTGGCACGTTGCGCCACACCAAAACGATGTTGCTCATCAACAATGGCCAATCCCAGATTTTTGAACTGAACAATATCTTCAATGATGGCATGTGTGCCCACTACAAAATGAATCGTATCGTCCAATAAACCCTTTAATATTTTTTTTCGTTGTGCCGATTTTGTGCTGCCCGTTAATAATGCAATTTCGATCGGCATCTCTTTTAATAATTCGCTTAAGCCGTTATAATGTTGCTGTGCAAGAATTTCGGTAGGAGCCATCATGCAGCTCTGATAACCATTATCGGCTGCAAGCAACATGCTTAATAAGGCTACGATTGTTTTACCACTTCCCACATCGCCCTGCAATAAACGATTCATCTGATGACCGCGTGCTGTATCGTTTCTAATTTCTTTCAACACACGTTTTTGTGCACCTGTTAATTGAAAGGGCAGGTGATGATTATAAAAATCATTGAACAGTCCGCCTACTTTTTCGAACACAATTCCTTTGCTTACCTGATGCCTTTGCAAGCGAATTAAATTCAATCTTATTTGTGCGATGAATAATTCTTCAAACTTTAAACGTTGCAATGCTTTATCGTATTCCTCCGGAGATTGAGGTAAGTGAATAGACCGGTAGGCCTCATATCTTTTCATTAATTTCAATCGTTGCAAAACATCATCAGGAATATTTTCGGCAATATCTTTTTCCTGAATGGATGATAATAAAGTGTAAGTCAATTTCCCTATCTGCCGGCCATTCAATCCCCTTGCTTTTAATTTTTCGGTGGTAGGATACACAGGTTCTAAGAAGGGTTTGCCATCTGCAATGGCAGGAATGTATGGTTCTATTTCGGGATGAACGATTTGCGGCTTACCATTAAAGAAACCGGTACGTCCGAATATTAAATAATCGCTGCCGATATGCAAATTTTTATGTACCCAGTTGATGCCCTGAAACCAGGTCAATTCTAAAATGCCGGTGCTGTCTTTTATGTGACCGATCAATCTTTTGGAACGTTTATCGCCTATCACTTCAAAGTCTAATAATGTTCCTGCAACCTGAATATATTCGGTTTGAAAATTGATGTCTTTTATTTTACTGACTTTCGTTTTATCGATATGCCGATTGGGAAAATGTTCGAGCAGATCGTTAAAAGTAAAAATGCCTAATTCTTTTTTAAGCATATCACCACGCAAAGGGCCCACACCTTTCAGGTATTCGATGGGAGAGCTTAATATGGAAGAGTTATGAGTTATGAGTTATGAGTTATGAGTTACAAATATCGGATGAGAAGTTATAATTTTTCTATTATAACTTATAGCAATTTAAGTATTTAAAGCCATCTGGATTTTTGTTATCAGAAGTACTTGAAGCAGGATGAATAAAATCCTTATTCTATATTTCACGATAGGATATTCTGATGGCTTCTTTTCGGGGTAATCCTTCTTCAATTTCTTTTACAATTTTTAAAATCAATCTTTTGTCATACCTGGACTGTCGAGTGACTCTTTGGGCATAAATTGCTATTTGATATGATTCTATACACTTGTTTTTGTGTATAGCTATTTAGGCCAAGACAGAGGATTAAATGTAATTCCTGTATCATTGAACACGAACATCAATGGAACAAAGTGTATTAGTCCCGCTGAAACTGGGCTGCAGACCAACAGGTGATGTTACCTGTATCAGGCTAATTAAAAAAAGCCTCTCTCTTTCACTAAACACCATTGCCAAGAATTATCTTCGTTGAAATGTGCAGTTTTTAATTCATGAAAAATGAGAATTAATTTTTAAACATCACCACTTTATGAATCTTAGTAAAAAAAGAACTTGCGCCTTTTTGTTGGTGACCATTTGTTTTTTGGGAATGATGCAGCCGGCATTTTCGCAAAAGAAACATCATCATAAATTCGCCGATTCATTGTTGTTCAAAAGCAACGATACAGCGTTAACTGCATTGGTCAGTAAAATAGAATCTTACACTTACACCATCGATCATACAAACTTTCTTATCAAGAAACAAATCGATATAACCCCTATTGCCATTGATTTGCGTGATATCGGAAAAAGGCTGGAAAGTTTTAAAACAAGGCTTGAGAAGAAAGGTGACCGTATGAATTTGAGGAGCCTTAACAGTGCGACTATTTTATTAAAAGAGGTCGCAAAAAAACTAACTAAATATAAAACCGCACTAGCAGATTACAGCAAAGAATTGTCGGAAAGCAATGCAGCGGTAAAAAAAATTATTCATGACCCGGCATTAAATACACCTGTCACCGATTCGATATTGATAGAACAATTAGATGATATTCTAACCGAAGGAAAAACTTTGGATTCGGTGCAACTGCAAACATTGGGGCATGTAAACTTATTGCTGAACCATGTGTCCATCACTTTACTGCAGGCCGATGATATTATTTCGGATATGGGTTATTTATCGGTTTCTTTAAAAATGGGAATGTGGGAAAAAGATGAAATGCCTTTATTGCGTGCCAATCCGTTAAAATATCAGCAATCATTTTTTGAAATAACCCAACAAACATTACAACGTTCTGTAAAGATCATATCGATTTATTTAACCGGAAAATGGAATATATTGGCATTGGGCTTATTGATGTTTATTTTTATTACGGGATGGTGTTTATCTAATATGTACCGGATAAAAAAATTAGAAACAGCAACAACTGTTTTGGCACCGGTTCATGTTTTAAAACACAATGTTGTAGCGGGATGTTTAATGGCTTTATTTACTTACCTGCCATTTTTATTTGCCAACCCGCCTATGTCTTTTCTGCATTGTATAGAATTGTTGCGATTGATGGCATTGTCGTTTTTGATCATTCCTTTTTTAACTAAGCAATCAAAAAATATTTGGTTATTGCTTTTTATTATTTGGATCTATTATGCGTTAGATGATCTGTTATTAGATTCGGCATTTGCCGAACGTTGGGCATTATTAATTGCAGGTATTTTATTAATAGTTATTTGTATAAAGCTGATCATCGACAGGAAAGAAAATTTTGTGCAGTTAGAAGAATCTCCTGCAACAAAAGCATTACTCATTTTTACTTTAGCGCAGATCATCTTATCGGTAATATTTAATGTAACCGGTCGTGTTGCGTTGGCAAAAATATTTGGCGTAAGTGGCATACAATGTTTGATGCTGGCCATTGCATTGAAAATATTTTCTACGATGGTACTCGAAGCCATTTACCTGCAATCGGAAGCATATTCTAAAAGCCGCTTTTCGGACTTTATTAATTTTAATGAAATACAGATACGGGTTAAAAGAATTCTCTGGATCATTACTTTAATTATCTGGACGGTTTCATTGATACGTAATCTTACGATGTACGATGAGATGATGACTATGGCCGATAGTTTTTTTAATCAGCAAAGAAGTATTGGTAATATGATCTTCACTTTTAAAAGTGTTGCCGTATTTATCTTCATTATTTGGTTATCGTCGGCCATCTCAACTGTCATTAATTTTTTCTTTGGCAACGAAAGTTTACAAGGAACGGGAAAAAGAAAACGTTTTGGCTCGATGATGTTATTGATACGGTTGACCATTTGGACTTTAGGTTTTTTAATTGCAGTTGCCGCAGCGGGAATTCCGTTAGATAAACTTTCGTTCATGCTGGGTGCATTGGGTGTTGGTATTGGTTTTGGTTTGCAGACTATCGTGAACAATTTAGTATCGGGAATTATCATTGCGTTCGAACGGCCCATACAGGTTGGAGATCTGATTGAGATTGGAAATAAAACAGGAACCGTAAAAGAAATTGGGGTTCGTTCCAGCAAAATAAAAAATGCCGATGGTGCCGATATTATTATTCCTAACGGAGATCTGTTGTCGCAGCATTTGATCAACTGGACGATGCAGGATACACAGAAGCGCGTTGAATTTACAATTTCAATTCCTTATGCCGCCGATATTGAAATGGTAAAAACATTAATTCAATCAAGGTTAAAACAGAACGAAAATATTTTGCAATCGCCGGCACCTGCTGTAGTTGTTCAAACATTTGCCGGTCAGGCCATTGAAATAAAAATACTTTGCTGGGTACCCGATCTAACAAAAGCAGCTTCGGTAAGAAGCAATGTCATGTTGGATATTTATGCGGCTTTGCATGCTGCAGGTGTGCAGTTGCAGTTGCCTTTGTAAAAGATGATGTAGAAAATTTATTTTTTGTTGACCAGCATTTGTACAAATGGCATCACCTGTTGCGTCGCACACTTGTACGTTCGGAGCTATGAGCAGCGAGCCACGAGCTTCGAGCAACCGCTCACAGCTCGAAGCTAATAGCTCATAGCTTTCCTCAGTTGAAGTGTGCGACGCAACAGGCGATGCCACCTGCACCGCAGCTTGTTACAAAAAAATTATTTTATCATTTACCAATCAGCGTTCTAATAATTATCTTCGCCGACTATGAAGAAAGAGGTTGTTTTAAGCGGCATTCGTCCCACAGGTTTTTTACACCTTGGAAATTATTTTGGTGCCATGCGCAATTATGTGCGCATGCAGGATGAATATGATTGCTATTTTTTTGTTGCCAACTGGCATGCACTAACAACACATCCCGATACAAAAGAATTGCAGGATAGTGTGCATCGTGTGATCGCAGAAAATATTGCATGCGGATTGGATCCCGAAAAAGTGGCTTTGTATGTGCAGAGCGATGTGCCCGAAATTGCAGAATTGTATTTGTATTTAAACACGATGGCATATAAAGGTGAGTTGGAAAAAACTACAACCTTTAAAGATAAAGTAAGGCAGCAACCCGATAATGTGAATGCAGGATTATTAACTTATCCGGTATTGATGGCGGCCGATATTTTAATTCACCGTGCCGTGAAAGTGCCTGTGGGTAAGGATCAGGAGCAACACCTGGAAATGGCAAGAAATTTTGCCGAACGTTTTAATCATCGTTATGGTGATGTGTTGCCATCGCCACAGGCATTTAATTTTGGAAGTGAATTGGTAAAGATCATGAGCCTGGATGGTAACGGTAAAATGAGCAAGAGTGAAAATCAGATGAACACTTTATACTTAGCCGATGATGATGATCTGATTCGCAAAAAAATAATGAAAGCCAAGACCGATAGTGGCCCAACACAACCTAATTCTATCAAGCCCGATTATATCGAAAATATTTTTACATTATTAAAATTAGTGAGCGACCAAACAGTTGTAAATAAATTTGAAACCGATTTTAATAATTGTGTTATCCGTTACGGCGACCTGAAAAAACAGTTGGCAGAAGATATGGTTAATTTTATTAAACCGATAAGGGAAAAAGCTGCCGATATTCAAAATAATAAAACACTGCTTTCAAACATTATTCATCAGGGTGCAGAAAAAGCAAGGGCAAGTGCTTCGGCCACTTTAACCGAGGTAAGAAAAGCAATGCGGCTGAATTATTAATTGGTTGGTTGCCGTTAAAAACGGTTCCAATCAAATAAATTCGGAAGTTGTGTAAAAAATATTTAATAAAGTGTTCAGTTGATACTTCGTATTTCGTACTTTCAATTATATGGCAAAGGCTAAAAAACCAAAACATGTTGCAGTGGCCGGTAATATCGGCGCCGGCAAAACTACTCTTACAGAAATGTTGAGTAAACATTATAAATGGATACCCCAGTTTGAAGATGTGGATCATAACCCTTACCTGATGGACTTCTACGAGGATATGCCCCGTTGGAGTTTTAATTTGCAGATATACTTTTTGAACAGCAGACTAAATCAGTTACTCGATATTCAGCGCGGTACAGAAACTATTATTCAGGACAGAACCATTTATGAAGATGCCAACATATTTGCACCAAATCTGCACGATATGGGATTGATGAGCAAACGCGATTTTGAAAATTATTATAAATTTTTTCAAACGCTGAAAACAATGGTGCAGCCACCCGACCTGTTGATCTATTTAAAATGTTCGGTACCAACATTGGTGGCACAGATCCAGAAACGCGGCCGCGAATATGAAGAAAATATACGTTTGGATTATTTAAAAAAGCTGAATGAATATTACAGCAAGTTTGTTGATAGTTATAAAGAAGGACCTTTATTGATCATTGATTGCGATAAAAATAAATTTGCCGAAAACGAAGAACATTTTGGCGAGATACTAAGCAAGGTTGACAGCACTTTATTCGGGCTGTTTTAATGAAATAAGCAGGAATATTTTTTTAGAACCCGCGAAACAGCGGGTTTTGATTTTTAGACATGAAGATTGATTGATATTCTAACAATATTTTAAACATTTAGAAAGATTTATAGTTATAATTAAAAGTAGGTTTGTGTAAACCGAATTAAAAACTTAGTTACCCATGAAGAAACTGTTCATCACAAGCGCAATTTTAGTAATGAGTATTTTAGCTATTGCACAAAAACAGTATATCCCACCAACTTATTCCAGTAACGACAGATCGAACGGGGGAAAGGATTTCAATAAAGACAATATTTTTTTAGGGGGCAGTCTGGCATTGGGTTTTGGCAGTTATAGTTTTAATGTTGGTGGCACACCCGAAATTGGTTATACATTCAATGATTGGTTTGACGCAGGTATTTCTTTTAATTTAAATTATCAGTCGGTTCGTGCTGATCCTTATTATAATAATAATGTAAGGCAAAGAAGTTTTAATTATGGCGGTGGCCCTTTCTTTAGAGTGTACCCACTCAAACAATTTTTTATACAAGGGCAATTTGAGGAAAATTGGGTTAAGTATAATTTTGCCGATATGAATCAGGGAGGAGCATCATCTTCTCTCACCACTCAGGCATCGAGCTTTTTAGCCGGGATAGGGTACACCCAACGCATTGTTGGACAAGGCAGTTTTTATACTTTGATAATGATGGATCTGATGACAGACCCATATTCACCTTATCGGTTAATGAACAGCAATAATAGTTCGTATGCAGTTCCGGTGATACGTGCCGGATTTAATTTTTATCTGCATTCTAAGAAAAGATAGTATGCGGCGAATCGTGAATTGAAATTCGCAGTTGCCAGTCCTCGTGTAAAAATTCCTGTTGCTGCATATTTTTAATATGGGCAATTAAATGATCATAGAATCCTGCTGAATTAAGCAGGATTATTTTTTTCTCGTGGATCTTTAAAGCATTCCACGTAATTAATTCAAACAACTCATCTAATGTTCCGTTACCGCCGGGCAGGATGATGGCTGCATCGCATAATTCGTACATCATCTTTTTCCTAACATGCATATCGCTCACCACCCTTAAATCGGTGATGCCTTTGTGTTGTTGTTCCCAGCTTAATAAAACTTCTGGGATTACGCCGATCACTTTACCATTGTTATTCATTACTGCATCGGCTACAGTGCCCATTAAACCTACTCTTCCGCCACCATAAATCAATGTGATCTGATATTGTGCAAGCAATTTTCCTAAGATAGTTGCATGTTCAACAAATAAAGGATTGCTGCCACTTTTACTGCCGCAAAACACTGCCACATTTTTAATATTGCTTTTATTCATACACAATATTAAGAAGCTGTTTTTATTTATTTTTTATTTTTTGTGTTATTGATTTATGATGAAAAAGGTTGGTAACGAACCGAACGTACAAGTGAGTGACACAAGCCTCATCTGCCTTTCAGGCATCTTCTCCTGAAGGAGAAGAGAAATGGATGTGGTTTGGTTATGTCAAGTCTAACTGACTCCTTTGGAGAAAAACTATCGCCTGTACCATCAAAATATTTATTCAGCCAACTTAAACATTGTTTTTTATCTTGTCAGCAAATTCATCATCAGAAAAAAATATTATGTCGCCATTACTTTTATTTTCGTTTGTTGTTATTTATTTTTTGTTATTGCTTACTGTTGCCTGGTGGACAGGAAGGCACAGCAATAACGAATCTTTTTTTATCGGCAACAGAAACAGTAACTGGATGTTGGTGGCATTTGGTATGCTGGGCACTTCGTTAAGCGGCGTAACTTTTGTGAGTGTGCCTGGTGCTATTGCCGGCGAAGCATTTGCGTATTTTCAGGTAACCATTGGTTATATATTCGGGTACATTGCCATTGCGTATGTTTTATTGCCTTTGTATTACAGGTTAAATCTTACATCGATCTATAATTATTTGCAAAACCGTTTGGGATTTGCTTCGTACAAGACCGGTGCATCGATTTTTATTTTATCGAGGATATTAGGTGCTACTGCAAGATTATATTTAGTGGTGAATATTTTGCAGGATGCCATTCTCCGAAATTTCAATATTCCCTTTTGGGCAACAACACTCATTATTTTATTGATGATATTGTTATACACTTACGAAGGTGGCGTTAAAACAATTGTGTGGACCGATACTTTGCAAACAACCTGTATGTTGGCAGGATTAATTATTTGCGTGGTTTATATCATGAGCAATATGCACATTGGTTTTTTTGAAAGCTGGCAGATATTACGCGATAAAGGTTATTCGAAAATATTTTTTACCGATCCGCACAGTAAATTATTTTTTGTAAAACAAATTCTGGCCGGTGCTTTTATTTCTATTACCATGACGGGTATGGATCAGGAAATGATGCAGAAAAATATTTCGGTAAAAACATTGAAAGATTCGCAAAAAAATGTGTTGACCTTAGGATTTATTTTAGCGATCGTTATTTTAATATTTTTATTTCTCGGCGGATTACTGTACCTGTATGCAGCACAGCAGCATGTTACTGAGGTTGGCGATAAATTGTTCCCGGTTATTGCATTGCATCACATGCCGCCGATCGTTTCTGTAATTTTTATTATTGCATTGATCTCGGCATTGTTTCCCAGTGCCGATGGTGCCATCACCGCACTTACTTCAACATTTTGTATCGACATACTGGGCATCCAGCGAAATAATAAATTGAACGAAGCAAAAAGAAAACACATACGGCATATTGTGCATCTTGTTTTTGCTTTTGTGTTTTTATTTTTTGTGATGGTATATAAATGGATCGACAGCCCGAGCATGATCGGCATTATTTTGCGTGTTGCATCTTATACATACGGACCGTTATTGGGATTGTTTACATTTGGAATTTTATTGAAAAGAAACGTGACTGATAAATTAGTTCCGGTTGTTTGTTTACTGGCGCCTGCATTATGTTATTTTTTAGATACACATCAAAAACGAATTTTCGGTACTTACGAAATAGGATTGGAATTATTAATCATCAACGGATTATTTACTTTTCTCGGATTGTTATTGGTTTCTAAACCGAAACCTGCAACCGAATAGATGATTTTGTTGTAATGTAGCCGGCATATTTCATCGGGACTTGTACGTTCGGAACTTTCTTGAGCAAAAACGGTCAAAGATTTATTTGTATCAAATTCGAGTGCCGCGTATTTTTAAATCATTCAACAATCAAATAATATTTTTAAATGAAAAAAATTTTCAAACCTAAAGATGGTGTCCCTTCATTTTATCAGGGTTACATTGATCTTGTTCCAAATGATGGTAATTTGCTTCAACACTTAAAAGATATTCAATCCGAAACAGAACAACTCTTTTCAAATCTTCCGGAAGAAAAATTATTATACCGTTATCAACCCAATAAATGGAGCATTAAAGATTTGCTCGTTCATCTTGCCGACTGCGAAAGAGTAATTACTTACCGTGCAATGCGAATAGCAAGACGCGATAAAACAGATTTGCCCGGATTTGATGAAAACCTTTTAGTTGCCAATGCTAATGCCGATAAAAGAAACATCAATGATATTTTAAAAGAGCTGTCAACTTTGCGTAATGCCACGCTGGTTTTTATTGAAACATTGGATGATGAATCTTTAGACCAAACAGGTACTGCAAATGGCTATGCTATTTCTGCAAGATTATTAGTGAACCATATTTATGGCCATCATCAGCATCATCTTAAAATTATCAAAGAAAAATATCTTCATAGCCCTGCTTAGTTTTTAAAATAGTTATGGTGATAAGTCATAGTTTATTTCAACAATAAATTGTAAACTTCACGTTAACCAAAAAACTAACGATGGAAAAGTCTCAAAAAATCGGTGCGCAGATCTATGGCTACACCGTTTGCCTGGTTGCCGTAATTACTTTTTTATTATCAGTTACGGCATTTGTAAATGCCATTATCGATTTGGGCGATCCCATTCATTCGGGCTGGAATGCAGCTGGTTCGCCAAGTTTGGCTTCCTTCGAAAATTATAAGATGGATGTTTTAAAATCTTCGCAGAAAACTGATGATACATCAAAATCATCTTATGTTCCTGATGAACAAACATTGCGTGCCATGTATGAAGCCGCAAAAAACGATAAGATTTTATCTGTCAGGCATTCTTCCAATCGTTCTATGATCATCAGCGGTATCTTAATATTCATTTGTGTAGTTCTTTTTGTAACTCATTGGCGGTGGATGCAAAAAAATACCAGGCAGGAAGCCTGATAAAATATCATTTTTCCGATAAATTATTTTTCAACAAGTTTTAATTTGTTGGGTGGATATTATTTGCATGTTTGCTTTCAATTTTTTCGCTTTTATTTGCATATTCACGAAACCCTATTTTTGCAAATTGTGAGGGTGAATTTGTACTAAAAAATATTTATTTATCTTCAATCCCCCAATTGAAAAAATAACGTATGAAAAAAGAAAGTGTAGAAGACCTTGAAGTTAATTTGACCGGTGAAGAAACGGTATCTGAGAGCGGTGAAGTAAAGCCTAAATGGTATAAACGTATCCGTAAGGGTATTACTACTTCTTCGACCGAAAAAAGGGATACGCCTGAAGGTTTGTGGAGCAAATGCCCCGAATGCAATTACATTCTTACCTCATCCGAATTAAAAGAAAATTTATTTGTTTGCCCCAAGTGTAATTACCATCACCGTATTGGCAGTGAAGAATATTATGATTTCCTTTTTGACGGTGAAGAATATATTGAGCTGTTTGACAACATTCAAAGCAAAGACTTTTTAAATTTTACTGATCTTAAAAATTATCAGAAACGTTTGGATGAGATTCATTCCAAAACCAATTTAAAAGATTCGATGCGCATTGCTACAGGAAAAGTTAATGGCGAAGGAATTGTGATTGCCTGCATGGATTTTGAATTTATTGGTGGAAGCTTAGGAAGCGTGATGGGCGAAAAATTCAGCAGGGCTGTTGATTATTGTGTAGAAAATAAATTGCCATTTTTAGTTATCAGTAAAAGCGGTGGCGCCCGAATGATGGAGAGTGCTTTTAGTTTAATGCAATTGGCAAAAACAAGTGGTAAACTATCGCAGTTAAGCGACGCAAAACTTCCTTTTATTTCTTTATTGACCGATCCAACATTTGGCGGCATCTCGGCAAGCTTTGGTATGCTGGGCGATTTGAATATTGCCGAACCAGGTGCCCTGATTGGTTTTGCGGGTCCACGTGTAATTAAAGAAACCATTAAAAAAGATTTGCCTGAAGGATTTCAGCGCAGTGAATTTTTATTGGAACATGGATTTCTGGATTTCATTGTTGACAGAAAAAAATTAAAAGATAAATTATCGCAGCTGATTATTTTATTCAGGAATTAATTGCTGAATAATGTGATGCAGTACAAGAGTGCGACGCAACGAAGATGCCACTGTTGATGCTGCTGGTAACATAATCATTACTTTTGTCCCGCTTTAACAGCGGGATTTTTATATGGCTAAAGAAATGAATAACAGGCAGGCTTATTTTAATTATCACATAGAAGATAAATATGTGGCAGGCATTGTTTTGCTGGGCACCGAAGTGAAAAGTGTACGCGATGGTAAAGTAAGTTTTAATGATGCGTTCTGTATGTTTGAAGGAAATGAATTATGGGTAAGAGGTTTATACATTGCCGAATATTCGCACGGTACCATGAATAATCATATTGCGGTGCACGACAGAAAATTATTGCTGACAAAAAAGGAATTGAGCCGTCTGCAAATTAAAATGAAAGACAAAGGCTACACCATTGTTCCGCTGAAAGTATTTTTAAATGAAAAGAATTTAGTGAAAGTAGAAATTGGGCTGGCCCGCGGGAAAAAATTGCACGATAAAAGAGAAACGATCAAACAACGCGATACGGAGAAAGAAATAAAACGTTATTTGAAATAAGAGTTGATTACACGGATTTTTGCGAATTACACGAATTAGTTGTTTAAAGATGAAGCAGTCAAATAAAAATTAATGAACTTGAAATATTAACGATTTAGTTTTTCTTTTTTTAGTTTTTCTTTCTTTAGTTTTTATTTAGTCATTGTATTTTCTTTTCTTCTCAGGATTATATTCCATTTGTTCGATCAAAGATTCGGCGGTTGGGTTTTTTGTAACAGCCACTGCTACCTGAAATAAAACAATAAATAAAATAACAGAGCCGATCAATTCTTCGATCGTTATCCAATAGCCCCACCAACTGTACACAACGGCTTTTTCGGGATGTGCAGTTTCATAAATTACCTCAACCTGTTTTCCTTCGGATAAGTTTCTTAGAAAATATTTTGCATCAACCGAATAATAGTCTTTGCCGATGGAGAAAAAAGCTTTTGGCGTGGAATGCTTACCGGTACTGTCTTTTACGAGATGAATGCTTGCTGATGTTATTTCGCCATCGAGATAATCCGGTTGGCGAGTAAAGAAAATATAGGTTACAAAAACAACGAAATAAAGTATGGTGATTGATTTGTACAAGACTGATGCGCAGATTAGATGATGTGCAAATATGCACATTTAAAAAACAAAAAAGGATTGAAACTTAAATTCTTTCAATCCTTTTCATGTTGAGTATTGTTATGTTGTACAAGTGTGCGACGCAACCACAGCATAATTTTTATTCTGCTGCTCAGTACAAAAATTAATTCAAACTTCTGAAATCTACCGGCACTAATTTACTTACACCGGGTTCCTGCATGGTTACGCCATAAATTACATCCACTGCACTCATCGTCATTTTATTGTGTGTTACGATGATGAATTGCGAGTTCTCGCTGAACTTCTGGATCATCTGCGTAAACTTGCCAACGTTGGCATCATCGAGTGGTGCATCAACTTCATCTAAAATACAGAATGGTGCCGGCTTAATTAAATAAATGGCGAATAATAATGCTGTTGCGGTTAATGTTTTTTCACCACCACTTAATTGTGAGATGGAAGAAGGACGTTTACCTTTTGGTTTGGCAACAATGTCAATACCGGTCTCAGCAAGGTTTTCAGGGTTGTCCAAAACCATGTCGGCGGTATCTTCTTCAGTAAATAATGCTTTAAATACTTTTTGGAAATTCTCTCTCACTCTATTAAACGTATCTAAGAATTGTTGATTGGCTGTTGCTTCAACTTCCTGAATGGTTTGTAATAAACTTTCTTTTGCATCAACGAGATCATTCTTTTGTTCGAGAATAAATTCGTAACGCTTTTTCATTTCGGTGTAAGCTTCAATGGCCGTTGGGTTTACTTCACCCATATTTTCCAAACGCTTACGCATCCTGTCGCTCGTAGCTTGTAAATCTTCTAAGCTGGTATCGGTTGTTCTTGGTTGATCGATGATTTCTTCTAATTCAATTTTAAATTCAACACTTAATCTTTCTTTTGTCCCGGCCAGTTGCAATTTCAGATCGTTGAGTTTATCTTTTATTTCGCTCAGCAAATGCTCGATCATTTCTTTGCTCTTCACTTTCAGGCGCAGCTCGCTTTCTTTTTCCTGCAAAGCATTACGCAGATTATAATAAGTTTGATCGGCCTCATTTAATTTTATTTCTTCTTCTTCTTTCCGGCGCATCAACGATAATAGTAATTCTTCGCTGCCGGTCAACAATTCCTGACTTTGTAAAATATTTTCTTTTGCTTCCTCTAATTGTGCTGAATTATTTTGAATTTGCTGGTGAAGATCAGTTAACTGGTTTTGTTTAAAATCCAGTTCCTGCTTGATAGCATTGATCTTGCTGTGTTGCTTTGTTACCAGCAAATTTGTTTCGTTGTACTGATAAGTGGCCGCATTATAATCCTGTTCGGCTAACTGATAATCCTGTTCAAGATTACTTAATGTTTCTTTTGTTTGCTGCAACTGTTCATTAAGTTGTTGCAGTTCTTCTCTTGTTGAAGAAATAGAATCGTGTTCGTCCTGCAACCTTATTTCAATTTCTTCCAAACGTTGTTGTGCATTCTGTTGTGCAGATTGAAGATTCTCTATTTTGTTTTTTGCTGCAAAGACCTGATTGGTTAATTGATTGATCTCATTCTCAGTTTGCTTGATGGCATTTTCTTTCAACTGCTCGTTAAAACCAATTACTTCGTTATGTTTATGTTTGATCTCGGCTTTCAATGCGTTCACCACAGCATCCTGCAAAACGATCTCGTCATTTAGTTTTTCTAAATTTTTTGCGCGACCAATTTTCTTTCCTTCAAATAAACCAACACTACCGCCAGTTAACGTGTACTTGCCTTTTACATATTTACCGGTGCGTTCTAAAACGATCGCGCCGTTTGAGTTTTCGATGGCTTCTTCGTTTTCGGCGATATAAACATTGCCTAATAAATGTGCTGCTAATTTTTGATACTGATCATCAACTTCAATTACACTTAATGCCGAAAAAGTATTATTAGGCTGATGTGTTTCAACATTGCTTTCACTTAATCTGTCGAGGATAAAAAAGTTAGCTTTTCCTTTTTTATTGGCATCTAATAAATGAACAGCCTGTAAACCTTCGGCCAAAGTATTTACCACATAATAATTCAAATATGGTTCCAGAACATTTTCAACCGCTGTTCTGAATTCTTCTTTCACATAAATAATATCCGATAGGATAGGAGCCGTGTGATTCCAATCAGGATTCTTGTGTAAAAATTTTACACTCTCAGGATAACCTTCCATCGAATCAATCAAACTCTTCAACAGATCATGTTCATTGCGTTTTGCATCAAGCTTTCTTGTTTCTTCAGCTAATTCATTGCGTAAAATTTCTAACTGTTGTTGTGTTTCTAATATTTGTTCTTTGGTTCTGTCGTGATGTTCCTGTAATTGTTGCAGATCGATTCTTTTGCTTTCGAGCAATTGTTCTTTTTCCTGCAACTCAAATCCTAATTGCTCGATTTGCTGTGTCCTGTTTTGTTTTTCGTCGAGCAATTGTGTTTGCGCCCTTTGTAAATTTTGAATGGAAGTATCGGCAACAGCAACTTTCTTTTCGGCATCAAACTGGCTGCGTTGAATTTGTTGGTGTTGGTTTCTTGAATGATCGACTGCAGCTCTTTTATCATCAAAGATTTGTCGCTTGTCTTCTACTGCAAACTTCGCCGCATCTAACTGCGACTGAATTTCTTTTAATTTATTTTCTTCATCAACAACCTGAACCTGACTGAATTGAATTGAATCTTCAATACCTTTTAACTGCCCTTCTGCTTTTTGTAAAAAGTCTTTCAGGTTAGTTTCTTTCTCGGTTAAGTAATGTAACTTTTGAGTAGCAAGATTTTTATCATTCTCTTTGCTGCGAAGGTTTTGCAACAGATCATTAAACTCGTGCTGCATGCTTTGCAAAGCACGTTCCTTCTCAATAAAATCAACTTTTTCTTTTTCTATGGCAGCATCATCGTTTGCAATTTCTGCTTCAAGTTGAATGCGTTTATTTGTTTCTGATTCCTGTTGCTCATTTAATTCTTTGTAAGTAATATTAAAACCTTCGAGTGCGGCTTTCGCTAATTCTACAGCGATCTCTTTGTAATCTTTTTTTATCTCAAAATATTTCTCTGCTTTTTTTGCCTGATTCTCTAAGGTCTTTAATTGATTATTTATTTCAAATAATAAATCCTCGATGCGGGCCAGATCCTGTTCGGTTGCATCTAATTTATTTTTTGCTTCTTTTTTTCTTGTTTTATAAATGGTGATGCCTGCAGCCTGTTCCAACATGCGGCGGCGGCTGTTTTCTTTGTCTTTAATGATATCATCCACCATCCCTAATTCAATGATGGCATAACTGTCGTTGCTGACACCGGTATCCAAAAATAAATTATGAATATCTTTCAACCTGCATTGAACATCATTCAATCTATATTCACTTTCACCATTTTTATAAAATCTTCTGGTAACAGTAACAGTACTGAATTCTGTGGGCAATAAATTTCTTGTATTCTCAAACGTAAGACTTACTTCGGCCAAGCCACTCGGGCTTCTTGTTTTAGAACCGTTAAATACCAATGCATCTAAATTCTCGCTTCGTAAAGCCGAAATTTTTTGTTCACCGATCACCCAGCGGATACTGTCGATGATATTACTTTTACCGCAACCGTTAGGGCCAATAATGCCTGTAATTCCTTCGTCGAAACTTACAATCGTCTTATCAGCAAAACTTTTGAAACCTTTGATCTCTAAGGACTTTAATCGCACGTGCTACATTTTTTTTAGTACCTGCGAACATACACAATTGAAAGTAAAAAACACAAAATAAACAGTTTACTGTGGAGAAGTAGTGATAAAATTTTGGTTACGGGCTCCCGGTACGCTATCGGGCACCGGTTGCCCCTGATTCTTTCTGTGAAAGAATCGCACTCTTCAACGTTCTGATTCTTTACTCAGCTCAGCTATTAAAATTATTTATTGTCCAAATACTTTCTTCAATAAGCTTGTTGTTTGTGCAACAGGATTTTTACGAATATTTTTTTCTTCTTCGGCCACCTGATAAAAGATACCGCTCAATGCTTTTTCTGTAACATAAGCACTCAGGTCGGTATTTACTTTTTTAACAAATGGAAGTTTATTGTAATTAGAAAATGCCGCATTCCATAATTTAGTGGCATCAACTTTACTCAACGATTGTTTAATGATCGGGTTAAATGCCTTGTTTAACGATGCAGTAGTTTTTTGTTTTAAATAGCTTGTAGCCGAAGTATCAGTTCCTTTTAAAATAGCAGCTGCATCTTGTATGGTCATTTTTTTAATAGCATCAACAAAAATAGGTGCTGCACTTTTTGCGGCATCTTCAGCGGCGCGGTTCATCGATAAAATGGCATCATCTACCTGTGCGCCCAAACCCATATCACGCAATACTTTCTCGGCCTTTGCCGCTTCCGGTGGCATTAATATTTTTACAGCAGCATTTTTAAAAAAGCCGTCAGTAGCCGATAACTGTGCTGTGCCTTTTTGTACGCCAACATTCAATGCTTCTTTTAAACCTTTGCCAATTTCATCGGTACTTAATCCTCCTCCTTTACTAACCGAATTAATTAATCCTTTCAGGTCCTGTGATTCGGAAACAGTAAATGAAAGAAGAAATACGAACAAATAAAAAGCTTTCATGAATTAAATTTTAAATGAAAGTAGAACAGCAATTACTATTTAAAAGTTAAAACTATAAAAACAAAAAAGACTGCAATCAATGCAGTCTTTTTGTTTTTAATATATCGATGTTTTAATGCAACTTCTACTGGTTTACATAATAAGCAAGGGCCCTTGCTTTTGTACCTGTTGTTTGAGTTCCGTCGCCTTTATAATAAATAGTATAGTTTCTTGAAAGAGGTGATATTGCTAATTTGGCCAACACAACCCTGCCCGATAATATTGGTGAACCTGATGCAGGTGTTCTTGTTACATACAAAGTATCTGCAACAAAATTATTGGTACCCAGTAATTGGAATGTAGTAACAGAATCAACGCCGATCTTAGTCCATAAAGTTGCATTACGGGCATAAGAAAAAATATCAACTGTTGTTGTACCGGTGCTTATTGTTGCCGAATCATTTCCAACGGCATTGATAAATCTTAAATTATAGTAACCGGGGTAAGCAACCGGAGTAGAATCCCTGATAAACATTTCTTTTTTTGGATTGCCGGTGAGTGCAGAATCAGTCAACAAGAAAGTATAAAATTGACCGGGATTAACTGTTTTGCTGTAGATCTTAAATGCTAGCGAATCGCCGGTTGTTGTACCATTTGTTGAAAGCTTGATCTGTAATGCACCCGAAGGAACGCTTACATAACCGTATGCGGTAGTGAGTACAGGAGCAAGTGAGGTTCCTGCAAAACTCAAAAACGGTGAGTTTATTTTTGTTCCGTTAACAATAACATTAAAGGCATCCGGAACACCAAATATGGTAGCGAAATTGGGTGAAGCATGAACAAACTTTAAGTAAGATGTTGTGATGCTGTTTGGGTCAACAGTGGTATATGGTGCAATATAATCGTTTGATTTACTGCAGGAAGAATATATTCCAACCAGTGCTGCTGCAAAAAATATATAAAAGATAATTTTTTTCATTCTTATGTATTTTAAAATTAAGACTATGGTTTAGAGTTCCAGCATTCGAGTGTATGATAATCGACAACCTGAGAACCACCGCTTATGGCTCCAACCAAAGTAAGTGATGGTATATCATACAGGAATTCTGAATTATATCTTGGCCTACATCTGTACACTAATTTTCCATTGTTATTTGCAAACAACGCAGCACCCGATGAAGGTGAAACTACCGGTGGTGCAAAATCTGCATAGACTTGTTTTGTTGTTGCCGGATCGATAGCACTGTTATAATGGTACCTTCTCATATCTGTCCATGTTTCTTGTACACCCCAGCCAAATAATGCAATATATTTCTGAAGCATGATCTGGGTTAATGTTAGTGCGCTTGCAGTAGCCGGTACAACAGCAGTGTTTGCCAGATAAGCAGCTTTGCTGGCAGGTGTAATGAGTTTGGTAGGGTCAACATTAGTAGCATAATTGGTCGACAACATATCAAAATTCAAACTAATTGCATTTGTATATGCAGCTAAAGCCGTTGTTTTATCTCCTTTTTTTAAAGATGCTTCAGCTAAAAGGAATTGCATCTCAGAAGCGGTCATGATTGGGAATTCAGCATTATTTCTGAATAAATATCTGGCGTTGGCGTCAGAGCCGGTAGTTGAAGTATAAGCATTTCCCCAGAAATTATTTGGTTTATCATTAGAAGAGCTGATTTCAGAACCACCATTCCATGGCACTATTCCTTTAATGGTTCCATTTGGATTTTCCCTTAACATATACCATGCTCTTGGGTCGGTAACACCTGAGAATACTGAATTTGTTCCATTTAATAAATTAGCAATATATGCGCCTTGCCTGATAGAACCTACGTTACCTCTGAAAATTCCAAAATAATTATTTTGACCGGAGAACCCACCAGCAGAGAATTTGCATGTTGCATTATCTGCATTCGAGGTCATGGCAAGATTTGCATACTTAATTACTGAATCGGCAGAATAAGTACTCTTGTTACTGATATAAGCATAAGATCTTGCCAATATTCCGTAAACAAATTTTTTCCATTTATTTACATCGCCACCATAGAAATAAGCATCTCCTTTAGCAAAATTAGCCGGACTAACTGCACCGTCTGTTCTGCTTAAATTGGCTAATGCATCGAAACAGGCTTGCCTGCAAGAGTCGTAACCCAAGGATTGAGGATCATAATCGAATTGCTGGCGTCCCTGATCAAATGCTTCTTTTATGATAATTGCATCTCCATATTGGTTGGCAATTTCTAACCAACCCCAGGCTCTGATTGCCTGAGCAGCACCAACATAATCCCATTTACCCTGAGCAGCACCCCATTGAATAACTCTGTTTAAATTTAAACCCTGGCCAAAATAAAATGCAGCCCATAAAGTTCCCAAATTATCACTTGTTCCTAATGATCCACCCATGGCATCATAATTTGACTGATTGGAAGCAGTGTAAGAAACAGGTGAGTAGCTGGTTGAATATGTTCCCCAATACTGAACATATCTTCCAATTAATAAGGCATCACCGGCTAAGCCGTAACCACTTCCTGATGCAGCCTGACTTCCAACAAAACTTCCGATTAAACTTGGAAATATATTTTCGACAGGTTCCACAACCAATGCATTGGGATTAGCATAAGCATCATCCAATTTTTTCTGGCAAGATGTGATGATAATACTCACAACGCTTACAGAAAGGAATATTTTAATTAATTTATTTTTCATACCTAAATATTTTGAATTTATTTTAAAATTTAAAAGTTAGCTCGTAATCCAAAATTCAAACCTAGAGGTGTTGGAAGGTTACCATAATCGAATCCCATACCACCAACTCCTTTTGAAAGACCTGTATTACCATTTGTAGCCGGATCTGCACCTTTATAATTTGTGATCAAGATCAAATCACTGCCGGTAACAAACAAGCCAAGTGATTTCAGCCCTTTAATTTTACGACTAATATCAGTGAACGTATAACTAAGTGTGATATCTCTTAAGCGAAGCCAATTCACATTTTTTTGAATAAATTCTTCTTCAGGCATACTTGTATAGTAAGAGCTTAAATAAAATGGAATAATTGCAATGGTATTTTTAGTTGGGTTAGCAGTATTTTGTAATCCATCATTTAAAACACCTGCTACTACTCTTGGTGTCATCCTGTCTGCAGTTCTTCCTGCTTTTCCGTTGTAAGTAAGAAATTCTTCAGTGCCATTAAAGATATCTCCGCCAACTTTCAGATCCCACAAGAAACTTAAGTTCCAGTTCTTATACCGTAAAGTATTAATAGTACCCAAAGTAAATGCAGGGGTCCTGTCGCCTCTTACCAAGAAATTCGCATCAACTACAGGCAAACCGTTTGTAGGATTGATTAATATTTGTCCGGCAGCATTTCTTGCATAACCATAACCTGTAATAGTTCCTGTTGAATTGTTTCTATATAAACCACCACGTGCATTTCCATATAACCATGTATCAGCAATATAAAATTCGCCGGCAATAGAAGCAGGCAATGCCAACACTCGGCTCCACATGTGATTAAAGTTGAAACGAATGTTCCAGTCAAAGTCTTTTTTTCTTATAGCAGTATAATCAACAGAAAGTTCAATACCCTGATTTCTTGTTGTTGATGCATTCATTGTATTTAAAATAAATCCTGTTGCATAACTGGCCCTGAAACCCTGTACAATTTGTTTGGATGCCAAAGTATTGTAATAGGCACCGTCGATAGAAATTCTGTTGTTGAACATTTTCAATTCAGCACCTAACTCATAGGTTTGTTGTCTTTCGGGTTCCAGATCTTCATTGTTATTATAAAATCCATACGAATAAGCCGGAATACCTGAGCTTGCATAGTTAGCACCAAATACAGATTGGTTTAAGTATGGTTCAGGTAATCTTGCCGTACCGGCTAACGAACCTCTTAGCTTAACATAATTTACAGTGCCGCTTGATTTTATTTGAGGGAAGATATCACTCAAAATTACGCTTACACTTCCTGCAGGATAATTATAGTTACGATTTTTAGTAGGAAACACTGATGCTCCCTCGAATCGATGGCTATAAGTTAAATAAACAACATTTTTATACCCAATTGAAACTTCACCAAAAAATGCACTTAAACGAGTGATGTATTGGTTAGGTTGGCCATAAATATTTCTATTTAAGCGAACGCGGGTATTTGGAGTTGGAATTAAGCTATCCATTAAATTACCACCTAATGCCGATACTAAATTTAAATTATTGATAGGTACACCATTTTTGCTCATACTTCCATCGGCAGTAAATCCTGGAGTGGCGTCAATTAAACCTGTGCCATAACTGGCATACATATCAGTTTCATAATCCTGCCATTGATTACCTGCCATTGCACGTACAGAAAAATCGTTGAATTTTTTACTGGCAGTTAAGTTAATGGTATGATTATATCCTTTATAAGTTCTCCAATAATTATCTAACGAACCTCTAACTGTATAAGCAGAAGCTCCGCTACCAACACCTGCAGCAGATTGAGGATCCATAAATTCATAACCTTCTGTTTTATAAGTATCATATCCAAATCGGCCAGAAGCAGTTAACCAAGGTGTCAGATACACATTTATTCCCAAGGTAGCAATCCATCTTGCAACAGTTTCGCTGCTGTGATTAAACATTACATTAAACATTGGGTTATCGGTAGTTTCACCTGTACTGCCCGCAACATAAATTTGTTCTCTGTTTCCATTAGCATCTATATAATTATTGATATCGTAATTGATTGGCCATGCCAATAAATCAAGATAATATCCACCGGCACCGCGTAATGGTTTTTCGTTTACAGTATGTGTGTACGAAAGTGTTGGGGTCAACTCAATTAATTTTCCGATTTTAGTAGTATTAGCGATACGGAAATTTTCTTTTTCATAAGAGTTTCTTGGGATCACACCATTCTGATTGAAATACGAACCCGATACCCTGAAGCTCGAAACTTTATTTCCGAAATCTAATCCAAGATTATGTGTTTGAGAAAAACCTGTTCTGAAGAAACTATGAATGTTATCAAATTTTTTAATACCTGATGGGTATGCCGGGCCATAATAGATAAATGAATTTGATGAAGGTGTGCCGCTGCTTCCCGGAGAATAGTCATTATTTACCTGCGGAAAATGTGTTACTTGCTGAAAGCGAAAAGCGTTATCATAACTTACATTGATTTGACCGCCTTCGGTAGATCTTGCTTTTTTGGTTGTAATAACAATAGCACCCGAACTGGCCTGGCTACCATATAAGGCAGTTGCTTCGGGACCTTTCAGTACAGTGATAGATTCGATATCGTTTGGATTAATATCTGATATACGGTTGGTATAGTCATTACTTCTGTTTGGTCTGTCGGATGCCAAACCTAAAGCAGATCCTCCGTTCGATGTTTCATCCATTGTACTGTTATCAACAACAACACCATCAACTATAAATAATGGCTGATTACTGAGTGTTAATGAATTGAACCCTCTTAACACGATCTGAGAAGATGCACCGGCAATACCATTTGTAGGAGTAACAGTTAAACCTGCAACACGCCCCTGCAAACTGTTCAGAAAATTCTCTCTTTTTGTATCTGCAATATCTTTTCCGGCAACTTTTTGAACCGAATAACCCAACTCTCTTGGCTTTCTTTTAATATCCATTGCCACAACCACAACATCTTCCAATTCGGCTGTTTGAGCTTTTAAAGAAACAGTTATTTTATCGCCTGTAACTGTAATTCTTTGTGTTGTAAAACCAACGTGACTGATAATTAATTCTTGTCCCGCTGTTGCTTTAATTGTAAAAGCACCTTTGTCATTCGTTACCTGAGTTATGTTAGTGCCATTAACTTTAACACTGGCACCTGCCAAAGGTAATTTCTTATCGGTGTCTTGTACTGTTCCTGACACTGTTTGGCTTTGCCCGCGAGAAGGCGAAGAGAACATGAAAAGCAGTATGGCAACCACTTTCATTAACGAAACAATTTTTCTCATAACAGATTTTGTTTTTGGTAATTAATCAATAGTTTTAAGCAATGCAAAATATCCGCAAAAACCCGCAAATAAACACTTTAATGTAACTAAATGTTGATAATTAAAGCATTGTTAATATTATGCAACTACATAGATACGAAATTATTTCATTACAGAATGTGATTTTACATGAAAAAGAAATAAATTTTAGCTGTTGAAAAAAAACTGCAAAAAAATGCAGCATAATATAAAAACATTTGTCTTACATCCCTTCATTTTTTAACGAAAAATCTTCTGGTGCAAAGGAAGATATTATATAAAAACAACTATTATTATTATATCTGAATTAAATTGAGGAAGAGAGCGTTATGATTATTGAACTTATTATAGCAGATAAAACGTTTTGATTAAGGATATGATTTGCTCATACATCCCTATTGTTTTCCTTTTATCTTTTTATTGTTTTCTTCGGGAGTTGTTCGTAAGCACTCGAAGAAAACAGCAATAAGGTAATAAGAGATTACGAAGGAATCACGAAGAAATGGATAGCAAATGGCAAAAAACTAAAGCAATTGTATTTTGTGATAAGGTTGTAATACCGGATCCAAAGGATCTAATTCTGTAATTAATGTATCAATATCTGTGATGGGGCAAACCTGTAAACGCTGAACAGAATTTAATTTGCCCGAGATAGCTAACGATATGGTTTTATTTGCAGATCTGATCATTGCTTTTTTAACTTCAATCACTTCCCATTCCAGATCTGTTATGCCTCTTTCGGCATCAATGCTGTTTGTTCCTAAAAAACACAGATCGGCCCTGATCTCACCCAATCGTTTTATAACTTCTCCGCCAACCGAAATCTGTGCAGCCTTCGATAATTTATTTCCCAGAAAAATCACTTCACTGTTTGGATGATTTAATAATTGTAATGCAGTTGGTAAGCTAACGGTAATAAATGTGGCATTCAAATTATCGGGCAAAAGTTGAACCAATTCTAAAATTGTTGTGCCGCCCGAAAGCAATACAAACATGCCGTCTTTAATGAGCGGAATTGCTTTTGCCGCGATGATCCTTTTTTCGGGTTGAGAATAAATAATATTTTTTTCCAATGAAAAATGGAACGATTTAGATAAAGCGCCCCCATGAACTTTAGTTAATTTTCCTTCTTCATCCAACTCCTGCAAATCCCTTCTTATCGTATCTTCGGACACATCAAGCTGTACAGAAAGATCAGAAGAAAGTACTTTATTATGGATGTTGATTTGATGAATAATATGAGCTTGTCTTTCTTTCTTTAGCATGTATAAATGTAAAAACAGTTCAGAATAAAAAACAAATAAACTTTTAAAAAGCTTTTTATTTTGAGATATTCGCAACCTGCAAAACCATGATCACACCGCAAACCATAGAACAAATCAAGAACCGGATCGACATCATTGATGTGGTTGGCGAATACGTAAAATTAAAAAAACGCGGTGCCAATTATTTGGGATTATGCCCGTTCCATAACGAAAAAACACCATCCTTTACAGTATCTCCTGCAAAAGAATTATACAAATGTTTTGGTTGCGGTAAAAGTGGTAATACCATCACTTTTTTGATGGAGCACGACAAGATGAGTTATGTTGAAGCATTGAAATTTTTAGCTGCCCGATATAATATTGAAGTAGAAGAAACCGAAGCTTCGCCCGAGCAAAAGCAGTTGCAGCAGGCATCCGACAGTTTATACATCATCAATAATTTTGCGCAGAAATTCTTTGATGAAAAATTATTTCAAACAGAAGAAGGGCAAAATATTGCGTTGACTTATTTAAAAGAAAGAGGTTTCAGGGAAGATATCATTAAGAAATTTCAAATCGGTTTTAATCCTTCGCAAAGAGATGAACTGGCAAAAGCCTTATTGCAAAATCAGTTCAATAAAGAATTACTTCCCAAAACCGGATTGGTAGTTGTACGGAATGAAACCGAGTTAATTGATAATTATCGCGGCAGGATTATTTTTCCTATTCACAACAATACCGGAAAAATTATTGGCTTTGGTGCCAGGGTAATTGGCAAAGCCGATAAAGCACCAAAATATATCAACACACCCGAGAATGAAATTTATGTAAAGAGTAAAGTTTTATACGGAAGTTATTTTGCAAGACTGGCGATCGATAAAGCCAACGAATGTTTATTGGTGGAAGGTTATACCGATGTTGTGAGTTTGCATCAGGCAGGAATTGAAAATGTTGTTGCAAGTGGTGGCACATCGTTAACCACCGACCAATTGCGTATCATTAAAAAATATTCGAACAATCTTACCATTATTTATGATGGTGATCCTGCCGGTGTGAAAGCGGCGTTACGCGGATTGGACATGGCTTTGGAAGAAGGGCTGAATGTGAAGCTGGTATTGATTCCCGACAATGAAGACCCCGATAGTTATGTAAATAAAGTTGGTGCGGCAAACTTCCAAAATTTTGTTGCAAAGAATAAAAAAGATTTTATTCTTTTTCAGTTGGAAGTGATGCTGAAAGATGCAGGTAAAGATGTTAATAAAAAAAATGAAGTTGTTAATCATGTTGCAGATACATTAAGTAAGATCAGCAAAGCGGAAGATTTTACCAAACTGCAGGAATACATCAAACAATGTTCGGCTTTATTGAAAATTGATGAAGGCGGATTAACCAATCTTGTCAATAAATTAAAACGCGATAAGATCGCGAAAGATGAAAAGAGATTGCCTTTTGAAGAGGCTAATTTTATTCTGCAGCAATCACAACAACCCGAAGATGTTTTAGGCGATAATTTTTCATTGCTTAACCAGGATGAAGCGTACGAAAAAAATGTGTTGCGTGTTTTACTGGAATATGGTTTGCGTAGCTGGGATGAACAGAAAACAATGGCGCAATATATTTTTGAAGAGTTGGAACAGTTTAGTTTTGATAATATTGATCTGGGAAATTTATTTAATGATTACAGAACCCGCTTCGAGCAAGGGTTACAGCCCGATGCAAAATCTTTTTTATACCATCCTGATGATGCTGTAAGAAACCTGGTGATGAGCATTACCATTGTTCAGCATGAACTGAGTCAGAAATGGGATGAGCGTTTGGAAGGGATGAATATTGTAAACCGTGATGTTTCGCTTCAGGATGTAAAAAATAGTGTCAGCATTTTTAAATTGCAAAAACTCAAAAAATTGATAGAAGAAAATGAACGCGATATGGAACATGCCACATACGATGAGTTCATTACCTTGCATCAAATACATAAACACCTGAAAGAAATTCAATCAGAAATCACAAAAGAATTAGGCACTGTTATCATGAAATGATTTTCTGTCTCTCAAACTATTTTAATTTCCTTTTTACTGATGCAACTTCTTTTTTAAATGCCACTGCATCTTCTTTTTGTTGGGCAATAAAACTATTGTCGGCTAATTTACCCACAACCTTATCCATCTCTTCCTGGGTATCATAGATCATTTTGCGGTAAGGGTTACTGTAATCTTTTTCTCTCGATTGATAAATGGATTTTGTCATCCATTCTTTTGTCGCAAGGGCTTTATCTAAAAACGCTGAAATGCTTGCTGCATCGGTCTTTTTAAGATTAATATTATTTATCTCGGCCAGCGATGCCAAAGCATGATATACTTTTTGCGCTGCATACTTTGCACCTTCTTCGGTATAAAATTCATGCAGTCCATCCCATGATTTTATTTTGCCTTTCTTTACTTTTTCTTTTAATAATTGAACAGTTGCAGCAGTCATTAATTGCCCGCCGATATTTAACCATTCCTCTCTTTTTAATTTATTGGGAATGGCAGCAATCACTTCATCAAAAGTTTTGAATTTATTTTGTTTGATGAATTCCATTAATTGTGTTGTTCCGTAAAAATGGATCATCTCTTTAAATAATAAATACGATTGTTTTACTTTTATTAAAACAGTTTTACGTTTACTGTTTTCGAAACCGGCAGCAACAATTTCTAATTCATCAATGATCTTATCTTGCTCAGTCAATAAGGCTTTTCCTTTTTTAATATTTTCTTCTTTGTTGAATAATTTCTTCGGTTCAAACTTTTTGTAAAAGGCATTGCCGGTTAATTCTTCCAATAATTCTATCGAACAAAATAATTCATTCACCGTATCGGGTGCTAAATAATCATATTCAATCGCCTGAATTTTATTGGCACGTTTATCTCTGTCAATATATTTCCAACTGTTTCTTGCCAGCGCATACATGTTGTACATGAACCAATAACCCGGCATGATGGTTAATTGATCTTTGCTTGCATCGAGACTGATTAATGAAAAAGGTATCGGGATATTTAATTCAAAAGAATAATCGGCTTTAGCAATAATGGTGAAGCTTGCAAACTTAGAATTATGTTTGATGCTAACACAGAGGCCCGGCCAAAAGCCTCGCCCCACAACGATTTCACCATCTGCGCCACGAGAATTGTGATTCGATCCAATGGTTGCACCGGCAGCAATATTGCTTTGTCCCATGATCAAGGCCGCACATAAAAATGAATTATTATGATGTTGTTCGTGTGCAGGGAATATCAAAGAATTCAACACTTCGCAACAAGAAATGGTTGCATTATTTCCGAGATAAGAATTAATTAAACGTGCACCATATTTTAATTGCGAATGAGAAGCCATGATAAAACGAACTGCTTTCACACCATAAAATATTGTGCAACCAAAACCAATGATACCGTTTACCAATTCGCAACCTTCGCCAATTTGTGTTTTGCCTTCTGCACCCGAATTGATGGTTAAGTTTTTTAATTTATTGGCACCTTTTATATACGCATCGGTACCAATCCAAACATCTTTAATGATCGAACAATTTTTAATGACGGTTCTGTCGCCCACCTTTCCGTAAAATCCTCTTTGCGGTTTAAATTCAGCTTCAGTAAATTCTTTAAACTTTTGAAGCAATGCTTCATCATCCCTGTATTTGCTCCACAAAAAAGCATCGCCGGGCAACATGCCATTAAACGGAATTACTTTGCGCCCACCGTTTTCGTTGCATATTTCTAACCAAATTCTTACGTCTTCTTTTTCACCTTCTTTAATAATACCATTGCCAAATTTTGTGTGATTGGTTGTTACCAATTCATTGACGTTTGCAATGATTACTTCGTTGCCGATGATGTAATGCGACAAATAATTTACATTATCAATAACAACATTATCGCCGAAATCGCAACTGATGATGGTTGAATTATATAAACCCACCGGCGTTTTCAGATCCGAAAAACTTAAACAATAAGGTTCTAATTTTCCAATGCGAACCAATCCAAAAAATTTACAGTTTTTTACAAGCTCGGGATTAAATGCATCCGACACTAAAATCATATTCCAGTCATCGCTTGTATTGCGGTTGCGCACCAAAGCTTCTATCTCGTAAGCGGTAAGCTGGCGGTAATCAATGCCGCTCCTGTCCTGTATTTCACGCAAATAATATTCATCGCGACCCTTCGGAATATATTCCTCCGAAATAAATCCATAACCTAAAGAATCAATCGGGATCTTCTTAATAATATTTTGAGGCATTAGTTTTTATTTTTATTGAACAAGCAGTAGTTTTTTATGGCCCGCCCGAACGTATTCATCTAATTTTTTTATGTTTCCAGCGTTCGGTACGGGCGGGCATCGCCGGTTGCGTCGCACTCTTCAACGTTCGGAAATTTATTGAGCAATGAAAATCGAAAATCGTGAATCGTTAATCGCAAGTAAGGCTCACGACTCCAGACTCACGACTAACTACTCAACCGTAACGCTCTTCGCCAGATTTCTTGGTTTATCAACATCAAATCCTTTTGCAACACCAACATAATAACTTAATAATTGCAATGGCACAACACTTAATAATGGTGCAATGATTTCATCGGCATCAGGAACAAACATCACATCATCGGCCATGTTCGGAATAACAGCATCGGCTTCGGTTGCAACGGCAATTACTTTTCCTTTTCTTGCTTTTATTTCCTGCACGTTGCTTACAATTTTTTCGTAGTACGAATCTTTTGTTGCAACAAAAACAACAGGCAATGAATCATCAACCAAAGCAATAGGTCCGTGTTTCATTTCGGCTGCAGGATAACCTTCGGCATGTATGTAAGAAATCTCTTTCAGCTTTAATGCACCTTCCAATGCAACCGGAAAATTATATCCTCTTCCTAAAAATAAAAAGTCGTGTGCATCTTTATATTTTTCGGCAATGCGCTGAATATTTTTTGTATCAGTTAAAATGCTTTTTACTTTTTCGGGAACAGCTTCCAGTTCTTTCATCAGATCAATGTATCTGTCTTCATTAATGGTGCCTTTTGCATAACCAATTTTTAAAGCCATCATAATTAAAACTGCTAATTGTCCGGTGAAAGCTTTTGTACTTGCTACACCAATTTCCGGACCGGCATGAGAGTAAGCACCGGCATCGCTTAAACGTGCAATGCTGCTGCCAACTGCATTCACCACACCAAAAATAAATGCACCTTTTTCTTTGGCACTTCCCAATGCAACTAATGTATCTGCCGTTTCGCCACTTTGCGAAATGGCAATAATAACATCGCCTTTATTTACAACAGGATTGCGGTACCGAAACTCGCTTGCATATTCAACTTCAACCGGAATGCGGCATAATTCTTCGATCACATATTCAGCTATCAAACCCGCATGCCAGCTGGTTCCGCATGCAACGATCACCATACGGTTCGCATTCTTCAATGCTTCCAAATGATCATCAACACCACTCATTATTATTTGTCCGCTTTCGGGTAATAATCTTCCTCTTAAACAATCATGAATGGTTTCGGGTTGTTCATTAATTTCTTTCAGCATGAAATGTTCGTAGCCACCTTTTTCAATGGCTGCTAATTCCATATCTAATTTTGTAATGAACGGCGTTTGTTTTTCGTTACCCAGATTTTTTAATATTAATTCATCGGGACGAACGATCGCAATTTCATAATCATTTACATAAACAACTTCCTTCGTGTATTCAATGATGGGTGATGCATCGCTTGCTAAAAAATGTTCGCCTTTGCCAATGCCAATTACCAGCGGGCTTCCTTTGCGTGCAGCAATAATTGTTTCGGGATCATTTTTATCGATCAATAAAATACAATAGGCACCAACAATACGTTTCAATGCAATGCGTAAAGCTTCTTCTAAAGTACAGTTGTTATTTTTTTTGATGTCTTCAATAAAATTCAATAACACTTCTGTATCGGTATCGCTTTTAAAACTGTAACCACGCATCAGCAAATCATTCTTGATAGCAACATAATTTTCAATGATGCCGTTATGGATCATCGCCAATTCGCCGTTGTTGCTAACATGCGGATGCGCATTCCTGTCGCTTGGTTCGCCATGCGTTGCCCATCGTGTATGGCCAATGCCAATATTTGCATGAAGGTCTTTACCAATAACACTTTCTTCTAATTCTGCAACCTTGCCTTTCTTTTTATACACTTTTAATCCGCCGTTAATTAATGCCACGCCTGCACTGTCGTAACCACGGTATTCCAAGCGTTTCAAACCTTTTAAAATAACGGGATAAGCTTCCCTGTGACCAACGTATCCAACAATTCCACACATAGTAAATAAATTAATTAAGCTGCAATATCAAATATTTTAATGAATTTACAGCTTAGGTTAATATAAAAGAACTGTTTAAAAATTTTGATTTGATATGAATGAAGCATTCTCTTTTGCGAAAGATTATTTTTTGGAAGATAACTGCGTTTTATTGCGTCCGTTAACGATTGATGATTGCACGAACTTGCTTGTTTTTTCTTTGCGTGAACCAGAGCTTTGGAAGTATTCTTTAACTACAGCATCGGGTGAGGGAAATTTAAAACACTATGTTCGAACTGCATTGAATGCAAGAGAAACATTAAAGGAATATCCATTTATTGTGTTCGATAAAAAAGCAAAACAGTATGCAGGCTGCACCCGTTTTTATGATATTCAATTGCAACAAAAAACTTTGCAATTGGGTTACACCTGGTATGGCAAGGATTTTTGGGGAACGGGTTTAAACAAACATTGTAAATATTTATTGTTACAATTTGCCTTCGAAAATATTGGGATGGAACGTGTAGAATTTCGTGCCGATATAAATAATGCAAGAAGTATTGCTGCCATGAAAAAAATTGGTTGTGTTGTTGAAGGTGTGTTAAGGTCTAACACCATTAAACGCGATGGTACCCGAAGAGATTCTGTTGTGCTGAGTATTTTAAAAACAGAATGGGAGAGAGACGTAAAAGAAAATTTACATAAACAACTCCGATAAAATTAATTTTTCTGGCAGATAAATTTATTACTGCAATTGCCCGATTTTTTATCAATATAAAAACATTCAATAAATTATAAAGGGTGTTTTCCCCGTTTTCGTTACGGGAAATTTCCCGTGCAAAAACGGGGAAAATAGGTAAAATAATTTCTGCTTCTTTAATTAATATTGTGTGTTAATTTAATTTGAAAACCAAAACACAAAGTTATGCCTGTTAAAAAAAGCGATTGCGCCCTTGAGTTTTCTTTCAAAGCCTCCGAATTGCAGAAACTCATCAAAACAAATCCCGATCAAATTGTTGTACGGCTTGAATTAGGTAAAGGAAAATATACGATCACAGCTTCGGCACATTCATCAGCGAAAGCTAAAACGGCAAAAGAAAGCCTGACAACGAATCTGAACGTTTTAGGATGCCCTTTTCCTCCGGGATGTAATTAGTAAAAATGAAAGTTTTAAACAAACTGCATGAAGTTGATTTCGATTAGTTATTAGTTTCATCAGTGCATATTAAATTATAAAAAATTGCAAGGTTTATTTAAAGATCTGGATATAATATCTCCCTTTATTGTTCTGTTATACGTAGTAATTTTCAGAAAGATAAAGGGAGATTCACGCATTATTTTTTATTACCTGTTAATGCAGTTTGTTTTGAATTTAGGTGCATCCATCCTGTACCTTCAGTTTGTTATTCATAATATTTGGGTATATCAGCTCAATTGTTTCCTTTCGTTTTTGCTGCTTGTAATTTTCTTCAGAAAAATAAACCCGTTCTGGAAAAAATTCGACAAGAAAAATATTTTATCGGGCTTGTTCATGTTGCTGCTTGCTGTTGTTATTTTTTCGGAAAACCGAAATGCATTTAACAGCATCAGTTATACCATAGTTTCAATTGCAATAACTTTTTTGTGTTTAAATTATTATTGGTTCTTGGTTAAAGAAACCCCGTTGGTTTCGATTTATAAAAACGAGTTTTTCTTTTTTGTCACCGGGTTATTGATCTATTATTCTTCCAATATTTTAGTATTTGCTTCGTACCGTATCTTAACTTTAGACCATTTACAAACGATGTCTTTCTGGTTACTTTGGAAATTTCATAACTTCATGTTGGCCGTTATGTGCATTTTTATTTTAAAAGGATTTACATGCGTTACATTACCGAAGACCCGATCATAATTTTTTTACTGAGTGTATTTCTTATTCTGATCGTTTCCTTCATTATTATTTTTATTATTTTTTATCAGAAAAGGCAGGTAACACACTTTTTCGAGATCAAAACCATGCAACAGGATTTCGAGAATAATTTGCTGCAATCACGCATAGAAACGCAGGATGAAACCCTTAACCAGTTGAGTAAAGAATTACACGATAATGTTGGCCAGTTATTGAACAGTGCCAAATTATTGATAGGGATCACGCAACGAAAACTTAAAGAACCACCCGATACACTTGCTGTTGCCAATGAAACATTGGGCACGGCCATCAACGAAATGCGTTCGCTGTCAAAATCGTTAAATAAAGAATGGTTGCAACAATTTAATTTCATCGAAAATCTGGAAACCGAGATAAAACGGATAAATGCTTCTCAGGTTTTGCAAATCTCTTTTTTGTATGATGATTATCTTCCTTTGCAAACAGATGCACAGATCATTCTTTTCCGCATCGTGCAGGAAGCATTACAAAATGCCATTAAACATTCGGGTGCAAAAAATATCCACATTGTTTTAAAAGAAGAAAATGCTTCTTTTTTTGTTACCATTACAGATGATGGCAAAGGCTTCAAAGATGCAGAGAAACAAACTTCGGGCATCGGGATCATGAACATGCAGCATCGTACAAAATTGTTAGGTGGTACGATAGAATGGCTGTCTTCAAATAAAGGAACAACAATTAAAATTCAATTACCAGTAAAAAAAGATCATAATGATTAAAATTGGAATAGCTGATGACCATCAATTGTTTTTAAAATCGCTTAGCCTGATGTTGCAGAGTTTTGGTAATTATACCGTAGTTGTTGAAGCATTAAACGGAAAAGATCTGCAGGAAAAGATGAAACAAAAAAATATTGTTCCCGATATTATGTTGTTGGATGTGAACATGCCGCAGATGGATGGTTACGAAACTGCTCTCTGGCTCAATAAAGCTTATCCCGACATAAAATTAGTTGCCTTATCAATGAACAATAATGAAGATGCAATTATTATGATGATTAAAGCAGGATGTTGTTCTTACCTGATGAAAGATACCCATCCGGATGAATTGGAAATTGCGTTAAATACTATAAATGAAAAGGGATATTACAACAGCGACAGTACAAATATTAATTTCAGGAAATTATTGCAGACTGAGAATGAAAAAGAAGTATTCAGTATTGCGGAACACGAAAAAGAATTTTTGAAACTTGCCTGCAGTGATATGCGGTATAAAGAAATCGCGCAGCAAATGGGTTTGTCGGAAAGAACGATTGATGGTTACCGCGAAAGTCTATTCCTTAAATTTAAAGTAAAAAGCAGGGTGGGCTTATGTTTGGAAGCGATCAGGAAAAAAGTTATTTCGTTGTAAGGTTCAAAAGACAGATTCTTAAATATTTTCCAGCTACTTATAAAATAAGTAAAAAAATCAATAAATGTGATAGCCAGACAGACAACTAAAAAGATTCCCAATTATCTGATTCGGATAAAGTCTTTTTGAAATTTATATATTTTGGATTAATTGCACCTAATATTTTTTCAATTATTATCCCATTTAAGATCGCAATTGGAATGAAAATTAGAATAATGCTTAAAGTGATAAATTCTCCATTTTTGTCCAATTCACTTGCATAATATGGCCAAAAGTTTGGTAAAATTTTTACTCCGATGTAGCATGAAACTAAAGTAGAAGGTAGGGTGTGCCACACCATACATATCCCATTTACTTTATAAACTGAAAGTATATTTTCAGGTACTATCAAATAATTTGTTTTTTCACCTGTAACTCTCATCATGATTTTCATTATTTGTTTTAGAATGATTTTAAAAACATAGAAGAAAGTATGAATTTGCATTTGATTTATTTTATCTGAAAAAAGTTAAAACATAATTGTTTATTTCTGTTGAAAAGCAATTTCTTTTAACAGAAAGAATCATAAAACCATTTAACAGAAAGAATCATAAAACCATTTTTAATAGTTGTCAATTACTAAAAGCCTTTTGCCATAAAAACAAAACCCTGAAGTGTGCGACGCAACAGGTGATGCCATAAAATACTTCAGCCGGTAACAAAAAAATCTTCTCCTTCGTTCTATGAACTATGCACAACTCTTAAAAATAAACATCTTCAATTAAAAAAATCTCTTTTGTTTCATCACCATGTAAAGTGATCGCCAGCACATCGAACTGAATATATTTCCATTCGGGATGCTGGTATAAATATTCTTCGGCGGCATTTTTTAAGCTTCTCATTTTATCGCGACGGATACTTTCTTCGGGCTTCCCAAACCTTTCGCTGGTGCGGGTTTTCACTTCTATAAAGTGCAACTTATTTTTTTTCGAAGCAATTATATCAACCTCCCAATATTTATATCGCCAATTACGTTCTATAACAGTATAACCATGTTCGGCCACATATTGAGCAGCAATATTTTCGCCTTTATTGCCTGTATCTTTACGGTAGTCCATGTTTTTAAACGCAACTCAAATATAAAAAATATAAAATGGAACTGAAGGACAAAATTTATAAATTAAAAGGAAAAGTGCAGCACTATGCTTGGGGCGGATACGATTTCATTCCTTCTCTGATTGGGTTTACCAATACCGAACATAAACCTTGTGCCGAATATTGGATGGGGGCACATCCATCAGCTTCATCCGATCTGATCATCGATAATCAACCTGTTTCGTTAAACAGACTCATTCTCAGGAATCATGCCGAAATGATCACTGATAAAGTGTTTCAGCAGTTTGGTGAATTGCCATATTTATTAAAGATCCTGGATGTAAAAGATATGCTCAGCATTCAGGTGCATCCTTCAAAAGCTGAAGCTATCAAAGGTTTTGAAGCAGAAGAAGCCGCCGGAATTCCCATCAATGCGCCGCACAGAAATTATAAGGACAAGAACCACAAACCCGAAGTGATGGTAGCATTAAGCGAGTTTTGGTTATTGCATGGGTTTAAACAGGAAGCAGCACTGGAGCGGGTTTTAGAAGATGTACAGGAATTTAATATTTTATTGCCCCTGTATAAACGTGCCGGTTTAAAAGCATTGTATCAGTTTGTGATGGAGATGAGCCAGGAAGATATTGATGTGTTGTTATTTAATTTGGTGAAACGCGAATTACGCAGAAAAGAAAATAACGAGCTAACCAAAGACCAGCCTGGTTGGTGGGTTGCAAAATTATTTGAAGGGAAAGATGAGATCAAAAATATTGATCGCGGTATTTTCTCAATTTATTTTTTCAATATTGTGAAAGCCGAAAAAGGCGAAGCTGTTTTTCAGGGCGCAGGAATTCCGCATGCTTATCTCGAAGGACAAAATGTGGAGCTCATGGCCAACAGCGATAATGTTTTGCGCGGCGGATTAACACCCAAACATATCGATGTACCCGAACTGATGAAACATACTTCATTTGTTGGGATCACTCCAAATGTGATGAAAGGAAATAGTATTGATGCAATTGAAAAAAATTATCCTTGCCCGGTTCCCGATTTTGGTATCAATAAAATTGAACTGAGCGGCGAAGATAAGTATGGGAGTGTGGCAAGCTCATTGGAAATATTGATTGTTATTGAAGGTGCCGGAATTATTAATACCAATAGTCTAAACATGGTGATCAAAAAAGGAGAGTCGGTTGCGGTATTGCCCGGCCAGGAATACAGCATAGCATCATCGGGGCATTGCCTGCTGTTCAAGGCTTTTGTACCTTTAACCGATAAATAAATTTCATTTTCCACAGGTTGAGGAAAATAGAAATTTTTAAAATCCTTTTTCAGCCTATTTTTGTTTTTAAATATTAAGCGATGAAAGCTACCAGCAGAATCATACTTTTCACTTTATTACTTGTTGCATTAACAACAATCTCTAAATTATTATTTGCAGCAAAGCTTGAATGGTCGGGCTTTTCGCCGATTATAGCGATTGCTTTATTTTCGGGAATGATCGTAAAGGATAAAAGCAAATCATTTCTGTATCCATTATTTGCATTGCTTATCAGTGATATTGTGATTGAGTTGTTGTACAGAATGGACCTGTTTCCTTTTGCTGGATTATATAAATATCAATGGTTGAATTATTCATTCCTTTTATTAATCACACTCATTGGTTGGGCATTGCAGGGCAAAAATTATGGCAGGATATTAGCGGGTGTTTTTGCCGGACCTACTTTATTCTTTTTAGTATCTAACACCGTAGTTTGGGCAGGACATGGCGGTTATCAACGCCCGATGAATTTTGCAGGATATCTTTTATGTTTAGAAGATGGACTACCATTTTATAAAAATGCTTTGATTGCTACATTAATTTATTTGCCTGTATTGATCGTTGCTTATAATTTGATCGTAAAAAGAATTTCTGCATTTACACTGGCTTAAATTTATCAACTGATCGAAATAAAAAACCTGTCATTTCAAAACATGACAGATTTTTTATTTTAATACCAACTCTGTAAACCAAAAATTCTCGTGTTTTATTTTATTGCTTACCGCAACATTTATTCTTTGTGAAAAAAGAGGACAGTTGAGTACCAGTGAATGAAATTCGCCATTCTCCCCGCAAACATCAACACCTAATGCTTCTAATTCCTGGATGACATTTTCATTCAATATCTTACCTAAGAATTCTTTGCCCATTATTTCATTGCAACTAACAATCATTGTTTCGATTCCCGCCTGCAGCATTTGCATCACTAAATGTTTTCTGTCTTGTTGCCAAAGCGGCAAAAAGGCTTGTAATGCAGCTGCAGTGCATACTCTCTCTTCCCAATCTTTGTGGGCCTGTAAATCAATATCGCCGAAAACAGCATACCCCAACTGATATTGTTTCTGCAATAATTTTAATGCTGTTATAAAATTATTTTCATAGTCTTTCCAGCTGCTGTTGATAAGATGAATGGGCAACCCGGCAGCATTTGCCTGTGCTTGTAAAATGCGGGAAGGTATACCATGCGATCTCGAAATTTTTCCTTCTTCATTCAAAACATTCAACAAAATTTTGGGAACATATTTTTTTTCGATGGCTTGCATCAAAGCAAAACAACTGTCTTTACCACCACTCCAACTGCATAAAATATTATTGTTCATTTTCGTAACCTTCATCAATTAATAAATCATTTCCATCGGCCGCTGTAGTTGCTAATTCATCGCAACGATTATTCAATGCATTCTCGGCGTGACCTTTTACCCATTTCATTTTAATGGAGAAATGTTTGCTCAGTTCAAAATATTTCAGCCAGAGATCTTTATTTTTCTTGCCGCCTTTAAAATTTGTTTTGATCCAATTATCCAGCCATTTTTTCTCGATGCTGTTCACAACATACTGACTGTCGGTGTGAATGGTAACAGCAATATTTTTTTTGGTTAAAGATTCTAATGCCACAATCACTGCCAACAATTCCATACGGTTATTGGTAGTTAAACGATAGCCGGCAGAAATTTCTTTTCTTTTATCGCCCCAAAGTAAAACAACGCCAAACCCGCCAGGACCGGGGTTTCCACGCGATGCCCCATCGGTATAAATCAATAAAGGATGAGATTTTTTTTCCTGCACTTTTTAAAAAATATTTTTTTGTACTTAGCTTTCTGAATAAAAATTAAGCTTTTGTTGCGTCGCACTCTTCAGCGCTTTGTACTTTATTAACAATTAAATTTCAACAATATCAATCACCGCATCAATATTTATCACACCATACACATGCGGAAATTCTTCATTCACCGAAGCCGAAAAATCGAACTGTAATTTATTGGTAAGCTTTGTTGTATCAATCACCAATTTTACCAGATCATTTTTTCCTTTAAAATATCTTTCCAAAACACCCTGCACTTGTTCGGCTTTGCTGCAATGAATAAATCCTTCCATCTTTAACGATGGCGCTTCATAAAAATTATTCTGCAAAGCAACATCCCATTCTTGTTTTGTTGTAACGTGATAAATAATATTCATGAAAAATATTTTACTCCACTTCGGGGGTTGGGGGAATTACTCTTGGTATTCTTTGTTCCAATAACATCAGATCGGCTAAAACCATTGCTGTTACTGCTTCTAACACAACCGGTACGCGCAATGCAATACATAAGTCATGACGGCCTTTTACAGAAAAATTTTCTACCTGATTATTATTCCAATTCAATGATTCCTGTTCTTTTGGAGTTGATGCAGTTGGTTTAATGGCAATCCTGAAAACTAATTCGTTGCCATTGGTAATACCGCCAACAACGCCGCCGGCATGATTTGTTTTTGTTTTTCCATTTGCATCAACGATCGCATCATTGTGTTCGATACCAAACATTTTTGCTGCATGAAAACCTGTACCAAATTCAACTCCGCGAACAGCAGGAATGGCAAACACTGCATGAGCAATTAAACTTTCAACACTATCAAAAAATGGTTCACCTAAACCAATGGGCAGGTTCGAGACTTTGCATTCAACAATACCGCCGATAGAATCTTTTGCATCAATGGCTTTTTGCAAACCGGCTTCAATATTTTTTTCTCCGCCAATTTCTAAAATGCTTGCTTCAACTTTTATTTCGTTCAATAATTTTTTTGCGATCACGCCGGCAGCAACAATGGCAACAGTTAATCTTCCGCTGAAATGCCCGCCACCTCTGTAATCTTCGTTGCCTGCAAATTTTTTACTCGCAACAAAATCTGCATGACCCGGACGAGGAAAATCTCTTTGCTTTTCATAATCGCCGCTGCGGGTATTATTATTTTCGAATAAAATAGTTAGAGGGGCACCTGTTGTTTTGTTATGAAATACACCGCTTTTAAAAATGGGCAGATCAGTTTCCTGTCGTGGTGTTGTTCCTTTTTGTGTACCGCCTTTTCTTCTTTCAATATCAACTAAAAAGTCATCCACAGTTAAAGGTAATCCCGCAGGAATACCGTCGATATTGATCCCTACGCTTTCGCCATGCGATTCGCCAAAAATGTTTACACGAAATATGCGTCCGAATGAGTTCAAGGTTTATGGGTTTAATAGTTTATTTGTTTATCAGTTTCTTGGTCTGATAATTTTTTATTTCTATAAAGATACAGAAGCACCCAATGATTTTATGTGTTCATAAAAATTAGGATAAGATTTATTTATTGCATCTGCCTCTTCAATAATTGTTTCGCCTTCTGCTTTTAATGCAGCCACTGCACATGCCATTGCAATGCGGTGATCGTGGCGTGAATGTACCCTTGCACCTTTCACATGGCTACCTTTAATCATCATCAGATCATCCTGTAATTCTATCTGCACACCCATTTTAGCAAACTCTTCCTGCAAAGTAATTCCGCGGTTGCTTTCTTTATGTGCCAATCTTGATACACCTTCAATCACTGTTGTTCCATTACAATAAGATGCCAAAGCAACCAATGGTGGAAACAGATCGGGACAATCAGTTGCATCAAAATGAAATGCCTTACCCCCAACCCCTGAAGGGGATGTAGAAATTTCAATTTCATTATCACGAATTGAAATATTGCATCCGCAATCATGCAATGCTTCTAATATTTTTTTATCGGCTTGTGTTGACTGAACATCTAATCCTTTCACAATAATATTTCCTGCAATAGCTCCTGCAACCAATAAAAATGCAGCGCCACTCCAGTCGCCTTCAACGGTATAGTTGATTGGTTGATTAGTTGATTGGTTTATTTGCTTGGTGAAAGAAAAAGATTCGTAATTATTATTTTCAGGAACATGCAAACCAAAATCATTCATCACTTTTAAAGTGAGATCAACATAAGGTTTACTTTTTAAATCTTTCACTGAAATGCTTACTGCATCAGCATTTGAGGCTGAGTATGCCATCAATAAACCTGTTAGAAATTGAGAACTTAGCGATCCATCAATTTCAATATTCTTTGGCTGCAACGGACCATTAATCTGCAATGGAAGTTTTCCCTGATTAGAATTTATTGCAACATTTAATTGTGGCAGTATCTCATCAAAAAAATCCATGGGGCGTTTTAATAAACTTCCTTCGCCATTGATGGTAATTTTATTTTTACTCAATGCAACAATGGGAGTGAACATGCGAATGCTTAATCCGCTTTCGCCACAATTAATAGTTCGGAGTCGGGAGTCGGGAGCCGGGAGTTGTGAATGGATGATTGCATTTGTACTATCAATAATTAATTCATCCTTTTTAATTATTACTTCGCATCCCATTTCCTTGATGATGCTTAATGCTGCTTTATCATCATTTGATATTCCCGGATTATGAATGACAGAAATTCCTTTTCGCACCAAAGCCGCTGCACATGCACGTTGCATGGAACTCTTGGATGCAGGTGCATAAATATTTCCTGATAATATGGATGGTTGTATTGTTACAATCATACCCCTAACCCCTGAAGGTGAATTTTAAAGTTTATTAATAATTTCTTGCAAGTCGTCTAAAGGGATTGGCAATACAATTCCTTTACCAATTTTTTCCAGTAAAATATAATTGATGTCTTTGCGCACACGTTTTTTATCCATTTTTAAAACAGACATCACTTTATTTTTATCGAAAGATGCATAAGTTGGAAGCCCGTATTGTTCTAATACTTTTACAACAGTATCCGTTTGTTTGAATTTGAGTAACTGTTGCGAAATAACCGAAGCATAGGTCATGCCAATGGCTACCGCCTGTCCGTGAAATAATTCGTATTGATTCTCTAAAGCATGACCAAGCGTATGACCATAATTCAATAATCTTCTTTCGCCTTTTTCGAACTCATCGTTCTGCACAACCTTGATCTTTATTTTTGCATTGCGTTCGATCAACTGCGATAATAATTTTTTATTGCGTTGAATTTTTTGCAAATTATTTTGTTCTAAAATCTTAAACATGGCAGCATCTTTAATGCAGGCATGTTTAATGATTTCGGCAAAGCCATTGCTCCATTCCGCATCGGGTAAGGTTTTCAGCAGACTAACATCGTACAATAAAAAGTTGGGCTGACGAATAATGCCTACCATGTTTTTATACACTCCAACATCAATTCCATTTTTACCGCCAATACTTGCATCGACCATCGCCAATAAAGTTGTTGGCACAAAACCAAACTGGATGCCACGCATGAAAATGGCTGCAACATATCCGGTAATATCGGTAATCACACCGCCGCCAACACCAATTAAAGTTGTTTTACGATCGGCATTTAATTCGATCAATTGTTGAATCACCGAATCAACAGTTGCCTGCACTTTATATTCTTCACCGGCATTTAAAACAATGGTATTCCAACCTTTGAATTTTGAAGTATGTTGATCGAAAATGTTTTGATCGGTAATAATGATAGCATGCTGTTGCGAAACAATTTCTTTCAATTGCTTGAAGGTTGCATCGAAATAAAAATCGGTTGATGCAGTCGAGAATTTGAATGTTTGTTTTTTCATGACGACAACCGTCGACCGTCCATTGTCGACAGATTAAAAGCGTCAACGGTTGACAGTAGACCGTTGACGGTGGACTGCTCTATGAATTAAATATTTTATTTTGATGATTGATACTTTCCATGTGCACTGCATCAAAATATTTTGTGATGAACTCTTTGCTCAATCCTAATTTATCACCTTTTGCAAAAGCTCTTTCTAGGATCTCGTTCCAACGAGTTGTTTGCAAGATGGTGATGTTGTTATCTTTTTTATACTGACCGATTTTTTCTGCGATCTTGATACGCTGTCCGAGGATCTGCATCAGCTCGTCATCGAGATGATTGATTTGCTGACGCAATTTTTCTAATGCTGCATGATATTCTTCCGAAGCCACATCTTCTCTTCTCCAATGAATACTGCCGATCATTTCGCCCAAACGTTCAGGAGTAACCTGTTGTTTGGCGTCGCTCCATGCTTTATCAGGATCGATATGGCTTTCTATGATTAATCCGTCGAAATCCAAATCAATCGCTTTTTGTGCAACATCCAACAACATGTGCCTGTTACCGCAGATATGCGAAGGATCGTTGATCAACATCATTTCCGGATATCTTCTTTTCATCTCGATCGCCAAGTGCCACATAGGTGCATTGCGATATTCGGTATTGCCATAAGAACTAAAACCGCGATGAATTAATCCTATATTTTTAATACCGGCTTTTGCAACACGTTCCAATGCACCGATCCATAATTCAAGATCAGGGTTGATTGGATTTTTAATTAATACAGGAACATCGGCACCGCGCAATGCATCGGCTACATCCTGCACACTGAAAGGGTTTACCGTGGTACGTGCACCGATCCACAAAACATCAACACCAAAATGCAAAGCATCTTCAACTTGTTTGCCTGTAGCTACTTCAACAGTAACCGGCAAACCGGTTAATTCTTTTGCTTTTTGTAACCAGGGCAATCCTTTGGTACCAATGCCTTCGAAACTTCCGGGGCGTGTACGTGGTTTCCAAATGCCTGCACGCAGCATATCAACTTTGCCTGTTGCTGCCAATCCTTTTGCAGTTGCCAATACTTGTTCTTCTGTTTCGGCACTACAGGGACCGCTGATGATAAGTGGACGTTTATTCCACACATCAAGAATGTTTTGTTTTTGTTCGAGGGTCTGTTCCATTTGTTATTTGTTATGAATTATACGTTAGGTTTTAAAATTGAATACTATCTTGAATTAGCATCATTCATTCTTATTTTTCTGCCGCGATAATTTTTGCCATCAATCGCTTTCACCATTTGATTGGCAACTGAACGGTCAACTTCTACCCAGCTATTCATTTCTTTCATATCAATTCTTCCCAATACATCTTTTCTTAAATCACTCATGTCTAAAATGAATTGTAAAAAGCTTGCTTTGTAAAAACCATCTTTTGTTCCAAGGTTTACAAATAATCTTGCGAAATCGCCACCTGTATTGTATTGCGTGCGACTATCGCCTCGGCCACGATCTCTGCCGGCCTCTCTTCTTCTGTCGAATGATTGTCCGTCGCGTGATGAAACATCTTTTCTTTCTCTGCGCACTTCTCTCAAATTCAAGTCACCTGCATTCTCATAATATTTTAAGAAGCGGTCAAACTCCATTGCTGCCACTCTTGTCAACACTTCTTCTTTGGTTACGTTGGCAAATTTTTCCTGCAACATCGGCAGGTAAGTTTCATAATCTCCGTGACTGATATCGGTGTTCAACAATTTATCCATCACAGCATTAAATTGTTTGCGGCAAACATCTTTACCACTTGGTATCTCTAATTTATGAAAAGGTGCCTGCACCAATCTTTCGATCTGCCGTATCTTAAAAATTTCCTTAGTAGTTAAAATGCTCATACAAATACCGGTGCTACCCGCACGACCCGTACGGCCACTGCGATGCGTGTACACTTCCATCTCATCGGGTAATTCGTAATTAATAACATGCGTTATTTCTTTTACATCGATACCTCTTGCCGCCACATCGGTTGCAACCAATAACTGCAATGTTTTTTCTCGGAATTCGCCCATTACTTTATCGCGTTGCTGTTGCGTAAGGTCGCCATGCAATGCATCAATATCATAACCATCGCGGGTTAATTTTTCAGCAACATTTTGTGCATCAATTTTTGTGCGTGTAAAAATGATACCATAAATACCCGGATTAAAATCAATCAATCTTTTCAATGCTTCATAACGCTGATGCCCGTTTACAACAAAGTATTGATGATCGATATCCTTATTGGCAGTATTCATTTTACCAACAGTAACTTCAAACGGTTGTTTCATGTAACGCTTGCTCACCCTGCGGATTTCGGGTGGCATGGTTGCACTGAATAACCAGGTAGATTCACGCTGTGGTGTATTCTCCAGAATAAATTCAATATCATCTTTAAAACCCATGTTCAGCATTTCATCTGCTTCATCCAGCACCACATATTTTATTTGTTCTAAGTTGATGGCTTTGCGTTCAATCAAATCAATTAATCTTCCCGGTGTTGCCACCACAATTTGAACCCCTTTTTTCAGGTCGCGGATCTGTAATCCGATGGATGCACCACCATATACTGCTACCACACTCATACCCGGCATGAACTTTTTAAACAGTTCTACTTCGGTTACAATTTGCATGCATAGTTCGCGTGTTGGACACACTACCAATGCCTGCGGATATCTTTGTTTTTCGTCAACCAATTGCAGCAACGGCAAGCCAAATGCCGCTGTTTTTCCTGTGCCGGTTTGCGCCAAACCAATTAAATCTTTTGTGCCGCTTAACAGCACAGGGATTGCTTGCTCCTGGATAGCCGTTGGGTTCACAAACCCCAACGCATCCGTTGCCTTTACCAGACTTTCAACCAATCCTAACTCACTAAATGTTGTCATATATTTTTTATAAAATTTGCGCAAAGGTAATTTATTAAAATCCTTTACAGCTATTTGTTTTAATTGTGTTGCCTGCATTGGTTTTCAGGCCTGCACGATTTGTTTTTTTTGTTACCGGCTGTTGTATTTCATGTCATCGCCGGTTGCGTCGCACTCTTCAACGTTCGGAACTTTTTCTGAACAAGGATTTAGAAAGATTATCAGGATTAAGTGATTTTTTTAACCCTTCTGCAAAATCCAATTAATCCATCGAAATCGCAGTTCAGACTATTTAATTATCCTTTTTATTTTATTCGCATTCTCCATCAACTCATTCAAATACTCATAATTTTCTTTTTCCAAGCAAGCTTTAAATTTTCTGAGCTGAGAAATATGTTCGTTCAAAACATCCAACACATTTTCTCTGTTCTGCATAAAAATCGGCGCCCACATGGCCGGACTGCTTTTTGCCAAACGTACTGTGCTTTCAAAACCACCACCTGCTAATTCAAAAATGGCATCTTCTTCTTTTTCTTTTTCCAATACCGTATTCGCCAATGCAAAAGAAGTGATGTGCGAAATATGGCTCACGTAAGCTGCATGCATATCGTGTGCGGCAGCATCCATGTACACCAAATTCATTCCCAATTCGCGATAAATATTTTCAACGGTCTCAAGAGCAGCTTCGTCGCTTTTTTCCTTTTCACAGATCACACAAACACGTCCAACAAATGCATCACGAACCGCAGCTTCGGGACCGCTGTATTCTGTTCCCCACATAGGATGCGTTGCCACAAAGCGTTTGCGCATGGGATGATCTTTCAATGCATCGCATAAAACATATTTTGTAGAACCTGCATCAGCAACAATTTGTTTGTCGGTGATCAGATCCATTATCTGTGTCATCACCGGAACTGTTGCATCAACCGGAATTGCCACATAAATAAAATCACTTTTTTTAACGGCTTCTTCCAATGGCAATGCTTCATCAATAATTCCCAATTCAATTGCTTTTTTAGCGCTGGCTTCTGTACGGCTCACACCAATCACGTGTTTGGCAAAACCTTTTTCTTTTAATGCAATGGCAAACGAACCACTTATTAAACCAACACCTACTATCGTTACGTTATTAAACATGCAACTTTTAGTTTTTATATTTTTAGTTTTTATTTTTTATTCTTCGTATTGCTTCTTCAAAACGTTCAATGCTTCCGCATAAACTAACACGCACATAATTATTTCCTGCATTGCCAAAAATTCCGCCCGGTGTGATGAACACATTGCTGTTGTATAAAACTTCATCACTCAATGCATAACCATCCTTATATTTTGATGGGATCTTTGCCCAAACAAACATGCCCACCTGATCTTTTGAATACACACAATTCAGTAAATCCAACAACTCGAAAACTTTTATTCTTCGTTCGTTGTAAATTTTATTGATGCTGTCGTACCAGCTTTTATCCAGGCTCAAAGCCTTTGCCGCAGCGAGTTGCAGGGGAAGGAACATGCCACTGTCCATATTGCTTTTAAAACGCAATACTTCATCAATTCTTTCTTTCGCACCGCACAACATACCAACTCTCCAGCCGGCCATGTTAGAAGATTTGCTTAAAGAATTTAATTCGAGTACAACATTTTTTGCTCCATCAACACTTAATAAACTCATCGGATGTTCATTCAAAATAAAACTGTAAGGATTATCATGAATAATTAAAATGTTATGCTTCTTTCCAAATGCAACAATGTTTTCAAATAAAGTTTTATTAGCGTTTTGTCCGGTTGGCATTTGTGGATAATTTACAAACAGCAACTTTACTTTGCTTAAATCAGTTTTATCTAATTGATCAAAATCAGGAGCATAATTATTTTCTTCTTTCAAATCATAATCAACACAAACACCATCGGCTAATTTTACTGCACTTCGGTAAGTTGGGTAACCCGGATTAGGCACCAGCACTTCATCGCCATCATTCAAATAAGTCATACAAATATGCATGATACCTTCTTTGCTGCCGATCAATGGCAATATTTCTGTATCAACATTCAAATCAACATTGTACCATTTTTTATACCAATCACCCATGGCTTTACGCAGCACCGGAGATCCTTTGTACGATTGATAGGCATGCACATTGGGCTTGGCACTTTCTTCCTGCAACACTTTAATTACATCGGGATGCGGTGGCAAATCGGGACTACCAATTCCAAGATTGATGATGTTCTTTCCTTGTTTATTTAATTCATCGATCTCTCTCAATTTTTGAGAAAAATAATATTCGCCTATTCCTTCTAAACGTTTTGATGTTTGCATTTTTATTACACGAATTTTATCGAATTACACGAATTATAAAACAGTTGTTATCCGATTGTATGAACGATTTAGTTTTTCAGTTTTTCTTTTTTTTAGTTTTTTTAATTTATGCTTCCTTCCCGTTTTTATAAACCCCGTAAATTTTTATTTGCTCCGTGAATGGTTTTATTTCTTCCATCACGGCATTAAACTGATTTGTATTTTCAAATTCCATATCGGCATGAAAACTATATTTAAAATTTGTACCCGGAATTGGAAAGCTTTGCAGTTTGCTTAAATTAATGCCACCATCAGCAATCCTTGTTAAAACCTTTGCCAGGCTGCCTTTTGAATGATCGGTCTCGAAATTAACCGATGCTTTGTTGGCATCATTTATTTCTACAACATCATCTGATCTTTTTAAAACCAAAAACCTTGTATAATTATTTTTTTGTGTGTGAATATTGGGAGCGATGATATTCAAGTCAAATAATTCTGCTGCCAGTTTACTTGCAATACCGGCAATATGTTTGCTTTTATGTTGATGAATATGTTTGGCACTTAAAGCGGTATCTTCTGTCTCTACTAATTTCCAATCATATTTATCCAAATATTCCATGCATTGCTGTATGGCCATGTGATGCGAATGGATTTCTTTAATGTCTTCAAACCGAACCCCGGGATTTACCAATAATTGTTGTTTGATGGGCAGATAAACTTCGCCGGCGATCTTCAAATTGCTTTTTTGTAATAACGTATAATTGGGCAGAATACTTCCTGCAATTGAATTCTCAATGGCCATCACGCCGCCATCGCTTTCTTTTTTATTGGAAGCGATCTTGATTACTTCTTTAAAAGTGGCGCATGGGATCACTTCCACATCTTTCCCAAAATATTGTTGTGCTGCTACCTGATGGAAGCTGCCTTCGTAACCCTGAATGGATATTTTCGTTGTTGCCATAAAATAAAAAATCCCGGCTTTTTTGCCGGGACTGTATGTTGATTTATAAATCTCTTATGCTTTTGCAAATACAACCCGGCTACTGTTTTTAAAGTAGAAATAAAAATAAAAGTAAAAGAATGTATTTGCGATTGTTTGTTTCATTACAGGTCAAAAATAAGGATTGATTTAATGCAGACCAATTTATTTTTAAATAATTTCTAAAACTAACGTTCTTTAGTTTTAGAAATATCAACAAAAAAAATATACTTCTTCACTTTGTTTAAAAGAGGGGATAATGTTTTCAAGCTTTGCTTTGGTGGGTTGGCGGAATTAATGAATTGCTTCATTTTTGTAGCAAAGTGGCCTTTTGTACGGATAATTATTTTATCCGGGTATCTTCCTGTATATGCAGATAAGAGTGCAATACTGCCAGTAAAAGCCATAGTGCATTGCTACACTTGCACTGATTAATAGCTATCATCTTGTAATGTAAGCATCCTGAAATGCAATAGTAAAGCGGATATGACCCGTATATAACCCGGGTCTTATTTATGGTTGGTTATACGTGGGTTATACGTGGGTTATATGTGGGTTATATGCGGGTTATATCAAAAGAAGGTATATAGCAAATAGGAGTTTGTTAGGAGATGATACACCCGGCCCTGTACCTGAGAAACGGTAAAGCTATATGGGTATGATATGCTTAGAGTTCATCGGTAAACCCGTTGGCAAGAGTAAACATGTTTGGTAAATTTAATTCCGTAAGGGGTTAAGACATACTATTTTCTTGCCATTGTATAAAAAATCAAAAGCTGCTTGGGTGGGTATAAAAAGAAAAAAGCCCTTCCGTGGAAACGGAACGGCCTCTAACGATTGCTTGCCATATGAAAAAGAGTTCTTCAACTACCTGCGCCGCAAGCTGGCTCTGCACTTTCTAACACACCCGGCAGTTGCTTAATTAATTACTTTTTAGTTGTATCAACAGTAGCAGGCTTAGTTGTATCTGCTTTCTTAGTTGTGTCAACAGCAGCTTTAGTTGTATCTGTCTTAGTAGAATCAACTGTTGCAGCAGGAGTTGAACCTGAACCACAAGCTGTCATAAATGTTGCGATTGCAATAACTGCGAATAATTTTTTCATTGTTGTGAGCTTTTTGTTGTGAGTGAATTTTGAGGTTAATACCCGCATGTGATAAAAGGTAACCCGGCCAATTAAACTTTTTTTTAAAAATTTTTTTTCGAAGCATTTTGGGTTACTTTTATCCATCTTCAAGTATTAAACAAGAGATAGTGAAAGCTGAGTTAAACGAACAAGCATTATTAAAAGGATTGGCTAACAACGACTCGAAAGCCATCGAAACCCTGTACAAGGACAATTTTAATATGGTTCAGTCTTTCATTCTCAATAACAATGGCTCTTATGATGATGCCAGGGATATTTTTCAGGAAGCAATGATTGCGCTGTATGAAAAAGCAAAAAGCGATTCATTTGTTTTAACCTCTAAAATTAATACGTATGTATATTCCATATGCAGGCGACTCTGGCTTAAACGATTACAGCAGATTGGCCGCTATTCAAACCAGATTGACAGCCTTGACGAGACTGTTTCTGTTGAAGAAGACCTTGAGATTCACGAAAAACGCAATGCTGAATTTGCGATAATGGACAGGGCGCTGAACAGTTTGGGTGAACCTTGTAAAAGTTTATTAGAAGGATATTATGTGAAGAAAATGGACATGCAGCATTTAGCAAAGGAATTTGGATACACCAATGCAGATAACGCAAAGAATCAAAAATATAAATGTTTGATACGTTTAAAAAAGTTGTTCTTTGCTCAATATAATATCGGAGAATAATTATCATGGAAGACAATCTATTATTGCAGGCAATCGAACGTTATTTAGACGGTACCATGTTACCGGCTGAAAAAGCGTATTTCGAAGAGCTGCGCAAAAACACACCCGAAATAGACCAGATGGTGGTGGAACACAGTATGTTCCTGCATCAGATGGATCTGTATTCTGATCAGCGCAACCTGAAACATCAGTTACACGAGGTTCATTCCAAATTACTTGATCGTGGCGATATTAATGAAGGTGGCGAACTGAATACAAGAGGCCGTGTAATCCAATTATACAATAAGTATAAAAAAGTTACAGCTATTGCCGCTTCGGTGGGTGGTGTGATCGCTTTGGTGATAAGCGGACTTACCGTTTATTTTACTCCGGCTAATAATAATCAATTACAGGAATTAAGAAGGGAAGTTGAATTTGTAAAAAGAAACCAGCAATATCAGGGAGCCAAATTAAACGAAGTAGATTCTAAACTTCCGAAAGATGCGGTTCTTACCGGCGGTGGTTCGGGCTTTTTAATTGATGCCAAAGGTTATATTGTTACCAATGCCCACGTTATTAAAGGTTCGTCTTTTGCCAATGTGATCAATAATGACCACGATGAATTTAAAGCAAAGATTATTTACCGCGACGAAGTAAGGGACCTGGCTATTTTAAAAATTGAAGACGAGGATTATAAACCTTTAAAAACTTTGCCTTACGGCTTCCGTAAGAATGATATTGAATTGGGGGAAGAAGTTTTCACACTTGGTTATCCGCGTAACGACATTACTTATAATAAAGGTGATTTGAGTGCAAAGACCGGTTATAATGGCGACAGCACAAGATGGCAATTAGAGATGAATGCCAATCCCGGAAACAGCGGTGGCCCTGTGCTGGATAAGAATGGCGAAGTGATCGGTGTTTTAAGCACACGTGAAAAACATGCCGAAGGTGTTGCCTTTGCGATTAAGAGCAAGAATATTTTCAAGATGATTGAAGAAATAAAAGATACGGATAGTTCTCTCGAAAAAATAAAACTGCTTACACGTTCGTCTATTAAAGGAAAGGACAGAGCCGATCAGATTAAAGACATGGAGGATTGTGTTTTCTTGGTGCAGGCCTTCAATAAAAAATAATAGTATCGGGGGGTATATATTAATTAAAAAATCCTGTTCGATTGAACAGGATTTTTTTTTATTTGTTGAATAATGTTCTGAACGTTGAAGGGTGCGACGCAACGGCAGATGCCATAAGTGCTACAGTCCATCAACAAAAAATTAAGCCCACAGATTATTTGGATACTCGCCGCTTTTAACCAATGCATCAATGCTTGCCTGTACAACGGGTGCATCTTCTTTATATGTTACGCCAAACCATTGAGCAGAAGTTGGAATAACTTTTACATGTCCGGTAGAAGATTTTACAAATTTGTCAACTACCAACGGAATGAAAAATTCGCCTTTAGGGTTATTAATTTCTTTATCCAAAAAATCGTTGAACAAAGCTTCACTGTAGTTAATAACATTAGGAGAGAAGCTAAAGAAATTCATGCTCACAGTTGCATCTTCACTAAGATCATGCAAGCCAGTTTCATCTTCATAAGTAATAATTCCTTTTTCGGTGCGATAAATTTTTGTGCGTTCATTAATATCAACGAGGTTATTGTTTGCATCAACGGCGCAAACACCACGGCTAACACTGCCATTATCGCTTAAAGTTTTTTTCAGTTCATAACCAATGATCGCATAACAATCATCGGCAACAGTGGTTGTAAGAAACCGATAAGCTTTTGCAAAGCTATCGCGACCATAAAAATCATCTGCATTAATTATGGCAAATGGTTCGTTGACTTTTCCTTTGCAACACAAAACGGCATGCGCTGTTCCCCAGGGTTTTGTTCTTTCAGAAGGAATAGTTCTTCCACCGGTAAAAGATTCTAACTTCTGATACACATAATCAGTTACAATTCTTCCTTTCAGTTTTGGTTCAAAAATATCCTTGAATGCATCAGCAAAATCTTCGCGAATAATAAAAACAACTTTTCCAAAACCAGCTTTAATTGCATCGTAAATGCTGTATTCCATAATTGTTTCGCCGCTTGGGCCAAATGATTGAATTTGTTTCATACTTCCGTACCGACTTGCCATTCCTGCAGCCAATATCACCAATGTGGGTTTCATAATTATTAATTTTATTTTCAAAATTACATATTCACATTACCACAGCAAATAAATTTGTGGAATATGGTTTCGTCGATTGATCTTAATAAAATTTTTGTGCAATCATTGAAGAGTGATTTGTTGATGAGCAAATCAATAATTGCTGATGTGTTGCGTATCGATGAACTGCATCCCGTGATCAGCGGCAATAAATGGTTTAAATTGAAATATTATCTGGAAGATGCTGTGGGTAAGGGTTTCGGGACAATTGTAACTTTTGGCGGTGCTTATTCAAATCATATTGCTGCTACTGCTTTTGCCTGTAAAGAAGCCCGATTAAAAAGTGTTGGCATTATAAGGGGAGAAGAATCTGAAAATTTATCGCACACTTTGCAACAGGCAAGATTGGATGGGATGCAATTGATATTCGTTAGCCGAAATGATTTTAAGGAAGAAGAAAGTATTAAATTAAAAATTTCGAAGCCCGATTGGTATTGGATAAATACCGGTGGTTATGGAATGAATGGTGCCAAAGGTGCTGCAGAGATTTTTAATTGGATCGATGACAGCTACACGCATATCCTTTGTGCCACCGGAACCGGAACCATGATGGCAGGTTTAATTAAAGCAGCAAAGAACCATCAAATGGTTATCGGAATAAATTCGATGAAAAATAGAAACCTGATAAATGACATAAAAGAATTGTTGACGGATGAAGAATTAAATAAGAATTTTATTTTGTTGGATGAGTATCATTTTGGCGGATTTGCAAAACATCCTGCAGAGCTGATAAATTTTATGAAAGATGTTTGGCATCAACATCAACTGCCAACAGATATTGTTTATACTTCCAAACTTCTGTATGCCGCTTTTGATTTGATAGAAAAAAATTATTTTAACAGGAACAGTAAACTGATGATTATTCACAGCGGCGGGTTGCAGGGTAATTTATCGTTACCGTTAAACAGTTTACCTTTTTAGATAACCACGCCAACATTATATTTGCTTTGATGAAAGGAAAAACATTGTCGATATTTTTTGTGATCGCTATTATTTTTTGCGTTTCAAAAACTGTGGCTCAAACTAATTCATTTGATTTTTCTGTAAACGATTTAGGCAAAGGAAAAGTACAGGTTAGTTGGAACAATCCCTACGAAACCTGCGTCCAGCTTTCGGTTCAGCGTTCTTACGACAGTATCAGACTTTTTCAAACAATATTTACTGCACAATCACCCGAGTTGCCAACAAATGGTTTTGTTTATAATGTGGGCGATCAAAATGTAAAAATGTATTATCGCGTTTTTTATGTTTTGGAAGGCGGTAATTATTTTTTTACACACTCAAAAGCCATCTTGGCTTCATCATTACAAAAAGCAGGAGCATATATAAACAGCTCATCAGAAAATAATGAGTTTAAAACTGATGAAATTTTCAGGTCATCAAAAATGCGAAGGGTTAACCCGGATATTATCATTTCAAATCTTAAAGCAAATCATCCTTCATCCTCTGCAAAACCTGTGGGTGAGAAGTTGGTCAATATTTATTTTCACCGAAAAGATTCGCTGATACAAACTGTAGAGTATTCTGATTTTAAAAGATTTTCGGATAGCATTCTTTCTAAAACAAAAGATACATTGTATGCGATAGACCGCTACGATGCAATATTGATGCCGTATATACCCATCAATGTTTGGAAACCTTCCGAATATATTTTTACAGACCATACCGGCGATATTACCATTAACCTGAAGGAAGTTAAAAAGCATAATTACCGGATATCATTTTTTGAAGAAGATAAGACCCCATTGTTCGAAATCAAACATTTAAAAGAACCCGAACTTATTTTAGATAAAGAAAACTTCATGCATTCGGGATGGTTTTACTTTGAATTATTTGAGGATGATAAACTGAAAGAGAAGAATAAATTCTTTATTGCGAAGGAGTTTTGATTTCTTCCGGCAATTTTTCTAAAACCTGATAAATGTCATTTTTTTCTGCAATTATTTCTTGCATTTTTGTTCTGTAATACGGTTTTTCTCTCAAAATATTTTATTACTTGTTTTCTAACAAGTATTAGTTTGCTTAATATGAGAAAATGTAAAAGGCTGCCCCTTTGTTAGGTTTGGGACGGCCTTTTCTACGTGTAGGGCATACCCGATTTTCAGTAATTTTTTGTTGGTTCAAAAGTTGCGCAAAGTTATTTACACTTTGCCTCTTTTTGTTTGATAAAAGTCATAGGAAACAAGCATTTTTCGTTTGAAATTTATAACAAAAAAGGAGGTATTTATGAATACTCTAACGAAAACAAACGGTAACCAAAGTATCTTCAAACCATTACTCAGCGACTTTTTTGATGTGGATCCATTCTTTGGCGGAAGCTGGTTGAGAAAGATGGAAAGCCATGTTCCTGCAGTGAATATTGCAGAAAACGAAAAAGATTATATGATTGAAGTGGTAGCACCCGGATTTAAAAAAGACGATTTTAAAATCAAAGTGAATGATGATGTACTAATTATCAGCGCAGAAGTTGAAAATGAACAAAAAGAAGACAATAAAGATTACACCAGAAGGGAATACAGTTTCAACTCTTTCACTCGTTCATTTGGCTTGCCTGATAATGTTAAGAATGATGCAATCGATGCGGTTTATGCAGATGGTGTGCTGAAACTTAAAATGCCAAAAACTAAAGTTGAAAAGAAAGCTATTAAAGAAATTCATGTTAAATAGGAACATGAATAGTGTTAGATAAGTTACGGAGCAAATGGGGAGGCTATTCTGGAAATGAATAGCCTCTTTTTTTGCAGCTTTATTTTTTTAAGGAAGAAATATCAATTACAAAACGGTAACGTACATCCCCTTTGATCATTCGTTCGTAGGCTTCATTGATTTGTTGAATGGGAATAACTTCAACTTCGGAACTTATATTATGTTCGGCACAATAATCGAGCATTTCCTGTGTTTCTTTAATGCCGCCAATCAGTGAACCGATGATGCTTCTTCTTTTTGCAATTAAACTAAATGCAGGTACCTGTGATGGTGATGGAGGAACACCAACAACAATCATAGTTCCATTGGTTCGCAATAAATTTAGATAAGTTGAATAATCATGCTGAGCAGAAACGGTATTTAAAATAACATCGAAGTGATTTTGTAAACCCTTCATTGTTTCTTTATCGGACGTTAATGCAAAATGATGTGCACCTAATTTTTCTGCATCCACTTTCTTTGATGGTGAAGAACTTAACATAGTTACCTCAGCGCCAAATGATACTGCAAATTTAACTGCCATGTGCCCTAATCCGCCTAAGCCTAATACCGCAACTCTATCGCCTTTTTTTACACCAACATGCCTTAATGGAGAATAGGTTGTAATACCGGCGCATAATAACGGTGCTACTCGTTCTAAAGGAAGTTTATCCGAAACTTTTAAAGTGTATTGTTCGTCAACAACAATTAAAGTTGAATAACCTCCTTGCGTTAATGTTTTTCCATCTTTCTCATAACTGTTATAAGTACCAATCATTCCTGTATCGCAAAATTGTTCTAATCCTTCTTTACAATTATCGCAAACCCTGCAGGAATCAACGAAACAGCCTACTCCGGCTAAATCACCTACCTTAAATTTTTTTACATGATCGCCCACTTTTGTAATGCGGCCAACAATTTCATGGCCTGGAACCATGGGATATTTCGATCCGCCCCATTCATTTCGTACCTGGTGAATATCGGAATGACAAACACCGCAATATAAAATTTCTATTTGCACATCATGTACATCCGGTTCTCTTCTTGTAAATTGAAATGGTGCTAAAGGCGTTGTCGCACTTTGTGCTGCATAAGCTTTTGTTGCTGACATGTACTTATATTTTTTTATTGATGATTAGTGAGATAACAAATTACCGAAGTAAATGTTTTGCCCGATACAAATAAAATGAACTGCAAAATTTCGCGATCAAATTAATTCTCGATGCGTATCAGGAATTTCTAAAACCAGATATTCACCATAAGCACTTGCCGGTGTTTGATAACCAACTTTAAAATCATTATTCAAAACTTTTTTTATGATGATCAAACTGCTGTGTGCAGTTAAAGTATAACCTTCGGGTCCGGTAAATCTTGCCTGAACAATTTGTCCGTTTAAATTTTCAACTTCACCCCAAACTAAACTTTTACTTTTCGATCTTGTTTCATCATCGGGGCCGGCAGGTTTTGCATTTATTTTTCTTTTTACATAATTGCGAACCAAATTTGTTTTCAATAACCAATTATATAAATGCTGATATTTTAAAAGACTAAAAGTTTTTGGAGATGTACCAGTGTAAGTTTCAATATTTGGAATTCCGGTTGTATGAAAAGCAGTAGAAACATCGCCCCATGGAATGGTCATCACAAATAATTTCTTCAAACCAAAATCAATCCATCTTCCTTTATGTCCCAAAGGTTTTGAAATTATTTTTCCATCTTCTCTTATCGCACCCCCTTCGCCCAAACCCTCTGCCATCGTGATGGCTGTACCATGCGAATAACCGCCGCCAATACTTGCAAATGCTAATTTTAATTTAATGGCATCGGGTAATTTATTTTTTAAAAACAATGCCATACAATCGGTAGGTACCACATCGAAACCAACACCCGGCATAATGGTTATATTATTTGCAACTGCATCTTTATGGTAACGTTTTGCCATTTCAAAAACACCAATTTCTCCGGTAATATCCAAATAATGTGTGCTTGTTGCAATGCACGCTTCGATCATTTGTTTGGCGGTATGATGGAAAGGACCGGCGGTATGCAACACAACTTTTACTTCGGATAAAATGGTATGCAGTTTTTCAGTATCATTCAAATCAATGATACGATAGGGCAATTTTAATTCTTCGGCTAAAGGACAAATCTTCGATTCATTTCTTCCTGCTAAAATAGGAGAGAGACCATAGCTCTTTGCAAGCTTTGCAATAAGCCGACCGGTATAACCATTAGCGCCGTATAATAAAAATGATTCTTTCACAATTGTAATGTACAAAGTAAAATCTGTAACTGCAATCAATCTAATATTAACTATTCATGAAAACCCAATGCTTCAATATATCCTTTGTTGCCATAACAATTTTTAAATGAAGCATTTTGCAGAAAACCTTCCAAGGCTTGTTTTATTTGTTCAGAATTTTTTGGTCTTACATTTCTGATCTCACCAAAACCAAATCTAACAGTATCGGCAAATTGAATGATCTGATCATAATATTTCGGAACGGGAAATGTAACGATGCCTCTTGTATTATTCATTTTTTTATAAGGCCAATAATGCCATCCGATATTTTCTTTTTCTAAAAGTTGTTTGAACTGCATTACCCAATTATCATCATTCTCGCCGGTTTCGCCACAATAAATGGGTACTTGGTATTTGTTGCTGAAATCTATATATTCCTGAATAACTTCTTTTGTTGGTGGTGTCCAATATTTATGAAATGTGTACACGGCTTTTTTATCGAATGGCTGGCCAAATATTTTAAAATTCGAATCCCATTGCGAGCCGCCTAAAAAAACAAGATGATTGTCATCGACAGTGCGAATTGCTTTAGTTATTTTTTTGTACAACGGTTCTAATAAATGATTGAAGTGTGACGAATCGAAATAGTGTGCAATAGGTTCATTCAATAAATCATAACCGATGATTGCTGTTTCGTTTGAATAATGCAATGCAATTTTTTTCCAGATATCGATGATCAATTTTTGACTTTCATCACTCTCAAATAAATATGGATAACCATAACTGTCGTCAATATTATCGCCGGTTTGTCCGCCCGGTGCACAATGCATATCCAATATCACATAAATATTTTCCTGTTTGCACCAGCTAATTACCTGATCCATGATCTTAAAACCGCGTGCAATTCCTTTACTGCCTAAATATTCTTCATCGGTAAATAATTTATAATGAAATGGGATGCGGATCGAATTAACACCGATCGTTTTTAAATAATGAATGTCGGCCTGCGTGATATATGTGTTGAGATATTTTTTCCAAAACATTGCAGATTCTTCGGGGCCGATCAATTCATTCATCATTTCCTGAATTAATCTTGGCGAATTGGCCCATTTGAATTTAAACATGTAACCTTCGGGCACTAACCAATTGCCCAGATTGGTTCCGCGCATTAAAAATGGTTTTCCATCAACACCAATTATTTCTTTTCCTTTTACAGAAATAAATTTTTTTGTTTGTGCGGTGAGTGAAATCGTCAATCCAAAAAATGCAATCGTTAGAATCTGTTTCAGTTTCATAAATAATAAATCGGTTAATGAATGTTGTATTTTATTTTGATGCTGTCGTACGTATTTATCAAATTATTTGAAGCACCTGATTTATCAAATATTTTTTCCCAGGTGTTTAAAGGTTCCCAAATAAAAGTTCCAACCATATTTTTATTTGATAAGTTGAAAGCAATGTCGTTCACTTCTCTTTTATGTTCGGAATATTCAACAACAATAATATCCTGTTTATATTTTTTTGAGAGATCGGTTAAATTATTTTGCAGGTCGGCAATAGTGCCATGCCACTGCGGATAATAGGATTGACCAATAACATCGAACGAAATATTTCTCTGTTTCATGTTATCTAAAAACGAAATTGATTCGGCATTTTGTCCGCCGCATGCAATATGCAGCATCACTTTTATTTTGGGATCAACCTCTCTAACAGCTTTTATTCCTGCACCAACAAATGCAGCGAGATTATCGAAATTAGCGCTGTTGCCATCGGGCCACAAAATACCATGATTGATTTCGTTACCCACCTGAACCATATCGGGCAAAGTATTTTGTTTTTGCAATTCAATTAAAACTTTTTTCGTGAAATCGTGAACCGCTTGTGCAAGTTGTTCTACAGTAAAGTTTTTCCACGCAGCAGGTTTGAATTGTTTTCCGGGATCGGCCCATGTATCGCTGTAATGGAAGTCCAGCAAGAATTTCATGCCGGCAGCTTTAATCCTTTTTGCCATTTGTTTGGTATGTTCGAGATCGCAAAAACCTTTTTTGGGAGAGTAGCCGCTGTCGGTAGCAGGATCATTAAAAATGCGCAAACGGATATAATTAAAACCGTGATCTTTTAAAATAAGCAGGGCATCTTTTTGCGAACCATTATCACTAAATTTTATTCCCCTGTCCTCTAATTGCGGAAGAAACGAAATATCTGCACCTAAGATTTTCTCGACTTTTGGATTGTTATTTTGGGCATCAATTTTTAAGAATGACAAGAACAAAAACAAGAGGGGGACGATTTTTTTCATTTGGCATAATTAAACACCAAAAGTAATGGTTTAAGTTTTGCGTGGAATTATAAAATGATAAAAGTCATAGGTTCTTTTTCGAACGATAAAGAAATTTGTTCTCTAATAAATTTTGTTTTTTCACGTCACAAACATTCGCTGGTATAATTATTATGTCAGTATTTCCGGGGGGAAGGGTGTTTGTGACTTTTTGTTTTGTGAGATCATTTTTCCAGCAATAAAATCCCTGTTTTTGTAATATCGATTTTATGCGCTTTATATAAAGCACCAACAGTCATTTTAAAAGTTTTCTTGCTCATGCCGAAGAAACTGTAAATATCTTCGGGACTTGATTTATCATGATAGGGCAGGTAGCCGTTATTTTCCTGCAGCAAGCGAATTATCTTTTGCGATTCATCCTCCACACGCTGGTAACCGGGTTTGCCCAACAGTACATCGATTTTATTATCGGGTAATATTTTTTTAATGAAACCTTTTAACCGATCGCCGATATTAATGTCTTTGAACACTTCATTAAAATGCAATAAACCAGTATGAAGGTTATTGATGATCATCACATAACCCAGATCAGTTCTGCGATACACCAACAGATCAACCACATCTAATTCTTTTACCGAAATATTTTCATTACTTAATTGCTGTTCTATCTTTTCGGTTGCTGCCACACGGCCTGTTTGTTCATCAACATAAATCTTTACCAAATATTCACCGCCGGGATGCATGCCCATCAATTGCTGCGATTTTGCAACAAAAATATCTTTCATCAATCCCCAATCTAAAAATGCACCGGCGCCAGTGGTGCTTACACATTTCAATAAAACAATATCGCCCACAATTCCTTTTGGCTCCTGTGTTGTAGCAATGACGCGATTCTCGGAATCATGATATAAGAATACTTTCAGTTCATCACCAATTTGTAAATTTCTTGGTACAAAACGTTTGGGCAGTAAAATGCCTTCGCCGCCATCGTCCAGATAGAAACCAAAATCAACTTTACGTGTAACTTTTAAATTATTATAAGTGCCAATCTGTATCATGAATAATTAAATTGAAGAGAAGTGGTAAAGGTAAGCCGAATAGGTGTAGTTTTTGATCTAATTTGATTGGAAAAGATTTGCCAATCATCAACAAGTGAAGCAACATCAGGTTTTAAATCAGCATCTTTAATAAGAAGATTAACATTGCCGAAATTAATTGTGAGGGTTAAAAAACAAAAATTAGTTTGGCGGCATTAACTTTACATGCAACAAATGACTGAAATTAAAAATACTTTACGATTGGCTATCTTTTTTAAAAACAGCTGGAGAGGTGACAGAAAAAATAAAAAGATTTTAGTTTTACTGATTATCTTTTTTTGTTCGGTTATAAATTCTTTTTCACAAGCGGATACTTCTTTTTGGTTTGCGGCACCGGCAATAACACCGGGGCACGAAAACAAGCCCATTGTATTCAGAATGAGTACGTATTCTCAACCGGCAGATATAATTATTTCAGAACCTGCCAATCCTTCTTTTGTTCCATACACTTTTCATTTAAACAGTAACACAGCCATTACAAAAGATATTACTACTCAATTAAATTTAGTAGAAAATAAACCAAATAATACTGTTTTAAATTATGGTATAAAAATTACTTCCACTGCCATTATATCGGCATATTATGAAGAAGGTTTAACGTATAATCCTGAAATATTTCCACTCAAAGGAAAAAATGCTATGGGTTTAAACTTTCTCATTCCATCGCAAACAAGGTTCGATAACAAAGATGCTTTAATACCTCCTGCACACAATGGCTTTGCTATTGTGGCAACCGAAGATAATACAACAATAACTATCAATCTTACCAATGCTGATGCAGCAGGTAATTTACCCGGTGTTCCTTTTACAATTACTTTAAATAAAGGGCAGTCGTATGCGGTTGTAGGTGCAGGTGTTTTAGCATCACAACATTTAGGCGGCTCAACTATAAAAGCTAATAAACCTATTTCTGTAACAATTTACGACGACTCTGTTTATCTGTCTCCTAATTATGATTTAATAGGCGATCAAATAGTACCCGAGAATAATACCGGCAGCGAATTTATTATTGTGCGTGGGGCATTAAATTATAGTTCGCTTCCGAATAGAGATTTTTATTATGTGTGGGCTACTGCCGACAGTACCAATATTTTTGAAAATGGACTTGTTGTTAGAACTCTTAACCGCGGACAATCTTATGAAGGGCAACTAAGTGCGCCAAGTGTTTATATTACCACTACACACCCGGTTTATATTTTGCAATTTACCGGTGTTGGGCAAGAAGTGGCTGCAACTTCATTACCCAGCATTAAATGCACCGGTTCTAAAACTGTTTCGTTTGTTAGATCTACGAATGAATCATTCTATTTAAATATTTTATGTAAGTCGGGTGACGAAGGAAATTTTTCTTTGAATGGGGTGGGCAATATTATTACTGCTTCAATGTTTTATTCAGTTCCGGGAACAAACGGTATTTGGAAAGCTGCTAGGATCGATGCGACTACTTTACCCAATATTAATTCGTTGATATCTGCCGGAGTTGCTACTTCTGTATCTAACAGTTCGGGACTTTTTCATTTGGGTTTTTTGAACGGTGCTTCTAACACAGGAACCCGATTAGGTTATTTCTCTAATTACGCAACCGTTGAAACATCACCCACCGTTGCATCTGCATCATGTTTTGGTTCCGATATAAAATTAACATCAACACTTGTTAGCGGTGCAACATATTCGTGGAGCGGGCCTAACGGATTTACAAGTTCGAGCAACGATATAACTATTTACAATGCAAACTTCAGTAATACCGGTACCTATTATTTAACTGCAAATATGAATGGTTGCGGAACATCTTTGGATAGCGTTGTTTTAACTGTTCATCCTTTGCCAACCATCAGTTTTGTAAAACCGGTAGATACTGTTTGTTACAACAGTTCGAAAAATATAAATTTCACTTTAACAGGAACAGCCCCGTGGAGTTTAATTTATACCGATGGAATTATTAATGATACTATTCCGTCCATCACAACAGCTGCATCTTTTTTTGTGTCTAAACCAAAAGCTACAACCGTTTACAGCATTAATAATATAACTGACTCGAATACTTGCACTGTTGCAGCAGTTGTTATTCCTCAAAAAGACACATTGGTTGTTAATCAGTTGCCGATCGCCAATTTTGGTTATTCGACTATTCATTGCGAAAAAAATGCTGTAACATTTTACGATAGTTCGAAAGCAAATTTAGATTCGCTTGTTAATTGGTATTGGATCATGGGAAATGATAGTATCAGAAATGTTGCTGATAAAAATGGTTTTACCGAAACTTATTCCCCCTGGGGAAATTATACTGTAAAACTTGCAGTGCAATCGAGTATGGGATGTAAGAGCGATACGGTCACTAAAACAATTACAATCCATCCGTTACCAACTGTTGGATTTATGTTACCGGAAGTTTGTTTGAATGATGCATCGGCTTTATTTACCGATACAACAAAAATGATCGATGGTTCGCAATTAAAATCATGGCAATGGAACTTTGATGCATCAACAGCATCACCAACAGTTCCATCAAATAAGTATCCATCACCACTAACATCAACACAGCAAAATCCATCTGTTCATTATAATTTTTCGAGTCATTATAAAGTTCAGGAAATAGTTACGTCGAACGACGGATGTGTTGACAGTTTAACAAGCAATTTTACTGTAAACGGCGCAAAACCCCATGCAGCTTATGTTGTACTTGATTCATCAAAGCTTTGCAGTAATTCGTTTGTGCAGTTGCAGAATTTTTCAACCGTTGATTTTGGAACTGTTACTTCAACAGAAATATTTTGGGAATCGGCTGTTGATAGCATCGATCAAAGTCCCGATTCAGGTAAAATTTATAAATATTTATATCCAAATTTTCAAACACCTGCAAGCAAAACTTATTCGGTAAAAATGATCGCACGTTCGGGCAATGCTTCTGTTTGTGCTGATTCATTAACAACACTTGTTACGATTCATCAAAGTCCGAAAGTTGCATTTGAAATATTGCCGGGTATTTGTAATGATACTACTGCAAGAAAAATAACACAGGCAAGCGAAACCGGTGGCGTGCCCGGAACATTTGCATTTTATGGAACAGGTGTTGATACTGTTACAGGAATATTTTCACCACGACAGGTTGCTGCCGGAACTTATCCAATAAAATATGTTTACGCAACCGCATTTGGTTGCAGCGATTCAGCAACACAGAATCAAATTGTTTGGCCATCACCTGTTGCAAAATGGGGAGTGAGTTCGCCAACATGCGAAACAAATAATATTACTTTCACTGATTCATCCATCAATCTCGCCAATAACCAAAGTAAAATAATTAAATGGGATTGGAATTTTGGTGATGCCATAACCGATTCAATCATCACAAATAATCTTCCTTTTGCAAAAAAATATGCATCGGCAAATATTTATACTGCCAAGTTAATTGTACAAACTGATAGTGGTTGTGTTAGCAAACCCAACACGCAAATTATTAATGTTCATTATCTGCCCAAACCTAATTTTGGATTACCAATCATTTGTTTGCCCGATGGAAGAGGACAGTTTACTGATTCATCGTCCATCGCCGATGCATCCATGTTGAATTATTTCTGGAGCTTTGGTGATGCTGCAGATCCAACGCCATCGCTGCTTCCAAGCCCAATACATAAGTTCAGTTCAGTTGGTCCGTACAACATTCAATTAAAATTAACATCGAAAGATGGTTGCACCGATTCGTTGCAAAAAACACTCACTACAATTTATCCGCAACCAAAAGCAAACTTTACAATTCAATCGGCCGAAACTTGTTTGGGCGATACCATTCATTTTTTTGATGCATCAACAAATTATACCGATTCAATAAAATTCTGGTACTGGGATCTGTCGCAAAATAATTTTTCTCGAGTACAAAATCCTTCACGCCAATTTTCCGATTCGGGAACATTCAATATCAGTTTATTTATTGTTGATGCAAAAGGTTGTTTAAGCGATACAGCAATTAAATCAGTTGTTGTAGATCCGTATCCGCATCTTTCTTTAACACACAACGTTGTCGTTTTGCAAGGTGGCAGTCTTAAACTAAAACCCGATTTTTATGCCATCAATCCAATATTTAACTGGTCGCCCAATTTATATTTAGACAGTTCAAAGATTGCATATCCTGTTACTTCGCCCTTAAACGATATTACTTATAAACTTACCCTAACAGGTAAAGGAAATTGTACAGTAAGCGATACTGTTTTTGTAAAACTATTATTGGCACCGGTTGTGCCAAATGCGTTTAGTCCCAACGGCGATGGCATCAACGATACATGGATCATAAAATATTTAGACAGTTATCCAAACTGCGAAGTGAAAGTGTTTGACAGGGGCGGCCATCTTATTTTCAATTCAATAAATTATGATAAACCTTGGGATGGCACATTCAACGGAAAGCCTTTGCCCATCGGCACTTATTATTATTTGATCAACCCCAAAAACGGCCGTGCCATCATCAGCGGTTCAATAACCATTTTAAAATAATGTAGCCGGCTGTTGTATTTCTATTTAACTGCCGTTGCGTCGCACTCTTCAACTGAGGAAAGCTATGAGCTATTAGCTTCGAGCTGTGAGCATTTGCTCGAAGCTCATGGCTCGCTCCTCATAGCTCAGAACGTACAAGTGAGTGACACAACCGGCGATGCCATGAAATACTGTTGCCGGTTACATAATTATTTATATTGTTTTTTTTACCTACGGTTTTCCGCATCTTACCGCCCGTTTTATTTTAATAGCCTAATTGCACTTGCAGGATTTATTTTAGTAAAATAGTTTTACATCATAAAATAAAAATCATGGAAAACAGTAATCACAACAGAGAAACCGGAAGGATCATCGGCGGTTTAATATTAGTTGGTGTTGGTGGCGCTTTATTATTGCGCAATTTAGATTTTCCAATTCCGCATTGGTTATTTACCTGGCCAATGATATTAATTTTGATTGGTGTTTATTCGGGCTTCAAACATAATTTTCAAAATACTTCGTGGATCATTTTAATGGCCATCGGCGGATTCTTTTTATTCGATAAATATATTTTCGACATTAGTTTGGAAGAATATTTCTGGCCGGTATTCATCATGTTCATCGGTATATTGTTTATGATTCGTCCGAGAAGCAGATGGCGGGACAAAGCCAATGATTTTCGAAACGATTGGAAAGAAAAATGGAACAATGATGCTGCAAACAGTAGCTCTCAAAATTATTTTGCAGATAATGGTGATACTTTTAAAATAAATTCTGTTTTCAGCGGCGTTAAAAGAACAATACTTTCTAAAAATTTTCAGGGTGGTTCGATGTCTTGTGTGTTTGGCGGTGCCGAAATCGACTTAACACAAGCCGATATCAATGGCAAAGTTGTAATCAGAATTGAAGCTGTGTTTGGTGGTGCCAAAATAATTGTACCTGCCAACTGGGTTATTCAAAACGAGATCGATGGCGTATTTCACGGCGTTGAGGACAAAAGAAATTATAACACATCAACAATGAATGCCGACAAAATACTAGTGCTGAAAGGATCTGCTGTGTTTGGAGGAGTTGAGATAAGAAGTTATTAAAACCATTTTTTCAAAACCAAAATAACTACTCTATGAACTGGTACCTTGCAAAAATTGTTTATCAAATTATTTGCGACAAAGGTTTGCATACACCGCAGTTTGATGAACAATTAAGATTAATTTACGCCGAAGATAATTTGCATGCTTTTTATAAAGCAAGATTATTGGGCGAACATGAAGAAGACAGTTTTTTAAATAAACTAAACAAACCCATTTGCTGGAAATTTATTGATGTTTCGGAAATCCATAAATTAGATAATTTAGTGGATGGCGCCGAAATGTATTCGAAAATAAATGAAGAACCCAATCCTGAAATTTTTATTCGCAATACACGTTTAAAAGCAACACAATTATTGGAAGATTACACACTTCAATTCATCAAATTAAACTGATCAATTGCCCGAAATAAAAAAAAATAATGCAAGATATATCCCGATTTTTATTGGCTGGAGTTTGCTTTGGATATTCATTCAATGGAATGTTTTATTAAAATTTGGATTGACTGAGACCGAAGCAATTGTTGATAGTTACATCAGCAATATTTTATTAGGTGCTTCTTGTTTCCTGGTGTTCAATAACATGAAATATTATTTACCGAAACAGGAAAAATATTGGTTCATTGTTGCAATAAGTTTTGTGCTGAGTTGTTGCTGGCTACTGCTTGTACGGTTAATTCTCTGGGCAATTTTTAAGAATGATGAACACTATATTTCTACTTTACATCAATCATCTACCATACGGTTTGGTTTTGCATTTTTAATGATCGGTTGCATGTCAACAATAAGTTTATTATGGCATACGCAAAAAGATCAACAAAAAAATGATGAACAGCAAAAAGAGATTTTGCAATTAGCAAAAGATGCGGAATTGTTTAAACTGCGCCAGCAATTGCAGCCGCATTTTTTATTCAACAGTTTAAATTCAATCAGTGCATTAACTGCAACGCAGCCCGAGAAAGCAAGGCACATGATTCAGCAACTGTCAGATTTTTTGCGCGGCACTTTAAAAAAAGACGATCATCATAAAAATAGTTTGGAAGAAGAATTACAATATCTCGAATTGTATTTAGACATTGAAAAAGTAAGGTTTGGTCATCGCCTGCAAACTGTGATCGATGTTGAAGAAAATATTAAACAGATGGAATTGCCATCATTGATCTTACAACCTGTTGTGGAGAATGCAATTAAATTTGGTTTGTACGATACGATTGGTGAAGTGGTTATTTCCATCACGGCAAAAAAAATAAATGACGAGCTGGAAGTAACAGTGCGAAATCCATTCGATCCGGAAACCGCACAACCCTTGCAGGGAACGGGTTTTGGACTGGCATCGATCAAACGGAGATTATTTTTATTGTTTGCACGGCAAGACCTGTTGCAAACAACAATAGAAAATAATTATTTTATTACAACAATTATTATTCCGCAGATAATTTGAAATGAGAAACATGAAATGTATAATTATTGATGATGAGCCTTTGGCCAGAATGATGGTGAAAGAATATTTGCAAAGCTATCCCGATATTGAATTGATGCAGGAATGCAACGATGGATTTGAAGGTGTGAAAGCCATTCAGCAACACCAGCCCGATCTTGTTTTTTTAGATATTCAGATGCCGAAAATCAATGGTTTTGAAATGTTGGAGTTGATCGATAATCCGCCGCAAATCATTTTTACGACTGCATTTGAAGAATATGCCATCAAAGCATTTGAAACACATGCGGTAGATTATTTGTTAAAACCTTTTTCGAAAGAACGTTTCGATAAAGCCATTCAAAAAGCATTGTTGCAAAAAAACAATTCAACAACAAACACGCAGGAATTAATTGAAACCGCATCGCAATCAACGGTTCAATCAAACCGTGTGGTGGTAAAAGATGGCGGTAAAATAAAAATAATTCCGGTTGCGCAAATCCAGTATGTGGAAGCTGCAGATGATTATGTAAAAATTCATACCGCCGATGGTGTTTTTTTAAAAAAGAAAACCATGCAATTTTTTGAAGACAGTTTGCAGCAGCAACAATTTATTCGAGTGCACCGTTCGTATATCATCAATGCGCAACTCATTACCCGCATCGATCCGCATGAAAAAGAAAGTCATCTTGTTTTATTAAGCACCGGAACAAAATTACCCGTAAGTAAAACCGGTTATGCAAAATTGAAGGAAGTGTTGGGGATATGATTTTATATCACAAATTAATATAAATGACTCCGAAAGAAATTGTTCAAAAATGGGTAGTTGCTTTTAATGAAATGGCAATTAATGAAATAATGGAATTATATAGCGACGATGCAATTAACCATCAAGTTGCTAATCCAATTGTAGAGGGTAAAGATGCCATACAAAAAATGTTTGAGCAAGAATTTTCGCAGGCAAAAATGATTTGCATTATTGAAAATATTTTTGAAGATGGCGAATGGGCTATTTTGGAATGGAAAGATCCTGTAGGATTAAGAGGCTGTGGATTCTTTCAAATTATAAATGACAAAATAAAATTTCAAAGAGGTTATTGGGATAAACTCTCTTTTTTAAAGTTGCATGGGTTGCCGATTCCGGAAAATTAAAATTATATCGTTGCTGAATTAATAACCGAACCTTGAAGAGTGCGACGCAACCGGCGATGCCATGAAAAACTTTTGCCGGTAACAAAAAAATTAATACTCCATATTTTTAAGTTTCGGCGCTTTAAACCATGTGGCAATAACAACCAATAAAGTCATGCTGCCGCCAAACACAACCGACGGAATGACGCCCATTAATTTTGCAGCAACACCACTTTCGAACTGACCGAGTTCGTTGCTCGAATTAATGAACATGCTGTTTACACTCATCACACGACCACGCATGTGATTTGGTGTATTTAATTGTAAAATGGTACCGCGAATTACAACACTTATTCCATCGAGCACACCGCTTATTAATAATGCTGCGAAAGAAACCCAGAAAGATTTTGAAATTGCAAATGTGATGATACAAATACCAAAACCTGCTACGGCAAACATTAATTTTCGTCCTTGCTTTTTGTGTAACGGGAAGAAGGTAAGTGCGATGATGATTATGATAGAACCTATGTCGGCTGCGGCATTCAGCCAACCAAAACCTTCGGCACCCACTTTTAAAATATCTTTTGCATAAACCGGTATCATGGCAACAGCACCGCCAAATAATACTGCAAACAGATCGAGCAATAATGCGCCCAATACTTCTTTTGCATTCATTACAAAACGCAAACCTTCTTTTACACTTTCCCATGTTTTCTTTTCGCCGGGTTCGTTCAATGCAGGTTTGGGTTTTATTTGAAACATAAAAAATAATCCGCCCAACACTAAAAAATTAATGACCAATAAAGTATGGTGAATACCAAGTGCAGCAATCAATGCACCGCCAACGGCGTGGCCTGTAACCGAAGCTGAGAGCCACGATCCCTGGCTCCATGTTGTTGCATTTTGTAAAATATTTCTCGGAACAATCAATGCGATGATGGAATGCATGGTAGGTCCGGTGAATGCACGAAAAACACCTGTAAAAAAAATGATGATGTAAATAAATAGTGCGATGTAATGATTGGCAAGTTGTGTGGAAACTGTTTGAGACGAAAGAAAAAATAATAATCCGGCGCAAATCAAATAAGCACTTGCACCAATTAATAATACTTTTCTTTTTTCGCTGATGTCGATGATATGCCCGGCATATAATGCCAATGAAACAGCCGGAATAACTTCTGATAAACCAATAATGCCGATGGCAAAAGGTGCATTGGTTAATTCGTAGATCCACCAACCAACCAAAGTGCCCATCATGCGCAAACCCATGATGAATAAGAATCTTCCTAACATCAGATTTCTGTACTCACCAATTCTAACTGCTGCAAATGGATCGTGGCGTTGTTGGTCGTCTGTCATTCTTTTATTTTATGTATCAGGGCAAAGTAAAATAATGCTGGCCCTGTTCGTAATCTTTTTCCAATGCATCCAATACAACCTGCAAATGTTTTTCGTTTCCTAAAAAATCGGCATTGCTTGCATCAATGAAAATAGTTTTGATATTGTGTTGTTTGATATAGCTGGTATAAGTTTCCTGAATGTTAAACAAATATTCGTCCTTAATGTTTTGTTCGTACGATCTGTTTCTTTTCTTGATATTGTTCTGCAATTTCGCAACAGGTGCATGCAGATAAATTAAAACATCAGGAAACAATAATTGTTGATTCATGATGTCGAATAATTTTTGATATAACCTGAACTCTTCTTCGGGCAAATTAACTTTGGCAAACAATAAACACTTGGTGAACAGGTAATCCGAAACGGTTACGCTTTGAAACATATCTTTTGTTTGCAGCATTTCTTTTAATTGTTTATACCGCTCGGCCATAAAAAATAATTCCAATGGAAATGCATACTGCTGCGGGTTTTCGTAGAATTTAGAAAGAAAAGGATTGTCGGCAAATTCTTCCAAAATCAATCTGGCATCCAATTGTTTCGACAATAAATGTGTGAGTGTAGTTTTACCTGCACCAATATTTCCTTCAACTGTTATAAAGCGATGTTTCATTGATGCGCTAAATTAACTGCCATCAGCTTGCAGATGCAGAAATTTTTTGCACAACTAATTCATCATTGCAACCGGCCAGCAGTTGGCTGATGGATTTTTTTTCAACAGGGTGCAGCAGATCCGGTGCAACTTCATCCAACGGTATCAATGCAAATTTCCTTTGCGGCAATGCAGGATGCGGAACAGAAAGCAATTCAGTTTCAATAATCAGATCGTCAATTAATAAAATATCCAGGTCAATGATCCGCGGGCCAAATTTCACAGCTCGTTTTCTTCCCATCGATTCCTCGATCGATAATAAATTTTGCATCAACAATTCAGGACCAAGTGTTGTAGATAAAATTAAGACCTGATTTAAAAAATCAGGTTGTTCTGTTAATCCCCACGCCGCTGTTTGATAAATCGATGATTCGTTTATGATCGTTCCGCATTGTTTGTTAATTAATTCTTTAGCTGTTGAAAGGTTGGCCAAACGATTGCCAATGTTTCCGCCAATTAAAATATATGCCTTGTATGTTTTCATGAATTGGGGCGAAGATAAACCGAAGCAATTTTGTTGCTGTATTTTTTTGTTAACGGGCCAAAGTACTTGTGGCAGCAGTGGTTGCGTCGCACACTTCAACGTTCTTAACTTTGTGGTTCTTTTTCTTCGTGTTGAAAATTTTTACTTAAACAGCCTGTTATCAAAATTAAAACTGCTTACTTTTTTTATTTTTATTTTTTTTGAAAAATCTTTTGCCAGTGGATTTAAAACAATATTTAATTCCTGTTCAATAACCGAAGATGGAACTTTTAAGGCCAAATGATTTTTGTCCGACAAAAATTCATTGCCCATAAACTGACAATAGTTTTCGTCCAATTGCCAGTGAGGTTTTAATTTTTTATAATCAATTATGGCATCAACAGCACTGCCAATTTCAATTTCCATTAATTGATTGGCTTTAATTTCTTCGTATGTTCTTTTGTGAATAAATAATTCAACTAATGCCAGCGAAATGGTAAAGCTGCAATACACCGCCGGAAACCCCTGCGAATTCCATCTTCCGCCAAACAGTCTGGCACCTTCGCCCGATAAATCGTTGGCAAATTGAACAGGCGCAAACCTGTAAACTGTAATCATGTATAAACGTTGTGTAAAATTCTTCCAATTTGGTTGTAAGTATCCTGAATGCCCTGATACGAATACAGGCTTTCGAAATTTAAAACGCGGTTAAAAACAACTTTTTCTTTTTTTAACCAATTATATAAAGCTGTTGCGTTGTTAAAAGTTTCGAGACCAAGGTTGATGAGTTGTTCTATTTGTAAAATTCGGTCAATATAAATGCCTTCAAAAGAAGAGTTGTCTTTTGAATAGCGTTGCAATGTACGCTCAGATAAGTGCAGGATATTGGCCCATTCTTTTTGTGTGAACGGAACTTTATCGGCAATTTTTTGAAATTTTTTGAACGAAAAGTCTGTAACCGATGGAATGATTTTTACTGATGGTGCATATAATGCAGCCGGCTCCTGTACTGTGTTTTCGGGAGGTTTGATTGCAGTATGCTTTTTTATGGTTTTTGCCATATCTGTCAATTGTTACTCTAAGATACGACATTTGTCTGTACTTTAAAATTTATTTTTTATTTAACCGGCTGCATTACTTGTGGCAGCTGTGGTTGCGTCGCACACTTGTACAGTTGAAGCTATGAGCTGCGAGCCATGAGCTTCGGGCAAATACTCACGGCTCACAGCTCATAGCTATTCCTCAGTACAAGTGTGCGACGCAACAGGCGATGCCCGCCCGTACCGAACGCTGGTACCATAAAAAAATATTTTCGTTGTTACGTTCGGGCGGGCCATGAAAACCAACAGTTGGTAACAAAAAAGTAATTTCTTTTTTCATTTTTTGGTTTGGCAGAATAAACGAATAGATTTGCTGCTCAAGAAAAATATATGGCAGGTAATTATAATCAAGTGAGGGCAATGCTGGCAATTACGAAAGGAAGTTTGAAAGCAACTTTTCGAAGCCCGTCGGCAGTGCTGTTCAGTATTGGGTTTCCGCTGATCTTTATTTTGGTATTTGGATTTATGGGCAACGGTGGTGGCTATTCATTGAAAGTTGTAATGGACAAAAATTCTGACACATTAAATCCGGTTTACCATGTTTTGAATAGTATCCCTAATTTAAAATTTCAATCAAAATCGGATGAAGAGGTAAAGGAAGATCTCGAAAAAGGAAGATTAACGGCTGTTATTTTAATTGAAAAATCAAATCAGCAAGGTGCAGCATATCATATTCAGCTAAAAAGCTCGGAAGCTGTTTCGCCGCAAAATATTGCGATATTAAAACAGATCATCGAATCGGTTGTTTCGGGTATTAATAAAAAAGCATTTCCCAACACACCAACCATTGCAACAATTAATAATGATGTTGTAAAAATTCCCGGCCGTATTTACCGAACCATCGATTTTATTTTACCGGGGCAATTAGGATTTTCTTTATTAAGTGCCGGTGTTTTTGGAGTAGCATTTTTATTTTTTAACCTGCGGCAACAATTGGTTTTAAAAAGGTTTTATGCAACACCTATCCGCCGTTCGTATATTATTCTGGGCGAAACTTTAAGTCGTGTGATTTTTCAATTAATGAATGCCATTATCATCATCGGAATTGGAAAGCTGGCATTTCATTTTACACTGGTACATGGTTTTATTACCTTCTTAGAGATAATGGTGTTAAGCTTTTTAGCATTATTGGTATTTATGGGATTTGGTTTTATTGTAAGCGGATTGGCAAAGAACGAAAACACGATTCCGCCATTTGCAAACTTGTTTACGTTACCACAATTTTTATTGGCAGGAACATTTTTTTCGATTGATAATTTTCCTGCGTGGTTGCAACCACTTTGTAATATATTGCCTTTGACACATTTTAATAATGCCATGCGCAGCATTGCTTTTGAAGGTGCTAATCTGATCGATGTTTGGAAAGAGATCACCATCCTTGCTGTTTGGGGAATTGTTGTTTATGCAGTGGCTGTTAAAACTTTTAAATGGGAATAATTTTTGGGTGCACGAAATAATCGAATTACATGAATGAGTTGTTTGGTAAATTTATTATGCCGGAATCATCGGTGATTTAGTTTTCTTTTTTAGACTTTAGTTTTAATTTTATTTTATGCGTTTTATAAAACTCGGATTAATAAGTGCAATCGTATTGTTTGCAGTGATCATGCTGCTTTCATTATTATTTCCGTCAACAGTAATAGTATCGCGGGCTGTAAACATTAATGTACCTAAAGATTCTATTGTTTATTTGGTGAAAGATTTTGACGGATGGAAAATATGGGTCGATGGCATGCAGAAATCATCCGTAAAAATTATTTCTAAAACCGAGGCTGATTTAGCAGGGACAAAAGTTTTGCTTGATACAACATCAAATTACTCCATCAAATCATCCTGGCAAAACAAGAACAGTGAAATGGCTTCGGTAATTAATTTGATAAACGATTCATCTTCTAAAATAACCGTTGTTCAATGGCAATTTGAGCAGCACGTAAAATGGTATCCCTGGGAAAAATTTGCTTCGATGATGAATGATAAAATTTTAGGGACAATGATGGAAACTAATTTGGCACGCTTAAAAGCCATTGCCGAAAAAACCGAATTACCCGTTACCACGGAAAACTAATTTTACCCATCGTTACATTTGGTATTCCTTTTTTCTCTTTGCCTAATTTTATTTCGCCACCACAAACACATTCGTTTGCTAAAACAGCAAATAGCAATGCTTCTTTAGCATCGGGATTTATTTTCAGTTCGGAAAAATTTTTAAATAAAATATTCGGTAATTGCTGTTGAATGTTTTGCATCAGCAAATCGTTGTGCATACCACCGCCGCTGGTGTAAACAATAAAATCTTTTGCGGTTAAACTTCTTTTCAACGCATCAACAATTCCATCGGCAGTAAAACGATTTAATGTGGCCATTGTATCGGCATTCGAAATGTTTTGTGTGTTCGATTTTTCTTTTGCTTCATCAACAAAATTCAAATTAAATAATTCGGGCCCGGTTGTTTTTGGAAAATCATTTTTAAAAAATCCATTGTCTTTTAATGCCTGCAATAAATTTTCATTCACAATTCCTTGTTTGGCAATGGAAGCATCTTCATCAAAATATTTTCCTTCAAAATATTTTTGAACATACGCATCCATCAACGTATTTCCGGCGCCAACATCGGTACTAAAAACTTCATCAACATTCAAATTGCCGGGTAAATAAGTAAAGTTGGCAATGCCGCCAATGTTAAGCATGACGCGGTTTTCGGCCTTCTTGCTAAAAATAAAATAATCGCCGTAAACAGCCAATGGTGCCCCTTCACCGCCTGCTGCAACGTGCTTTTGGCGGAAATCACTCACCGTAATAATTCCTGTTTTCACGGCTAAATGATCGCCATCGCCAATTTGCAAAGTGGCATTCGGGAATTTATCAATGCCATGCAAAATTTTTGGTGCATGATAAATTGTTTGCCCATGGCTTGCAATCAAATCAACATCCCCGTTTTTAATATTCCATTTTTTTAAACAGTCATTTATAATTGCTGCATGACGATCGGCGATCCACGCATTCAGCAAACAAACTTTTTCGAGATCAACATTTCGTTTGCTGAAAACCGATTTAATTTCTTTTTTAAAATCATCATCAAATGCAACCGTTTCAAAAAATAAAATTTCAATTTCAGTTTCAGCGCCGTTGCCTTTAAAATTGCACAAAGCAACATCCAAACCATCTACCGATGTGCCGCTCATCAAACCAATAATTAATCTTTCTTTTTTATTGGCAATGCGATAAAGTTGATCTATGTTCTTGTTCATTTTTTTGTTACCGGCTTTTGTATTTCAATAAAGCTGTTGTTGCGTCGCACTCTTCAACGTTCAGAACTTACCTGAACTTTTTTTTCATCTTATAAATATACTTTCAATTTTATTGACGAATAAATTTCAGGTTTCGCTGAATGCCTGCATACTTGCTGCGCTTCAAGGGCGAATGTTTAAAAATTTGTTTGAAAGTTTCTTCACTCATTTCCTGCCATTCTTTTGTTGTAAGATTTAAAATTTCAGGAATGGGAGTGAAGTTGATCTCGTGATGTGGTTTGCTGAAACGGTTCCACGGGCAAACATCCTGGCAAATATCGCAACCAAACATCCAGTCGTTAAATTTCCCTTTCATCGCATCAGGGATCAATGCATCTTTTAATTCGATGGTAAAATACGAAATACATTTACTGCCATCAATTACTTTATTATTTGTGATGGCATCTGTTGGGCATCTGTCGATACATTTTGTGCAACTGCCGCAATAATCTTTTGCAAAAGCATCATCATATTTTAATTCAACATCAACAATTAATGTGGCAATAAAAAAGAACGAACCGCTTTGTTTGGTAATAAGATTTCCGTTTTTACCAATCCAACCCAAGCCACTTTTAACGGCCCATGCTCTTTCTAAAACCGGGGCCGAATCTATAAAGCCACGCCCGTTTACTTCACCAATTTTTTGCTGTAACTCAAATAAAAACTCTTTCAGTTTCTCTTTGATCACTTCGTGATAATCTTTACCAAAAGCATATTTCGAAACCTTTGGAGTGCCTTCATTTTGATGGGAAAAAGGGTAGTAATTTTTCAATAATGTAATGACTGATTTTGCTCCGGGCACTAATAAAGCAGGATCGATCCGCTGGTCGAAATAATTTTCCATGTATTGCATCTTCCCGTTAAAACCCTTTTGCAGCCAGATTTCCAGCCTGCGGGCATCATCGGTTAATTGTTGGGCTTTTGCAATGCCACAATAATCAAAGCCTAATTTAGTTGCGGTTAATTTTATATGTGAAACATGATTTTCGTCAGTCATTCAAAAAAAAGGTTAAAAAATTTGTTCATTTATCCTGAAATATTTTATTTTCATCAGATAATATTTCTTTTCTATGGAAAAACGGTTAATACCTGCACTGTTTTTTTTATTGATCATTTCATCTTCAAAACTTTGTTCTCAAAATAATCAGAGTTATAAGTTCGATAAAATTACGGCATCTGATTTTGTTATTCAATCTCCTTTAATCGATTCAAACACAAACGCTGTAATAATTGCTGATATTGGTAATACCGATTTTGAAGGTAACGACAAAGGATGGTTTACTTATGTTTTTAAAAGAAAAACAAGAATTAAAATTATCAATAAAAGGGCCATTGATATTGCTTCGATAGAAATTCCGTTATATCAGGATGAAGACGATAGAGAGAAACTGAGCGATTTGAGCGCAGCCACTTATAATTTAATAAACGGACAAGTGGTAGCCAATAAACTGGATAAGAAATCAGTGTTTAATGAAAGGAAAGATAAGAATCATTCTTTAGCAAAGTTTGCTTTACCGGCTGTATCTGAGGGCAGTATTATTGAGTATTCGTACACCATCAAATCAAATTTTATTTTTAATATTCCTTCATGGGAATTTCAGCATCCACAATATCCAAGTTTATGGAACGAGTACAATATCACAATTCCAAACTTACTGGTTTATATGTCGCTTAGGCAAGGGCAAAATAATTTTTATATCGATAAAACAGAAGAAGGGTATAGGACTTATTCGGTAAAAGTTAAGCATGGCGAAGGTATTATGCAAACCGAACAATCGCTGAGTGTAAGCACTCAGGTAAATAAACACAGATGGGTGATGAAAGATATCCCGGGAATAAAAATTGAAGATTATATAACAACACCGCTGAATTATATTGCTAAAATAGATTTTCAATTGTACCAAACAAATGATGGGGAACAGACGCATGATGTTTTTACAACATGGCAGAAAGCTGTTGGTGAAATAATGAAAAGAAGTGATTTTGGAAAAGTATTAGAAGAGAATGATGATTTATTCGGACAGCTTGCAAAACAAATTGTGAATGTTAACGACGATCAATTAAAGCAGGTAAAAGACATCTATTATTATATCCAGAAAAATTTTACCTGCACTAATTATCATCAATTCTTTTTTAAATCGACCCTGAAAGGATTGATTGAGAAAAAATCGGGTAATGTTGGTGAAATAAATCTTTTATTAACGGGGTTGTTGAGGCAGCTTGATGTTTATGCAGCACCTGTAATACTAAGTGTAAGGGAAGCAGGGCGTGCTTATTCTAAGTATCCTCAAATGGACCAATATAATTATGTTATCTGTAAAATAAAATTGGGGAATGAAGATTATTATCTGGATGCATCGCAACCCTTACTTGGGTTTGCAAAATTGCCTTTGAATTGTTATAATGGATTTGCAAAAGTTATTTCAAAAGATTCGGCTGATGTTTATTTTAATGCCAATCAGCTTAAAGAGGTCAGAACAGTATTAGTATTTATTTCTAACAGTTCTGAAAATGGTTATAGAGGATCAGTGACAAAAAATTATGGTTACTACGAATCGCTGCAGACAAGAAGAATAATTGCGCAATCATCAGAGAAAGATTATAAATCAAACATCGAAAAAAATAGTATTCAGGAAAATATAAAAATTGAAAACATAAAAATTGATTCTCTGAACGAACCGGAACTGCCGTTGGTAGTTAAATATGATCTTAACATTAATACTGCAGGCAATGAGGATATTATTTATTTTAATCCATTATTGGACGAGAAAATCATGAAGAACCCTTTTGCTGCAGCCGAAAGAGAATATCCCGTTGAAATGCCTTACACCACCGATGATACCTACATTTTAAATATGGAAGTTCCGAAGGGATATATGATAGATGAGCTTCCAAAATCTGCACGTGTTATGCTGAATGAGAAAGACGGCATGTTTGAATATTTAATTTCAGCAAACGAAAATACCATTCAAATGAAGTGCAGTTTACAATTTAATAAAGCAAATTTTAACAGCGATAATTATCAGAGTTTAAGAGAGTTTTATGGCCACGTTGTAAAAAAAGAAGCCGAACAAATCGTATTCAAGAAAATAAAAAAATAAACTTTCACCTTTTATGAACACCCTTAAAACAACATTCATTTTATTAACTGCATTTTTATGTTCTGTTAATAGCATCATCGCTCAGGATAAAACACCTGTTCGGTTTGGGAAAATTAAGATAGAAGATTTTGATGTAAAAGCACCGGCATTCGATTCTGCGGCAAATGCTGTTGTGGTGGCCGATTGGGGCAATTCGGAATTTGCTGCAAACACAACCGATCTTACCATATCGCTTCAGTTTACAAAAAAAACAAGAATAAAAATTTTAAATAAGAACGGATTTGATGCAGCAACTGTCAACATTTATTTATACACTTCCACAACAGGTTCGGCTGCCGAAAAATTAGAATCTTTAAAAGCATACACTTATAATATTGAAGATGGAAAAGTGGTTGAAACAAAAGTTGAAAACAGTTCAGTATTCACGGAAAGAAAAGATAAACATTGGGTAATTAAAAAATTTACTTTCCCTGCTTTAAAGGAAGGAAGCTTAATAGAATATTCTTATACCATTAAATCTGATTTCATTTCTAATCTTCAGGCATGGGCTTTTCAGGGCGAGTATCCATGTTTGTGGAGTGAGTACAATGCAGGTATCCCTGAGTTTTATAGATATGTAACATTATCGCAGGGTTATCGACCTTTTTTTATAAATAAAGTAGAACAATCGCAGGTTCGTTTTTCTTTCAGAGAACGTTATGAAGTAAGCGGTGGCGGCGGATTTGGAGAAACAGGTTCGCCAATTCATTACGAAAACTTTGATGTTTCGGGATCACAGGATAATCACCGTTGGGTTATGAAAAATGTACCCGGCTTAAAACCAGAATCGTTTACAACCACATTAAACAATCATATTGCCAAAATAGAATTTCAGCTTGCACAAATACATTATCCTAATACAATTCCTCGACCATATATGAGTGACTGGAAAAAAGTTGCTGAAAGTTTTAAGGATAACGACAAGTTTGGTGTGTTGATAGACAAATCGAATGGTTGGTTGGACGATAACATAAAACAAATTGTAGCTGCTGCCAAAACGCAGGAAGAAAAAGCAAGAAATATTTTTCAATATGTGCGGGATAATATTTCTGAAAAAAATGATTACGGCATTTATGCAACTACAACTTTAAAAGATGTTTTTAAAAATAAATCCGGCAATGTTGCCGATATTAATTTGCTTTTGGTGGCAATGCTGCGGCACGAAAAAATTGATGCGAATCCAATCATACTCAGTACAAGAAGTCGTGGTGTTACCAACGAAATATATCCTTTGATGGACAGATATAATTATGTGATTGTAAAAGCTTTGGTTGATGGTCGGGTTGTTTATCTGGATGCAGCCGATTCTAAAATCGGTTTTGGGAAACTTCCGCTCGAATGTTACAATGGCCATGCAAGAGAAGTTACAAAAGATGTATTGACGCCTGTTTATTTTTATGCAGATTCATTAAAAGAAACTTCTTTAACAAATGTGTTTATCATCAATGATGCTAATGGTGGCAAACCTCTGGGAACAGTAACAGAGAATTTAGGATATTATTCATCATTATATCTGAGAAACAAACTGGCAAACATGAAGGAAGAACAATACGAAAAAGAATATAAAACATCCTTTCCCGAAAATGTAGAGATGAAGAATTTTAAAATAGATTCGCTCAAAAATTATGATGATCCGATTGCTATAAGCTACGAAACATCATATTCGGCATTTGGTGATAATGATATTGTTTATTTTAATCCGTTACAGGAAAGCATCATCAAAAAAAATCCATTCGTTGCAGCACAAAGGTTTTATCCGGTTGAAATGTCTTTTACACAAAATCAAACTTATACATTGACAATGGAAATTCCGAAAGGATATGTTGTGGATGAATTGCCAAAAAGTACGAGGTTGACATTAAACGGAGAAGATGGGATGTTTGAATATATCATTCAAAAAGATGCCGAAAATATTCAGATGCGGGTGAGATTAAAAATTAACAAAGCGAATTTTACGAATGAAGATTATGAAACGTTGAGGGATTTTTATGCTTTCATCTTTAAAAAACAATCCGAACAAATAGTATTTAAAAAAGTGAAATCATAAGTATGAAGAAGATCATTGCAATTATTATTTTCTCTTTCCCTGTTTTGATAAAGGCTCAAAATTATAATGTATCATTAATACCTGATTCGCTGTTGCAGAATGCAGATGCAGTATTACGTTTCGAGGATTCTAAAATATTAATTCATTCGCCAAAATCTGCAACATATAAACATAAATATGCCATCACAATTTTAAAAGAATCGGGTGATGAATACACGCAGTATGTAAATCATTACGATAAATTCGATAAGCTTACAGATGTTGTTGCAAGATTATACGATGCAACCGGAAAATTGATGAAGACGGTTAAGAAAAGGGAAATGGATGATATTGCTTATGAAGACAGGATAACATTGTTCAGAGATGCAAGAGTAAAAAAATATCAGTTTTATAATAAGTCGTATCCTTTCACTGTTGAGTTTGAAGAAGAAGAAGAAATGGATGGTATTTTTCAATTGCCAGTTTGGGATCCGATAGAAAGTGAAAATTTTTCGGTTCAGCAAAGCAATTTCTCTGTTGAAGTTCCAACAGGATACAAAATTCATTACAAGCTTTTAAATACAACTGCTCAGCCTAAAATAATGGATGCCGGAAATAAAACCTTTTATCAATGGGAAGTAAAAAATATAAAAGCAATCGAGGATGAACCTTTGATGGACGATATAAACAATCATATTCCCGGCGTGTACATCACGCCATCAAATTTTGAAATAGGCGGATATAAAGGGAATATGGATAGTTGGAATGATCTGGGAAAATTTATTGTTGAATTAAATAAAGGAAGAGACGAATTGCCCGATAATGTGAAGCAACAGGTTCATCAACTGACCGATAATCTTTCATCGGTTGATGAAAAAATAAAAGTTCTATATAACTATATGCAGCAAAATACGCATTATGTTTTGGTAACGCTTGGTATGGGCGGTTGGCAACCTTTCGATGCAAATTATGTTGCACAAAATAAATACGGCGATTGTAAGGCATTAAGTAATTACATGGTTAGTTTATTGAAAGAAGCTAAAATAAATGCCAAATATGTTTTGGTTACTGCCGGCGCCGGTAAACGCGGCTTGTGGCCCGATTTTCCTGCACCTTATTTTAATCATGCCATCATGTGTGTGCCCAATGGAAAAGATACAACATGGTTGGAATGTACAAGTCAGACAGAAAGTGCCGGCTTTATGGGAACATTTACCGGCGACAGGGATGTTTTATTGATTGATGATGATGGCGGCCATGTAGTACACACGCCAATCTACTCGGCAAAAAATAATTTAGAATCAAGAAAAGTAAATGCAAGCATTGATGAAAACGGGAACCTTGTTGCCGAAATTTTTACAAAGCATTGCGGCACACAACAGGAGCTGCAGCATAGTTTGATACACGATGCAACCAACGAACAACGCGAAAAATATTTGAACAGCACCATCAGTTTACCTACATATAAAGTAGAAAGATCCGATTACAAAGAAATAAAAGGAAAAATTCCTGTTGTTGATGAATATTTAAAAATTACTTCGCCTAACTATGCTTCTGTTTCGGGTAAAAGACTTTTTGTTCAACCCAATTTATTTAATAAAGCATCAAAATTAACTCCTGATGCCGAAAGAAAATTTGATATTAAAATAAAATATTCATATCTGGATATTGATTCTATCGATATAAAAATACCGGCCAATTATAAAGTAGAATCAATGCCAAAAGATCAGAATATGAAAAACAAATTCGGGGAGTATAAAATATCTTATCAATTTGATGGAACCACTATTCATTTGGTACGATTGCACGAAGAAAATACTAAAAGCTTTCCTGCAAGTGAGTTTAGTGATCTGGTTAATTTTCGCGATGCCATGTACAAAGCCGATCGAGCTAAAATTGTTTTCGTAAAACAAACAGAATAATTTTTGCTGAACATGCACGGACGAGCACGGATCAATTTTTTAAGATAACTCCGTGTTCCGTACCAAAATATTTTATGGGTTATGCGCTAACTGAGGTTTCTTTCTTTTGCGAACTGTTTTGTGCGAATAATCTGCTGAGAGTACCGTTATATTCCCATCAACTTCCAATACAACCAAATCGGCTTCACTGATATCTTTCACGCCATGTTCTCTTACGGCCATCTCTACTTCTTCCATACTCATCATCGACTTCTTTAAACCTTCTTTCTGAATTCTTCCGCCAACAACAATTACAATTTTTTCGCCCTGCACAATCTTGCTGAACTTATCAGATTTGCGCAGAAAAATTTTAAAAATATAATTGGTAACAAACAGTCCCAAAGCCGCAGCCATACCACCTTGCACGGTTGTATCGTTGCCTACCATGGCATTTTGAACACTGTTACTGATGAGTAAAATAAACACCAGATCAATTACCGAAAGCTGCGTTAATTCCTTCTTTCCAAATATCCTGATGGCAGCTATTATAAAAACATAGATGGTTACAGATTTTCCTGCGATGATTAAATAGTCGGTAAAATTTCCCATGCTTTTTATTTTTTAAATTAAAAGTGATTACACGAATTAAGCGAATTAAATGAATTTGTTGTTAATTTATTATAAAGCCAAACAAAATATTATGACACATTTTATGTGAACGATTTAGTTTTTCTTTTTTTAGATTTTAGTTTTTTTGCACTTCCCAATTCGTGTAATTCGCAAAAATTCGTGTAATAAAAAACTATTTACAATTAGTTGGTATCACATCATCGATTGTTTTTTTTAAATCTAAATAAATTTCTTTTTTATGTTCGCTGATGATGCTCTTCGTAAAAATAATGCAGGCATAACCGCGGCAGTTATCGATCCACGGCCATGTGCCGAATAGACCGGGGCAAGACACCACAATGCTTTTGCCGTTTTCATCTGCTTCCTGAATCCATTCGCCCAAACCATAATTAAAACCTTCAGCTGTCTTTGGTGTGTATTTGATTGGAACATTTGTTGTTTCCGATTTTTGCATTTCTGCAATCGATTGCTCACTCAAAATTCTTTTGCCATTAAACATTCCTTTGTTTAATATCATTGATAAAAAATTGATGTAATCAATAGCTGCAGATGTTGCACCTCCAGAAGGATTAACTGCTTTCTCACTAAAAAAAGAAGTGTTGCGCATGCCTAGCGGCCGCAATATTCTTTCATTCATTAATTGATCGAATTTTTTTCTTGAGATCACTTCCAATACTCTTGCAGCAATATTTAAACCGGTACCACCATAAAAAAATCCTGAGCCCGGATTAAAATCAATTTCTTTTTTCGATGCAAAATCATTCACTTCTTCTTCTAAGCTGGCAAACTTTTTTCTGTCCATGATGCTCAGCAAACTAACATGCTCTTGTTTAATTCCTGTTTCGTGACTTAAACAATTTCTGATGGTAATAAAACTCTTACCATACTTCGAAAAAATGGGCAGGTAAGTACTTACTTTATCATCCAGCGAAATTTTTCCTTCGTCAACAAACGTCATCACCAATGCGGCTGTTAACCATTTACTGCAACTGGCAATGGCAGCGGGTGTGTTGGCTTTAAAATCATCTGCCTCTTTTTTATAAATTATTTTGCCGTCTTTATAAATAAGAATCACCGTATTTTTTCCCAATTCTTTTCTGGTTTCGGCAAATTTTTTATCGAGATTACTGAAATCGTACTGGCCAAATGAAACAAGACATAACAGCATAAAATACAGAACCAGACTGTATTTGCGGCAGATAGATTTAAAATGTTGTGACATTCTTTCCTTTTTTTGGTGAATGGATTATAGTTTGTGAAATTAAAAGAAAAGTTTTTGGTTACCAGCAACAGAATATGAATTTAACTTTTGTTGCGTCGCACACTTCAACTTACCGAACTTTGTTGAACAATAAAAAGTCTGGAGTCTGGAGTTATTAGTCGGAAGTCAAAACCGAGACGACTTATTATTAAACAAATAAACCAATAAACAATATTTATGAACTTAAACAATTATACGATCAAAGCGCAGGAAACCATTCAGGCGGCACAACAAGTGGCGTTTAATAATGGTAACCCGAACATTGAAATCAATCATTTATTAAAAGCATTGCTGGCCGATGAAGACAGTCCGGTAGAATATTTATTGAAGAAGAATAATGTGAACGTTGCATTCATCGAAACTAAAATTGATGAAAGCATTAAACGTTTGCCAAAAGCAGGTGGCACAGAGCCTGCACAAAATATCAGCCGCGATCTAAACAATGCTTTATTAAAAGCCAATGCCTCATTAAAACAATTCGGCGATGAATTTGTAAGCACCGAACATTTGATGTTGGGTTTATTGCAGGTAAACGATGATGCAGGAAAATTATTGAAAGATGCAGGCTTAACCGAAAAAGGTTTGGTGGCTGCCATTAAAGAATTGCGCAAAGGTTCAACGGTAAATTCGCAAACACAATCGCAGCAATATAACTCGTTGCAGAAATATGCAAAGAACTTAAACGAAATGGCGCGCAGCGGAAAATTAGATCCTGTTATTGGAAGAGATGAAGAAATAAGAAGAACACTGCATATTTTAACGCGACGTTCAAAAAATAATCCAATCCTTGTTGGTGAACCGGGCGTTGGTAAAACCGCGATAGCAGAGGGTTTGGCCATGCGTATTGTTAACGGTGATGTGCCCGAAAATTTAAAATCGAAAATTATTTATGCGCTCGACATGGGACAATTAATTGCCGGTGCAAAATATAAAGGTGAGTTTGAAGAACGTTTAAAGGCTGTTGTAAAAGAAGTGGCAGAAAGTGATGGCGAAATTATTTTATTCATTGATGAAATTCATACGTTGATTGGTGCCGGTGGTGGCGAAGGTGCCATGGATGCAGCCAATATTTTAAAACCTGCATTGGCACGCGGCGAATTAAGAGCCATTGGTGCAACCACATTAAATGAATATCAAAAATATTTTGAAAAAGATAAAGCACTCGAACGCCGTTTTCAAAAAGTGATGGTGGATGAGCCAAGTGTTGAAGATGCAGTTTCAATCTTGCGTGGTATAAAAGATAAATACGAAACACATCATCATGTGCGTATTAAAGATGAAGCCATTATTGCTGCGGTTGAATTATCGCATCGATATATCACAGATCGTTTTTTACCCGATAAAGCGATTGACTTAATTGATGAAAGTGCCGCCAAACTTCGGTTAGAGATGAATTCGATGCCGGAAGAGTTGGACAAATTAGAAAGACAGATCCGTCAGTTAGAAATAGAACGCGAAGCGATCAAACGCGAAAATGATGCAACGAAATTAAAAGAGTTGGCGCAGGATATTTCTGTTTTAACTGTTGAACGCGATACCTTAAAAGCAAAGTGGAAACAGGAAAAAGAAATTGTTGAAAAAATACAAACTGCCAAAGCAAATATCGATCAATTAAAATCAGAAGCCGAACGTGCCGAACGTGATGGCGATTTTGGTAAGGTTGCTGAAATTCGTTACGGTAAAGTAAAAGAGCAGGAAAAAATTATTGATAACAGTTCTAAACAATTGGATGCAATAAGTGAAAAACGTTTATTGAAAGAAGAAGTGGATGCCGAAGATATTGCACAATCAATTTCAAAAGCAACCGGGATTCCATTGAACAGGATGTTGCAAAGCGAAAGAGAAAAATTATTGAACCTTGAAGATGAGTTGCATAAAAAAGTTGTTGGACAAGATGAAGCTATCACTGCCGTTGCCGATGCCATACGCAGAAGCCGTGCAGGTTTGCAGGATCCTAAAAAGCCAATCGGTTCATTTATTTTTCTCGGCACAACAGGTGTTGGTAAAACTGAGCTGGCAAAAGCTTTAGCCGATTATTTATTTGATGATGAAAATATGATGACGAGAATTGACATGAGCGAGTATCAGGAAAAACATACCGTGTCCCGCTTAGTAGGTGCGCCTCCGGGTTATGTTGGTTATGATGAAGGCGGTCAACTAACAGAAGCCGTACGCCGTAAGCCTTACAGCGTGGTGCTCTTAGACGAAATTGAAAAAGCACATCCCGATGTTTTTAATGTTTTGTTACAAGTTTTAGATGATGGAAGATTAACTGATAATAAAGGCCGCACCGTTAATTTTAAGAACACCATCATCATCATGACAAGTAATATGGGAAGCCAGATCATTCAGGATGCGTTTGAAAAAGTAACAGAAAAAAACAAGGAAGCTGTTGTTGAAAAAACAAAGGTGGAAGTGATGAATTTGCTGAAGCAAACCATTCGCCCTGAATTTTTGAACAGGATCGATGAAGTGATCATGTTCCAACCATTGATGAAAAAAGAGATCAAGGGAATCATCAGCATTCAGTTAAATGCACTAAAAGATTTGATTGCAAAGGTTGGAATTGAATTAGAGTTTACAGATTATGCCTTAGAATATTTAGCTGAAAATGGTTACGATCCTCAGTTTGGTGCAAGACCGTTGAAGCGTTTAATTCAACGAGAAATTGTAAATGGCTTAAGTAAAAAAATATTGGCAGGAACAATTGATAAAACCAAAAAGGTTTTGGTTGATGTGTTTGACGGAACAGTTGCGTTCAGAAATGAATAACAATTAAAACTGATTACGTTAAAAGAGAAGAACCTGATACTAAGTTCTTCTCTTTTTTTATTTTGATCACAATTTTTAGCCGACCTTTAATATTGAAGACATAAAAATATTTTATGGAATCAATCATAAAAGAAACAACTTTAAAATTAGAATTAACCAACAGCATCATTCATGGTATTGGTATTTTATTTGGCATTGCATCTATTCCGTTATTAACTGCATTGGCCATCCATACCAATAACATTCATTCGGTTGTTGGGGCAAGTGTTTATGGTTTTTGTTTTTTGATGCTCTTTACTTTTTCAACACTCTATCATGGTTTTCAGCAACCTCGTGTAAAGCAGGTGTTGCAGGTGTTCGATCATATCAGCATCTATTTTTTAATTGCCGGAACCTACACGCCATTTATTTTAAATTATCTCTACAACACAACCGGCATCATCATGCTTTGTGTGCTATGGAGTTTGGTTTTATTGGGCATTGTTTTTAAAATATTTTTTGTTAACCGCTTCAATATCCTTTCTACAATTATTTATTTGCTGATGGGCTGGATGATGGTTTGGGGCGGCAAAGCATTCTTTGTTTCTGTACCTTTTTTTGTAATTGTGTTGATCATCATCGGTGGTGTTTTATATTCGGTAGGAGTTGTTTTTTATTTAATGGAAAAATGGAAATGGCACCATGTTGTTTGGCATTTATTTGTGTTGGCAGCAGCTATTTGCCATTATGTTGCTGTCTTATTAACTGTAGTTTGATTTTTTAAATTTCATTTAGATTATATATTTTCGTTACATGAAAAAAGTGCATTTGGTTCTCGGAAGCGGCGGTGCAAGAGGCATGGCACATATCGGCGTAATTGAAATGCTGGAGCAGGATGGCTACGAAATATGCGAAGTGATCGGCTGTTCAATGGGCGCCGTTGTTGGCGGAATTTATTGCGCCGGTTTTTTGCAGGAATATAAACAATGGTTATGCGGATTAACGAAATCGAATGTGTTTAGCCTTTTCGATTTTACATTAACTTCAAACGGTTTTGTAAAAGGCGACAGAGTTTTTAATAAGATACAGGAGTTTATTGGCGAACAACAAATCGAACGTCTTAAAATCCCTTTCACTGCTGTATCAACCGATATTTTGAATAAAAAAGAAGTTCATTTTAAAACGGGCGATTTGTTTAAGGCATTACGTGCTTCCATTGCAATACCGGGCGTATTTACGCCAATAACAAATGAGGATTCTATTCTGGTCGATGGGGGTGTATTAAATCCTTTGCCCTTAAACTTGGTTCATAAAAAAGATGATGAAATTGTTGTTGCGGTAAATTTAAACGGGCCATACGAACATTTTCCCAAACCAGCTGTTATCAAAGAAACCGAGTCAAATTCTTACTGGGAATGGTTACTTACACTTCCGGTTATCGGGAATAAAGAAAATACAATTAAGCAAAAGGCACTTACCAAATTAAGCATGTTCGATCTGCTTAATACATCGTACGATTTTACACAAGACCGATTAACTGAAATGATGATCGAAATTTATTCGCCTGATTTATTAATTGAATTACCAAGAAATTGTTGCAAAGTTTTTGAATTTTACAAGGCAAACGAATTAATCGAAGCCGGAAAAATTGCATATAAAAACGCAGTCGCTGTTAAAAATAAAATATCAACGCAAAGCGTATAAAATATTGTATCATTAATTTATGATCCGTTTCTCAACCACCATATTTCAATTTGGCGAGCAGGGCGAAAAAACAGGCTGGCACTACATTTCAATCACTGCGGCACAAGCCGGACAACTCGGACATCAAACGAAAAAATCGTTTAGGGTAAAAGGTAAGTTGGATGAATTTGCTATCAAAGAAATTGCATTGATGCCCATGGGCGACGGCAGTTTTATCATGCCGTTAAATGCAACCATCAGAAAAGGAATTAAAAAAAGAAAAGGTGCAACATTGCTGGTGCAGATAGAAAAAGATGAAACAGTTTTTGTACTTTCAAACGAATTAATGGAGTGTTTGTCCGACGAGCCAAAGGCTTTGGAATATTTTAATACGTTACCCAAATCGCATCAGAGATATTTTTCTAATTGGATCAATGCCGCCAAAACCGAACCCACCAAAGCAAAACGAATTGCACAGGCAGTAACCGGCTTGTCACGCAAAATGAACTTTGGAGAAATGATCCGTTCGCTTAAAACAATTTAAAAATATTTTTTGTTGCCGGCTGCAAATTTTTGTGGAGCTTGGGTTGCGTCGCACTCTTCAACGTTTGGTACGTTATTCAACTTTTTATTTTACCACAGAGGACAAGGAGTTTTTTCACAGAGTACACAAAGTATTTCTCTGCGAATCTCTGTGTATTACTCTTTTGCTCTGTGGTTAAATATTTTAATTTTAACCGGCACTTACTTCTTTCTAAAACTGCAAAAAATAAAATTTTGAATAGTATCAAAAGGCGTTTTATGATCTACGGTGATGCAATTTATTTTTTCGAAATTATCTTTTAATAAATTGGTCAATGAAGTTTCGTTGTATTGTTTTATTTCTATGCCGCTGCATTTTTTGGGACCGTTTTCCGAAAAAGTACCGATCACAACAATGCCGTTTGGTTTTACAGTTTTTGAAATAGTGTTGATATAATTTTTAATTTCTTCTTCCTGAGTTAGAAAATGAAATGCAGCACGATCGTGCCAAAAATCGTATTGCTCGGTTGGATTAAAATTAGCAGCATCGGCAACGATCCATTTTATTTTTGCAGCTTTATTGCCCAATCTTTTTTTTGCTTTTTCTAATGCTGCTTCCGAAATATCGAGGACGGTAATGTCGCTATAGCCCAATGCCAGCAAGTGATCTGCTAAAAAACTGTCGCCACCGCCAATGTCTATGATCATTGCGTTCGTTGGAATATTAAATTGCTTGAAAAATTCTAACGAAGTTGTTGGTGTGGGTTGATACCAGCTTACTTCGCTTAATTCTTTTGTTTGATAAATATTTTCCCAGTGTTGTTTACGGGTTGTGTTTTCCATTGTGCTGCAAAGTTATATTGTTGCATTGAAAAACCGAACGCTGAAGAGTGCGACGCAACAGGCGATACCATGAAATACAGTCGCTGGGTACAAAAAAATAAAATTTTATTTCGCTACGTGCAGGATATGTTTTTCCTTAAAATATTCTTCGGGGAAAATTTTATAGATGCTCATCATGTTGGGGCGTGTGTTGCTTTCAAAAATTTCCTGATGCAAGTCGCCGCCTTTTAAACAGATCAACCCGTTAGCGATTGTCTGTCGTCCATCGTCCATGGTCTTTTTCTTTAACAAAGGCGAAGCCCATTGCCATAAATTTTTTAAAGGAGCAACGGCGCGACTAACAGCAAAATCGAATTTTCGGTTTTTAATTTCTTCGGCACGGGTGTGTTGTGTGGTGATGTTGGTAATGTTGGCGGCTTCGCAAACGGCATCAACCACTTTTAATTTTTTGGCAATGCTATCGACCAATAAAAATTTTGTTTCGGGAAAAAATATGGCCAGCGGAACGCCCGGAAACCCGCCACCACAGCCAATATCGATAACATGGGTGCCGGGATTAAAATCGGCTATGGCAGCGATGCTTAAAGAATGCAACACATGATGCAAATAAATTTCGTCGATATCTTTTCGGGAAATGACATTTATTTTTTCGTTCCACTCTTTATACAACGGTTCCAATAGTTCGAACTGTTTGATTTGTGTAGGAGTGAAGTCGTCAAAATATTTATAAAGAATGTCGATCATTAATCCCAATTTTTTCTTGGCCTTTTCCAAATGGCCGGTAAAAATAAAATGCTGTAAAAAAACATCCAGATATCGAGCAATAAAAAGAAAGGCCAGAGATCCTGCTCGTTTAATTTTTTCATTGCTTTAAAATAAATTAAAGCTTGCAATAAAAAACGAACACCAAATACGGCCAGCGTTAACCACCAGTTATAAAAAATAATACTTGCAGCTAACAGAGGATAAACCAAAAACAACGTGAGCGAATATAAACTCAACAAAAATTTATGCCTGAACAAATAATATTTCGAAGTGGTGTAGTGGCGGAACTTTTGTTTCATCCAATCGTTCCAGGTTTTTTTTGGTTCGCTTAAAGTGTGTGCATTTGGATCGATAACAATGGCTGTATTTTTTTTGTTGGCAACCTGATTGATGAACAGATCATCATCACCGCTTGGTATTTGATTGATGGAAGAAAATCCTTTATTTCGGATGAACACATTTCGTTTATAGCTTAGATTTCGTCCAACACCCATGTAAGGTGTCCCCGCTAAAGCATAAGATAAATATTGCAATGCGGTATGAAACGTTTCGAAACGAATTAATTTATTTAAGAGTCCGGGTTTTTTGTGATAAGCACCATAGCCCAAAACAATTTCAATTCCGTTAGCATAACCTTCCTGCATTTTCTGGATCCATAATTCTGATGCAGGAACACAATCGGCATCGGTTAATAACAATGTTTCATGTTTGGCACTTTTAATGCCCATCGATAAAGGGAACTTTTTTCCGGTAATTAATTTTGCTTCCTGGGTAAGTTCAATAGGGTTTAAGTTTTTGAATGATTTTTTAAATTCATCCAAAATATACCTGCTCTCATCGATCGAATTATCATTTACCACAATAATTTCATGCGTGGTTTTATAATCCTGCACTAATATGCCCGGAAGGTTTCTAACTAAATTTTTGGCTTCATCCCTTGCACAAACAATTACCGAAACAGGATGTTCAACTGTTTCCCGTTTTGGTGGTATCTTATAAAATGCAAGTCGTGCATAAAAAAACAGGTAATAAAAAACCTGTACAGCTATTACAGCGCAGAAAATTATAAAAACAATTTCCCAAATAACAGTCGGAATGATCATGCTGCAAATGTAATGTTTGAGATTGCTAACAATATTATTGCTGTGAAGATGTGGAAAAGAATTATGGGTGATGAATTATAAGTGATGAAGGACAAGTTTTTTCAATCCATAATTCATCACTTATAATTCATAACTCAATACCTATTTTTGCAAACTTATGCCGCAACTTCAATTTATCTTAGAAGCAACCGATACCAACTGCAAAGCAAGGGCAGGAAAGATGATCACCGATCATGGCGAAATCCTTACGCCCATTTTTATGCCCGTTGGAACTGTTGGCAGTGTTAAAGCTGTTACGCAACAACAATTAGAATTGGATGTGCAGGCGCAAATAATTTTGGGCAATACCTATCATTTGTATCTGCGTCCGGGATTGGATGTATTGCAGGCTGCAGGCGGATTGCATCAGTTCAACGGTTGGGATCATCCAATATTAACTGACAGTGGTGGCTATCAGGTTTTTTCGTTGGCAGCCAACAGAAAAATTAAAGAAGAAGGTGTGATGTTTCAATCGCATATTGATGGAAGCCGGCATTTATTTTCGCCCGAAAAAGTGATGGATATTCAAAGAACGATTGGTGCCGATATTATTATGGCGTTCGATGAATGTCCGCCTTATCCAAGCGATTATGATTATGCAAAAAAAAGTATGCAGTTAACACATCGCTGGCTCGACAGGTGTTTTGATCGTTTGAACGAAACGCCTGATAAATATGGATACACACAAAATCTTTTTCCAATTGTTCAGGGAAGTACTTATAAAGATCTGCGGACCGAGTCGGCAGCATACATCGCATCAAAGAATGCAACAGGTAATGCCATTGGCGGATTGAGTGTTGGAGAACCCGAAGAAATGATGTATGAGTTCACAGAATTATGTTGCGATATTTTACCTGCTGATAAACCCCGTTATTTAATGGGTGTTGGTACGCCATGGAATGTTTTGGAAGGAATTGCTTTGGGTGTTGATATGTTTGATTGTGTGATGCCAACACGCAATGGCCGAAACGGGATGTTATTTACAAGTAAAGGCGTTATCAATATCCGTAATAAAAAATGGGAAACAGATTTTTCTGTTATTGATGATGGTATTCCCTGCAACATCAGTAATTATTATTCGAAAGCATACCTGCGGCATTTATTTATTGCACAGGAAATATTGGCCTTGCAAATTGCAAGCATCCATAATCTTGCTTTTTATTTATGGTTGGTTGGCGAAGCCCGCAAACATATTCTCAGCAACAGTTTCAACAGTTTTAAAAATTCGATGACAGAAATTTTAAAACAACGCCTTTAATTAATATCCAATCTTTTTTTTATTTTTTTATTGATGTGGATAATTGCGGAAGTATTATTTTATTTATCCACTTGCACAATTAATAACAGTTGTGCTGCAATGTTATTGGTAGCTTCACAACCACTTACTAATCCGTTACCTATGAAGTCCGTAAGTGTACATCCATTTTTATGGATGTATTTTTTTGCAAGTTATTGGCTTTTGCAGCTATGATGGATGTTTCAGCATATATTTAAACGCAATTAACATCCTTTTATTTCCACACTTGGTTTGTACAATTATATTTGCAGTTATATATAACGATGAAAAAATTAGATTGGTACATAATAAAGAAATTTTTGAGCACTTTTTTCTTTGCTATATTTTTATTTACGGTTATTGCTGTTGTGATCGATGTGAGCGAGAAAGCAGATGATTTTGTAAAATCGCAATTAACCTTAAAGCAAATCATCACAAATTATTATTTTGGATTTGTTCCGCACATCGTTGCACTATTATTTCCATTGTTTGTTTTTATTGCAGTGATATTTTTTACTTCGAAGATGGCCGGACAAAGCGAGATCATTGCCATACTTGCAAGCGGAACTACTTTCAACCGATGGTTGCGCCCTTACTGGATCGGAGGTATTTTTTTAGCAACCATCCTGTGGTTTTCGAATCAATACCTTATTCCAAAAGCAGAAAAGATCAGGGGCAGTTTTGAAGCAAAATATTTCGATCCAAATTCATCCTACGAAAATTTAAACAAAAGCCGTAATGGCCCGGGCTCCGACCTGTATGTTCGGATCGATTCATTTACGTATGCCGGAATTTATAATTACGATACTTTAGTTAAACGTGGCGGCCCCGTGTTTCTGCATCGCATTAAAAATAATCAGTTGATAGAAAATATCAGGGCCGAGGATATGAATTGGGATACAACGCTCCGTAAATGGAAATTAAATTTTGTTATTCATCGTGTATGGTCGGGCAGGCAGGAGAAAATGTTCATGCATACGCTCGATACCATGAATTTCGATTTCAGGCCATCCGACCTTAAAAAAGATAAATACACAAAAGATAAGTTAACAACACCCGAACTGGTTCGTTTTATCAAACAGGAAGAGATGCACGGTTCCGAAGGTATCAACGAATTAAAAGTCGAAAAGGGTCGTAGAGACGCAACACCCGTCACAGTTTTATTACTTACTTTAATTGGTGCTGTTGTTGCGGGACGCAAAGTTCGCGGCGGAAGCGGCGTGCATCTGGCTATCGGATTCATTACTGCTGCATTATTTATTCTTGCTGATAAATTCTCAACTATTTTTTCTACCAAAGGGAATCTGCCACCAACATTGGCAACCTGGATTCCCAATATCATCTTCTTTTTTGTGGCAATATATTTATATAAAAAAGCACCTAAATAATTTTATGATTTTGATGACTTAAATCATTTGTTACAACACCGAACATACTTTATCTTTAGCCGCGTTTTATTTTTTTATTGCAACCGTTTCTGAGAACAATTGATGCTGTGTTTTTTGTGTGATGTTTTGTTTATGCTGCTGTTGCGTTTCAACTTGATATTTGCTTATGGAGTTGATTAAAATTTCAAACACTTTTTATTCATTTATATATTTTAAAATATGGGAATTGTTAAAGACAGATTTAAAGCGAAAGCTGATGCAGCTAATGTAGAGATCAAACAATTACTGAAAGATCACGGCAGTAAAAAAATTGGTGAAGTAACTCTGTCGCAAGCTTATCAGGGAATGCGTGGTATTACCGGTTTGGTTACTGAAACAAGTTTACTGGATGCGCAGGAAGGTATTCGCTTTCGTGGCTATTCGATCCCCGAATTACAGGAAAAATTACCTAAAGCCCATAATGGTACCGAGCCTTTACCTGAAGGATTATTTTATTTGATGTTGATTGGCGAATTGCCAACTGCTGAAGATGCAAGTTATATCACAGAAATATTTCAACGCAGAAGCCATGTACCCAATCATGTTTTTGCTGCAATAGATGCATTGCCTTTAAACACACATCCCATGACGATGTTTGTTGTAGGTGTGATGGCCCTGCAAACAGAAAGTTATTTTGCCAAAGCGTATTCGGAAGGCATTAATAAAAAAGATTATTGGGAACCTATTTTTGATGATACTATTATTTTAATTGCACGTTTGCCAAGAATTGCAGCATACATCTATCGCAGAAAATATAAAAACAGCGAACACATCCATCCCAATGGATTATTGGATTGGGCCGGAAATTTTGCTCACATGCTTGGATATGATGATGCAAGTTTTAGAGAATTGATGCGTTTATACATGACCATTCACGCCGATCATGAGGGGGGTAATGTAAGTGCACACACAACACATTTGGTAGGAAGTGCATTAAGCGACCCTTATTTGGCCTATGCTGCCGGAATGAATGGTTTGGCCGGACCGCTGCACGGATTAGCCAATCAGGAAGTAATTAAATGGATATTCGAAATGCAGGAAAAATTAGGAACAGATCTTCCTGCAAGAGAACAGATCGCTGAGTATGTAAAAGAAACTTTAAATGCCGGTAAAGTTGTTCCGGGATATGGCCATGCAGTGTTGCGAAAAACAGATCCGCGTTATACGGCTCAAATGGAATTTGGGAAAAAGCACATGCCTGAAGATAAACTTTGCAGAACGGTGTGGAATATTTATGAAGTGGTTCCGCCAATACTTCAATCATTGGGAAAAATTAAAAACCCATGGCCAAATGTTGATGCACATAGCGGTGCTTTATTGGTACACTACGGAATGGTTGAATACGAATTTTATACCGTGCTGTTTGCTGTAAGCCGTTCATTGGGCGTGCTGGCAAGCCTTTGCTGGGACAGGGCTTTGGGCTTCCCGCTCGAAAGACCAAAAAGTGTTACAACAGAATCTGTTAAGCTTTGGTTGGAAGGAAAAGAACAGATCTGGGAATAATCTTTATTCAAATAATAATATTAAAAATGCTTTGGTAACCCCGAAGCATTTTTAATATTACCTTAATTCATTTTATGAATGGTGCAAAAAAATCATTCCGGAAAAATTAAGATCCGTTGTTTCAGAAAAAATTTTGATTAAGCAGCATTCAACTATACATTTGCAACCTGTTTGGGGGGTTAGCTCAGTTGGCTAGAGCGCTTGCATGGCATGGGCAAAATGAAAATCTTCATTCTCTGAAACCCTTGATTTTATTGAGTTTGTAGCATGTAACGTAACTGTAAACTTTAAAGTTTGGGTTACAAATGGGTTACAAAAATTCAAAAGGTACTATTTCTATTGATAAACATAGGAATAGTATTAGACTTAGATGGCGTTATCAAAATAAACGCTATTCCATTAGCTTAACTTATTATTCAAAGGAAAATTTAAAACTTGCTCGCAAGAAAGCTATCCTTATTGAAAGTGATATGCTGAATGACACTTTCGATTTTTCATTGAATAGGTATAAGTTGAGTTGTGAAACTTTGCAAACAATCCCACATAAATCATTTGTAGAGTACTTTGAGGAATGGGTAAAATTTTATAAGCAAATGGATTGTGAGTATAATTCTGATTATAATTCCACAAGAAATATAATTAAGAAGTGGGGTGAGGTTAACTCATCTAATATATTGCGGAAATTAAATGCTGAGCCAAATAGTGCTGTAACTTATAATAGGCGATTATCTTACTTAAAGGGTTTTGTAAGGTGGTTAGTGAAAAGAGGTATATGGAAAGATGACCCATTAGAAGATGCAGCAAAAAGAAAAATTCCAAAGAAAAATTTGCCAACAAGAAAACCATTTACTCTCGAAGAAATAAAAAAGGTACTTGATGCTTTTAAGTTTGATACTTATTGTCCAAAGAGTTCTGCAACTAAACATTCTCATTACTATCCATTTATTTATTTCATGTTTAAAACAGGCGTTAGGAATGCAGAAGCTATTGGCTTAAGAGTTGGCAGCATTGATTTACCATTAAACCAAATTCACATTAAAGAAGTTTTAGCACGCACATTAAAAAATACAAGTTCATTGCATAGAGTTAGAAAAGAAACTAAGAATGGCAAAGAAAGAATATTACCACTAACATCAGATTTATTGGAAGTTCTTTTACCAGTAATCAAAAATAAAAATGCAGATGACTTAGTATTTCAATCTCCAAATGGATTAGCAATTGATGATAATAACTTTCGTTCAAGAATTTTCAAAAAAATATTAAAAGATTTGGGAATAGATGATCGTGTGTTATATGCTTGCCGTCATACATTTGGCAGTAGATGCATTGATGAAGGTATAACTCCTGTGATGACTGCTTTCTTAATGGGTAATAACCCTGAAACTGCATTAAGGAATTATACTCATCAAATAACCATTCCAAAAGATTTACCTAAAATTTAAAAAATAGGAGCAGGGAAATACTTGCTCCTTTTCAAATTTTCTTAAAGTCAGTGCACAAAACAGTTTTCCCCTCCAAAAGGTTTCATTTAATCTTTAGCCAATAGAGCCTAAAATAGGGTATGACTATAAAAATGAAATTTTTGGAGGAAATACAGAATGCATTAAAATTTTTGTAAACATTCTGCTTTAAGAATCTATAGCTCCACGTCCCCTCATTATTTCTTGCGAGAAATAATTACTTATTGCGTGAGGTATTAAAAGGAAAACCTTAAGGAAAATACTCCTCTTGGAGGCACTCGTTGACACTGTTAAGTCAGAGCGAGATTAATTATTTAATACCTATAGCTGATTAGCCAACGGTTTCATCCAAAACTAATCAGTTGCTATAATCTTACATTTTTATTAAGCAGCTTTGTTACAAATCACTGCCGGCTAAAAATCGAAAAAAACCAAAAAATAAATGGAATTGTTATATGCAATTTTGCGGAGAATTACTACAATATTAATCTTAATAAGATTAGCATATTAACACCACAAAAGTAAAATTAATATTTGATATAAACAAGACAGGTATTGAGTTTAACGAAATGTTTATTAATGATTTTAGTTATTAAATTCTACTCTTCTTTAGGATAGAGAAATAAGATTTCTAAAAAGTTATTCATCGTATAGAAAGACTTTTATCAAAAACAGCGGAGTAAAATATTTATTGACTCTATAGAAGGCAATAATTAATAGTAAGCAGCATGAAAAAAAATACTGAGGTACATTATTCCTCAGTCAATCCCCATAATTTCAAACACCTAACTCTCAAAAGCTCATTGCTTAATATGGCTTTACTTTTTTCTTTTCTATCTACAGATACTCTAAATAGATAATAATCAAATTAATTACTACTAAAAAGAGCTTAACTTTTTTAGTTATTAAAAAATTTATGTGTTTAAGAGAAATAAGGCTACTCCCGTAAGTCTACCCGATCTATTTTTTAAGGTTGCCTTACACTCGCCGCATCTCTCTACTAAATAAAAAACTTTATGCAAAAGAAACCTCGTTTTTTATGCTATGCTTATGCCTTAAAATCAAGGTCATCAATACCTCTTTACAGATATTTCGAAAATGCAATTAAATGTGCTGTATTAGTCTATAATTCATCCACAGGAACATACTTACATTATTACCCCAAAACAGGCTTTATGTTCATTTCTCAACTTCCATTCTAACCCTCGACTTTTTTTCAGGAAAATAGGTATGAAGTATTTACTGCTCTCCAGAAAAATGTCGCCAATCTTTCTTTGAAGAGATTGTCACCATTTTCCTACCCTTCGTAAATCTTCATTCCGCTACTCTGTTTTTGTTTTACAAAAACCGTAGCTCCTTTCTGTTGTTGTCGCCACCATTCAGGCACTTACTGTCGCTGGCACAGAGGCTCTATTAAATGTTGCTGCCACATAGCTAAGCTTATTTACATGCCACACAACATTTGCCACACTTTGCTGCCTTTCCATTGCTTATAAGGCTAAACACTTAGGCTCTGATTATAAGCAATTCCCAAGTCAGCCATCAGTAAGTGCATGGCGAAGAAGGTGGCGAGTAAGCATTTAATAAATAAACATTGCAAAGTTGAATTACTTGTTAAACCTTTCGATTTAGTAAATTTGATTATGAGTAAACTTAATAGTACTTTATTTATCTTTTATGCTGCTAAAGAATATTTTGAAAATGGTACAAATTATGCTTCAAAATATTTTAAGATAAATAAAAATGGTTTGGTAAAACCTTTTGATTCTGTTACACATGCAAAATTGTGTGTTCCTGCTTCAAATATATCTTTCAGTTTAGAGCTTGTTTTTAAAGCTTTGTTAATGAATAATGGAGTTAAGAAAAATCTTCATGATTTATATGAACTCTACATTTTACTGCCTATAGAAATAAAGCAAAAAATTATTTTGCACTATAAAAATCACAACACTTATAAAGATTTTGTAAGAATTCGGCTAATAGAAAGTCAAGAAAATCATCACGGGGAACAACAAATTGTTTTCAATACTTTGCCAGCAGAAAATTTTATTCCATTCATGTTGGAAACGCATAAATCAGCGTTTATAAATTTTAGGTATTTGCATGAATTTAATGAAAAAGAAGAATGGTATTTTTTCTTTAAAGAATTCTCTAACCTAACTTTTTCTGCATTAACGATTCTCGGTGAGTCATTAAATCTAAAAGTTGTTTCAGTTGATACTTCGAGCAAATAATAAATAAATTTTCTGTGAAACTTGCAGCATTGTTAGCTGCATACTTTTTAGAAATAGTTGTTTTGTCGCCAGTCAACAGCATTTTCAAACCTTTTTATGTATTGATTAAGTTTATTTTCAATTTCGTCCAAAGTTTTACCATAAGGCGCAGATGGTGTATATGCGTCGCCCTCTTCTTTAAGCCTATTATAATAATTTATCTCCCAAGTATATTTGGTATTTGCACCTGAAATTATTTTGTAAATCCGAACTTTTATTTTAGGTTCAACGTTATCAAAAACATAATGAATTTCTTTGACAAGTTCATACTGTTCGATTAAAGGATTAGCTACTGTCATTTTATTTGAGTTTATAGTCTTTTTATGTGTTGAATTGAGAACTGTGAATATTCTTGAAAATAGATATAATCTTTTATTTCATTAAGTAGAGTCAAGATGTCTTCATTTGTATAATCTGGCGTTTCTTTATAGCTGTCAATGTCTGTAAGTGTCGATAAGTAAAATACTTTTTTGTTAGGAACAGAAGTCAGCATTCCATTTTGAATTACCTCTCCATCATATTCTACTAAATATTTTACTTGAAGCTCTCGCATTTCAGTAAATAGCGGATATATTTTAGAATTTAGGGCTTCCAATTTTTGTTTTAAATCATTAATTTCCTGCCCATTATTATTTGCCTGTTGTCGATATGGGTTTGTCAAAAAGTTATACCGAAGTGATGCAATAACTTTTTCGTGATTGAGGGGATAAATTGAATCACTTAAGTTTTTAATTCTCTTTTTTCTTTCTTGATTTGTCATTAGCCTTTATTTAAGTGGTAACTAATACTTAAATATACTCAACCTTTTCATATCATCCAAATTCATAATTCTTTCATTTCCTTTTTCCAAAATTATTGTCAGTCTACCTAATGCCATAGACAAATGACTGACTAAACAATTTTCAATTTATGAGTGTGGTGATGAAGAAATTTATTAAAGGAGTTATGCTGTATTTTCTTTGCTGCAATTATGTAGTTTTCTTTTGAAAAGGTTTTGCTCCTAAACTTAAAAACCTGTGAAAAGAAATTTTTTATGGAAGTAAATCTTTTCGAGTAAGAGCCAATGATTCTGCAATTTAGAAATGATTAGAAGTTCTTTGATTATTTAAGTATGGCTAATGAAGGACTAATTTAATAAAGATTTCACTTCAAAAAAAATGCACTGACAATTATTATATAATCTTACTTTGTAAGTTATAAATTAGTTTATGGTAAAGAATATTACTTATTTATTAGGAGCAGGAGCATCTGCTAATTGTTTGCCTGTAATTGATGAGATGCCAAAAAGGTTAAATATTTTAAAAGCAGAATTGAATATCAGATCAAAAGCAGTTTTTGTAAATAATCCTGGAAATGATGTTTTTGCAGGGGAAGATGATATAAGCAATGCAAGAACATTAGTTGCTGATTTAGAATGGCTTTCAGGAGAAATTCAGAAACATAAAACAGTTGATACACTCGCAAAAAAATTTTATTTAATCAAAAGCAAAAACGCGGATTTAAAAAAACTAAAAAAAGTATTAATAGCATATTTTATTTACGAACAAACAAAAATTGGCGGAGAAATAAATTCAGGTGCGAAGGAAGTTCCTGATAAAAGATATGATAGTTTGATAGCAACAATAATTGATAAGAAGATTGGCAATTTAAATCTTCCAACCAACTTTAAAATCATTACATGGAATTATGATTTGCAATTTGAAATAGCATATAAAGAATATTTACATGAAATGAGTATTAATGATATTCAAAAAAAAATACAAGCTATCCCTTCAACAGAGTTTATAAAAAGGAATACATTCTTTGATTACAATAAGTTTTCAATAGTAAGACTAAATGGAGTAGCAGGTTTGAAAATTGATTTAGAGGGACATTTAAAACGCGGTTCTAAAACTGAAAAGGATGATTTAAAAGATTTTTTAGCTTCTATTGCAAGATATTATTGTAATATGCCAGATGATGACATAAGGGTTTTCAATTATTCTTGGGAAAATCCAGATGATTATTCTGACACTTATGAAGAAACCAATACAGTCAAAAAAATAGCAAAAGAGATTATGAGAGCAACTGATATACTTGTTATAATCGGTTATTCATTTCCAGTATTTAATAGAAGTGTAGATAAAGAACTTTTTGGAACATTAAATAGACAAACGCAAATTTATATTCAAGACAAAAATGCAAATGAAATACAGAAATTAATAATAGAATCTTTTAATACTGTTTTTCCTGATAGAATAAAAGCATATAATTTAGTTAATCAATTTTTTATTCCACCTGAAGCGGATATTTAGTTTGTATAATCCTTTATGGAAGTAAATCTTTAGGGGTAACTCCTAATGCTTCTGCAACTCTAAATAAATAGGAAATAGTAAAATTCACTTGACCTGTTTCCATTCTTGCTAATTGAGAATAATCCATACCGCCACTATTGGCTAAATACTCAATCGAAATATCTTTAGATAATCGAATTTCTCTGATTTTAGCTCCAACTAATGATAGTGCAGATTTATTAATGTAATATGCTCTTTTAGCCTTTTTCTTCACTTAACAAAGTGAGTGAAAGGCTCTTTTTTCAACAATGGAGAATTCTCTATAATTTTAAATATTCAAAAATTTACTGTATTATGAAAACACGAACAATTTCATTTCTATTTATTCTAACAATTTTATCAATTTCCTGTAATAAGATACCTAAAGATAAAATTACAATTATCGACAATTATGTTTTAGGAGGTAAGGCAAATAACTTTGTTAAAGAAATGGATAGCCTTGCAATTAAACATGCAAGATTTACCAGGAAAACAGTATTTACTTCATATAATGAAATTACGGATGAAAATAATTTTGTGAATGCGTTTTTTACTAACGCATTTAATTTAAGTGACTTCAAAAACAGCTATAATGATAATGTAGGTATCTATTATTCATTAGCAGATAAGAATAAACAAAATATTATTGGTATAATTCTTTTATTAGGACATACGAATAAGCCACAATATATTGGTGAAGTTTCAGGATTAAATAACAGTTTAAGTGACAGATGTTTTTATCAGGATATTAATAAAAATCTATTTCAAGAGATAGTGAAGTTGTATGCAAATAAATATGGTAACCCTATTGAAAGTGAAAAAAATAGTTCTGATTTAGGTTATTATATTATGCATAATAATTCATTAATTCTAAATCCAAATTTTTATAAAAATGGCAAATACTACACTTGGATAAATGAATACATCAGAATTGATTTATTTACTGGTATTCCAAGTGCTACTTCTCTTTATAATAGCAAGGGTTATTTAGATGTAATTGCAAGTCTTGGTGGTGATAGTTCTACTCCATTAATTGCAGATTCCTCAAAAAATGAGGCTCAATGTAATTCATATGGATTTATTAAATATACACTAACGGATAAGGCGATCAAATTATTAAAATTAGATAGTCCTGCAATAAATGAATACTAAATCCTATTGTACTCTATAGTATAAGCAAAAGAATTATTGAATAGCAGTAATGCAACTTAATTAAATGATGTAATAAATGAATTCAGTAATTCCAATAAACGAATTTTTACATAATCGAAAAATAGAGCAAGATTATTACATTGTTCATGAAATATATTATGCTTCCCAAAAAGTAGAAAAGATTTTTGATCGGGAAAATAATTTTAACAGAAATGCGGATGCTGAAATGCGCAAGCAAGTTCAAAATTATGTGAGTATTACTTTGCAAAATTTGCATTTCAAAAATAAATTAGCTCCTCGGGAAGCAAATCCAATAACTGCTTTTGAGATTTCAGTTTATTTAAGTACGGTAACCAATGGTAAAAGGGAAGAAAAGTTGCTGAAAACATATACTGAAAAGGATAAGGTATTCAATACAGAATTTTAAATTGTAATTTCAGTAAAAAAACTAAGTAAACAATATTTTGGGTTACGTTTGGGTTACAATCCAAAAAATCAGGTAAAAGAGGAATAAAATGTGGAAAGAGAAATATTTTGCAAATGCCTGTTGTACCTATACATTTGCAACCTGTTTGGGGGGTTAGCTCAGTTGGCTAGAGCGCTTGCATGGCATGCAAGAGGTCGTCGGTTCGACCCCGATACTCTCCACAAAAAATTAAAGTCTCGTAAGAGGCTTTTTTTATTTTTTAACTTCTCTGTCAACAGGATTAATTTTACGTAATCTCAGGACTTGTATAGTTTTAGTTGAATCAGATATTTTGTTTATAGATTAAATATTTAATGAAGAGTACCCCGGCATATCAGAATGAATCCTTTATAATTGAGAGATTACGGTCGGGGGATGTAAATATTTTTGAATGGTTGTTTAAGAATAAATACAAAGGGCTTTGTTATTATGCAACTAAACTATTGGGAAATACTTCTGCAGCCGAAGAAATAGTATCTGAAACCTTTGCTGAAATTTGGGAAAAGAAAGAAAAAATCGTTTTCACATCATCGGTAAATGCTTACCTGTATGCAACCGTTCATAATAAGTCTATTAATCTTTTAAAACGGCAAAAAACCATTACGGCTTATAATAAATTCTTATTCGAAACGAAGCAGGAATTTAATCCTGCCGATATTCCCGACCAGATTTTTCAGGAAAAAGATATCACGGCAGAAATAGACAACGCCATAAAACTTCTTCCCGAAAAATGCAGAGAGATCTTTATGTTAAGTCGTTTCGAAAATAAAAAGTACCGCGAAATAGCCGAATTACTTGGCATCTCCATCAAAACTGTAGAAAATCAAATGAGCATTGCATTAGAAAAACTGCGCAAACACCTGCAACATATAATGATGTTGTAGGTTTAAAATTTAAGCACAGCAACGTTAATTGGTACATAAATATTCGAGATAATCGCAATCTCTGCCTGTCTTGATCACTTCAAAATAAATACCTTAAACCAAATTATTAATAATAAAATAATTTTCGTTTGGGGGTAAAACACAGGTTGATTGTCTTGTAAATAACATCGTATTATGACTGAAGAAATTAAAATAAACTTGGTGAATTATATCACCGGAAATATTTCGGATGATGATAAAATAAGAATAGAACAATGGATTGCCGAAGATCCGTCTCATCTGGAACTATATGTTCAAATGCAGGAAGCATGGAATGTTGCTTTATTGGCAAAAGACGATTCGGAAATCAATATCGGAGAAGCATATAGTTTATTAGAAACAAGATTGGGCTTAGGGCATAGCAAAAAAGTTTCTTTGTTAAGAAGGTTGCCTTATTTAAAAGTTGCAGCAGCTGTTATTTTGATAATAATTTCGGGAGTTATCTTCTTCCCTAAAAACAAACCGGTTGATAATAAAGAAAGATCTTTTACAGAAAGCGTGTATGTTCCGGTGGGTGATAAGAAAAAAATTATTTTAAGTGATAGTTCGGTTGTTTGGTTGAATTCCGAAAGTGTTTTGCAGGTTAGCAAAGGATTTGGTGTTACCAACAGAACGGTATATCTGGAAGGTGAGGGATATTTTGATGTAAAACATAATGAGAAATTAGTGTTTACGGTTCAAACAAAAGATTATACAGTTAGGGATATCGGCACCATATTTAATATTAATACCTATTCTTCCGATTCAAAATTTGAGGCAGCTGTTATTGAAGGAAAGATCTCGATAGAAGGTAAATTCTCGAAAAATAAAAAGGTAAGTAAAATCTATCTCACCCGCAACGGAGTGATAAAAATTGATAAAACCCTTGCTGCCCTTGAACATACCGATGATACAAAAATTATAAATCCGATCGATTCATCGGTTGTAAGAATTTTACAGGTTGAAAATCTGGATAAGTATGCAGGATGGAAAGATAACCTCCTGGTTTTTGATGAAGATTCTTTTAAAGACATTTCTAAAATGTTGGAAAGAAAATATAATGTGGTTATTCTGATCAGGGATGAGGAAATAGCCAATTACCGCTACTCGGGAAGCTTCAATAATATTTCAAATATTCAAAGTGTGATCGATATATTAAAGGAAACCACTCCGGCAAATTATCTGATCAAAGGAGATACGATCACAATCAGTTCAAAAAAATAAATTGCTATATAACTCTTAACCAAAACAAACCAACTAAATGCATGAACAAAACACAATGATTTAAAAAAGCCGGGGAGATGCGCTAACATCTCCAACGGCCCATTTGCTAAGCCATAACTCCCGTGCGAAGGGAAATTATTAACTACAAACCAAACAAATGTATGAAACATTTTAAAGGCATCACAGTACCTGTGCGCTGTCAGTATGAGAAAATTTTACGAATTATGAAAATTACTGCACTTCTGTTATTTGCGGCAATAATTCAATCCAGTGCAAACGGATTTTCTCAATCTACTTTTACCATTAATAAGTCTGTTGCTTCAGTAAAAAAGGTAATTAAGGAGATTGAAAACCAAAGCGAGTATTCTGTTTTTTACAGGCAGGACCAATTAGATGTAAATAAAAAAATATCTATTGCAGTAAAAAACGTTTCGATCGACAGCCTGATGAAAGAAGTTTTAACAGGCCAGTCGTTAACTTTTAAAGTCATAGGAAAAGTTATTGTAATAAAACCTTCAAACGAAAATGCTGATGCCGTAAATGAAATTACAGTTTCGGGAACAGTTTATTCGGCCACGGGCAATAAACCAATTCCAGGAATTACAGTAAGCGAAAAAAATACTACGAATGTTACAATTACTGATGCAAACGGCAGATATACTATCAGAGTAAAAAGCAGTTCTTCGGTTTTGGTATTTCATGCCGTAAATTTTAAACAGGCTGAGGTAGCAGTGGGCGATCAAAAAGTTATTAATGTTACTTTAGAAGAAGAAGTAAAAATATTAGATCAAGTAGTAGTGGTTGGTTACGGATCGCAGAAGAAAAAAGATCTAACCGGTGCTGTTGCTGTGATTGGTTCTAAAGAATTAGAAGACCGCCCCAATACACAATTCGGTTATTCGATCGAAGGAAAGGCAGCAGGGGTACAGGTTGTACGCTCTTCAGGTCAACCACAGGCAGGGTTTTCTATTAAAGTTCGCGGTACATCTTCTATCACTTCAGGCAGCGATCCTTTATATGTTGTTGATGGTGTGCCAACTTACAGCACAAACGAAATTAATCCAGCCGATATTGAAACGATTACAGTATTGAAAGATGCATCATCTGCAGCAATTTATGGTAGCAGCGGTGCAAATGGTGTTGTTTTGATAACTACCAAACATGGTAAAAATCAAAAAACAAAAATGAACTTTAATGTTTCAAACATGTCATCTCAGGCATGGAAAAAATTACCTGTTTTAAACAGTACACAATACCAGGCTTTAATGACTGAAATGGGTATTTCTATAAACTGGGCTAATTATACAGCAAACACTAATTGGCAGGATTTGGTTTTCAGAAATGCGCAAACACAGAATTATAATCTTTCTGCTTCAGGTGGAAATGAGAACACGCAATATTATATGTCGGGTTCTTTAATTAATCAGGAAGGTATTGTTACAAATAACAGTGTTAAAAGAGCAACTTTTAAATTAAACCTCGATCATAAAGTAAACGATTTTCTGAAATTAGGTACAAGTATCTCTTACGACAGATGGTCGGATGTTGATGTACTTGAAAATGACAGGAATGGTGTTATCGCAAGATTATTAACTGCTGTTCCTATCATTGGTGTTTGGGATCCAAATTATCCAAATCAATATGCAACAAGCCCTGTGGCTCCTGTTGATATTGAGAATCCGGTATCAGTCGTAAATCAACCGCAGCATTTATATACCAATAACAGGTTTCATGGAAATGCTTATGCTGAATTAAGTCTTTTACCTGGTCTTAAATTCAGAAGTTTACTTGGTGTTGAACATAGCAATAGTATTTATACTTCATTCCAGAATTCTATAGCTACTATTTATGGAAGGTCGATGGATGGCCTTGCTTCAGAAAATGATAATAATTACGATTATTGGGTTTCAGAAAATACGCTGAATTATAATAAGAAAATTAAAGATCACAGTTTTGCTTTGTTAGCAGGTTTTGTTGCTTCAAAAGAAAGTAATCGTGGTGTTTATTTATCATCACATGGTTTTGGTGGAAGTACTGCTATCACAACCGTTACAGCAGGTTCAGTTCAGGGAGTACCGCAAGTATCTATTTATACCAAATCGCATGCTTCATTTATTGGAAGGCTGAATTATAGTTATATGGATAAATATTTGTTGACATCTAATTTCAGAGCCGATGGTTCAGGACAATTTGCTCAACAAAACAGATGGGGTTATTTCCCTTCCTTCTCTGCAGGATGGAGAATTTCTAATGAAGATTTCTTTAAATCAGTTAAAGTAATCAACGATCTGAAATTGCGTGCAGGTTGGGGTATTGTTGGTAACGATAAAGCAAACCCTTATGCTTGGTACGGATTACTTAGCCCTGCGGCTTATGTGATTGGCGGCAATCAGGTAAATGCTTATGTCCCAACAACACAGGAAAATGCAAATTTGAAATGGGAAAAAACCGGACAATTTAATATTGGAGTTGATATCACTTTATTAAAAAGCAGATTAACAATTACTGCAGACTATTACAAGAAAAAAACTACCGATCTTTTATTATATGTTCCAATACCGGCCAGTGTAGGTACACAAAATAATATTGCCTTGCAAAATGCGGGCAGCATAGAAAACAAAGGTTTTGAATTCCAGATCAGTTCAAAGAATATTGTAAAGAATGATTTTACATGGAATACTGATTTCAATATTTATTTCAACAAAGGAAATGTATTAGACATTGTTGGTACAACTATGTACACCGGTGGTATTAATCCTGCAGGTTCTACTTATGATGTGGCTTTAGTAAAAGCCGGATTACCGTTGGGTTCTTTCTACGGAAAATATTCTCAGGGTGTTGATCCTGCAACCGGTAATATCAAATATTTGCAGGCTGCAGCCGGCGGCGACAGCATGGGTGTTATCGGAAATGCAAATCCAAAATTTGCTTATGGATTTACCAACAGCTTCACATATAAAAATTTCTCTTTGGATATTTTCTTACAGGGTGTTTCCGGCAATCAGATATTTAACGGAACAAAGATCCTTTCAGAAGCGATGAGCATCGGAGAAAACCAGTCAGCAACTGTTTTAAACAGATGGCAAAAAGCAGGCGATGTAACCAGTATGCCAAAATCAACTTTGCATGATGAATCGAATGTATATCCTTCAACAAGATTTATTGAGAATGGATCTTATTTAAGAGTGAAGTCGGTGACATTAGGATATAATCTTCCTCAGACGTTATTAAACAGAGTGAAAATTACAAAATGCATGATTTATGTAACAGCTGAAAATCTTTTGACATTCACAAAATATTCAGGATTCGATCCTGAAGTAAGTATGTTCAATTCTACTTCACAGGATAATACCAGTAAGAATACAGCACCGGGTGTTGATTTCGGAACTTATCCTCAATCAAGAGATTTTATTGTTGGATTGAATATCACTTTTTAATTATTCACTACTAAAAGGAAAATCATGAAAAGAAATTCATTATATATTTTAATACTGCTGATGACAGCATCAACAGTTATCATTTCCTGTCAAAAGTTTTTAAACGATGCACCGCAAACAAGTTTAACAACAGGAAATGCCTACAATTCGGCTACAGATATTGAAAATGCGCTGGCAGGATGTTACAATATTTTTTATGTTGATTATTATCAATGGGAAAATGTGATGTTGAGTGATAATCGTTCCGACAACGCTTATCCGGGCGGCGGCGGCGAAGAAACATTTGTTGATGAAGATCAATTTAAAATGCCTGCAAGCAACAGTCACATGTACATGGACTGGAGCCAACTGTATCAGGGTATTGCCCGTTGTAATTTGTTAATTGGTAATCTTACAAATGCAAGTATTCCTAATTTAAGCGATACAAGGAAGAAACAAGTTATTGGTGAAGCAAGTTTTTTAAGAGCGATGCATTATTATCAATTAGTAAAAATGTGGGGCGGTGTTCCAATCGAATTACAATCAAATTCTGCTGATCCTGCCGTTACAAGAAAACCGAGATCAACCGAAGCAGAAGTGTACAATCAGATCGATAAAGATTTGCAGGTAGCAGTAGCTAATTTACCTGATGCTTATGGTACCGATCTTTCTGTTAATACAGTTCGTGCAACAAAAGGTGCTGCTAATGCATTGTTGGCAAAGATCTGGGCACAAAGAAGCGATAGGGATTATAATAAAGTACTCACTTATTGTAATGCAGTTATTAATAGCCCTGCAGGTTATTCATTAGTTCCAAACTATGCTAATTTATTCGATGGTTCTAATTATTATAATTCAGAAGCTATTTTTCAAATCGCTTTTATTGCAGGTAACTGGTCTGCATCAAACTGGGGTATTGAATTATATTTAGCTCCTGAAGATGGCTGGCAAAAATATTGTGTTCCTTCGAAAGATTTGGTTAATGCTTATGTTGCAGCCGGCGACAATATTCGTGAGAATGCAAATATTGTTTTCTGGAATGTAGATGGAAATGGTAATCCAATTGCATGGGCTGATGAAAACTGGAATCCATGCCAGGATCCAAACGTTTCAATTCCGTTTAATTACAAACAAAAACATCCTGCCGGATGGGCAAGTGGCGATAATTATTATTTGTTGCGTTTGGCTGATATAATTTTATTAAAAGCAGAAGCCGAAAATCAATTGGGTCAAACAGCAGCTGCTGCAGCCGACCTGAATATAGTAAGAGCTCGTGTTAGTTTGGCGCCGGTATCTGCATCTCTTTCTCAATCAGCAATGACTTCAGCAATTTTAAATGAAAGGAGATTAGAATTGGCATTCGAAGCGCAACGTTGGGATGACCTTACAAGATTAGGTGTTGCTACAACTGTTATGACAGGATTGAACGAATATAAATATACTTGCAACAACGGTACACCAAGTGCACCAATTAAAATTAATTACAACTGCGATAAGAATCATTGGTTAATGCCTATTCCGCAAGTTGAAATTAATAACAACCCTAACCTGACACAAAACCCGGGGTATTAAAAATGTTTTTATCATCCAATATCCTTTCGATAAAAAATGTATGATATTCTAAAAATTGTTTTGCTATCGATCTTTTTTGCATCATGCGCAAAAAACAATTCAGAGAATAATAATGCTAATACCCCCCAACCCGAAAGCCAACCTGTCTTAACCGGCAGGTTGGTTTTTCATTCTTATTCCTGTTACGGTTGTAACGATTCTAAACTTTTTATTTATAATTTTTCTTCAAATATCCTTACGCGTTTAGATGCAAATTGGGGAATGAATAATTGCATGAATGCACAATTTTCTCCTGACGGTAAAAAAATTNTTTTCATGGGCACAGGTAGTGGAACTGTTAACTGGGATATTTTTTTGTGGACTATAAATTCAAGTTCACAGCCAACAAATCTTACAGCGGCGTTGGGTTCATCATTACGTGATGAAGACCCAAAATTTTCTAATGATGGGAATAAAATTGTTTTTAAACATAACGGTCATTTAGTAGAAATGGATTTGAATGGAAATATTATCCGAACAGTTACAACGGGTAGCGGAGAAGAATCGATGCCATTTTACAGTTATAACGATTCATTGATCTTATATGCCGAAGGTGCAGGTGCATCATCGGATATTTATATGATCAAAACTGATGGTACAACTATCAAAACTGGTGCAGCGTTGCCAAACATTCAGGAATATTATCCCATTGCAAAAGACAGTATTTCTTTTTTTTATACAGGCTGGGTAAGCGCCACGAACTTAAACGATCAAATATTCCGCGGATATTATAACACCAATAAGGCTTCAGATTATCTGCCCTTTAATCAACTCAATGCAAATTATTCCGATCCTTATCCTTGCGGTTCAGACTATGTTTTTTTATCGAGTACAAAATCTGATTCCAAGGGTGGATACGATCTCTATATTGCCAATATAAATACAGGCCATATCTGGAGTTTAGCTTCCTATAATATCGGTATTAATTCTGCTAACAACGAGTTGGGTTCTTGTTATACACCAACTCAATAAACAGGTTTAGCAATTTACAATGGTTTCAAAAAGTTAATTCACCCGTTTAATTTTTAATTATGATCATCCGTAAATATTTATTAGTAATAACATTTTTCATCAGTGCCGCATCAATCGTGTATTGTCAACCCAATGATGTTGTTAATATTATTCCGCAACCGGTTTCAGTAAAATTGAATGGCGGAAAATTTCAACTTTCAAACAACACTAAATTTATTTTCTCTTCAGATATTGATCCGCATACTTCAAAATTAATTTCAGAGATAATTAAAAATGAGTTGCCAAAAAATCATTTCTCAACAAATAAAACATCATCCATAACATTTTCATTGAATGGAAAATTTAATGAGCAATTAGGGAATGAAGGATATACTTTAAACATCGATCCTAAAAAAATTAATATCACTGCCAATAAAGCCAATGGATTGTTTTATGCGATGCAATCCTTGCTGCAGTTGATTCCTGCGGACGAGTATAAAACATTAATTCCGAATAACAACATTAATATTCCATGTGTTTCAATAGTTGATTATCCCCGTTTTAAATGGCGGGGTTTTATGTTGGATGTAAGCCGTCACTTTTTTTCTGTTGCATTAATTAAATCAATGATCGATGAAATGTTGCGTTATAAGATCAACACTTTTCATTGGCATTTAACCGACGATCAGGGATGGAGAATAGAAATAAAAAGTTTACCGCAATTAACAAAAATTGGCGCATGGCGTGTGCAACGTACCGGCGGCGAATTTATGAATCTGCAAAAACCGCAACCCGGCGAAGAAGCTACTTACGGAGGATTTTATTCGCAGGATGAAATAAAAGATGTGATCGCTTATGCAAAAAATAAATTCATTACCATCATTCCAGAAATTGATATTCCTGCACATAGCCTTGCATTGATTGCATCTTATCCAAATATTTCGTGCAGGCAAAAACCTCAATATGTTAGTCCGGGCAGCCCGTTAACCGTTGAAGAAGATAATGTGTTATGTGTTGCAAACGATTCAACATATATCATCATCGATAAAATTTTATCGGAAGTTGCAAAATTATTTTCTGCCGAATATATTCATATCGGTGGCGATGAAGCCGATAAAATATTTTGGGACAGTTGTTCTAAATGTCAGCATTTAATGCAACAAAATCATTTAAAAAATACAGAAGAACTGCAAAGCTTTTTTATAAAAAAAGTTTCTGCTATTGTTGCGTCAAAAGGTAAAAAAGTAATTGGTTGGGAAGAGATCATGCAGGGCGGATTAGCCCCAAATGCAGTGGTAGCAAGCTGGACAAGCATTGATGCCGGCATTAAAGCAGCTAAATTAAAACACGAAGTGATCATGACACCTTGGGATCATGGCATGTACATGGATAATAGCAAGATTGAACGTTCGTATAGTTTTAATCCTGTTCCCGATAGCGTTGATGCAAAATATATTTTAGGAGGCGAAGCTTGTTTGTGGACAGAAGACACACCAAATGATCGTGAAGTGCAAAGAATGTTTTTTCCAAGAGCATTGGCCCTGTCAGAAATTTTTTGGACACCATTGAACAAAAAAAAATATGATGATTTTCTACGGCGCATGCAACAACGTTTGCATTATTTCGATGCAAAAAAAATAAAATATTCAACAATGGTCTTTGAACCTATCGTCAGTTTTATGCATCATGGAGTTGACAGCAATAAAATAAAAATTGAAACTGAAATTAAAAGTTTGGATATTTATTATTCCTTCGATAATACTGATCCCGATGAATTTTATCCAAAATATGACGGACATTTATTGGCTATCCCAAAAGGAGCAACAATCATTAAAGCAATATCCTATCAGAATGGAAAGCCTGTTGGGAAAATGGTGGTGAAAGATTTAATTAAGATTGCTAAGGAAGAAAAGAATTAAGATGAAAAAGTTATTTGCTTTTGTTTTTACAGTTATTATTTCGATGAATGTTTTTGCGAACGTAAGTCTGCCAAAAATTTTTGCTGATGATATGGTATTGCAACGCAATAAGCCGATCCGCATTTGGGGAACAGCTTCAGCAAGTGAAAAAATTTCTGTTCAATTCAATAAACAAATAAAAAACACCAAAGCCGATAAATCGGGTAATTGGTTTTTGTTTTTGGATGAGGAAAATGCAGGTGGCCCTTTTCAATTAATCGTAATCGGCGAAAATAAGATTACGTTTAACAATATTTTAGTTGGTGAAGTTTGGATTTGTTCGGGTCAGTCAAATATGGAATTGCAACTTGCCGGATGGACAAAAGTTGATCATTCTGATGAAGAAATTAAAGCTGCAAACTATCCGCAGATCCGCCAGTTCGAGGTTCCAAAAACAATCAGCACAAATTTAAAGAATGATTTGAGTGATGGCGCATGGAAAGTCTGTAATCCCGCAACAGCAGGCAATTTCTCGGCCGTTGCATATTTTTTTGCAAAAGAATTATACAAACAACTTAAGGTGCCTATTGGAATTATAAACAGCACAATGGGCGGAACACAAATAGAATCATGGATCAGCAAAAATGCTTTTAAAAAAAATAATGAATTTAAAAAAATAGCCGACTCGCTAAATAAATTTTCCATTCAAACAATAAAAAAGTTTCGTGAAGAATCGGTGATGAAAAAAGTAGCTGCCATTCGCGGTGCATCTTTTACGGTTTCGGAAATAAACAACTGGAAAAATTTCGATTACAACGACAGCAAATGGTTATCCATGAAAGAGCCTGCAGAGTGGGGCGAAGAAGGCTTTCGTTATTTTGGTGGTATTGCCTGGATTCGTAAAACAATTAATATTGATGAAGCAGATGCCGGAAAAATTGCAACGCTTGAATTATCTAAAATTGCCGATGGTGATGAAACTTTTGTGAACGGAATAAAAGTTGGCAGCAATCATAACTGGAATGATTTTAGAAAATACAGTGTTCCCGCCGGCATTTTAAAAGCAGGACGAAATGTTATTGCTATAAGAATTTTTGACGATGGCGGCAGTAGCGGTTTGTATGGCGATGAAGATGATTTAAAATTAACCATCGGCAATAAAATTATTTCTTTGGCCGGCAATTGGTTGTTGAATATTGAATCGGTTTCAAAATCAGATTCGCTTGTTCGTAAAAACGATCTTCCTGGTTTGTTGTTTAACGCCATGATCAATCCTTTAATTAATTACAGCATTTGTGGTGTTATCTGGTACCAAGGCGAAACAAATGAGAGCAGGGCTTATCAATATCGCAAAACACTTCCGCTATTAATCAACGATTGGCGGCAACATTTCGATCAGGAAAATTTTCCATTTTTATTTGTGCAGCTGCCAAGTTATTGTGCAAATCATGGCAACAGTAATAAAGGAAGTTGGTGGGCCGAATTAAGAGAGTCGCAAACAAAAACTTTAGCATTGCCAAACACCGGTATGGCAGTTACAATTGATGTTGGTGAAACAAAAAACCTGCATCCATCCAATAAACTGGATGTTGGTAAAAGGCTTGCTGCTGTTGCTTTGCATGATGTTTATAAAATGGATGGTGAATATACCGCCCCGCAATTTCAATCTATGAAAATTGAAGGCAATAAAATAATTCTTTCATTCAATCATCATCAAAACGGTTGGTTGGTGAAAGATAAATTTGCACGCATCAAAGGTTTTGAAATTGCAGGTAATGACCAGCATTTTTATTTTGCAAATGCAACCATTGATGGCGATAAAATAATTGTGCAAACCGAAAAAGTTTTACAACCTGTTGCAGTGCGTTATGCATGGGCTGATGATGTATCGGAAGCAAATTTGTTTAATCAGCAAATGTTTCCTGTAGCGCCATTCCGAACCGATAATTGGAAAGGAATTACTGATGAAAGAAAATATTCGCTAATAGAATAAAATTATTTTTTTGTTACCGGCGACAGTATTTCTATTGGGCTTCTGTTGCGTCGCACTCTTGTACTGAAGAATAGCCATGAGCTATGAGCTTCGAGCTACGAGCATTTGCTCGAAGCTCATGGCTTGCTGCTCGCAGCTTCAACTGTACAAGTGTGCGACGCAACAGGTGATGCCATGAAAAACAACAGATCGTAAACAAATAAATATTTTGCTGAAACACTTTATACAAGCCCGTTTAATTAATTTTGATACTCTTTAATTGTTCACCCTAACCTTTGATCATGAAAAAATTATTTGCCATTTTTTTACTTACCAGTTTTGCTTTTCATCAACCCATTAAAAATAATGGGGGCAATAAAAAAAATACAGCCGAAAAAACAGTTACAGTTTATACAACTGCCGACAACACTGCTTTTCGTTTAAGTAACACCGAAACTTTGCAGTTCAAGGATTTTGGTCAGCCAAAAGAAACACAGCCCTGCATTTTTGTTGATCCAACAAAAAAATTTCAAACATTTGTTGGCATTGGTGGTGCACTGACCGATGCTTCGGCCGAAACTTTTGCAAAACTTCCAAAAGAAAAACAAACAGAATTTATTAATGCATATTTCGATGCAAAAAAAGGAATTGGTTATTCGTTGGCAAGAACCAATATTCACAGTTGTGATTTTTCGAGCGACAGTTATACTTATATTGAAGAAGGTGATGCTGCATTAAAAACTTTTAGTGTGGCGCATGATGAAAAATTTCGCATTCCTTTTATTAAACAAGCCATTGCTGCTGCAGGTAAATTAACATTGTTTGCAAGTCCGTGGAGCCCGCCTGCTTTTATGAAATCGAACAACAACATGTTGCATGGCGGCGAATTGAAAAAAGAATATTTTCAATCCTGGGCAAATTATTATGTGAAGTTTATTAAGGCTTACGAAAAAGAAGGCATTCCTGTTTGGGGATTGAGTGTACAAAACGAACCAATGGCTGTTCAAACCTGGGAATCGTGCAATTTTACCGGAGAACAGGAAAGAGATTTTATTAAAAATTATTTGGGGCCAACATTAGAAAAAAACGGAATGGCCAATAAAAAATTAATTGCATGGGATCATAACCGCGATTTGTTGTATCAACGTGCAAGTACAGTACTCAACGATCCGCAAGCCGCCAAATACGTGTGGGGCATAGGTTTCCACTGGTATGAAGATTGGACAGGCGGCGGAAAAATTTTCGATAATGTTAAACGTGTTGCAGAAGCATTTCCAAAAACTCATTTAATATTTACCGAAGGCTGCAACGAAAAATTTGATGCATCACAAATGAATTCATGGAAGTACGGGGAAATTTACGGTCGGTCAATGATCAATGATTTTAATAATGGAACTGTTGCATGGACCGATTGGAATGTTTTGTTAGACGAAAAAGGCGGACCCAATCATGTTGGTAATTTTTGTTTTGCGCCGGTGATCGCTGATACCAAAACCGGGCAATTAAATTATCTGAGCTCATTTTATTATATCGGGCATTTTTCCAAATTCATTCGCCCGGGTGCGAAAAGAATTATCAGTTCTTCCAGCCGCGGCCAGTTGTTAACTACCGCATTCGAAAATACCGATGGCAAAATTGTGGTGGTGGTAATGAATCAAAGCGACGAAAAAATTCCCTATCGTTTATGGATTGCCGGCAAAGCAGCAGAAACAGTAAGTTTGCCGCATTCTATTGCAACGCTTGTTGTAAATTAATTGTATAAAATGTATTTAAAAAACCTTGTACTTATTTTTCGTGCAAGGTTTTTTTGTTGACGAACTTTTGTAATTCTATTTGGCTGTTGTTGCGTCGCACACCTCTACGTTCGGTACATTACTGAAAGTTTTTTACCACAGAGTTTTCAGAGTAAAGAAACACAGAGTTGCGCAGAGAAAACTTTCTGAACTCTGTGAAATAACTTTGTGCCCTCTGTGGTTAAAAAAACAGTTCAACAATGTTTAGAACGTTGAAGAGTGCGACGCAACCGGCGATGCCATAATTTATGAAGCTCGTACAAAAAAATAAATCAACTATCTTTCAGTTATTAAACGATTGCTCATGAAAACATTTTCATCTTTACTTCTTGTTATTATTATTTTTTGCAGTTGCAATAATCAATCAAATAATCAAATTGCAGTACAAGATTCTGTAAGAAATGCAGATGATTGGGCAATGCTTTCGTTTAAAAAAATAGATTCTGTTAATCCAATTTTATCTCCCGGCAATAATAGTTTTATAGAACCTATAACCAAACAAAAAAATTTCTGGGAAGAAAAAGATGTGTTTAATCCTGCAATCGTAGTGAAGGATGGCAAAGTTTTTATGTTATACCGTGCACAGGATAAAACAGGAAAGCCAGATGGAACATCGAGAATTGGATTGGCTGAAAGCCTTGATGGGATTCATTTTACAAGGCATGCTGCTCCGGTTTTATTTCCCGATAATGATGCATATAAAAAATATGAATGGCAGGGTGGTTGCGAAGATCCGCGGATTGTGGAAGATGAAAAAGGAACTTATTACATGACTTACACTGCATTTGATGGAAAACTTGCGAGACTGTTAATTGCTACTTCCACTGATCTGATTCATTGGAAAAAACAAGGACATGTTTTTGCTGATGCATACAATGGAAAATATGTTGACAAATGGTCGAAGTCGGGTTCGATAGTTTCCACTTATAAAAATGGAAAAATTATTGCAACAAAAATTAATGGTAAATACTGGATGTATTGGGGCGATGTTTTTATTTGGGCAGCAACATCTGATGATCTGATCCATTGGACTCCGGTGGAAATGAAAGAAGGCGAACATGCAAAAGATTCTTTAAAAAGTTGGGCCGCCGAAATGCCTGAATTGCAAATTATTTTGCCAACACGAAATAAAAAATTTGATAGTGACCTGGTTGAATCAGGGCCGCCTGCCATGCTTACTAACAAAGGCATTTTATTAATTTATAACAGCAAGAATTTAAGAAGCATTGGTGATACAAGTTTGCCTGAGGGAACTTATGCTGCTGCACAGGTTTTGCTGGATAAAAATGATCCCACGAAAATTTTAAAACGACTAGATCATTATTTTATGAAACCTGAAAAGCCTTATGAAATAACAGGACAGGTAAACCAGGTGTGCTTCCTAGAAGGATTGGCTAATTTTAATCATCAATGGTTTTTGTATTATGGCACTGCCGATTCTAAGATCGCAGTGGCCGTAGGAAAAGAGTGATGTAAAAATTATTTGTCGCAAGAGGTATTTTATTTTACTGCGAACAACAAGAAGTTCCTTTTTGTTTTGGCGGACAAACAACTGTTCCGTAACTGCAATACACACAACAATCGCCTTGTTTGGGTTTTAATCTTGTTTTGCAATTTTCGCATTCATAAAAAAATTGACAAGCATCTGTTGGCATTGTTTCTTCTTTCTGATGGCCACAGTTGGGACAGGTGATGATGGATTGAAGTATGATGGTTGTGTTCATTTTATCATAATTAAGATTGCGGTGGTGGTTAGAAAAGTGTGATAAAATATTTTAATTAGTTACTAAAAAAAATAAATGTGCCAATTAATGAAGATATGATTGTGCAGATTGTGAGAATAATAAATAATTTTCTTATTTCAATTTTATCTGCTCTTCCCCATCTTGTATAGTTATAAATAATGTTGAGAACCAAAATTGGTAATTGACAAATAATTCCGAATAAAAAATTACCCAAAAATCTTCTTAGAAAGGAAATAAAAAGCGTCTGCTTTAATATGTCAAATGTTAGTTGGTTTCCTAAATAGAAAAATGCACCTACCCAAACAATAATGAGCATTGAAAAAAACAAAGAATAAAATTAATTCTTATAATAGTTTTTTTCATAAGAAATTGGTATGAGAATTATAAATCAAGGCAATTATTTGTCGCTTATTTTAAATCAACATTTCTCCAACGCCTCCACAATATCATTCAAAATATCATTCTTATCTTCTAATCCAACACTAATACGAATCAAGCCAGGCGTAATGTTCACGGCTTGTCGTTCTGCTTCTGTTAGTTTTGCATGTGTTGTACTTGCAGGATGCGAAGCAATACTTCTGGTATCACCAAGATTAGCAGTGAGCGATAACATTTTTAAATTATCTAAAAATTTTCTGCCGCTTTCTAATCCGCCTTTCAATTCAAAACAAACAATACCGCCGCCATTCTTCATTTGCTTTTTTGCAATGCCGTGTTGAGGATGTGTTGTTAGATACGGATATTTTAAACTCGCAATTTTATTGTTCGATTGTAATTGCTCGGCAATGAATAATGCATTCGATGCGTGACGTTCCATCCTTACATCCAATGTTTCCAAGCTTTTACTCAACACCCATGCATTGAACGGAGATAGGGCAGGACCGGTGCTTCTGCAAAACAAATACACTTCTTTAATTAGTTCTTTTTTACCAACAACAACACCGCCGAGAACTCTTCCTTGCCCATCCAACCATTTAGTTGCTGAATGAATAACAATGTCTGCTCCCAATGCAATTGGTGTTTGATTAATGGGTGTTGCAAAACAATTATCAACGTTTAAAATAACTTTATGCTTTTTAGAAAGTTTGGCAATCATCTCAATATCTAAAATATCCAAACCCGGATTGGTTGGAGATTCGAGATAGATCATTTTTGTATTTGGTTTGATAGCAACTTCCCATTCGGCTTCTGTTGCAGTGGCACTGATGTATGAATGTTCGATACCAAACTTTGGCAGATACTTTGAAATAACGGTATGTGTACTTCCAAAAATAGAATTGCAAGCCAATAAATGATCGCCTTGTTTCAGCAATGCCATGAACGAGCCAAATACGGCACTCATGCCTGATGCAGTGGCATAGCCGTTTTCAGCGCCTTCAAGCGCACACATCTTATCAATGAATTCCTGAACCGATGGGTTACTGAAACGACTGTAAATATTATCATTACTTTCATCGGCAAATGCTGCACGCATTTCTTCGGCATTATCAAAACAGAAACTACTGGTTAAAAACATAGGTGTGCTATGTTCCATTTCGTTTGTTCTTTCTGTTTGAATGCGGATGGCTTTTGTAATTTTATTTTGTTCTTGCATGATTATTTTTATTACACGAATTTTATCGAATTACACGAATTATTCTTTTACACTGATTTTCTTATTTGAACGATTTAGTTTTTCTTTTTCTAGTTTTTAGTTTTTCATTTAATATTTTATTACACGAATTGGTTTTACTATGATCTATCACCTATGAACTATCAACTTACCTCAACCTTCCAATCAATCACACATCCTGCTGCCCTTAATGTTGCAGCAACCGAACAATATTTATCGATCGATAATGCACAAGCTTTTTTTGCTTTGTCTGCATCAACATTTCCTGAAAATTGAAACGTAACATTCACTTGTTTCCACAAAGCAGGTACTTTATCTTTTTCGCGTTCACCTTCGATCACAATATTAAAATTTGTTACTTCCTGTCTTTGTTTTTTTAAGATCGAAACAATATCAATACCACTGCAACCGCCCAAACTCATCAACAATAATTGCATAGGACGAATGCCCGAATTATGTCCGCCAATTTCCACTGCACCATCAATACGGGCAGTATGTCCATTGCTGTCTTTGCCTTCAAAAGCGTAGGCATCATCCACACGATTTACTTCAATTTTTATCATTTTTAAAGATTTATGCAAATGTAATTGAAGCATTCAGTTATTTTGCTGCCGAAATACGAAATGATTAGATGAAGTTTTTTAATTATAGTGATGATTTTGTTTTAGAGAATGGCAAAATATTGCAGGGTATTACCATTGCCTATCAAACGCATGGGCAATTAAATGCCGATGGCTCGAATGTTGTTTGGGTTTGCCATGCACTCACTGCAAATGCCGATCCTGCCGATTGGTGGAAAGGCTTGGTGGGCAAGGATTGTATCATTAACCCCGATGAACATTTTATTATTGGTGCCAATATTTTGGGCTCCTGTTACGGAACAACCGGACCGTTAAGTATCAATCCAAAAACCAATCAACCATATTATTCCGATTTTCCATCCATCACCATTCGCGATATGGTGCAGGCGCATATTTTATTGCGCCAACATCTTGGTATTAAAAATATTTATTTATTGATTGGTGGAAGTATGGGCGGTTACCAGGTGTTGGAATGGGCGATGATGGAAAAAGAAAGTATAAAAAATATATTTTTGATCGCTACTTCTCCATCCGAAAGTGCATGGGGCGTTGCGGTGCATACGGCGCAACGATTAGCCATTGAAGCAGATGCTACATGGTTGGAACACAGCCCCGGCGCAGGTTCTAAAGGATTAAAAGCGGCACGTGCCATCGGCATGTTAACGTACAGAAACTATGGTATCTATCAGGAAAAGCAAACCGATCCTGATCCCGAAAAGATCGATGATTTTCGTGTTTCATCTTATATCATTTATCAGGGTGATAAATTAGTGAAGCGTTTTAATGCTTACAGTTATTGGTTGTTAACGAAAGCGATGGATAGCCATCACCTCGGCCGGAAGCGTGGCGGCGATCTGATCAAAGCATTAGAATCGATCACACAACCAACATTTATTATTGGTATTCACAGCGATATTCTTTGCCCGTTGGACGAACAACGGTTCATGGTACAACACATGCCCAATGCCACTTTGATGGAAATCGATTCGGCATACGGGCACGATGGTTTTATTATCGAAACAAAACAGATCACCGAACATTTAAGTGTGTGGTTGAAAAAAATAAATAATAAATAGTTGTATGCGCAGCTTCTTTAAACAAATTCTCGAATATCTCTACATCAAAAAAAGAGATGCAAATGTTGAAAGAAATCAATACACCAAATACATGCACGGCATGAACCGCATTTCTATTTTTTTATTTTTAATTGCATTGCTCATCATGATTTTTAAATTGGTGATCCTTCCTTTGATTAAAAAATAATTTTTTGTTACAAGCTTCAAATCATTGTGCAGCTTAGGTTGCGTCGCACTCTTCAACGATTGATACTTTATTCGACTTCTTATTTAACCACAGAGATACTCAGAGGTTTTTCACAGAGTTGCACAGAGAAAACTTTGTGTTACTCTGTGTTTCTTTACTCTTTAAACTCTGTGGTAAAAATAAGTTCAGGAAAAACCAGAACGTTGAAGTGAGTGACACAACAGGCGATGCCATGAAAAACAATAGCCAGTAAAATAAAAATTTTACTTTTTTATAAATTCATAAATGCTTTTCGCAGCATTAAAAGAGGCATGACCACCGGCAGATAAAATATTTTTAAGATCGGCATAATCTTTTTGTAATTGTAGTTGGCGTTCTTTATTATTCAACAATTCATTTAATTCGATGATTAAATTTTTTGTGGTAAGGTCTTGTTGAATTAATTCTTTCACCACCAATTTATCCATGATCAAATTAACCAACGAAATAAATTTCACATTCACCAAACGTTTGCCAATTTCATAACTTAATGTTCCGGCTTTATAACAAACTACTTCAGGCACAGCAAACAAAGCAGTTTCTAAAGTTGCGGTTCCGCTGGTAACCAATGCAGCACTGCTTTTCATCAATAAATTATAAGTATCGTTTTTTACTGAAGAAATGTTACCCCCGACCCCTGAAGGGGAGTTGAAGAATTCTTCGTAGAAACTGTCTTCCAATCCCGGCGACTTTGCAACAACGAATTTATAATCAGGAAATGCTTTTGCAACACCCAGCATAATTGGAAGTTTCTTTGCAATTTCCTGTTTCCTGCTTCCCGGTAACAACGCAATAGAAGGTTTGAGGTGTAAGGTCTGAGGTGTAAGGTTTTGATCTTCTTCCTTATGCTTTACCCCTTTGGCCTTAAAGCTTTCAACAACTTCAACCAACGGATGTCCAACATACTCTACATCCCAATTCCATTTATTTTTAAAATAATCTTTTTCAAAAGGAAGTATCACCAGCATTTTATCGATATCGCGTTTCATTTTCTTCACACGATTTTCTTTCCATGCCCAAACCTGTGGAGAAATATAATACACAATTTTAAAGCCCTGTTGTTTACCCCATTCGGCGATGCGTAAATTAAATCCGGGATAATCGATCAATACAATAACATCGGGCTTAAAATCTAAGATATCCTGTTTGCAAAATTTTATGTTTTGGAAAATGGTCGACAAATTTTTGATCACTTCCACAAATCCCATGAAAGCCAGATCTCTGTAATGCTTTACCAGCGTGGCTCCTGCAGCTTGCATCAGATCGCCGCCCCAGCAACGGATATTTGCTGATGCATCTTGCTTGCACAATTCTTTTATCAAATTGCTGCCATGCAAATCACCACTTGCTTCGCCGGAAATGATATAGTATTTCATTGCCCTGCAAAATACAATTTTATTGCCACGGATACACGGAATTACACGGAGGGTTTTAGTGTAAGTTGTTTATTTTTTTCTCAGTGCTTTCCGTGCCTCCGTGGCAACAAAAAAATAAAAACTAAAAAAATAGTTGGTAAACTAAAAAATTAGTTTATATATTTGTTCAACTAAAAAATTAGTTATGTTGATTAAACCGCTTACGAAAGCCGAAGAACAGATCATGCAAACCATCTGGAAACTAGATAAGGCTTATTTAAAAGATATTGTGGATGCACAGCCCGAACCCAAACCGCATTCCAATACTGTGGCAACTATTTTAAAAATTTTGATCGAGAAAGGTTTTGTTGATATTGAAGTACATGGCAGGGTGCATCAATACGAAGCCATCATTTCGAAAGAAGAATATTCATCAAGCACGATCAGAAATTTAGTGGAAGGATATTTTGAAGGTTCGTTTGCCGATGCCGTTTCTTTCATGCTGAAACAAAAAGACCTGAAAGTAAAAGACCTTGAATTGCTGTTGCAACAAATTAAACACAAAAAATAAAAGTCTATGAAAAGCTTTGCCTGGTACGATTTGCAGGTAATTATCTGCAGCGCAATCATGATGAGTTATTACTTTATTGTGTTGCGCAATAAAAAATTTCATCAGTACAACCGTTTTTATATTCTGGCGGTATTCTTTTTATCATTCATTATTCCATTGGTAAAAATTCAGTTGGATAAAATGAATGCCGACAATACGGCCGTTCAATTTATTTATGTGCTGGCCGATTATAATGCCAGCATCGATAAAGCCGTTGCTGACAAAGGGTTTCAGCTAAGTTGGAATATGATGGCGATTATTTGTTACGTTGCAGTTTCTGCATTTTTTCTTTTCACTTTTATTGTGGCATTGTTGCGCATCAAAAAATTATTGAAACAATATTCGTGCAAAAGTTTGGGAGAAATTTATTTGATCTTCACCAACGTAAAGGGCACACCGTTTTCATTTTTCAAATATATTTTTTGGAATGAAGAGATCGATCTGAAATCAACTACCGGACAACAAATTTTACAACACGAATTAACGCATGTAAAAGAAAAACACAGCGTTGATAATATTATTACACAAGTAGTAATGATATTCGGCTGGTTCAATCCATTCTTTTGGTTGGCACGCAAAGAATTGCAAATGATCCACGAATTTATTGCGGACAAAAAATCTGTCGATAACGGCGATGCATCTTCTTTAGCCGAAATGTTATTGGCGGCCACTTATCCGCAGCAACAATTTTTATTAACCAATTCATTTTTCTTTTCACCTATAAAACGTCGCTTACTTATGATCACTAATAACAAAAACCCAAGATTCTCTTATTTAAGGAGATTAGTTGTATTGCCTTTAATGGCAGTAGTTGTAATGTTGTTTGCATTTCGAACAGCACAGAAACAGAATGATGCACTAACCCAAAATGTTTCGAAAAATAATTCCTCTGAAACGAATATTGGAAAAAATGAAATTGGGAATGTTGGCTCATTTAATGATACAAAACTCAAAAGGGATACAAATATTTTTCAGGTTAAAAGTGATACAGCCGGAAAGCAGCCAATCTTTTTTATGGACGGAAAGAAAATTACTCATGATGAAATGAGTAAAATAAATCCTAAAGATATTGAAAGCATTAATGTTTTAAAAGGCAAATCAGCAACTTTAAAATATGGTGATGATGGGAAAAATGGAGTGATTGAAATAAAAATGAAAAATCAAAATCCTTTATATGTAGTCGATGGAGAATTTACAGTGCAGGCTAATAAACTAATTATTAATTCGGATGAAATAATTAGCACTAATGTTTTAAAAGGTGAAGATGCAATTGCAAAATATGGTAATATTGGAAAAAATGGAGTGATTGAAATAACAACAAAACACCATTTAGAAAAAGATATTAAGAGTATCGAAAAACAAGTTGATACTTTGAACAAAAAACTTGAACAGCTTAAGAAAGACAAATCAGAATCTTACGATAAAGTTTTTTCTCAAACCCAAGTCCCTGCTGCATTTCCTGGTGGTAAAGAAGCCTGGATGAAATATTTAGCAAAGAATTTAAATCGTGCTCTTCCTGTAAAAAATGGTGCAGGTCCCGGTAAATATGCAGTTCAATTATCTTTTATAGTTGATGCAAATGGAGGTATCAGCAATATTAAAGCTGAGAATGATCCGGGCTTTGGTACTACAGAAGAAGCCATCAGAATGATTAAAAATGGTCCGGCTTGGATTCCTGCAAAACAAAATGGAATTAATGTAACAAGTGAAGCAAAACAAACAATAACTTTTGTTATTTCTGAAGAATAATTTTTTGAGTGTATAAATAAAAAAAGTTCTTACTTTTTTGTAAGAACTTTTTTTTATTTTCTAATTGATAATTAAAGTACCGAACGTACAAGAGTGCGACGCAACGAAGATGCCAGAAGCACTGCAGCTCGTAACCCAAAAAAATTATAATAAAAATTTTAATGCTAATGCTGCTACGGCGTAAACGATGGTTACAATAAAAATTCCTTTGGCTGTTTCGTCTTTATGCGCGTTGATATAGATGGTAAATAAAATAGCATTCATCAACAACGAAAAACTAACCATGGCAGTAATTAAACTTTTCTGCTGACCAAGAATAAAAAGAAATTCTTTAAAAGGATAGATGCCGAATTTCCAGAAATAAAATCCAAACATACCAATGAAGGGTGCGAGCAAACCCAACACCAGTCCAAGTTTTAAATTGTCTTTAGTAATGAACATCAGAATTTCCAGTTTGTTTCAATTTGTTTTTTCAAATCATAATTTGTAAGATCGAATTGCACGGGAACCAGACTTACATAATTATTTTTTAATGCCCACACATCGGTATCTTTTGCAGTATCATAATTTACAAATTCGCCGGTGAGCCAATAATATTTTCGGCCATGCGGATCTTTGCGTTCTAAAAACTTTTCTTCGTATTTCGCATAAGCCTGTTTGCAAACTTTAATGCCTTTAATTAAACTTTCGTCAACCGAAGGAATATTTACGTTGAACAATAAATGTTTTATTGTTTTTTGCGACAGAACTTTTTCAACAATTTTTTTTACATACACTTTTGCAGCAGTAAAATCGGCTTCAACACTAACATCCAGTAAGCTGAAACCTATGCTGGGTATGCTTTCTATCGATGCTTCCATGGCAGCACTCATGGTGCCGCTGTAAATTACATTGATGGAATGATTGGCGCCATGATTAATGCCGCTTAAACAAATATCGGGCTTGCGATGCAGAATTTTATCAACTGCGATCTTCACACAATCAACCGGTGTGCCGCTGCAACTGTATGCTTCAACGCCATCCATATAATGTACTTTATGCAAACGCAACGGATGACCAATGGTGATGGCATGCCCCATGCCGCTTTGCGGTTTATCGGGTGCCACAACAACTATACGACCCAGATCTTTTACAGCTTCAACCAATGCTCTAATGCCGGGAGCAGTAATGCTGTCATCATTTGTAATTAAAATAACGGGCAGATTTTTTTTCTTTGTCTTTGCCATGAATGCAATATACGATGTTGTAAGATTTGTTTACCAACTGTTGAATAAGAATTAAGCACCGGTTGCGTCGCACCCTTGTACGCTTTGTTCTTTATTCAACAATTAAATTATTCTTTATAAAAATCTTTCCAAACAATTGTTCTTCCTGTCTTGGCCGATTGTTTTGCTGCTTCTAAAATTTGCATCACGATTTTATTATTTGCCGGTGCCGACAGATCGTACTTATCCATTTTTATGCTGCCATTAATAACATTGGCAAAATACATGAACGGATCGCGGCGACCATCGGGCAGTGGTGCAGCTTTGGTGGTATCTTTTTGTCGCTGATTATTTTTCATCAGCAACATATTCTGACCATCTAAACAAAATACATAACCATCTTTTCCATACACTTCCATATCTTTTCTGGCATACGGCCAGTTCCATGATGCTTCAATAATTACCTGCGATTTTTTATACGTTAAAATAATTGTTGCTTCGTCTTCAACCTTAGGATACAAATTTGGTTTCAGGTGTTGTGTAATGGCAGTAACAGTTTCGGGATGTTCGCCTTTCATTAACCATGTAGAAATATTTGCGCCGTAACAACCAAAATCGGTCAATGCACCGCCGCCATCTAATTTAGGATCGGTAAGCCATTCTAAAAATTCGGGATTGCAACCAATTTCTATCGGTCCCTGATGACCTGTATGAAAAACAATTTTTGTGATGTTACCAATTTCTTTTTTTTCATTGATGATTTCCCATGCTGCTTTATTACTTCCGTACCAGGTGGTTTCGTAATTGGTGAGCAAATGAATTTTATATTTATCAGCAAGCACCAGCATTTTATTGGCTGCTTCCATATTTACCGCCAAAGGTTTTTCAACCATCACATCAATGTGTTTTGGGGCACAGTATTCAACAGTTTTTAAATGATCGTAAATGGTATTGAATGCAAGCACTGCATCGGGTTTAGTTTTTTCGATCATTTCTTCCATTGTGTTATAAACAATATTCATGCTGTAGCCATGTTGTTTGGAATAAGCCAAAGCCAGATTGTGATTGGGTTCGGCAATACCAACGATCTCGATGTCGCCCAGCTTTTCTCGACCCAAAATTCCGTGAACATGCGTATGTACCAAACCAATAATGCCAACACGCAAAGGTTTTTTAACTGAAGTGTTTACTTGTGCCATGATAGAACTGTTTGCAATGAACAAACAAAAAATAAAAACTTTTATCTTATTCATTCTTGGAAATTAGGTTAAATGAAATTGTTGTAGCTAAGATATAAAATGGGAAATTAATTTATTGGAATTTTGTTGGACGGATTTTAAATCCATCCAACAAAAAATGCAAAAGATATTTCAGATCTTTTGCATTTTAAGCAAGCGCAAAGATATTTAATTGATAGAGATTATTTATTGTACAATCTGCTGGTAAAATTAATACCTACAGTAAGCATGAATCCATCTATTGTAATATCTTTCCCTTTATAAATACTACTCAAACCCTTTTGATAGGAAAGATCAAAATTTAGTTGATGCAAGCAAAAATTAAAGCCACCAACTATTCCAACATAACTATTAATCAGGTTTGGATCTTTAATTGGATTGCCGGAATAATTAAATGATTGAAACAGATTGCATATTTTGGGACCGAGATATATGAATGTTCCACCAGAAGTTTTGGCGCCACCTCGTGAATAAGTACCGGGTGTATAATTTTCTGTAACTGTTACTGATCCATCAGAATTTCGTGAACCGTGATAAACAGTTTCCCCTGGTGTATGGCTTGCAGTCGTTACGCCTTGATGATAGGATAAACAATATTCGAATAAAACGGGAATGCTTAAATAGTTAAGACCGAAAGATTCACTGCCACCATCTTTACTATTATCTGCTCTATAAAAATCCCATTCTAATTTTGTTTTAATTCCAAAAGTTGGTGTAATAGAACCCCACTTTGTATCGCTTCTTTTTTCAAGTTTTAGAAACTCAAGGTATAAATCGGCAGAAACAGCATAATTGCGGTTAAGATCGGAATTCACTAAAGGATTATCGGCTTTTTTTAAAGTAGAAATTCCTGCTAAACCAAACATGCCATCTGTGCCACCTTCTAATCCAAAATTGGTTGCCCATTTTTTTTGCTGAGAATAAGATGGAATAACCGTTATTCCAATAAATAAAATGAAAAGTAAATGTTTCATAATAATAAATTATAGGTGGATTAAAATTATTAGCGGGTCTTTAGACCATACGAATTACATTTAAAACTAAATGTAATAAAATTAATAAAATTTCCTAGTATAATTTACTTCAAAAACAGCGTATCTCTTAAATCTTTAAGGTAGGTAAGGAATAGAAAGTACAAGTGTGCGACGCAACCGCAGCCCCACAAAGATTTACAGCCGGTAAACAAAAAAATTAAACGAAATATTGTCCCTTCATGTACAGCACAGCTTTACCCGCAATGACAACCCTATTGCCGTTCGCTTCGCAAAATAATATTCCGCCACGTTTGGAAATTTGTTTGGCAACCATGGTGGTTTTATTTAATTCTTTACTCCAGTAAGGAATTAAAGTGGCGTGTGCCGAACCGGTAACCGGATCTTCGCCAATAACAGAATTGGGAACAAAAAAACGAGAAACAAAATCGCAGTCTGTTCCTTTGGCAGTAACGATGATGCCAAGTGTTTCTACTTTATTCAGCCATTCAAAATCGGGGACAAACTTCCTAACATCATCTTCATTTTTGTACACTAAAAAATAATCCCTTGATTTATAAATATGCTGTGGTTGAATATTTATTCCTTCCAGCAAAGCATTGGCAGGATTGCAATGCACCGGCATGCGTGCAGGAAAATTCATTTCCAATAAACCATTGTTATTGGTAACATACAATGCACCACTTTTTGTTTCGAAATGAATAACATTTTTAGTATAACCTAATTCAGTAAAAATAATAAAAGCTGTTGCCAGTGTTGGGTGCCCGGCCAGATCGATTTCAATTTCAGGCGTAAACCAACGAAGATGAAATACATCGCCCTGCTGAACAAAAAATGCCGTTTCTGATAAATTATTTTCGTTTGCCAAATGCTGCATCGTTTCGGTCGGTAACCATTCTTTCAACGGACAAACAGCAGCGGGATTGCCACCAAATAAATGATCGGTAAAAGCATCAACCTGATAAAAAGGGTAGGAAGACATTGTTTTTAGTTTATTAGTTGAGTGGTTTATTTGTTTACCGAATAAACCTTGTACTTAGTGAAATAACCAAAATTAGATGTTTATTTGTTATCAAACATTTAATTAATTTGTTAATAAATCAGCAAAGCACCAATAAACCAATTAACTATTAAACCTGGAAAACGCCGGTTTTAAAATCATCCATCACAGGATTATGATTGGCTGCATTAATTCCTTCGCTGATCACTTGCCGGGTTGCAAATGGATCGATGATATCATCCACCCATAATCGGGCAGCAGCATAAAATGCAGAGGTTTCTTTTTCGTATTTATTTTTCAGATCGTCCAATAATTTTTTTTCTTCTTCGGGTGTTACCGTTTTTCCTTTTGCTTTCATGGTTGCAACCTGGATCTGCAACATGGTTTTTGCAGCCTGATCGCCACCCATCACTGCAATGCGTGCCGATGGCCATGCATAAATGAATCTTGGGTCATACGCTTTGCCGCACATGGCGTAATTGCCCGCCCCATAAGAGTTTCCAACGATGATGGTTATTTTTGGCACCACAGAATTGGCAACAGCATTTACCATTTTTGCACCGTCTTTGATGATGCCGCTGTGTTCGCTGCGGCTGCCGACCATGAAACCTGTGACATCCTGTAAAAATACCAAGGGGATTTTTTTCTGGTTGCAATTCATAATAAAACGGGCAGCTTTATCGGCACTGTCATTATAAATAACACCGCCCAATTGCATTTCGCCTTTTGTATTTTTTATGATGAGACGTTGATTGGCAACAATTCCAACAGCCCATCCATCCACTCTTGCATAACCGCAAATAATTGTTTTGCCATAATCTTTTTTAAACTCATCAAACGTGCCGTCATCAACAATACAATCAATTATTTCGAGCATATCGTAAGGCTTGCTGTTGTTGGCAGAAATTATTTTATAAATTTCTTCTGCTTTTCTTTTCGGTAATGTTGATGTTATCCTGTCGAAACCGGCTTTTGGTTGCTCGCCTAATTTGCCAATGATCTTTTTTATGTGATCGAGGCAATCCTGTTCATTTTTAAATTTATAATCGGCAATACCACTAATTTCTGTGTGTGTTGCAGCGCCGCCCAATTTCTCATTATCTATGTCTTCGCCAACAGCTGCTTTCACCAAATAAGAACCTGCTAAAAAAATAGAACCATTGCCTTCCACCATCAATGTTTCATCGCTCATAATTGGAAGGTATGCACCGCCTGCAACACAAGCACCCATTACTGCTGCAATTTGTGTAATGCCCATGGCACTCATCTTGGCATTGTTACGGAAAACTCTTCCAAAATGTTCTTTGTCGGGAAAAATTTCATCCTGCATGGGCAAAAAAACACCGGCACTATCAACCAAATAAATAATGGGCAATTTATTTTCCATCGCAATTTCCTGCATGCGTAAATTCTTCTTGCCTGTTATCGGAAACCATGCACCTGCTTTTACGGTTTGATCGTTTGCCACAACCACACATTGTCTTCCGCTGATATAACCAATGCCTGCAATGGTGCCGCCGCTGGCACATCCGCCTTGTTCTTCATACATTTCAAAACCTGCAAAACTACCGATCTCGGTAAACGCCGAACCCTTGTCCAGCAGGTATTCTATGCGTTCCCTTGCGGTCAATTTATTTTTTTCTCTTTGCTTGTCGATCGATTTTTGCCCGCCTCCCAGTTTAATGATATCAAAATGGTTTTGCATTTCCTGCACTTTCTTTTTCATCCAATTTTCATGTGCATCTTTTATTTCATTCATAAACGAACAATTGTTAGTTAAACAAAGATAAGCCAATGCCAAGTTCAAAATTGTTTGTCACCAAGAATTGACGAACCAAAAAAAATCTCACCGTTTTGGTGAGATTTTTTTGGTTCGTTTTATTTAAAATCGCCGGCATATATCATCACAATTTTATCAGGATCGATATATTTTCGTAACACTTCATTTACTTCTTTTGTGGTTAAAGCTTTTACTTTATTTTCTAATTCGGTGACTTGTGAAAGATCTCTGTCATCTGCTAAATATGAATTTAAATTATACACAACAAAATTATCAAGACCCAAATAAGTTTTGCGTTGTTGCAACCAGCTTGAAACAGATTTTTTTAATTCATCATCTTTAAAACCATCTTTAATTGCTTTTGCAATTTCTTCATGTAAAGCACTGTCCAATCTGTTTTTATAAGCCGGATTAAATATCGCATACACTCCCCATGATGAAGCGGGATATTTATAATTTACAGAAAGATAAGAACCGGCACCATAACTCATTCCTTCTTTTTCGCGTAAACGTTGTGGTATGCGTGATGAAAGGAATGCGCCGCCACCCAACATTTCATTAGCCATTTCCAAAGCAGGGTAATCGGCATCTGTTAATTTTAATTGAATGTTGATACCGCCTGCAATTACCGCATTTTTCTTATCAGGTGTAATGATAGTTTCAGTACTTCCAGTGGTTGCAAAATATTTTTCTTTTATTTCTTCGTAATCGCTTTTACTGTTAAACGAGTTAAAAGTATTTTCTAAGAAATGTTTTGTTGCATCTACATTAAAATCACCAACAAAAGAGCCTACACCATTATTGCTTCCATAAAACGATTGATAAAAATTTTTGAGGTCATCAACAGAAACATTCTTTAAATCTTCAATTGATTCATCAACATTTTTTGGATACAATGGGTGACCTTTTGGATAAGAAGACGTTTTTCTGGAGAGTGCATTGAAAGCAATAAATTGAGGATCGCTTTTTCTTGATTCGAGTTCTCCTTTTCTGTCAAGTATTAATTTTTCGAATTCATTTTTATCAAAAGACGGATGCAATAAAATATCGTTTAAAATAAGTAGGGTTGAATCGATATTATTTTTATCGGAATTTACATTGATATAAACGCTTCCTCCCGAACCATTAATATAAATAGAACTTTTAAGTTTTGCGAGTGCATCATTAATATCTTTTTTGCTGCGCGTGGTAGTACCTTTTTCAAGCATGGATGCTGTTAAAGAAGGAATTGCACCCTTGTTTGTTAAACTATTTTCATTTCCAAACCTTAATTGGATGGATGCTAAAATCTTATCGCCCTTAGCAGGTTTTTTTAATAGTGCATATTTAAAACCATTGGATAATTTTCCGTAAACTGTATTTTTCTTTATGTTTTCGATGGTTGGATCAAATGTGGCAATTTGCTTTTCAACGGCATTGCCTTTATAATTTTTTACTAAAGCTGCAACATCAACAGCAGCAGGCAGGGTTGCTCTTTGCGGATTTTTATCGGGTGTAAATATTCCATAAGTTCTGTTGCTCGATAAATAATATTTTTTAGCAACAGCCTGCACATCGGCCAATGTTAATTTTTGAACTCTGTCGCGATAAATAAAATCTAAACGCCAATCGCCGGCACCAATAATTTCAGCAAGATTAATACAGAAACGGATCGTGTTGGTATTGATGTCGTTGGTGTTTTTGATCAGAGTATTTTTTGCCCTGTCTAATTGTTCTTGTGAGATCGTGGTATTACTGATTGCATCTAAGGTTGAAAGAAACGCATTCTTCGCACTGTCAATATTTTTTTCTTTCGATACATCGCATGAAAAATAAGTAAAGCCGGGATCGTGCAAGGGCTGACTATAACCGCTCACTTTTGTAGCCAATTTAGTTTCAACCAAAGCCTTGTATAATAAGCCCGAAGGGTTATTGGTTAAAATTTCGATCAATGCATCATTAGCTGCATAATCTTTATCGGCAAATGCGGTTGTGTGGTATCCAACTCCAATGTATTGCATATCGCCATTGCGTTTCAGCTCAACATAACGTTCGCCGTCCTGCACGGGTTCTACGGTGTAATCCGGCTGAATGATTCTTTTAGGTTTTGGGATTGAACCAAATAATTCATTGATCCATTGCAATGTTTTTTTATCGTCAAATTTTCCTCCAACAATTAAAGTTGCATTGTCGGGCTGATAAAATTTTTTATAGAATTGTGTCAGGTTTTCAATAGGAACTCTTTCAATATCTTCTTTACTTCCAATCGTACTTTTGCCATAGTTATGCCATAAATACATGGTAGAAAGAATTCGTTCCTGCAAAACATTATCAGGATAATTTTCACCCGATTCAAATTCATTTCTTACTACCGAAAATTCTTTTTGCAGATCTTCTTTTTTCATTAATGAATTAACCATCCTGTCCGATTCCATTTCTAACGACCAGCGAAGATTACTGTCTGATGCAGGAAGCACTTCAAAATAATCAGTTCTGTCATACCAGGTAGTTCCGTTGGCAAATGCGCCTTTGTCGGCAATGGTTTGCTTAATACTTGAAAACTTTTTGGAACCTTTAAATAACATGTGTTCGAGCAAATGAGCCATGCCTGTTTCGCCATAGCCTTCCATCCTGGAGCCAACATGATAAACAATATTAACAACAACATTGCTAATGCTTGCATCAGGTACTAAAAGAACCTGTAAACCATTAGCTAATTTGTATTCAGTTACACCTTCAACGGTTGCAAGTTTTTCGGGTGCTGCAATTTTGCTTTGTGCATTCAGATGAATAAACGGGATTAAACAAAAGCATGCAAATGCAAAAAAGGGTGATAGGGTTTTTTGTGGATTCATAAAATATGTTTGTAATTTGAAAGTAATTCAAAAACATTTAGTAATTAAATTAATTTAATATAAATGTTGCTAAAATTTTGTGAAAGACTGAATAGGTATTACGAAAAACTTGCTTTCATTTTATAGCAAACGTGTGGATTTTAATACGGTTTTAATTATTTATGTCTTCACCAATAGCTGTTTCATTAAATAAGATATTGTTGTTTAACCTGTTTTCCGAATTAATATATTACTTGATCTTTAGCAGTACAGTAGCCTTTTCGACGGATAAGTTCATTTCATATATCATATACCCTTAAGCCTACAATACTGCCTGTAAAAGCCATGGCACTTTGCCACACTTACCATGGTTGAAGGGTAGTTTCACTATGGTTGATAGCTAAGATATTGCCATATAAGACCGAGATAATACAGGTTCAAGTCGCATATAAATCATATATAACTTACCCCTATTAGAAGTAGCTTATATGTAGCTTATATGTGGGTTATATGTAGCTTATATATGGCTTATTGCAGAAAATGGTATCTATGTATGACGAGTTTATAGACCCTTGTCTTGCATTTTGTATAGTTCAGAAAAAGCTGTAAGGCTAAATCAGTATAAGAGCATATCTGAGAAAAGAAAATGTTTTGCCGGAGGACTTTTTTTCAGGTCATCGCCTATTGGTTTCGCATTTTTTAGCAAAAAAAGTGCACACTTTAAGGTCCAGAGCATAATTCAGCTTTTAAATCAGTTCTTGCAAACGATCTTTCGCTCTTACAACAATATTTCCCCAATAAAAATTATTGTAAAATTCCTGCGGAGTAGCAAACTCTTTTCTCACTTTTATTTTGATCATTTCGGTTGCAAAGCTTTGCCAGTCGGCATTTTCAACCAATATCATTTTTTCTTTGGTGATCGTTTCATCAATACCTCTGGCACCCGAACGTGTTGAAATAACCGTCAGATCGTTTGCCAATGCTTCAACTAATTTTGTTTTGATACCGGTTGCCAAAACCGAAGGGCTTAGAAAAGCATCACATCCTTTAAAATATAAATCTATATCGGGGACATAACCTGTAAAAATAATCTGGGGAAACAGTTCGATTTGTTTTTTTAATTCGTCCGATAAAAAATCTCCGCAAATAATGATCTTGAATTTAAAATCTGTTTTTTGCAAAATAGGAATGATGTATTGAACAAAAACATTCAGGCTGTCGATATTGGGTGTGTAGTTCAATGAGCCGTTGAACAAGAAAATAGTTTCATCTTCTTTTACTGCATGCAGCTGCGATATTTTTTCTCTGCATGAATTTTTTTCCTGCATCGAAGGAGCTTCATGAATATGCGTTCCATAAGGAAGTACCATGCATTTTTCGGGCAATAATTTCCATTGTTCAATTGCCCAATCTTTATCTTCAGCACACTTAAAGAAACTAAAATTTGCCTGTTGATGAACAAAGATTTCATACCGTACATACAATCGCCACCATTTTCTTTTTGCAACAAGAAAGCGATGCGATTCGATATTGTGTGAATGGATCACAAAAGGTTTTCCTGTTAAAAATCTAAGTAAAATCCCGAATATGCCAAAATAACTGTGTTCAATCAAAACCACGTCCACCTTATGTTTGCGGATAATGGAAATTAACTTCGGGATATAAAATACGTTTAAAAACCCTTTCCACTGGTTGAATAAGAAATTATAAATCTGAAAAGGAAATTGTGTTATTTCTTTGTTATCGGATGATGTTGCCAAAACAACTTCGCATTCTTTCGAAAGGAATTGATAAAAATCGGCAATACCTTTTTGCCCGCCCAAACGTGCAGGAAAAATTTTGTACGAAACAATGCCGAGCAATACCATTTGATTAAGCTTTTATTTTTTCTTTTCTGAAAGATTGTGCCACTGCTGCAATTAATAATAACCATACCAACGCCGATGCGATCAATGTTACTTTCGAACTGTTATAAAACGATGCAGGCTTAAACTCAAAAGTTATTTTATGATCACCGCCGGGTATCATCATGCCACGCAAAACATAATTGGTTTGAATGATAGGTGATTCTTTTCCATCGATATAAGCTTTCCATCCCCTGTCGTAAAATATTTCACTGAACACTGCAAACTCATTGGTTTTACTGGATGATTTGTATTCAATAAAATCATTATCGTTATTAATTAATTTAATGGAAGCTGTTGAATCAAACTGAATGGCATCATTCAATTGCGATTTATATTTTTCCTCTACCAACGCAGTATCTTTCGGATTAAAATCGTTTAATCCTTTCATCACTGCGGCAGGATTTTTTTCGAATTGAATAGTTTTTACAAACCAGCATGCACCCAACGCACCGGAGTTTTCCTGAACAACCTGCTTATTATTTTTATTGTCGGCAGTAAGAACATATTTTGTGTTGAGCATGTCCAATACGTTCAGATTGATGGGTTGTTTGCGTAATTGATAATTGAGCAAATCCTCTATAATACTGAGTTTTGCAGGATGATACCCGCCAACCGAATGAAAGTGGTAGGAAGTAAGTGCATCGCTAAATGGATCCTGCACCGATAAATTTAAAACGCGGTAATAACTTGTATCTTTTAAAATAGAAGCTTCAGCAGGTGATGGTTTAAAATAACTTTCGTCCATGTCTGTTTCATCCTGAAAATTATTTTCGTTCAAATATCTTCTGCCCACAGTTAACAGATCGGCAGAACTCAATAAAAGCATTGCTGCTAATGCATAAGTTGTTTTCAGTTTATTTTTGATGAATAGCCATAACACGGCTAAGGATGCTAATAAGAATATGATTGTTCTGATCAAATCTTTACCGAAAATAGTTTGCCTGTCTTGCTGAAATGCCCGGTACAATGAATTGCTTTCTGTTGTATTGCCTTGTAATAATTGTGTGAGATAAGTTTTAAGTTGTGTATCGTTTATACCAACATAATCCAGACTTACATAAATCAATCCTAACAAAACAATCAATCCGCCAGTTATGTAGCTTGTTAATTTTAATTTTTTGAGTGCTTCTTCTTTATTTGTTTCATCAAATAAAAATTGTTGCAATGCAAGCATGGCAACCATTGGAAATAATAATTGCGGAATTACCAGGGTCATGGTTGGTACGCGAAACTTATTGTACAAAGGCAAATGATCAAACAGGAAACTGTTGAAGCCCATAAAATTCTTACCCCAGCTCATTAAGATAGCAGTAACAACTGCTGCCAATATCCACCATTTATGTTGCGATTTTATATAAACCATTCCAAATAAAAACAACAAACAAATCACGGCACCTAAATAAACCGGTCCACTTGTAAATGGCTGCGCACCCCAATAAGTTCCCATCTGACCGGCAATTTGTTGTGCCTGTTCATCCGATGCACCTTTCTCTGTTAACTTCTGGACGAATGCAGAATTTTCAGGGAACCTGTCGCTTCCGCCACCGCCATAAATTCCGGGAACAATTAAAGTAAATGTTTCCATCTTTCCATAACTCCATCCAAATGCATAATCGATTGGTAAGCCTGTCGATTTTTTTGTTCCGGTTGCAGAAGTAGAATCAATAATCATCGAACCATTACGCATGGTGGCTTTGCTGTAATCGTTGGTGGTAGCCAGTGTTACCGCATTGCATGCTGCACCGATGCCACCCGAAACAATCGCAATAATTAATGCAATAACTAAATGTTTATATTCTTTTGCTTTGATCCATTGAATAATAAAACCAACAGTCATGAATGTTGCAACGATCAAAAAATAATAAGTTATCTGCAAATGGTTTTGTGCAATTAATAATGCACTCAATAACGCCGTTAATGCTGCACCCCACCAATATTTTTTTTGATAGATGAGCCACAATGCACCCAGCAATGCAGGTACATAACCTAATGCGAGCATTTGGGTATCGTGACCAACAGAAACAATTATTTCGCTGAAAGATGAATAGGCATAAGCAATACTTCCTAAAATGCCAAGCCATGGTTTGATTGCTAAAACCTGACTTAAAAAATAAAACGAGATGCATAATAAAAAGAAAAAACCAACCGGTTTTGGAAGAAATAATAAAAATAATGGATGAAAATATCCAACAGAAATCGGATTGTTTGTTTCTAAAATAACCTGATAGGCAGGCATGCCCCCAAACAAATTATTATTCCATAAAGGATAATTACCATGTTTTTCTTTGTACTTCACTAAATCCTGCGCCATGCCTTTCCAATGTATCACATCACTTTGTTGTAAAACTTTCCCGTCAAATGCAGGCTTACAATAAATTATGGCGATCAATGCAAATACAATAATTGCAATTAAATGGGGCAGGAGTGTTTTCCACTGAAAATTTTTCATATTTCTGTTTTAAGCGATTGGCAAATTAATGCTATTTTGAACAAAATAATTTTTATGCGTTGGCTTTTATTTGTAGGCAGAGTTGCTTTATTGTGTAATATTTGTTTTGCAATAGCGATGATAATCCGTTACACAAAAGATTTTATTCAAAATCAAACCATCAACAGTTACATTATCACATTGGGTTATTCGGCTTTTTTTATTAATTTAATTTTGAACCTTTTTATCGCCATCGCGTTATTTCGAAAGACGAAAACATTTGTGCCTGCGTGGTTAGCTGTTAGTAATTTAGTTTTCTTTATAGCTCAAATCATTGTATTTTTTATTTGATTGAATTATGATACACAATATTCTGAAAGATAAGCCCACCAAGCTTTTTATCGGCTTCGCCGCATTCTTTGTTGCCAATGCTTTGATAGCAGAATGCATCGGCGGAAAAATATTTTCGTTCGAAAAACTATTGGGCGGCTCACCTTCGAGCATTACTTTATTTGGCCAATCGGGTTTGTCTTTTAATTTAACTGCAGGTGTTTTATTATGGCCATTGGAATTTGTACTCACCGATATCGTAAACGAATTTTACGGACCAAAAGCTGTAAAGCGAATCAGTTATACGGCCGTTGTTTTAATTGGTTATGCTTTTATAATGTTTTATATGGCCATGAAAGTTCCGCCCGCCGATTTCTGGATAGGCTCTAAAAAAGATAGTGGTGTTCCAAACATGCAAGATGCATTTAGCGGAATTTTCGGTCAAGGTATGTGGATCATACTTGGAAGTTTAACAGCATTCTTGGTTAGCCAGATCGTTGATGTTACTGTGTTTCATCGAATCAAAAGAGTTACCGGCGAAAAATGGGTATGGTTGCGTGCAACAGGTTCTACATTGGTTTCGCAATTGGTTGATAGTTTCATCGTTTTATTCATTGCATTTAAAATCGGTAACGGCTGGAGCTGGCAATTGGTATTGGCCATTTGTTTTGTAAACTATACCTACAAATTTGTGATGGCAATTATCTTAACGCCATTGATTTATTTGATCGAAGGCTGGATAGAAAAATATGTTGGTCACGAAACTGCTGCAAAAATGAAACGTTCCGCGATGGGAGAAGAACCCGATACGTTTGCAAATATTCCGACTGCAGGTTAAAGTTTAAAAGGTTTAAGAAGTTTAAAGTTTACGGGTATTATTTTTTGTTGACAAGCTTTTGTATTTCAATAAAACTTTACCGGCGTCGCACTCTTCAGCGTTCTAAACATTGCTGAACTTTTTTATTATCCTGTATGAAGGCGCTTCTGTTCAACAAAAAATCATGCAGTAAATAAATTGTATTCATGTTAAAAGATTCATACAAATCTCACGGCACGAAAATTGTAACTTTTTGTCATCTATTTTCGTATTACCAACTATGAATAAATTACTCGCAGCCACTATTTTATTTTTCCCTTATTTGTGTTTTGCAAATACCATTACCGGCTTAGTGAAAGATAATAAAGGCAATGTGTTGCCGTTTGCTTCCATATTAATAAAAGGCACCGGCAAAGGCACCACTGCCAACAGCAAAGGCATTTATAATCTGCAGATCGATGCAGGCGAATATGTTGTAGTTTGTCAGCACGTAGGTTTTAAAACCGAAGAGAAAAAAATTTCAGTCAATAAAATAAAAACCGAATTAAATTTCGAATTACAGGAACAGCAGTACAATTTAAAAGAAGTTGTTGTTACAAGCGGTGCAGAAGATCCGGCTTACGAAATAATTAGAAATACCATTAAAAAAAGGGAAGAACATTTGAATGAAATTAAAAAATTTCAATGCAAGGTGTATATCAAAGGCCAGTTGCAGTTGAGGGATTATCCAAAAAAATTCTTAGGTGATAAAGTTGATTTTGAAGATGGTGATACCAGCAAAAGAAAAATGATTTTCTTGTCCGAAACAGTTGCCAAATATTCGGTTGAAGATCAAAAGAAAAAGATAGAAGTTGTTTCAACAAAGGTCAGCGGACGCAGTGATGGCTTTGGTTTCAGCAATCCGCAGGTATTCTCATTCTATGAAAATATTATTTCGCTTGGCCGCGGATTAAATCCACGCGGTTTCATTTCTCCCATCTCCAATAATGCACTTAATTTTTATCGCTACAAATTTGAAGGAACATTTTACGAAAACGGCATCGAGATCAATCGCATAAAAGTTATTCCGAGAAGAAAATACGAGCCTTTATTTTCAGGTTATATCAACATCATCGAGGGCGAATGGCGTTTGCAAAGTGTTCAATTAAAATTATTGAAAGAACAGCAAATGCAATTTCTCGACACACTCGAAATAGAACAATTGTACATGCCGTTAAAAAATGTGTGGGTAATCAAACAACAGGTAGTTTCGCCTGCAGGCAAATTTTTCGGCTTCGATTTCTTTGGAAATTTTGTGCAGGTATACGAGCAGTATGATATTGAGCCTTCATTCAAAAACAAATTTTTCAATAACACTATCCTTACATTCGCCGATAGTTCTAATAAAAAATCTTTGGCTTATTGGGATAGCATTCGCCCCTTGCCGTTGCTCGATGCTGAAATAAAAGATTATAAAAAGAAAGATAGTTTAGAACAATTGCGTAAAGACCCGAAATATCTTGATAGCCTCGACAGGATCAGAAATAAAATTACTTTCAACAGGCTTTTTTTATTGGGACAAACATTCGATAAAGAAAAAACTAAAGAAACTTTTTCATTCGATCCGTTGATCGCTGTTTCGGGCATTTATTATAATCCGGTGGAAGGCAGATTTTTTAATTACGGAATGCACTATTCGAACGAATATAAAAAACACGATCAATTAAATATCAATCCAAATTTTCGTTACGGTTTTTCGAACAAACATTTTAATTTTTATATAAACAGCAGTTATGCTTTTGGTAAAAAAGATAAAAGCATGATTAGCGTGAGTGGTGGAAAAAAAGTTTTTCAGTTCAATAATAATAATCCAATCAGTGAAATAAATAATGCGCTAAGTTCTTATTACTGGCAACACAATTACATGAAAATTTATGAAGCTGCATTTGCAAAAATCAGTTTTGCAAAACCCTTTGGTAATGGATTTTCAACATCGGCAAGCATTCAGTTTCAGGATAGAAAACCTTTGGAAAACACGATCGACAGTTTAAAAGGGAAAGCATTTTCGCCCAATTATCCTACCGAATTAATTTCTTCGAACATCAATGCACATAAGGCTTTCATTGCAATTGTTGGATTAACATGGCACCCCGGTGCAAAATATATTGAGTTCCCCGACAGGAAAATTAATATCGGTTCAAAATATCCAACTTTTAATATCTCATTTACGCAAGGTGTGAATGGTTTGTTGGGAAGCGATGTAGATTATTCGCAATGGCATTTCAGCATAAATGATAATTTGAATTTAAAATTAGGCGGCAGGATCAGTTACCGGATTGGGATGGGTGGTTTCATTAATACCAATAAAATTTATGCGCCCGATTATCAACATTATCTCGGTAATCAAACTGCCATTGCAAGCCAGTATTTGAACAGCTTTCAATTATTGCCTTATTATCAGTTCAGCAACACCGAAAAATTTTACAGTACAGGGCATATTGAATATCACCTCGATGGATTGCTGACAAATAAAATTCCTTTATTCAGAAAATTAAACTGGTTTTTTGTGTTGGGTGGAAATGCTTTGTACATCAATAAAAATTCGCATTATTATGAAGCATTCTTTTCGATCGAAAATATTTTCAAGATCGGCAGAATTGATGCTGTGCAAGGGTTTCAGCAAAATGGGGTCAATACAACCGGTATAAGATTTTCTTTGCCTTTATTTATTGGCAGCGGCGGAAATACTAATTAAGGTATTCGATTTTTGCATCGAATTCGGTTTTACCCAAACGATTCAGTAAATGGTAGATCGTATTATCCCTTACTTTAGAAACAAAATAATCTGGAATTACTTTGTCAGTCCAGATAATATGCGTGATGTGTTTTAAAATATTCTCCAGCGATAATTCATAAAAAATAGAAGTGTCGGAATTATTTAGATTTTTATGCAATTTGATATTGAGATAGTCGTTGTCGGCCAACTGGTGTTCGCAAAAAGTGTCGATGAATAAACGGATAACAGCTTTTTCTTTTACACCGTTTGCATTGAAGTTAAACGGGATAAAATCTTGTTTCATGGCAATCAGTTTCCTGATACCTGATGTTTGGTATGCTGTGAGATTGGGCAATGAAAAACGGATTAATGATTGCGAAGATAGATACATTTTTATCATAACATAAGAACTGTATTTGTTTTATTGTTATTTTAATCAGCACCTTAAAATTTGATTAAGATTTTGAATGATTATGCTATTTTCGCTGCGAAATTTTGCCCGCCATGCAAGCGGGTCCATATTTATCATGGAACATTGGCACTAAAATGCTGATGTCTGAAATAAAAAAATTATGGCTGTATTACACAATCGGATCAATAATGAGGAGTTGAAAAAACGCCTCATGGAAGAAGCTGAAACACGCACTACTATTAGTTTCTATCAGTATTTTGAAATTCAGAACCCTATTGAATTTAGGAACCATCTCTACAAAAATCTGCATCAGCTAAAAGTTTTTGGACGAATTTATGTTGCCAAAGAAGGCATCAATGCACAAATAAGTGTGCCTTCTTCCAACTTCGAAAATTTAAAAGGGTTTCTGTATTCTATTGAACCATTGAATGGTTTGCGGTTGAATATTGCCATTGATGATGATGGCAAAAGTTTTTGGGTATTGCGAATTAAAGTAAGAGAAAAAATTGTTGCCGATGGAATTAATGATCCATCGTTCAACATGTATCGGAAGGGAAAATATGTGAATGCCGAACAGATGAATTTGTTAATGAACGATCCCGATACTTTTATTATCGATATGCGCAACCATTACGAGTACGAGGTTGGTCATTTTGTGAAAGCTTTGGAAGTTCCTTCAGATACTTTCCGCGATCAATTGCCTATGGCTGTTGAGATGATGAAAGGAAATGAAGATAAAAATATCATCATGTATTGTACCGGCGGTATCCGTTGCGAAAAAGCAAGTGCATTCATGTTGCATAAAGGATTTAAAAATGTTTTTCATCTCGAAGGCGGCATCATTAATTATGCCCGGCAAATAAAAGAGAAAGGATTAGACAGTAAGTTTATTGGAAAGAATTTTGTGTTTGATGAAAGATTGGGTGAAAGGATTACAGAGGATGTGATTGCAAAATGTCACCAATGCGGAAAACCCTGCGACATTCATACCAATTGCAGAAATGAAGGTTGCCATTTGTTATTTATCCAATGCGATGAATGCGCAAAAAAGTTTGATGGTTGTTGCAGTGAAGAATGTAAAGACACAATTGATCTGCCTATGGAGCGACAAAAAGAAATCCGCAAAGGAATTGATAAAGGCCAGAATATTTTTAATAAATCGAAAGTTAGATTAAGACCAAGATTGGATGAAATAAGAAAAGGAAAATAGTTTTATTTCCAAACAAGGATGATCATGCCTGTAAGGATGAAACCTGCGCCCATCAATACTTTGGCGGTAACAGGTTCTTTTAATAAAACAAACGAAAGCAACAGCGTAACTACAATGCTTGCTTTATCGATCGAAGCAACATACGAAACCTGACCTTCCTTCATTGCTCTGTAATAAAACACCCACGACAACGAAGTTGTGATGCCCGACAACGCTAAAAATAAAATATTTTGTAAAGAGGTATGCCGGATTTCTGTAAATGCATTTTTAAATAAAAGGCCATTTGCAAGTATAATAGAAAAAACAATGGATGTGCGAATAACCAATGCGGTATCGCTATTCAAATTTTTCATTCCAAACTTTGCAAGAACTGAAGTTATTCCTGCGAAGACCATTGAAATGATAGCATAAAGGATCCATTTTTCCATTATAAAAATTAAAGAGTGTGCAACGCCTTAATGATTGAATTATAGGTTTGTTCATCGGTTAACTCTTCGGGAATAAAATCGTCACCAATAACCTTTTCATATAATTCAATATATCTTTTCGAAATAGTATTCACCCATTCGTCGGTCATTTCCGGAACAGTTTGTCCGGCTTTGCCCATAAAATTATTTTCGATCAGCCATTCTCTTACAAACTCTTTGCTTAATTGCTTTTGGCGTTCACCTTTTTTTTGTCGTTCATCAAAACCATCAGCATAAAAATATCTTGATGAATCAGGTGTATGAATTTCATCCATCAAATAAATCTCATCGCCAACTTTTCCGAATTCATATTTTGTATCTACTAAAATCAATCCGCGTTTTGCAGCGATTGATTTACCTCTTTCAAATAATTGCAATGCATATTTTTCGAGGATGGCCCATTCTTCGGGTGTTGCTAATTTTTGTTGAATGATTTCTTCTTTACTGATATCTTCATCATGGCCTTCTGAAGCTTTTGTAGATGGTGTGATGATGGGCTTAACAAAAAAATCATTTTCTTTTAAACCTTCGGGTAAAGCAACTCCGCATAAAGTTCTTTTGCCCGATGCATAAGTCCGCCATGCGTGACCGGTTAAATTACCACGTACAACCAATTCAATTTTAAATGGCTCGCATCTTCTTCCGATACTGACATTCGGCGCAGGAACATCCAATAACCAATTGGGGCAAATATCTTTTGTTGCATTAAGCATATATGCAGCTATCTGATTTAAAACCTGTCCTTTATACGGGATCAAACGCGGCAAAACAACATCGAAAGCCGAGATACGATTGCTTGCTATCATTACCAATATGTTGCTGCCAATAGAATAAACATCTCTTACTTTTCCTTTATAAAAAAGGGTTTGGTCGGGGAATTTAAATGTTGCCATGGTTCAAAGTAACAGCGGAAAAGCAAGAAAAAACTTGTTGCAGAAAGATTTTTCTCAACAAGAAATCTTTATTTGTGTACAAATTAAATTTTTCGATAAAAGTAACAATCAGTATTTTGCTTTACAATTCAAATAAAAACTGCCAATATGAGAAAAATTTTTAGCTTCATTAGCTTGTTGCTTATTTTAATTATAAGCACAATTACAAGCTATGCCCAAACTACAACAGTATCCGGGAGCGTAAAAAACAGTAAGTCAAAAGAAATTGTAGCAGCTGTTTCTGTTACAATCAAAGGAACTTCTACCGGTACTTTTACAGATGATAACGGTAATTTTAAGTTCACAACTACTCAGAAGCCTCCGTTTGTTTTGGTGTTCTCATCAGTAGGATTTACTGAGAAAGAAGTTGCAGTATCGCAGGTTGCAGATGAAATTAATGTGGAAATCGCTCCTTCGTATGCTTTGGGAGATGAAGTTGTAGTGGCTGCCTCACGTGTTCCTGAAAAAATCCTTGAATCACCTGTATCTATCGAAAGAGTAAGTGTTGCCGCAATACGTAATGCAGTTGCACCCAGCTATTACGATGTGATAGGTAATTTGAAAGGTGTTGATATAACTACTTCCAGCTTAACTTTTAAATCAATAAGCACCCGTGGTTTTAATGGTAGCGGTAACTTACGTTTAAATCAGATAGTTGATGGAATGGATAACCAGGCTCCCGGTTTAAATTTTTCTGTTGGTGCTATTATTGGATTAACAGAATTGGATGTTGATAATATGGAACTTTTATCAGGAGCATCTTCTGCATTATACGGCCCCGGCGGTATGAATGGTACTTTGCTGATCAATAGTAAAAACCCTTTCAAATATCAGGGATTTAGTTTTCAAGTTAAACAAGGAGTGAACCATATCGATAATATCGAACATGCACCCGGTGCTTATTACGACTGGAGTCTTCGTTGGGCTAAAAAGCTAAATGACAGATTAGCTTTTAAAATCAATGCGCAGTTTATTCAGGCACAGGATTGGATAGCAAATAACACTTCTAACTACGATCGTTCTGGTTCTACTGGCGCTCCTTTTGGACAGGTAAAGAATGGAACAAGAACTTCAGATCCTAATTATGATGGTGTGAATGTTTATGGTGATGAAACAACACAAGGCTTACAGGGCATTGCTGCATCAGTAAGAGCTGCTGCTGCTGCTGCCGGCGGTCCTACATTATTACCAACACTTGACGGTGCTATTGGGGCAGGTTATACATTGTCACAATTTCAGGGATTATTTACCGGCCCATTGGCAGGGTTAGCTTCTTACGCTCCAATCTTGTATGGTTCAAATTCAACTAAAAATTATTTCAATGGAGTAAATGTAAGTCGTACAGGTTATAATGAAAGCGATGTCGTTGTTCCTACAACTTTAGATGCAAAATTATCCGGCGGTATATATTACAAGCTTACAAATAATATCGAAGCATCTTTATCTGCTTATTGGGGAACAGGAAATACAGTTTACACCGGTAGCGACCGTTATTCTTTGAAGAATATGAAAATGGGCCAATACAAGGCTGAAATCAAAAGCAAAGATTGGTTTGTTAGAGCGTATGCTACTTTAGAAGATGCCGGAGATTCTTACAATGCCACAATTGCTGCAAGATATTTTAATGAAGCATGGATGCCAAGTACAACATGGTATCCAACATACATGAGTGCTTACACGCAATATATTGCCGCAGGTTTAAGTTTAACCGATGCCGCAAATGCTGCCAGAGGAGTTGCTGATAAAGGAAGACCTGGCGGACCAATTTATAATAATCCGCTTTTCCAGAAAATAGTACAAACTCCAATTTCAAAAGGCGGTGCTCTTTTCCTGGATAAAACTTCATTATATAATTTGGAAGGTCAATACAATTTAACCGATGCATTAGGATTAGGTAAAACAAAAACAGAATTCTTGGTTGGTGGTAACTGGAAACGTTATTGGTTAAATTCTGAAGGAACTTTATTTGCTGATAAATCTTCGATTAATCCGGGCAAAATTATGATTGAAGAAATTGGTGCTTACGGTCAGTTGTCGCAAAGACTTTTAAATGATGTTTTGAAATTAACTGTTTCCGGTCGTTATGATAAGAACCAAAATTTTGATCCGCGATTCACTCCACGTGCATCTGCAGTTATTAAAATAGCTAAGGATAATAATTTACGTTTTTCTTATCAGGAAGCTTACCGTTTCCCTTCTACACAAAATCAATGGATCAGTTTAGTGGTTGGCGGAAATACTATTTTATCTGGTGGTTTACAACAAATGATCGACTATTATAAACTCAATTCATCTCCTGTTTACAATGCTAATGGTTTAGTTACATTCAGCGCTATCAAACCGGAAAGATCATCATCTTATGAATTTGGTTATAAAGGTTTATTGACTAAACAATTAATGGTTGATGCATACATGTATTATGCTACTTACAATGATTTCATCACCACAAAAAATGGTCAGCAACTTGCAACAGGAAAATTATTTAGCGTTGCACAAAATGCCGATGGTACAGTAAAAACAAACGGTTGGGGTGTATCGGTAGAATATTTATTACCGCACAATTATAATGTAAACGCTAATATATATTCCGATCAGGTAACTGATCAGCCTTCCGATCCTAATTTTGTTTCTTATTTCAATACACCTAAAACACGCTTTAATCTTGGATTAAGTAATTCCGGCTTTGGTCCAAAAGGTAAATATGGTTTTGGTGTAATTTACAAATGGCAAGATGCTTTCCTCTACCAAGGTTCATTTGCAGTTGGACAAGTGCCTGCATTTGGTGTAGTGGATGCAATGGTTAGCTATAAACTTTCTGATATTAAATCATTGATCAAAGTTGGTGCTACCAATCTCTTTAACACACATTATATAAATGGTTTTGGTAATGCAAATGTTGGTGGTCTTTACTATATAAGTTTCGGATATAACGTATTTTAACGTATACGGGTTAGTAAGTATAAAATCCTCCTGTTATTATTCAGGGGGATTTTTTTTGCCCATATTCAAGCAGTTTTGGTTTTATAGTGCAGAATCTTATATTTTTGCCCCTCATTTATAATTAAAAACAGTATGCGATCAATTGCTTTTAGAGAGGCGCTGCGTGAAGCCATGAGTGAAGAAATGCGTAGAGACGAAAGAGTTTTATTAATGGGAGAAGAAGTTGCCGAGTATAATGGCGCTTATAAAGTGAGCCAGGGTATGTTAGCCGAATTTGGTGCCAAGCGTGTTATTGATACGCCGATCTCCGAATTAGGTTTTGCTGCAGTAGCCGTAGGTGCTGCTCAAAACGGGCTAAGACCAATTGTTGAGTTCATGACATGGAACTTTTCTGTATTGCCTTTGGATCAGATTTTAAATACTGCATCGAAAATGCTGGCAATGAGTGGCGGACAAATTTCTTGCCCGATAGTTTTCCGCGGTGGTAACGGAAGTGCGGGTCAATTGGGTGCACAACACAGTACCGCATTCGAAAGTTTATATGCAAATATTCCGGGTATTAAAGTGGTGTCTCCTTCAAACGGATATGATGCAAAAGGTTTATTAAAACAAGCCATCCGTTACGAAGAAGATCCGGTAATGTTTATGGAGAGCGAAGTTTTATATGGCGATAAATGCGAAGTGCCTGAAGAAGAATATTATATTCCGCTTGGTAAAGCCGATATCAAAAAACAAGGCCGCGATGTAACCATTGTTTCGTTTAATAAAATGATGAAAGTTGCCTTGGGTGCTGCTGCCGAATTAGAAAAAGAAAATATTAGTGCCGAAGTAATTGACCTGAGAACGATTCGTCCGTTGGATTGGAAAACTATTTTAGAAAGTATTAAAAAAACAAACCGATTGGTGATCGTTGAAGAACAATGGCCTTTTGGTTCTGTAAGTTCTGAAATAACTTACCGGATTCAGAAAGAAGGATTCGATTATTTAGATGCACCAATTCGCCGCATTACAAGCGCTGACGCACCGATGCACTACGCACCAAATCTGGCTGCATTAGCCATTCCTGATATTGAAAGAACAGTGAAGTTGATAAAGGAAGTGATGTACATGAAAAAATAAATTCAATAAGTAATTTATAAATCCCGTTGCGATGTAAAAATTGTAACGGGATTTTTTTTATTTTCTGCTGCCATGAAAACGGAACTTTGAAACGAGCGTGGCAACAGGCGATGCCCGCCCGTACTGAACGCTGGAAACATAAAAAATTAAATGAGTACGTTCGGGCGGGCCATGAAATACAAATGTTGGTTCAATAAAAAAACAAAAGCTAATTTTATTTATAATTATTTAAAACCAACGTATGAAAAAAATATTTTTAATTATTTGTTTATTGATCGTGATCAATATTTCTGCGCAAGAAAATTATCAGCCTGCAAAAGAAAATCTGGAAGCAAGAGAATGGTTTCAAAATGCAAAATTTGGATTGTTCATTCATTGGGGTGCATCGAGTGTTTTGGGCGCAGGCGAATGGGTGATGAACAACAGAAATATAAGAGCCGACGATTATAAAAAGTTGTTACAGATTTTTAATCCAACCGAATTTGATGCAGCCAAATGGGTAAGTACTGCAAAGAATGCGGGAATGAAATACATCACATTTATTACGCGCCATCATGATGGGTTTAGCAATTGGGATACCAAACAATCCGATTGGAAAATAACCAACACGCCATATAAAAAAGATGTGTTGAAATTATTGGCCGATGAATGCCATAAACAGGGCATCAAATTATTTGTTTATTATTCATTGGTGGATTGGTACCGATCGGATTATCCATACGAAACAGGCAGGACCGGCAAGGGTTCGGGACGAACACAAAAAAGCGATTACAACAGTTATTTGAATTTTATGAAAGCGCAATTAACAGAATTGCTTACTAATTATGGCGAAATAAGCGGAGTATGGTTTGATGGTTTTTGGGATCAATTGGATAATGATGAAGATAAAAACCAGCAATCAAAGATCGACTGGCATTATCAGGAAATTTATGCGTTAATTCATCGGTTGCAACCGCAATGTTTAATTGGAAATAATCATCATCTATCGCCATTGGACGGAGAAGATTTTCAGATGTTCGAAAAAGACCTGCCCGGCGAAAATAAAGGTGGTTTAAGCGGACAAAAAATTTCTCATCTTCCTTTGGAAACATGCGAAACCATTAATAATTCATGGGGTTTTAATATTGCCGATCACAGTTATAAATCAACCAAGCAAATCATTGATCTGCTGGTGAGGGCCTCCGGTTATGGTGCTAATTTATTATTGAATGTTGGCCCGATGCCGAATGGTGTGATTCAACCCGAATTTGTAAATCGTTTACAGGAAGTTGGCAATTGGTTGAAACAATATGGTGAAACTATTTATTCTACGAAAGCCGGATCTGTTAAACCACAGGAATGGGGGGCAGTTACACAAAAGGACAATAAAATTTTTGTTCATGTTTTAAATAAAAAGGATGACAAATTATTTATTGAATTGCCTTACAAAATCATTTCAGCAAAATATTTTATTAACGGGAACAAAGTGGAAATAAAAAATGTTTCGGATAAATATTGGATGATCGATCTGAAAAATACAGATGCCAATGCTTTTGATAATGTGATTGAATTGTCTGTTGCAAAATGAGAGTGAAACTGTTTTTTTATTTTTTATTTACTTGTATATTTTATTATTCTTTTGCTCAGCAAAGAAATATAGACTCGGCGAAACGCAATGTGGACAGTAGTTTGAACGAAGTTGTTGTTACTGCATTTCAGTCGAAAGCAAGATGGAAAGATGCGCCTGTATCGGTAGCAGTGATCACGCAAAAAGATTTGCAAAATATATCAACCACATCTTTATTGCCTGCAATTAATGCGGTTGCAGGCGTTAGGATGGAAGAACGTTCGCCGGGAAGTTATCGCTTATCTATTCGCGGCAGCACATTACGTTCGCCATTTGGTGTAAGAAATATAAAAATTTATTGGAACGATATTCCGTTAACAGATGGCGGTGGAAATACTTATTTGAATTTAATTGATGTGAATCAATTGACCGGTGCCGAAATAATTAAGGGTCCATCTGCAAGTATGTATGGTGCAGGAACAGGTGGTGTGTTGTTATTAAAATCGTCTCAATCATTTTTATCTTCATCAACAAATTCATTTAATGCATCTGTCAGTGGCGGCTCATTTAATTTATTGAATGAACAAACAGGTTTCACTCATCAGCAAAACAATTTTACAACAAGTGTTCAGCAATCGCATTTACAAAGTGATGGTTATCGTCAGCAGTCTGCCATGCGAAAAGACGTTGTGAAATGGGATGCGAGCCTTCAGTTAAAAGACCAGCAACTTAATTTTTTAATTTTTTATGCCGACTTAAATTATCAAACACCGGGCGGATTAACAAAATCGCAGATGCTTCAAGATCCGCAACTGGCAAGGCCTGCAGCAGGAAGCATTCCCGGCGCGGTTCAACAACAGGCAACTATTTATAATAAAACTTTGTTTGGCGGATTAAATCATCAATATAAAATCAGTGAATCATTTTCAACAGAAACATCCTTGATGTTGAATCACACTTCATTCACTAATCCTGCTATTTTAAATTATGAAAACAGGGATGAAACGAATACCGGTATCCTGACAAAAATTATCTATCATCATAAAATAAATGAAACAGACTTTCAGTGGAGCACAGGAGCGGAGTGGTTATACAACCATTCGCGCATTGATGATTATAAAAATAAGAATGGCGTTGCCGATAGTTTACAATTAAAAGATGATGTGTATGTCAATCAATGGTTTGGTTTTTCGCAGGTACAAATAAATTACAAAAGATGGAGCCTGAATGCAGGTGTTAGCCTGAATAACCAGATGATGCATTACAAACGATTGACCGATGCAAATACAAATTATGTAAACACAAATAATGAAAATGTTTTGGCGCCCCGAGTTGCATTGTTGTATAAGATCAATCAACACGTTTCTTTGTATAGCCTTGCTGCCAAAGGATTTTCGCCGCCATCGCTGGCGGAAGTGCATCCGCAGGACAGGATTTTTCACAGCGAATTGCAACCCGAATACGGTTGGAATTTTGAGACTGCATTGAAAGGAGATATTTTAAATCATCGCTTGCAATTTGATCTTGCTTTGTACGATTTTGAATTGAAGGATGCGATTGTCATCCGCAACAATGCACAAGGCGCACAATATTTTGTAAATGCAGGAAGCATTTCGGAAAAAGGGATTGAATTGTGGATGAAGTATAATTTGCTGAATCAACGAACAGGGTTTTTAAAGACTTTGAATGTTTGGGGCAGTTATACGTATCAACCTTATTATTTTAATTCGTATGTGCAGGGAACAAATAATTATGCAGGTAATGCAGTAACCGGTGTTCCGAAAAATAATTTTGTTGTTGGGCTTGATGCAGCAGCTAAAAATAATTTTTATCTGCACATTCAATATACGCAAACATCTTCGTTGCCGTTGGATGATGCGAATGATGAATTTGCAAATGCATCTCATTTGCTGCAACTGAAGCTGGGAAAGCATTTCAGGATGCATAAAACCACGGTACATGTTTTTGCCGGGGCTGATAATTTATTGAATGAAGTTTATAGTTTGGGTAATGACATTAATGCTGCGGCAAGAAGATTTTATAATCCTGCCTCGGCAAGAAATTATTTTATTGGAGCTGCTTTGAAATTATAATTGTTGATTGAAACCAGAACCCTGAAGTGTGCGACGCAACTGCCGATGCCCGCCCGTACAGAACGCTGGAAACATAAAAAAAATAGATGAGTACATTCGGGCGGGCCATGAAATACTTTAGTTGGCTCAATAAAAAAAGTCATTAACTTTCGTTAACGACTTTTAGTTTTTATGCTTTTAGTTTTTTCTTTATGCAACTGCTTTCTTAACCAACGCTGCTGCTTCACTTAATTCAATGGCACTTTCAACTTTCAGGCCGCTTTCGTCAATTAATTTTTTTGCTTCAACTGCATTGGTTCCCTGCAAACGTACAATGATGGGGATATTGATATTTTCTAACTTATTATAGGCTTCAATAACGCCTGCAGCAACACGGTCGCAACGAACAATACCGCCAAAAATATTAATGAGGATGGCTTTTACATTTGGATCTTTCATGATAATTCTGAAACCTGCTTCAACAGTTTGAGCATTGGCAGTACCACCAACATCAAGGAAGTTAGCAGGCTCGCCACCACTGAGTTTGATCATATCCATGGTTGCCATTGCCAATCCGGCACCGTTCACCATACAACCAACATTGCCATCTAATTTTACAAAATTCAAATTGTATTGACCGGCTTCAACTTCGGTTGCATCTTCTTCAGTAACATCACGCATAGCAGCCAGATCGGGATGACGCATCAATGAATTTTCATCCAAATTCATTTTACAATCAACTGCAATTATTTTTTCATCGCTTGTTTTAAACAATGGATTTATTTCGAGCATGCTGCAATCCAATCCAACATAAGCATTGTATAAATTAGTAACAAACTTTACGCAGTTTTTAAATGCTTCGCCGCTTAATCCAAGATTGAACGCAATTTTTCTTGCCTGAAATCCTTGCAGGCCGCCACTTGGATGTACCCACTCTTTAAATATTTTTTCAGGTGTATCGTGCGCAACATCTTCAATGTTCATACCGCCTTCAGTGCTGTACATTACAACGTTTTGTCCTTTTGCCCTGTCCAATAAAATCGATAAATAAAATTCTTTTACAGGATTTGGACCGGGATAATAAACATCCTGAGCGATTAACACCTTGTTTACTTTTTTTCCGGCAGGACCGGTTTGAATCGTAACCAAGGTATGGCCTAAAATATTTTTAGCAATGTTGGTGATATCTTCTAAACTTTTTCCAACAGCAACACCACGTTGTTCGCTGCCTGCAATCTTTCCTTTACCGCGACCACCGGCATGGATCTGCGCTTTCACAACTGCAAAGTTGTTATTTGTTTGCGTTTTAATTTGACGGTAAGCTTCTTCGGCAGCCATTACAGTGTCAACCGCAATGCCTTCCTGAACAGGTACATTATATTTTTTAAGTAATTCTTTGGCTTGAAATTCATGTAAGTTCATACGGATAAAATTTTGTGCCGCGAAGATAGCATATTTCAATATCCATATCAGTTAACAATAGGTTGATTTTATTTTTTTGTAAACTTCTTATTGGTTTTTTATCAACATCAGCAGACGAAAATTTTTGAAATCAGGAAATGTTTTTAAAAAATAGCTGTATGTACATCTAATTATTTAATTTTGTGGTTTAAGCAAGCATTTTAAATCATTAAACTTTAAAAAAAATTATGAAGAAAATCCTTTTCAGTATTGCGTTTACAACGGTTTTGGCAACTGTGTATTCTTTTGCTCCAACAACAAAAACAACTCCTGTGTCAACTTACACAGTGGCTACAGATGCAAGTAAAGTAGAGTTTACAGGTTCCAAGAAAGCCGGTTACCACCAAGGCTCTTTTGCATTAAAAAGCGGTAACATTAATGTAGAAGACGGAAAATTAACAAGTGGAAAATTTGTGATCGATCTTTCATCTGTTAAAGCAGATGGCGGAGAAAAATTAGAAGGACATTTAAAAAGCCCAGATTTTTTTGATGTCGCAAAATTTGCTGAAGCAACTTATGAAATTGCAAGTGTAAATTATACTTCGGCCTCTACAGCAGAAATTAATGGTAATTTATCTTTAAAGGGAATAAGTGTCCCCGTAAAATTTATTGCCAACATCAGAAATATTGATGATAAGAAATTCTTTGCACAGGCAAACTTTTCGATCGACAGAACTTTGTGGGGACTTAATTATGGTATTGGAATGGTAAGTAATGATGTACAGGTAGCAGTATTTTTATTTGCAAATAAATAAATGAAATAATTTAATTCACATCCCCCAGATGAATGTTTGCCCTGCTTGAAAAAGCAGGGCTTTTATTTTATAAATAACGCTCTTCGATGATCTGCTTGTGATGCAAAGCATGTCCGTAAATAATATAGGCTAAGGAATTAACTGTAATTGGGTTGCTGTTGGCAATTCCTTTTTGTTGTAATTGTTCTTCTGATAACGACAATAAAAACAGATCGGTTGATTTTCTTACTGCAGCAAATTCTTCTTTTAAAGATTGTAAAATCCTTGTTGAAGCGTTTGCAGAAGCCGCATAATTATTTTCATCAAAACCAGGTAAATTGAATGTATCGTTTCTTGCAATGGTCAATGCACGATACACCATGATCCTCTCGGTGTCGATCATGTGTTGCAATAAATCTTTAATCGTCCATTTGCCTTCTGCATAAGCATAATCGGCTTTTGATTCGGGTAGGTTCATCACAAAATGTGTTAAGGCCGATGAATTGTTTTCGATCAATGATTTTACCGAATCGCTTTTTGTTTTATCGATATAGGTTTGATAAAATGCACCGTATTCTCCCTGCTGCGGTCTGGCCATTATTGATTTAGTTTTGAATTTTTTAAAGATGATTTTGGTAATTTCTCATTCTGTTTTGCAGGCTTCATAGTTGAAGCTAATTTAACTGCGCCATACGCATCAACGATACCGCCGGTTTTACACAGATCGGTAAAAGGAACAATTTCGTTTTTAGTTCCTGGTTTTATTATCTTATAAGTTGAATCAGGGATTGAAACAGATTTTTCGATGGCCTGTTTTACCTGCTGCGCAGAAAGATCGGGAAAATAAGAACGGATCAAAGCAGCTACTCCTGCAACAACAGGCGCTGCCATACTTGTTCCCTGTAAATTTCCATATTCGTGTTTACCGGGAAGGGTAGAATAAATCCGCATACCCGGTGCAAATACATCAACAGATTCTTTACCATAATTACTGAAATCGGCAATCAAGCCACCTCTTATTTTGGGATCGCCGCTTGCACCAACAGTTATAAAATTACTTGCTTTAGTTGCTGAGAAAAGATAATTGGGATTAGGATAATTTTCTTTCACGTCAATATCTGCCGATTCATTACCTGCTGCATGAACAATCAAAACATCTTTTAATTCTGCATAACGCACAGCACTGTCAACCCATCTTTTTTCGGGCGAAAAAGATTTACCAAAACTCATGTTAATTACTTTGGCACCATTATCAACCGCATAAAAAATTCCGAGTGCGATATCTTTATCATATTCATCACCATCAGGTACAACGCGCAGCATCATTACTTTTACATTATCGGCAACACCATCCATGCCAACACCGTTATTTCTTTTGGCAGCAATAATGCCGGTAACATGTGTGCCATGCATGGCATCAGGGCCCATCACATCACTATTCCCATAAAATTTATCATTAATATTATTATAATCATCCTTAATAAAATCGGCACGGTAATCGGGTGGCGGATTGTCTTTGGCTTTTATCGATTCTTTTTTTCCATCAACATATTCGTCCAACTCAGAAATGGTTGACGTATTTTTTTCGTCCGATTCAATGCCAAGCATTTTCATGCTCGATAAATAACCAAATTTCGCTTCTTTGCCTTGTTTTGTTTTAGGCTCAAGTGTTTCCAATTGCTGGCTGGTATATTCGTTGATGCCTAGATCTTCCCTTAAAATCTTATCGTGTTTTTTTATGGCTTTCGCTGCCATTTCTAAAAAAGCGATCTCCATTTGTTCTTCACCGTTCAAAGTAATTTCTTTTGCGGCTCTCTTCCACATTGCAAATTGGTATTGCCCGGCAGCATCTAATTTTGTTGAATCAAAATCCGGTGCAGTAAATTTATTTTTAAAACGATGATACACTCTTGATCTTTCATCACTTGCCTTTTTAAGGTCGCGACCGTCTTTACCGCCTAAAAAATTCCAGCCGTAAACATCATCAACCAAACCATTGTCATCATCGTCTTTTTTATTGCCTGCAATTTCTTTTTGATTGTGCCATAAAACATCTTTCAGGTCTTCATGAGCGGTATCAACACCGCCATCAAGTACCGCTACAATAACTGTTTTTGATTTTTTATTTTTTTCTTTAAGGAATTGATAAGCCTTATTAAGACTAATTCCATAAAACGAATCTTTTACAGGGTCTAATAAATGCCAGCCTCTGGGAACAGTTGATTGTGCATTTGAAAAATTAAATCCAAATAAAATAAAGAGAACAATGGCAAACTTTTTCGAAAACATAATTTGGTAGGGTTGTATAAAAGCAAATTTGTGAAATGATAACGATATAATAACGATCTATTTTAGTTTTAGCGAAATGTTAAGGATGTTTAATGGTCAGATAATGCTTTATAATCATCCCTTACCGGATAAAATACATCCAGCAATTTACAATCGGTGATGGCGAGCCCCGAATGTTTTGTATTGGATGGAATGATCACTAATTGCCCTTCATTAAAAATAACCGGCTTACCATCCAATGTTAATTGAAATGTGCCTTGCTGAATGATGGAAACCTGTTCATGCGGATGTGCATGTTCGGGCAATGATTCACCGGCTTTTACTTCAACAAAAGAAAAACTCATTTTGTCGGTATGTATCAGCTTCGCAAAATATCCTTTTGCGATTTCTTTAGCAGTAATATTTTTCAGGTCGATCAAAGCCATAATTATTTTTTTAGAAATTGAATTGAATGCCTTGCGCCAATGGTAATTTATCGCTCCAGTTAATGGTATTTGTTTGACGGCGCATGTAAGCCTTCCATGCATCGCTGCCACTTTCTCTGCCGCCGCCTGTTTCTTTTTCGCCGCCAAATGCACCACCAATTTCGGCACCGCTTGTTCCGATGTTTACGTTTGCAATGCCGCAATCGCTGCCGATATGCGATAAGAATTGTTCCGATTCACGCATGTTCAAAGTCATGATAGACGATGATAAACCTTGCGGAACATTGTTCTGCATGGCAATGGCTTCATCTATGGTTTTATATTTCATCAAATATAAAATAGGAGCGAAAGTTTCGTGTTGAACAATGGCCATTTCATTTGTTACTTCGGCAATACATGGTTGCACATAACAACCGCTTTCGTAACCTTTCCCTTCCAAAACAAATCCTTCAACAATAAATTTACCGCCTTGCTGTTTGCATTGATTGATGGAAGAAAGATATAATGCAACTGCATCTTTATCAATCAGCGGACCTACATGATTATTGCTGTCTAAAGGATCGCCGATCTTTAATTGTTTATAAGCATTCACTAATTTTTGTTTGAATGTTTCATAAACAGAGTCGTGAATAATTAATCTTCTGGTTGATGTGCATCTTTGTCCGGCAGTACCAACAGCGCCAAACACAGCAGCAATTAACGCCATATCCAGATCTGCATCTTTCGAGATGATGATGGCGTTATTGCCACCCAATTCTAAAATACTTTTACCCAATCTTGCTGCAACGGCAACGCTAACAGCTTTACCCATACGTGTAGAACCTGTTGCACTTATTAATGGAATTCTTGTATCGTTACTTAACCATTCGCCAATATTTCTTCCACCCTGAACCAAACAACTGACACCATCGGGGACATTGTTTTTTTTGAAGACTTCTGTTACAATATGCTGAATGGCAATGCCGCAAAGCGGCACTTTCTCGCTGGGCTTCCAAATGCACACATCGCCGCAAACCCATGATAGAGCTGCATTCCAGCTCCATACGGCAACAGGAAAATTAAAAGCCGAAATAATTCCTACAGTTCCTAACGGATGCCATTGTTCGTACATTCTGTGTTTAGGTCTTTCGCTGTGGATAGTTAACCCGTATAATTGACGGGATAAGCCAACAGCAAAATCGCAGATGTCAATCATTTCCTGAACTTCGCCATAACCTTCCTGTAAACTCTTGCCCATTTCATAACTAACCAATTTTCCCAATGGCTCTTTATAGTTGCGTAATGCTTCACCTAATTGTCTGACGATCTCGCCACGTTTTGGTGCAGGCCACATTTTCCATTCGGCAAATGCCTGTTGCGATTTTAAAACTGTTTGTTCAAACGCATTTTTATCTGTTGCAATAACCGACGCAATTAATTTCCCATCAACAGGAGAATAACTTTCAATTAATTCACCATTACTTTTAATCCATTGCAATCCTGTAGATGTTCCCTGATTATTTTTTTCTATGTGAAGTTGTTTTAAAAAAATCATTTTAAAATAGGTTTTAGATTCAGATAATTTTTAAAAATCTCTAAAAATCATGGCAAGATATTCATCTTCTTTTAATTTTATTTCGAAAATGATATTGCTCATATTTTTTGCAATCAAGTTAAAGTCTCTTTGCACGCAAACGAAAAAAGGAGAATATATCTTTCCACTTTCAAAAGTATAATTGAATTTGTTGGTTAAAATAAAAAATGGCTACTTTGATTTCTCAAAATTTCTAAAATAATAAAACCTATGTATCAAGAAAGCAAATTTCCCTTTCAACAAGTGTCTCCGGCTAAGGCTGAGTTAGAATCCTGGGTAAACAGTATTGCCAGGCATTGTGAAGCCGATTCAATTCATTGGTGTGATGGTTCGCAAAGCGAATATGATAGTTTATGTCATTTATTAGTGAAGAAAGGAACATTTATTCCTTTAAATCCCGAAAAAAGGCCCAATAGCTACGCTTGTTTCAGCGATCCGAGCGATGTAGCAAGAGTAGAAGATAAAACATTTATCTGCAGCAGAATTAAGGATGATGCCGGCCCTACAAACAACTGGATGGAACCCAAAGAAATGAAGACCATTCTGAATAATCTGATGGAAGGCTGTATGAAAGGCCGCACTTTATATGTTATTCCATTTTGCATGGGCCCCGTGGGCTCTCCTTTTTCAAGATATGGTGTACAATTGACTGATTCGGAATATGTGGTGGTGAATATGCGTATCATGACAAGGATCGGAGAAGATATTTTACCTCATCTTCACAAGAAAGAATATGTTAGATGTTTGCACACAATTGGTGCTCCATTAGATAATGGTAAAAAAGATGTTCCATGGCCTTGCAATCCTACCACAAAATATATCACTCATTTTCCGGAAGAAAGATTGATCATTTCTTATGGCAGTGGTTATGGCGGCAATGCATTGATGGGTAAAAAATGTTTTGCATTACGCATCGCATCTGTGATGGGGAAAGAAGAAGGATGGTTGGCAGAACACATGCTGATATTGGGTGTTGAATCTCCTAAAAAAGAAAAAACATATATCGCTGCTGCATTTCCAAGTGCCTGCGGTAAAACCAATTTTTCGATGATGATCCCTGCAAAAGGAATGGATGACTGGAAAGTGACAACTGTTGGTGATGATATTGCTTGGATCCATAAAGGAGAAGATGGACGTTTGTATGCTATCAATCCTGAATCGGGTTATTTTGGTGTTGCTCCGGGAACAAACCGTAAAACAAATTTCAATGCAATTGAAACAATTCGTGCCAATACTATTTTTACAAATGTGGCTATTACAAAAGATAAAGATGTTTGGTGGGAAGGATTAACAAAAGAAATTCCGGAAGGGTTAACCGACTGGAAAGGTAAACCGTACGATCCTAAAAGCGGGCAACCTGCAGCACATCCAAATTCAAGATTTACTGCACCTGCTTCTCAAAACCCTGCGATCGATCCTGATTGGGACAGTGCAACCGGTGTTCCTATTGAAGCATTTGTTTTTGGTGGCCGCCGCAGTACCGCAGTACCATTGGTTTCGCAATCATTCAACTGGAACTTTGGTGTTTACAGTGCTGCCACAATGGGTTCCGAAACAACGGCTGCTGCATTTGGTGAAGTTGGAAAAGTTAGAAGAGATCCTTTTGCTATGCTGCCTTTCATGGGATATCACATGGGCGATTATGTAAATCACTGGTTACAATTTGGACGCAATTTGCCTAATGCACCAAGAATATTTAATGTGAACTGGTTTAGAAAAGATGAGAACGGCAAATTTTTATGGCCTGGCTTTGGCGAAAATATGCGTGTATTGAAATGGATCGTTCAGCGTGTGCACGGTGGCGCATCTGCGGTTGAATGCCCGATAGGATGGATGCCTCGTTATGAAGATATGGATTGGACAGGTATTGAAGATTTTTCGAAAGAGGACTTCGCAAAAATTATGACCGTTGACAGGGAACCATGGAAACAGGAATTATTAGGTCATGAAGAATTATTTGCAAAGTTGTACGACCGGTTACCAAAAGAATTTTATTTCATAAGAGAACTATTACTTTCATCATTATGGCGCTCACCCGAACATTGGGCACTGGAACCTGAAAGAGTATAAAATAAAATATTCGCAGTAAATCAATAAAGAGAGCTTAGCAATAAGCTCTCTTTATTTTTTACCAATGAAATGATTGTTTTATGCCTTTTTTTTCGTAAACTTTACAGTAATGGAATTCGGGTTATTTTTTAGATAAATTATAATGAAAACTGTTGTCGGACTTGAAATCAGAGAAGTTCTGCAAGAGGTATATTACCGGCCTGCAGTAACCATTTTTATGCCCTTCGAACCGAAGATGAATTCCAAAACCGAAATATTCCATTGCTTAAAAACTGCAACTGATAAAGTTGAAAAGGAATTACAGGAAAATTATCCCGAAGAAATCTATTCACTGGTCTTACATAAACTCAAATCAATCATCAAAGGACTTAATTATTATACCTATAAAAAAAGTATTGCTATTTATGTATCACCGGTTTTCGAGAAAGTATTGTATCTCGATATTGCATTGGAAGAAAAAATTATTATTGAAGAATCATTCGAGATACGCGATCTTGTTTTCAGTAAAAAACAAACACATAAATATCTTGTATTGGTATTGAGCGAGAAAGAAAGCAGGATTTACCTTGGCAATTCTACCATCTTTGCACGCATTGTATCCAACACACCCGAACTTGATTATGCCGATTTAAATGGTTTGCCCGAACCAAAAGAAATTAAATTAAACAGATTTCTGCACCATGCCGATAATGTGCTCGACATAGTATTGAATGCATATCATTTGCCGCTTTTTGTTCTTGGTTCTGAAACAATAACAGAACGATTTAAACAGATCACCCGGCATAAAATAGCTGTTATCGAATACCTGAACGATAATCATCAAACATTAACAGAAGATGAAATAAGAAAAATTGTTGAACCGCATATTAACGACTGGAAAAATGTTCACAGAAAAGATCTGCTGAATCAATTAGAAGAAGCCAGGTATTATAACAGGCTTGCGATCGGGATGAAAGAAGTATGGCACGAAGCTGTAAGCCATAACGGACGTTTACTTGTTGTTGAAAAAAATTACATGTATGCGGCACATACAGGTAGCAGTGATGATTGGATCTATAACAGATCGGGCAATAAATTTTCTTATATAAAAGATGCGGTGGACGATGTAATTGAAATGGTGCTGGAAAATGGTGGCGATGTGGAATTTATTGATAAGGATATGCTGACACAATACAAGAAGATCGCACTGATTAAACTTTATTAGGTTTCAGCATTGTGCTGAACGATAAAAATTTTAAAACAAATCATTCATTAATATTTCTTCATTAAAAATAGTTGTATGAAAAGCAAAAGTTTATTTTCTGTCTTTGTATTTTTTGTGATCCTCATTATTGGTTTGATATTGGCGCGTTTAATATTTGAAACTTCAAACAATGCAGAAAATACAATCCTTACAGTGTGTGTGGTTGTGATCGCTTTGTTGGTTTCATCTGCTGTTAAGATTGCAGATCCGTGGGATAAGGCTGTGGTATTGCGTTTGGGCAAATTTCATTCGCTGCGCGGACCGGGATTATTTTTCATCATTCCAATCATCGATACAATTCCGTATTGCATCGATACACGTGTTATCACCACATCTTTCAAGGCCGAGAAAACACTTACCAAAGACACTGTGCCTGTTGATGTAGATGCGGTGTTGTTTTGGAAAGTGATAAGTCCGCAAAAAGCCGCATTGGAAGTAGCCGATTATATCACATCGATCAGTTGGGCATCTCAAACTGCATTACGCGATGTGATTGGAAAAACAATGTTATCCGATATGCTGGAAGGAAGAGATAAGATCAGCGGCATTCTTCAAAAAATTATTGATGAACGTACCGAACCATGGGGCATCAATGTTATTTCTGTTGAAGTGAAAGATGTTTTGATTCCTGCTGCATTGGAAAACGCAATGTCAATGCAGGCACAGGCCGAAAGAGAAAGACAGGCAAGAGTTATCTTAGGTGATTCTGAAAGACAGGTTGCTGAAAAGTTTGGTGAAGCCGCATTAACTTATTCAAACAATCCAGTGGCATTTCATTTAAGGGCAATGAATATGTTGTATGAAGGATTGAAACAAAATTCAACGATCGTTATTGTGCCAAGTTCGGCCATCGAGACCATGCAATTGGGCGGTATGGCGGGGATGACAGCATTATCAATGGGAATCGTGGACCAGAATAAAAATAAGGCTGCAGCCAAAAACGGTGAAAGCGGAAATTAAAACAGAGATTTGTTTTGGTTATTAAAAATCAAAAAGGTATAACCGGATTGAGAACAATCAGCTATACCTTTTTTAGTTGTAACCCTGCATGAAAATGAAATACTCTAGCGAGTAAATATTTTCGACCATAAAACTAATTTCTAATTTATTCTCTGAAGCTATCAATAGGTGAACACAAACAATCTATCGGGGAATTAAATATGACCTGAAAGATTGATGAGCCTTTCATAAACATCCGAGTAGCTGCTGCCAATGGGTACTTCCTTTCCGGCAACAGTAACTTTGTTTTTACTGAACTTTTCTATTTTGCTCAGCGGAACAATATAAGAACGGTGAATGCGTGCAAATTCTTTTGGAGGTAATTTTTCAAGCATGCTTTTTAAAGTCATCAAAGTAAGAACAGGAGTGGGTTTGATGTAGATCTTGATATAATCATCCAGCGCTTCAACCAATTCAATATCTTTTAAATTGATCTTCATCATTTCATAATTCACCTTCACATATAACGAATTCAACTGCAGTTCCTGCGATGATAAAAATTCCAGATATTCTTTTGCTTTATATGTTGCTTTTAAGAAACGGTCGTATTCGAAAGGCTTTAATAAATAATCTATCGCGTCAACATTAAAACCTTCAACCGCATAGTCTTTGAATGCTGTTGTAAATATTACCTGTGGTTTTATCGTAAGGTTTTTATAGAACTGAACACCATTGATATCGGGCATTTGAATATCGAGAAAAATAAGATCAATGGCATTATGCTGCAGATATTCTTTTGCTTCATCGGTATTGGTAAATACTTTTTCCAATTGAAGAAAAGATATTTTCTCGCAATACTTTGTAATAACCTGTAAGGCTAATGGTTCATCATCAACGGCAATACATTTCATCATGTTAAATCAATATCTAAATGAACAATGAATTGATTATTATTTTCGGAAGCAGTTAATGTATGTTTCTCGGGATACAATAATTCCAATCTTCTTTTTACGTTATTAATACCAATACCTGTTGTGTCCTTAATTATATTCCCGCTCTTAACAATTGTATTTATTACAGAAAAATTAACTGCTTCATTCTTTGCAACCAATTTTATTTCGATGGACGAATCGTCTTTTGTACTGATACCATATTTAAAAGCGTTTTCAATGAACGGAATAAAAAGAAGCGGCGCAATTTGCTTGTTCTCTAATTCTCCTTCGGTTAAAAAATCAACTTTTACTTTATCGGTCAAACGTACCAATTGAAGGTCGATATAATTTTTAATAAAATCAACTTCGCTTTGTAATGCTACTTTATTGTTTTGCGTATCGGTTAAAACATAACGCATGATTGATGATAATTTAAGCACTGCCGATGCGGTGTCTTTACTTTCTGTGATGGCAAGCGAATAAATATTATTCAACGTATTAAAAAAGAAATGAGGATTGATCTGCGACTTTAAAAAAGACAATTCTGTATTTATTTTTTCGCGTTCGATCTGATCTTTATTATCTTCTATCTTTTTCCATTCCTGCATTACTGAAAGACTGGTACCAATTGCAAATACCAAAATAAATACGGCATACGAACCCGGAAAATATCTCAGGTCATTGTTTCTTCCAAAGAATGGTGGTGGCTTATGTGCTGCATTATTTTGCTTGCTGCTGTCGGGCGACTGTAATTTTTCTTTTTCCCTTTGTGCACGGTGTTGCTGAATTATTTCCTGGCGTATTGTTTCTTCATCGTTTCCTGTGATCCAGTGTGCTGCTTCTTTCGGCACATAAAAAAATGCTGCAAAACAGGTAACGATACATACAAGATATAAAACCCTTTTTCGTTTAAATAATAAATTCGGGATCAGTAATAAAGTGTTCAGATAATAAAATACCAGCAAAAAAACATTGATGGCAATTAGTAAAGTAATGATGTACCTGCTTATATTAAATGGGATATCTTTTGATTTTGGAAAGAAAATATAAGGAAGCATAAAAAAACAAACCCATGTAGCAACATGTGCAATGATGATGGTTATATTTTTATTCTTTTTGAACATCCGGGAAAATATTTAATAAAGCTATTTGCTTTGCAAAAGTAATTGCACTAATTCAGGTGAAACAAAAAACAAAATCGGTAAAGATTTTTTTGTGACCAACTTTCGTATTTCATGGCCCGCCCGAACGTACTCATGTAATTTTTTTATGTTTCCAGCGTTCGGTACGGGCGGGCATCATCGTTGCGTCGCACCCTTGTGCTTTCTTAACTTTGGGCAACATTAAAACGCTTATTTAACAGGCGTTATATATGTTTCACTTCTTCATATAAACTTTGTATCAATCCATCTGCCAAACCGATCTTCGGTACATAGATTTCCGCAATATCGGCCCATCGCATCACATTAATGTAAATCTGCAACGCCGGAACAATCACATCGGCTCTGTCTTCTCTTAATTTATAAACGCGTATCCTTTCTTCCAGCGAAACAGAAGAAAGTTCTTTATAATAATCTTTCAATAATTCTAACGAAAGTGGTTTGCCTTCTTTCTTTTTACTCATCGAAAAAACTTTATTGATGTTGCCGCCACTACCTATCGCAATCATGGGCAAAGAACTTTTGGTATTTCGTTTTAAATGTTCTTTCATTTCATCCCATGTTTGTTCTTCTACCTGTCCTTTCAATAAACGGATGGTACCAATGTTGAACGATTCTTTATATTTTAATTTTCCTTCCGAAAAAAAAGTAAGTTCGGTACTACCGCCACCTACATCGATATATAAATAAGAATGTTCAACATCTAAATTTTCGGCAATATGGTTTTCATAGATCACCGATGCTTCTTCATCGCCGCTGATCACTTTTATTTCTATACCTGTTTCTAATTTTACTTTTCTGATGATATCGTCGCTGTTGGCTGCATCACGCATGGCACTGGTGGCACAGGCTTTAATGAACTGCACTTCGTAGGCTTTCATTAAATGACCGTAAGCTTTCATGGTTTGCAGTATCATGCCGCGTTTCGGCTTCGAGATCTCGCCGTTATCGAATACGTCGAAACCCAACCGCAGCGGCACTCTAACCAAATTAAGTTTGTTGAACTGAGGTTTGCCGTCTTTATTATTACTTACTTCAACTATTAATAGTCTTGCTGCGTTACTTCCAATATCAATTGCTGCTAACCGCACTTGGCTTTAAAGTTTTTTGATAGAGATAATGATACGTTTCTATTTGCGAACGTATTTTCTTTTTACCAATGGAAGGTACATAGTTATTAGAGAGTTCATTGTCGAGTATCCTTGCTTTTACGTTATCTCTTAATTGAATGTGGATAATATCTTTTAATTCCTGACGGATATCAGGATCATTAACCGGTATCGCTGCTTCAACACGGTGATCTAAATTGCGCACCATCCAGTCGGCCGAGGAAATATAAAATTTTTCTTTTCCGCCGTTATGAAAGATCATCACCCTTGCATGTTCCAGATATTCATCCACAATACTTACTGCTGTTATCGGCTTCTTGAATTTTTTATTTTCTATCATCGCGCAAAAAATACCGCGGACCACCATTTTAATTTCAACACCTGCCAATGCTGCTTCGTATAATTTATTGATCAACCTCACATCACTCAAAGAATTTACTTTTAAAATAATGCTTGCCTGTTTTTTTGCTTTTGCATTTTTTATCTCCCTGTTAATATTTGCTTCCAATTCTTTACGCATGTTAACGGGGCAAACCATTAATGTTTTGCATGCGTGCAAAGGTTGCATGCCTGTATGCCAATGTTCCAGATATTTAAAGATGCGGTTAATATCGGCCATTACATTTCGGTTACTTGTTAATAAACAATGATCGCCGTAAACCTTTGCAGTGCGCTCGTTCAAATTGCCGGTGCTTACAAATCCGTATTGAATTGTTTTCTTTCCTTTTCTTTTTTTAATGATGCAAATCTTGGCATGTATTTTCATGCGGGGCACGCCCAGCAATACTTTTACGCCTTCTTCTTCTAAAATTTCTTTCCATTCCAAATTGGCTTCTTCATCAAATCTGGCTTTCAGTTCCAGCATCACCACTACTTCTTTTCCGTTACGTGCAGCATTGATCAATGCATTAATAATTTTTGAATTGGGTGCTAAACGATAGGCAGTTGCTTTAATGGAAGTAACATCAGGATCCATGGCAGCTTCGCGCAGCAGATCGATCAATGCATTGAAAGTATGATACGGAAAATGCAGCATCACATCTTTTTTAACGATCACATCTGTTACCCTAACAGAGTTTTGTAATGCGGGATGTGTAAATGGTTTGCGTCTTGCACTTTTATTTTTAAATACTTCGGGAAAATCCATGAAATGTCGGAAGTTATGGATGCGCCCACCCGGAATTAAATTACTTTTTCGCGAAAGGTTTAAACGCCGAATTAAATATTCCAATAAACCGGCATCCATTTCTTTATCATAAACAAAACGGACCGGCTTTCCTTTACGCCTGTTCTTTAAACCTTTCTCGATTTTTTCTACAAATGTTGTGCTGATATCGTTATCAATATCGAGTTCGGCATCCTTGGTTACTTTAAAAATATGCGAGTCGAAATGATAGTAATCGAAATATGAAAAAATGTAGGGCAGGTTAAAACGGATCACATCTTCCAGCAAAATAATAGAATGTTCGCCGGGCCTGGAAGGCAGTTCCACAAAGCGCCCCAGCGCTTTTGCAGGGACTTCTATCAGCGAATATTTTTGTTTGTATGCCGAATTGTTTTTGCTCATCACCACACCGAGATAAATACTTTTATCGCGCAGGTAGGGCAGTTGCTGCAGGCTCTCGATCATCAACGGAATAACATTGCTGCGCACCTGTTCATCAAAAAAAGTGCGCACAAAATTCTTTTGCTCACGGTTCAAATGTTTTTCATCGACTATTACAATTTTTTCTTTGCGCAGTTCTTTTAGAATGCCCTCCCAAATTCTATGGAATTCATTTTGCTGTTGCAATACAATTAACTGAATGGCGTCTAAAATTTTCTGCGGTTCTTCTTCCATGTGCAGATTTAATTTTTTTCGCTTCTCTGCAAACTCGGTCATGCGTTTTAATGTAGCCACACGAACACGAAAAAATTCATCGCTGTTATTGGAATAAATGCCGAGAAAGCGGATGCGTTGTTCCAACGGAACAGTAGGATCGTTTGCTTCCTGCAAAACCCTGCCATTAAAACTTAGCCAGCTGATATCTCTTGGAATGATGTGTTGTTTGGGCATACTTAAAAATCATTGACTTCAAATATAGGAAAGGCAATTTTGAGATAATGTTAAGTTTGAATTAGTTTGAAAATAAGAGATAGGAAAATATTTTATAATTAGATTTTTATATCTTCTCAATATCTTTCTTTCTTTTTTTCTGGCTGGCATATTCATCTTCAGGGTCGGGTAATATTTTTACCACTATGTCTTTTATTGAAATAACAGATGAAGCAGAATAAAAGCCAATGCCTGTTCCTGTATAGGAATAATCCATCAGTGTCAGTATTATTTTATTATCTATTGATAGTTCGATATAGTGACCATATCGGATAAGTTTGAAATGAAAAGATTGTTTTTCATTTGCAGTCATGATACCTAACTGAAGGTCGGAGAAGACAAAATTCTGTCGGTTATTGAAGGGATTAAAGCCCCATCTTCTTATATGCACCTGACCACTTGTTATGTCAAACGAAATAAAATAACCATTGCCATCTCTGTCAATATCACTTACCAGGCCCAGCTTACCTATTCCTTCAACAGTTAATAATCCTTCCCAAATAAAACTGGCTGATGGTTTCTTGAACCAAAATATCTCATATCCGCTTACGGACCCCAAAACCCATTTATTGCTTTCGATCCGTGAAGTAGCAGTTGAATTAGACAAGAGATGTTCAACTGAACCCAACTCATCCTGCTTAAATATTTTTAATACCATCTGGTCCCAACGGTAATAGCTTTTTAAAATAAGCATACCATTTTCATCGCTGTCTAATTCTTTTGGTGGCGGTAATACACGCAGCGAATCAATTTTTCCATCGGTAAAGAAAAAATTAAAAAGAAGAAAATGATTTCCTTCTTTAACCATACGGGCAGCATAATTTCCCTGAGGCAGCAGAACATCATCATTGAAGGAATGATATTCACCAAAAAAATCAAAGGCAAACCAATACCTCACTTTAATATCTTCCCTGATGGAACCAATAACATAAAATCTTCCGTTTAATTCAAAAATACAGGGGCATTCTATATCGTCATAAACCATTGGGTATAATAACGGAGGTAATATTTCAACAATATCATTAGTAATTTTAACCACACCGACACATCCTCTTCGGCTAACCGGACCCGAAATACTTCTTGCGCATACAAGTAAATAAACCTCATTTTTATATTCAACCCTGAAAGGATCACGAAAACTCAACCATTTTCTTGGATTAGAATTTGCCGTTTCGTAATAAATACCTTTGGACTCGATCGGAAAAATTTTTTTCTTATTCTTTTTCCAGTCAACAAGATTCTTCGATTCAGCAAAACCTATTCTTGAAATACCGCCACGGTCGCGCCGCTGTAAACCCGTATAATACATTTCAAATTTATCCTTTACTTCACATACATGCATAGTCCAAAGCATATCATCGTCCCATTCTCCGGGATTACCCACAAATAATGCATTGTTAACCCTGCTCCATGTAATTCCATCTTCCGATACAGCATGGGCAATATAATCGTGATTGGGAATAATTAAATGAAATAAGTGGTAAGTCCCTTTGTAAATAATAACTGTTATGTCACCAATCTCCCAGTCACTAAAGCCAGATCCTGAATACATGATTTTATCATTATTCTATAAAATTACGGTAAAGTATCATTAATTTTTATTTGATTAACTTCACCTGACTACGCATAAAATGAATAATTAGATGATTAACAAATATTATATTCAGTTATTCAGCCCTCACGGGCTTATCCGGGGCACTGATCCTGAAATCGGCAGGGACAAGGATACCGGAGGCCAGGTAAAATATGTACTCGAACTTTTGAATGCTCTTTCGAATCATCCAAATGTCAGGAAGGTTGACTTGTTCACACGCAGAATCATCGACAAAAGAGTTTCTGCCGCTTACGAAAAAGAAATTGAAATCATCAATGAAAAGGCACGAATCATTCGAATAGGTTGTGGTGGCAATGCCTATCGTCCAAAGGAATCGTTATGGGATTATCTTGATGAATTCATAGATAAAACCCTCAGGTTTATAGATGATGAAGCAGATTTCCCCAATGTAGTTCATGGTCATTATGCCGATGGCATTTATTTGGCCGGTCAAGTGAGTGAAATTTTCGGGATCCCGTTTATTGCTACCGGACATTCTCTTGGCAGAAATAAAAAGAATATGCTGCTGCAGGCGGGGGTATCACCCGAAAAAATTGAAGAAAAATTCAATATGCATCGCCGTATTGAAGTAGAGGAAAATATGTTACAAACTGCGGATCTTATTATTGTAAGTACACAACATATCATAAATACTCAATACGCATTATACAGCAATGTAAAATCCGGCAGATTTAGAGTAATGCCACCCGGTGTAAATCCTGAAATATTTTTTCCTTTTTACCGTCTGGAAATGCCCTCCTTTAAAATGTCCATCGAGCAGGAGCAAGCATTGTACAGGGTTAATTCTGATATAGATCGTTTTTTATTCAACCCCGCAAAACCATTGATTCTTTCTATCGGCAGGGCAGATAAAAGGAAGAATTTTGAAGCAATTATTCAATCATACGGGCAGGATAAAGAATTACAGGCAATGGCGAACCTTGCCATATTTGCCGGAGTAAGAAAAGATATCAGCAAGATGCCCGATGATGAAAAAGATATATTAACTAATCTCTTATTGCTTCTTGATAAATACGACCTGTATGGGAAGATGGCGATCCCCAAAAAAAATGATCCTAAGTTGGATGTGCCGGAAATATATCGCTTGGCTGCCCGTAAAAAAGGAGTATTCGTTAATGCTACGCCGGGTGAAAATTTTGGGCTCACCATAATTGAAGCGGCCGCTTGTGGCTTGCCTGTTATTGCATCTCCTACGGGTGGACCAAAAGAAATACTTGAACAATGCGATAACGGATTATTGGTAGATGTGGAAAATCCAGTAGCTATCGCATCCGCGCTTAAAAAAATAATAGCCGATCAGTCATTATGGGAAAACTATTCCAGCAATGGTATTGTAGCAACAAATCAATTGTATTCGTGGACATCTTTTGCCGATAAATATGTAAGCATCATTGATGATCTGTTTAAACAGAAAAATGATGATTCACTTAATTTTGTTCGTAAAACGGCTTATGGTAAAAAATTAGCCAATGCCGACTTTTTTATAATAACCGATCTTGATGGTACGCTGGTAGAAGGTGACGATATACAGGGATTAAAAGAATTAACAGAGTGGATCGATACTAACGACAAAGTGGTTTTTGGAATAGCAAGCGGCAGAAATAAACAAATTACCGAACAGGCATTTTCGAAATATGCTCTCCCTAAACCGGATATTATTATTTGCGCAGCCGGATCTGAAATTTATTATACCGAAAAATTTGTACCCGATAAAGGATGGGAAAGCCATATCGATTTTCAGTGGAAAAGAAATGAATTACAAAGCGCATTATTAAAATTCCCCGGTATTCGTTTACAGGAACAGGATGCTCAATGGCCATATAAATTGAGTTATTATGTAGATAAAAGTTTTAATGATGATGACATGGCCAACCTGTATAAATTTCTGGACGACAGAAGGCTTCGTGTAAAAATCTTACTTACAGAAAATAAATACCTCGATTTTTTACCATTCCGTGCAAGTAAAGGAAATGCCGTTCGCTATCTCAGTTATAAATGGGGAACTCCTTTGCAAAAAATAATCACAGCAGGAAACAGTGGTAATGATAAAGATATGCTCAAAGGAAAATCGAAGGGAATAGTTGTTGCCAATTACAGTCCTGAGCTCGAAGAACTAAAGAAAAATAAACACATTTATTTTGCCAAGTCAGCACTTTCAATCGGTGTACTCGAAGGCATTAAATTTCACTTGTCATAAATTGCTGATGTAAATAATGTAAAATATCAGGGGGAACTGTAGATAGCTGCTGTGATCTTTCACTTGTTATCTTGTCTAACAAACTCAAAAGCTTCATTCATTTGCGAGATGTCGAAATATCTTTCATACCTGCCTTTGCTTGCTCTTTCAAAAAATAAATTGTCAACAGGAACCAGCGCTTTCAACACGTTGGAATGTGCCACAATAGCAAGATGGCCAATTTTCCTGTAGTTGCGTAATGCCCAGATGCTATCTTCCATAAAAGCCTTCAAGCTGCTTTGGCTTAATTTCATTTCGTCTAATTTTACCAAAACGTTCACCTGTTCAAAACCTTCATCTAATTTTTGTTGAAAGAATTTCTGACAAAGCTTTTCATCTGTTTCTGTAAACCCGTCAATAACTTCTATCGCAAGTATATTATCTTTAAACGTTTTTATTTGCGCTATCATTTTATTTGATTTTAATTTTCAGTGTGAAGCTGTCTTTTGCAATTATCCCTACCGTTTGAAGCTTGTGTACATTTAGCGAATTTCATTCGTCTCCCTTAAACTACAACTAAATTTAGAATTAAAAGTTGGTTCTGTCTTTGTTAAAGTTTTTTACCAACAAAATAAAGATGATATAAAAGAAACCCCTTGCTGGAAAACACACAACGGCGGTAGCTTTTACATGGCTGTAGATTAATAATGAATTCAGGTAACAGTAAAATTTTATTCTCAGATATTGTAAGTGTACTGATTAAACAACTTGTTAATAAAGATTTTTTTTCTAAAATCAATCTGGAGGTTGAGTTCGAGAGGGCGAACATTAGCCTCTGGTGCAATTGTCCGAACCGATGTTTGTGATGCGATATTTTAAAACAATTTTACTAACTACAATTGCTGTATCACCTGCATTATATTATTTTGCCCCCAATGCTCGATGTATTTGCCATCGCGTAGCCGCACAAAATCCATGACAGTAAATACAACATGCTTGCCTGTAGGAAGATGACCCATTATTTCACCTGTATGTGTGGCATGTATAGTTTTTCGCGACGCAACAAGATCGTTTTCACCAACCTGTTCGTGAATATCAATTCGAAAATCAGAGAAGCCTTTATGCAACATAGAAATAAATTGTTTTAATCCTTCTGTATTGTTGGGTATTGTTCCTGGCGCGGTATGATTGATAAAATCGTCGGCCACAATTTCTTTCAAGACTTCAATGTTTCCTTGTTCCAAAAATTCCTTATTAAATCTGCGTACTATGGCTTTGTTTGCTGCTACTATCATGCTTACTATTATTATATTAAAAAATCGAACTGTCTGTTGAATCAGATGTTTATCAGCCCATGATTAAGGTATAAAAATCCGGGGATCGATCGTATGCCGATATATTTTTTATTGTGGGATGATGCAATCATCTAAGATTCTTGTCAATGCCAAGATTACTGAATATTGCGAAACATGCAAAAAAAATCATTCATTGATTTTAGATATTTTTTGTTGTTTATCCGTCAACACACTTTGGAAAATGATGGCTAACAGGAAAATGAATATTTGTGTTCAAATTACTTCAACAAATAAGAATTTTTTTTCTTTTCTCCCGAAAAAAATCGGGAGTTAAAAATATCTCTGAAAACACACAACCGGTGTGTTTTTTATAGTTATTTTTTTTTGTTGGAGAACATCAACAAGTTAATAAAATTAGATGAGGGGTATTGAAAATTTGATATGATGCCGAAACGAGCTTTTAAGTTTGTAAATACGATTTACGGTAATCAAGCGGATTCTTTTTAGTTTTCTTTTTAAAATACCTGTTGAAATTAGAGAAATTATTAAACCCGCTTTCAAAGCATATCCTGCTGATGGGTTTATCTGTTTCAATTAAAAGTTTACAGGCATGATTAATTTTTACTTCCAGCAAAAAATCGGAAAATGTTTTTTTTGTTCTTGCTTTAAAATACCTGCAAAAAGATTCAGGGCTCATGTGCACCAAAGAAGACACTTCTTTTAAACTGATCTTTTTAGAAAAATGTTTCATGATGTACTGAAGAATGATATTCATTCTTTCAGATTCGTTTTGTTTGAAACTTAGTTCAAAATCTTTTGATGAAACAGGTTTTAAATCTTTCGATACAGAAAGCGTATAAATAATTTCGAGTAATAAAATAATTCTTGCAGTACCTGTTGCGTGCAGGAGTTGCTGCATCTTTTCCCGAACATCTGCTTTTGTTTTCTTAACAATCTTTAATCCCTGCTTTGCTTTTTCGAAAAGAGTGTTGATGTGTTTGTTTTCGGGCAGTTGTAAAAATGCTGTGCCAAAAACTTCGGGTAAAAAATGAATGACGATGGACTCTGCTTTTAACCGGGAATTACTTCTGAAATACTTTTCATCGCATCTCCATAAATGCGGCAAACCCGAGCCTACCAGTATCATATCGCCCGGTTTAAAATGTTGCACGCTGTTGCCTATAAATTCTGTTCCTGTGCCGTTATGAATTGATACCAATTCAATTTCGGGATGGAAATGCCACTCATTGAAAAAATAAGGTACCGAATCGAGCCTTGCACCAAAAGACTGGTGCGGTGTCAACGAGATTTTGAGTAGCTTGGGTTTCATGATAAAATGATACTAAAATAACTGGATGGTGGTAAAATTAATTTAAAAAAGATAAAATAGTATCAAAAGATGATAAAACTGTTTCAAAACTTAATGGATATTGCTTTTACTTTTGAAACCGGTAATTAAATTGTTTTACTTCCATATATGCCATAAACAAAGCACAAATGACGGTTGGCCTATTTATACCTTGCTATATCGATCAGTTTTATCCGCAGGTGGGTATTGCTTCATTGGAGCTGCTCGAAAAATTCGGCTGCCGTGTCATATTTCCAACCAAACAAACTTGTTGCGGGCAACCGATGGCTAATTCAGGTTTCGATCATTTGTCTGAAGGATGCAATAAAAATTTTGTAAATAATTTTGAAGGAGTTGAATATATTGTTTGCCCTTCGGGGAGTTGTACACTGCATATAAAAGAACATTTGCATTATAAAGAAAAAGAACAGGAAGCCGAACGCATAAGAAACAATGTGTATGAACTTTCCGAATTTTTGGTGGATGTGTTACAGGTAAAGAAACTAGAGGCAAAATTTCCATACAATGTTGGGTTCCATTCAAGCTGCCATGGACAAAGAGGTTTACATCTTTCATCCATGAGCGAAACCATGCTGCCGTCATTTTCCAAACCCGAATTTTTATTGAACATGGTGGAAGGGATACAAATTTCGCGTACTGGCAGGGCAGATGAATGTTGTGGTTTTGGCGGCACTTTTTCTGTATTTGAAGAAGCTGTATCGGCCAAGATGGGAAAGGACAGGGTTGCAGAACATCAAACAAATAATGTAAGTTATATAACAGGTGTTGATATGAGTTGCTTAATGCATTTAGAAGGAATATTAAAGAGGCAAGGGAGCAATATTAAAGTAATGCATTTTGCAGAAATTCTTAATCATGGGTAATAATCATGGTTTTATAAGCAACCGTTAGTGTTAAACAAAAAGGGCAATTTCTATTGCCCTTTTCTAAAAAATGAAAGATCGACTGAAAATTATAGATATGAACAAAGCCATTAAAAATCATGCACAAAGCGCAAAACAATTTAACGCGGATGAAGCCCGTGTTAATTGGCATGATGAAACATTATGGATGGTCAGGTCGAAAAGAGATAAAGCAGCAATCGGTGTTGAAGAGTGGGAAACACTACGAACTATGGCTTCTTCTGTTAAAGAACATACTTTATCAAACTTAGATGAATATTTAATTGAGTTCGAAAAACAGGCAAACAAAAATGGTGTAAAAGTTTATTGGGCTGCTGATGCAAAAGAGCATAACGAAATTGTTTTAAGAATTATTAATGAAGAAAAAATTTCAAAAGTTGTTAAGAGCAAAAGCATGCTCACCGAAGAATGCCATCTTAATAAATATCTCGAACAAAACGGAATAGAAGTTGTTGATACCGATTTGGGCGAACGCATTGTTCAGTTCAGAAAAGAAATACCGAGCCATATTGTACTTCCTGCCATTCATTTAAAAAAATCGGATGTAAGCGAAACGTTTAATCAATATTTGGGTACAGAAAAAAATAACAACGATCCGCAATATTTAACATCGGCAGCAAGAAAACATTTAAGAGAAAAATTTCTTTCATCCGATGTTGCTATAACAGGTGTAAATTTTGCCATTGCAGAAACAGGTGCTGTTGTAGTTTGTACCAACGAAGGCAATGCCGATATGGGCGTTCACGCAGCACGTGTACACATTGCATGTATGGGAATCGAAAAAATTATTCCCAAAGCAAATCATCTTGGCATTTTTTTACGCTTGCTGGCCCGCAGTGCAACCGGGCAACCTATCACAACTTATTCAAGTCATTATCATCGGGCTCGTGAAGGTGCTTCGATGCATATTGTAATTGTAGATAATGGCCGCAGCCGCCAATTAGCAAACGAAAATTTCAGGAATTCTTTGAAATGTATCAGGTGCGGTGCCTGCTTTAATACATGTCCTGTGTACAGAAGAAGCGGAGGACATAGTTATCATAATGCTATCGCAGGGCCAATAGGATCGGTACTTGCACCCAATATGGATAAGCAAAAAAATTATGACCTTCCTTTTGCATCTACATTATGCGGCTCCTGCACAAATGTTTGTCCGGTTAAAATTAATTTACACGAACAGTTATGGAAATGGCGGCAGGTATTAACACAGGGAGGATATGTATCGATCGGCAAAAAAATGATGATGAAAATAATGGCATTTGTTTTATCATATCCATTGTTGTATCAGCTTGCAGGTAAGTCGGCACGTTTTGCATTAACCCATTTTTCTTTCATGCTGAAAATTAAAAAGATAAATCCATGGTATGTTAACCGCGAAATGCCGGAAGCACCAAAACAAAGTTTTACATCATGGTATATTCAACATAAAAAATGAACAGCCGAGAAAAAATATTAGCGTATATCGAAAAAAATAAACCGGCAATTGTTTCATTGCCCGATTTAAAAAACCTTTTTATAACGGGTAATGAAAATGTTGTGAAAAAATTTTCGGAAGTGCTGGAAAGTATTTCTTCAACAGTAAAAAAAATAAATGGCTGGCAGGATATTCTGGATGAAATATCGCTCTTGAAAAACAATGGGAATTATGTTTTAAATGCTGTTGAAGAAATAAGTAACGACAGGGAAATTATCATCAAAAAAACAAAAGATGAATTAGAGAAATTGGATTATGCTTTTATAAAAGGCGAAATTGCTGTTGCCGAAAACGGTGCTGTTTGGTTAACCGATAAAAATATGACCAACAGGCTGCTTCCCTTTATTTGCAGGCATTTATGTTTGATTGTTGAATCAAAAAATATTGTTCATAATATGCATGAAGCATACGAAAAAATAAAAATTAACGAAACAGGTTTTGGAGTATTTATTTCAGGGCCGTCGAAAACTGCCGACATAGAACAATCGCTTGTAATTGGTGCACATGGGGCATTGGATTTAACTGTTTATATTATTCAATAAATTGTACAATGAGTGAACTAAAGAAAAATAAAGTAATTAAAATTCATCCTTCCGATAATGTATTGGTTGCATTAACAGATATTAAAAAAGATGAAACGATTTTGTATGACAACGAAACATTCATCGTTCAAAATAATATTCCTGCGAAGCATAAATTTTTTACGGTACACTTAAAAAAAGGTGACGAAGTTTTTATGTATGGTGTATTGGTTGGCAAAGTGCAATGCGATGTTGCAAAAGGCGAATTGATGACAACAGAAAATACCAAACATGCGGCACAGGAATATGCGTATCGTAAAACAAATTATCAATGGGTTGCACCTGATGTTTCAAAATTTGTAAATAAAACATTTAATGGCTATCACAGAAAAGATGGAAAAGTTGGTACAGCCAATTACTGGTTATTTGTGCCAACAGTTTTTTGCGAAAACAGAAATCTCGATGTTATAAAAGAAGCATTGCATCAGGCATTGGGTTATGCTGTTACAGATAAATATAAATTGTACGCAACACATTTGGCAAAAGCTTTTAAAGAAGGGAAAGAGATTACAAACGAAAATTTGTTGGATATTTCTTCAGCAAAAAAATTAAATGACAGGTTATTTAAAAATATTGATGGTATAAAATTTCTTAATCATAGCGGTGGTTGCGGCGGCACAAGGCAAGATGCCGCAACGCTGAGTAAATTGCTGGCAGCGTATGCTGATCATCCAAATGTTGCAGGAGTAACAGTTTTAAGTTTAGGATGTCAGCATTTGCAGGTGAATGATTTTTTAAAAGATGTAAAAGAACGAAATCCTTCATTCGATAAACCTGTACTTATTTTTGAACAACAGGAATTGTTGAGTGAAGAAATATTAATTCAGCAGGCCATTCAACAAACGTTTATTCAATTAATCGAAGCAAATAAAGCAGAACGCCAACCGGCAACATTAGATAAGTTGTGCATTGGCGTAAAATGCGGCGGCAGTGATGGTTTTAGCGGAATATCGGCTAATCCGGCAGTAGGTTATTGTGCCGATTTAGTTGTTGCTTTGGGTGGCAAAATTTTGTTGGCCGAATTTCCTGAATTATGTGGCGCCGAGCAGGAATTGATTGACCGATGTGTGAGTGAAGATGCCGCAAATAAATTTATTCGTTTGATGAAAACGTATGATGCACAGGCACATTCAGTTGGTTCCGGTTTTCAAATGAATCCATCACCGGGAAATATAAAAGACGGATTGATTACAGATGCCATTAAAAGTATTGGTGCTTGTAAAAAAGGAGGTTCGGCTCCGGTAACAGATGTGCTCGATTATACAGAACCTGCCGTTAAACCAGGATTAAATTTAGTTTGTACACCCGGTAATGATGTTGAAGCAACAACAGGAAAAGCGGCAAGTGGCGCAACACTTATTTTATTTACAACCGGTTTGGGAACACCAACAGGCAATCCTGTTTGTCCGGTTATTAAAATTGCTACCAATAATAAATTGGCAGAAAAAATGAGCGATATAATTGATATTAATACAGGTGCAATTATTGATGGGACAAAAACAATTGAAGAGATGGGTATTGAAATATTAGACTATTGCATTAAAGCTGCAAGTGGCGAAATTGTTCCTAAAGCTGTATTATTAAATCAGGATGATTTTATTCCGTGGAAACGCGGTGTTTCTCTTTAAAAAATATTTATAAATTTTTAAAACAGAAAAATATGTTTCAGTTAAACAAAAAAATTGCAGTGGTAACAGGTGGCGGAAGCGGCATTGGAAGGGCTGTTGCACATGCTTTATCGAAACAAGGTGCATTGGTTTATATTGTTGATTTAAATATTGCCGATGCAAAAAAAGTTGCTGATGAAATAAAAACTGATGGTGGTAATGCGGTTGCAAAAAATTGCGATGTAAGTAACCAGCAACAGGTAAAAGAAGTTTTTGAACAGATCGGCAAACACGATATTTTGGTAAACAGCGCAGGTGTTTCGCACATTGGTAAAGCCGATAATACTTCTGCCGAAGATTTCGACAGGGTAATAAACGTTAATGTAAAAGGCGTGTATAATTGTTTGCATGCTTCTGTTCCGTTGTTAAAAATAAATGGCGGGGGTGTTATCATCAATTTATGTTCCATTGCTGCACATGTTGGATTGAACGACCGCTTTGCTTATTCGATGAGTAAAGGAGCAGTTTATGCAATGACATTAAGCGTTGCCAAAGATTATATCAATGATAATATCCGTTGCAATTGCATTTCGCCGGCAAGGGTGCACACACCTTTTGTGGATGGCTTTTTAGCTAAAAATTATCCGGGTAAGGAAGCCGAGATGTTCGAAAAACTATCTAAATCGCAACCCATCGGAAGGATGGCAAAGCCCGCTGAAATTGCATCATTAATTGTGTATCTTTCTTCCGATGAAGCATCATTTATTACCGGCACCGATTATCCTATCGATGGTGGTTTTATCACACTCAATAACTAATCATTCAAAAAAATAGTCACATGAAATTAATCAGATACGGTGCGTTTAATCAGGAGAAACCGGGTGTTGTTATCGATGAAGAATATTATGATGTTTCTTCTTTGGTCAAAGATTTTGATGAACAATTTTTTGCCAACAATGGTCTTGTAAGTTTAGCAAATGTCATCAAAGAAAATAATCCTTCCATAAAAAAAATAAATAAAAATGTCCGCTTGGGCTGCCCTGTTGCAAAGCCTTCGAAAATTGTTTGTATCGGCTTAAATTATGCCGATCATGCAAAAGAAACCGGTGCAACACCTCCGGCCGAACCGGTATTATTTTTAAAATCAACCACTGCAATTGTTGGTCCTGATGATGATATTATTGTTCCAAAAAATTCCGTAAAAACCGATTGGGAAGTAGAGTTGGCAGTTATCATTGGTAAGAAAGCAACTTATGTTGAAGTGGATGAAGCAACCGAATATATTGCAGGATATTGTTTGCATAACGATGTTAGCGAACGTGCTTTTCAGTTAGAAAAATGCGGCACATGGGATAAAGGAAAAGGTTGCGATACGTTTGCGCCGCTTGGCCCGTTCATCGTAACAAAAGATGAAGTAAAAGATGTAGACAATCTTCGTTTATGGTTATCGGTTAACGGAAAGATGATGCAGGATGGCAATACTTCTAACTTAATTTTCAAAATTCCTTTTTTAATTTCTTATATCAGTCAGTTCATGACCTTGTTGCCCGGCGATATTATTTCTACCGGAACGCCTGCCGGTGTTGGTTTAGGCATGAAGCCTGAAGTTTATTTAAAACATGGCGATGTTATAGAATTAGGCATTGACGGCATGGGAACATCAAAACAAAAAGTAAAGGATTATATGACAGAATAATGATGGTGAAATGTGAAAGAGGGAATATTCAAATTTTAAATATTGATTTATGCAACGATTTTGCCTGGCATTGGATTTAAAAAATGATCCTGTATTAATTGCCGAATATGAAAAATATCATCGGGAAGGTTGGCCCGAAATAAAAAAAAGTATTAAAGATGCAGGTATCATTAATCTTGATATTTACAGGATCGAGAACAGGTTATTCATGATCATTGAAGCCGATGATCATTTCTCTTTCGAAACAAAAGCAAAGATGGATGCTGCCAATGAAAAAGTTCAGGAGTGGGAAACATTAATGTGGAAATATCAACAGGCATTACCTTCTGCAAAGCCGGGAGAGAAATGGTTGTTGATGAAACAAATATTTGATCTTAATTCCTGATAAGTTATGCAAACAATAGATGCACATCAACACTTCTGGCATTATCATCCAAACACCCATTCATGGATAACGGATGATATGGATGTGATACGGAAAGATTTTCTTCCGTCAGATCTAATGCCTTTGCTTGCAGAAAATAATATCGACGGAACGGTTGCGGTACAGGCCGATCAATCAGAAAAAGAAACCGGATTTTTATTGTTGGCAGCAGAAGAAAATAATTTTATAAAAGCTGTTGTTGGCTGGACTGATTTATGTGCCGAAAATATTTTAGAGCGATTGGAATATTATAAAAGCTTTAAAAAACTAAAGGGCTTCAGACATATTCTGCAGGCAGAGCAACCATCGTTCATGCTTCAATCAAAATTTTTAAGAGGCATCAGTTTATTAAAAGATTTTGATTTTACTTATGATATTTTAATTTATCCCGAACATTTATCTGCGGCACTGCAATTGGTTAATTTATTTCCTGAGCAGATGTTTGTAATAGATCACCTTGCAAAACCATTGATAAAAAAACAAGAAATAAACGAATGGGCAAATGGTATGAAATTATTATCGGCCCATAAAAATGTTTATTGCAAAATTTCTGGAATGGTTACCGAAGCTGATGTTAAAAACTGGAAGCAGGAAGATTTTATTCCTTATCTCGATGTGGTGACGAATGCTTTTGGAACTGATAGGTTAATGTACGGATCGGACTGGCCGGTATGTTTGGTGGCAGCTTCTTATTCAAAATGCATTGGGATCGTAAAAAAATATTTTCAATCGTTTTCAGAAACAGAACAGCAAAAAATCTTTGGATTAAATGCGACTTCATTTTATAAAATATAAATTAACTACAACATGGATTTTCAATTAAAAGATAAAGTTATTATTGTTACAGGTGGTGCAAAAGGCATTGGTGCCGGCATTGTAGAAGTGTTGGCTGCCGAAGCTGCCATACCGGTTATTTTGGGTAGAAATAAAAGCGATAACATGCTTGCTGTTGAAATGCTTGCTGCCAAAGGGTTAAAGGCTTTTCACGTTGAAACCGAATTGACCCGCCCCGAAGAATGTGAGCGTGCCGTTAAAACTGTTATTGAACAATTTGGAAGGATTGACGGTGTTGTAAATAACGCCGGTGTAAATGATGGTGTTGGTTTGGAGAGTGGCAATTACGAAAAATTTATGGAGAGTTTACACCGCAATGTTGTGCATTATTATTTGATAGTACATTATGCTTTGCCCGAATTAATAAAATCAAAAGGTGCTGTTGTGAACATAAGTTCTAAAACGGCAGAAACGGGGCAGGGCAATACTTCTGGCTATGCAGCATCTAATGGTGGAAGAAATGCTTTAACAAGAGAATGGGCCGTTGAATTATTGAAATATGGCATCCGTGTAAACGCTGTTATCGTTGCAGAATGTTATACACCGTTGTACGAAAAATGGCTGAAAACATTGCCCGATTCGAAAACAAAACTGAAAGAAATAGAATCGAAAATTCCATTTGGACAAAGGATGACCACATCGGAAGAAATTGCTAATGCTGTGGCATTTTTATTGTCGCCTGTTTCAAGTCATACCACCGGTCAGCTGTTTCATGTGGATGGTGGTTATGTGCATTTAGACCGAGCACTTTTGTAAATACTTTACGAATAGTATTGCCGCCATGAAAATAGAAAGTACAAGTCCCGATGTATCGGGATGCCGACATTAGTCGGCATGATGCGACGCAACAGGCGATGACATGAAAAACCAAAGCTGGTATCAAAAAAAAATAAAACTATTGCATAAACAAAAAATAAAATGAGCAAAAAATATCAATCATTGGTTAAAGCAAATGGCAAAAATTATTTGGTACCATTTATATTAATTACCAGTTTGTTTTTCTTGTGGGGCTTTGCACACAACCTGGATCCTGTATTAATTCCGCACTTAAAAAAATCGTTTACGTTAACTACGGTTCAGGCAACATTGGTAGATACATCTGTTTTTATAGCTTATTTTATTATGGCATTGCCGGCAGGTTTTATCATGAAAAAATATGGGTATAAAGTTGGTATCATTACCGGGTTATTGTTGTTTGCTACCGGTGCATTTTTATTTATTCCTGCGGCCAATACACAGCAGTACAACTTTTTTTTGGTTGCATTATTTGTGATTGCCTGCGGATTAACAATTTTAGAAACGGCAGCTAATCCGTATGCAGCATCGTTGGGTGATCCTGATACTTCTATTCAACGATTAAATCTTTCTCAATCATTTAATGGATTGGCAGCAGCAATGGCTCCGGTAATTGGCGCAAGGATCATATTGACCAAAGGTTTTTCGGATGCTGAATTAAATGCAATGACTGATGCTGCACGTAAAGTGGCATTGGCTTCTGAAGCATCTTCGGTTAAGTTACCTTATTTTATTCTTGGAACGATTTTAGTTTTGATTGCTGTTGTATTTGCTTTTACACACTTGCCAAAAATTCAGAATGATGATAAGCAGGAAGCGGGCAAACATATTTTTCATGCATTTCGCCACAAACATTTATCGTGGGGTGTAGCGTCACAATTTTTTTATGTTGGGGCACAGGTATCGGTATTTAGTTTGTTTATTTTATATGCAACAAAATCGGCAGACATAAGCCAGATAAAAGCCGCTGATTATTTAGGTGCTTGCGGTATCGCATTTTTAATTGGAAGATTTTTAGGTACAGTTTTAATGAAATATATAGCACCGCAACGTTTACTTGCAATGTATGCAGCCATCAATATTTTATTGTGTATAGTTGCCATGATGGCACATGGAATGATAACTGTGTATGCGGTGATAGCAATATGTTTCTTTATGTCTATCATGTTCCCCACTATTTTTTCACTTGGCATAAAAGGCTTGGGTGGCGATACAGAATACGGCAGCAGCCTCATTATCATGTCGATCGTTGGCGGTGCCATATTACCAAGGATTTTTGGTTATATCAGCGATGCAACCGGTAATATCCAATATGGATACATTGTTCCATTGGTAAGTTTTATTGTAATTATCTATTTCGGAATAAAAGGATACAAAATAAATGAAAACGTTAGTTTGTAATTCACCATATCAACTCGAATATGCAGAAGCAGATTTTCCTTCTGCAGGTATTGGCGAAACAATATTGAAGATTGAGCGAATAGGTATTTGCGGAACTGATCTGCATGCATTTGAAGGAACGCAGCCTTATTTCAGTTATCCGCGGATACTTGGTCATGAACTGGCAGCAACAATTGTAGAAACCGATGATAAACGATTTGATATAAATGAACCGGTAACCATCATTCCATATTTTAATTGCGGTAAGTGTATTGCATGCCGGATGGGTAAACCAAATTGTTGTGAACGGATTAATGTATTTGGGGTTCATGTTGATGGTGGAATGCGGGAATACGTTACAGTACCATCTTATTCATTAATTAAAAGCAACGGTTTAAGTTTTGATGAGTTGGCTTTGGTGGAACCTTTGGCTATTGGTGCACATGGTGTAAGAAGAGCAGGTGTTAGTAAAGATGAATATGTTTTGGTAGTGGGTGCAGGACCAATAGGATTAGGCATAATGGAGTTTGCAAGAATTGCCGGAGGCAAAGTAATTGCAATGGATATTAATGAAAGACGGCTGCAGTTCTGCAAAGAAAAATTGCAGGTAACCGATACCGTTAATCCTGCAACAGAAAATGCAGTTGAAAAACTTAAACAAATTACAAGCGGCGATATGCCAACTGTTGTAATTGATGCAACAGGAAGTTTAAAAGCCATCAACAACGCATTCCAATTTTTAGCGCATGGAGGAAGGTATGTATTGGTTGGATTGCAGAAAAATGATATTAGTTTTAATCATCCTGAGTTTCATAAAAGAGAAAGTACATTGATGAGCAGTCGCAATGCAACGCGTGAAGATTTTGAGCATGTCATCAACAGTATGAAACAAGGTTTGGTTAAACCAACAACTTACATTACACATCGTGTTTTATTCGATGAAGTGAAAGACAATTTTGCATCCTGGTTAAATCCTGAAACGGGAGTGATAAAAGCATTGGTGAAAATGTAATGCTACAACGAATATCATCACCTTACTTAATAATATAAAAATGAAACGCAGAAAATTAATCAAAATGCTTGCAGCCACAGTGCCTGCATGGTATCTGTCAAAAGCATATGGTCAAGATATTTTAAGATTTGGTATGAGCGATCAAAATGCGGAGAGAATGGCACCGGGCCCTTTCAAACCCCAATGGGATTCTCTTGCAAAATATGCTACCCCCGAGTGGTTTAAGGATGCAAAGTTTGGTATTTGGGCACATTGGGGACCACAATGCCAACCCGAACATGGCGATTGGTACGGTCGTAGCATGTATGAGGAAGGTAGCGATGATTACTTGTTTCATTTGCAGAAATACGGGCATCCTTCGAAATTTGGTTTTAAAGATGTTATTCATGAATGGAAGGCTGAAAATTGGGACCCTGATAAATTAGTAGAATTATATAAAAATGCGGGAGCCAAATATTTTGTGGCACTGGCCAATCATCACGATAATTTTGATAATTATAACAGTAAATATCAGTCCTGGAATGCCGTAAAAATGGGACCAAAAAAAGATTTAATTGATGGATGGATGAAGGCTGCAAAAAAACATGGTTTGTATTTTGGTGTTAGTGTACATGCCGCTCATGCCTGGAGTTGGTATGAAACGGCTCAGAGAAGCGATAAGAAAGGGCCTTTAACTGGTGTACCTTATGATGGTAAAACTACCAAGGCCGATGGAATAGGGAAATGGTGGGAAGGTTATGATCCACAGGATTTATATGCTCAAAACCATGCTTTGAGTGAAGGCAGTGATGATGGAGCATCGGTAGGCAAACAATGGAACTGGGGCAATGGAGTTAATATTCCCGTTAAAGCATACTGCGAAAAATTTTATAACAGGACCGTTGATCTTATCAATACATATCATCCCGATCTGGTTTATTTCGATGATACAGCGCTTCCATTATGGCCCATCAGCGATGTGGGTTTGCGTATTGCGGCCCATATATATAACGATAGTATTAAAAGGCATGGCAAATTACAGGCAGTAATAAACGGGAAGATATTGGATGCTCAGCAACGCAAATGTATGGTGTGGGATATTGAACGAGGTGCAAGTAACAATATTGAACCTTTTGCGTGGCAAACTGATACCTGCATTGGTAACTGGCATTACGATAGACGGGTGTACGATCGCAATGGTTATAAGTCTGCAAAGACAGTGATACAGATATTGGTTGATGTGGTAAGTAAAAACGGTAATCTATTACTGAGTATCCCGGTAAGGGGAGATGGTACAATCGATTCACGCGAACAAGCAGTTGTTGAAGAAATTGGCAAATGGATGAAAGTGAACAGCGAAGCTATTTATGCAACACATCCGTGGAAGATATTTGGTGAAGGACCTGCCATTGCTTCTGCTGCTGCATTAAGCGATCAGGGATTTAATGAAGGAAAGGGCAAATCCCTTGATGCAGAAGATTTTCGGTTTACAAAAAAAGCGGATGTATTGTATGCCACTTTTTTCGGTTGGCCGCAAACTAAAAATGTACTTGTTAAAAATCTTGCTTCAGGATCGTTACATGTTGGCGAAAGTAAAATTGCCAATGTAAGCTTGCTTGGATATGAAGGCAAACTCGAATGGTCTCAAAATACCGATGGTTTGTTGGTAAGACTGCCGGATGAGAAACCTTGTGATAATGCTTTTGTTTTAAAAATTGAAGGAGTAGAAGGTTAAATATATTATATCCCTTTGATAGAATTAATGCTGTCAAACAAATTATAGTGAATGATGATTTATAGTAAGCATCATTAAACGGTTAGTGAAAATTCCTACCCTGGTGAGCTTTTTATTTTGATTCAGTAACACCAACAATGGGAAAAATAGCCGGTGCTATTTTTCCCATCATAAGCTCCATCATAGTCTTGTAAACGGATGGTAATTGTAGGACTAAAATTTGTAACACAAACATTTTCTGAAAGAAAACTTCAGTGCTGTAACAACCTCAACTGGTTTCGGATAGAAAAGCTGCGTATTGTATGAAATAAGCAACAATACGATACCTCTTTATAAACAAACGACTACCCTAATAGTGAATAATCATCCTTAATTTCACTTATACTTTTCATTTAATTTTTAAAACGATTGTATGTTGTCTGTTATTTTTAGAAAGAGCTTACTTCCGGCATTTGCAGTTCTTTTCTGCAACCTGTTATCGGCACAAATGCCTGCCCTTATTAATGAACCTGTTGATATCAGTCCGGATTTCAGGAATTTTGCGAATACCTATTTTTTTGCCGACAGCCTGACGGGTTTTAATACAACTGATCATACAGGTACAATTGAATGGCAGCGTAATAAGTATAACCGCAGAATGGCTTTTAATAACGAACTCGCAGTTTTTCGAAAAGACAGCGGTGTTGTTTTTCCCGAAAAGGAATATCCGGTAAATCCTGAATTGCCGTTTTCTATTCAGTTTGTTTCGCCCCGTTGCTTAAGGCTCCGGGTTAAAAGCGGAATGAACACAAAAGAGTATCAGGATAGCCTGATGCTTGTAAAAGAACCTGCAACCGATAACTCATGGAAATATACAGCAGTGAAAGGTGGCTATAAATACACAAGTGATTTTGGTTCTGTAACCATTTATGAATTTCCATGGAGAATAGAAATAAAAGATGCGAATGGAAAATTACTTACAGCAACCAACCATAATTTAGACAATGAAGGCACATTTACCCCGGTAGTTCCTTTCTCCTATGTGCAAAGGTCAACCGATCTGTCAAAAAGCTTTGCCGCTTCCTTTACTTTATCCCCCGGTGAAAAAATATTCGGATGTGGTGAAAGCTTTTCCAGATTGGATAAACGCGGACAAAAGATCGTTCTTTGGACAGATGATGCAAACGGTATCCAAAATCCAACCATGTATAAGCCCATTCCTTTTTTTATGAGCAGTAATGGCTATGGAATGTTTATGCACACTTCAACTCCCATTACCTGCGATTTTGGTGTTTCATTTAATGCTGTTAATACCATGATGATCGGTGATGATAATTTGGACCTTTTTATATTCATCGGCTCTCCAAAAGAGATATTAAATGAATACACAAACCTTACCGGGAAATCGCCAATGCCGCCACTCTGGAGTTTTGGTTTATGGATGAGCCGTATTACCTATTCATCCGAAAAAGAAGTACGTGATATCTCTGCAAAGCTTCGTTCTAACAGGATACCAAGTGATGTGATACATTTGGATGTTGGATGGTTCGAGACCGACTGGAGATGCGATTATAAATTCTCTACCAGCAGATTTACCAATGCTGCTAAAATGATCAGCGACCTGAAAGAAGTTGGGCATAGAATATCTCTGTGGCAAATACCTTATTTTGTTCCCAGGAACAGGTTGTTCCCCGAAATTGTAAACAAAGGATTATATATTAAAGATGGTAAAGGCAACCTGCCTTACGAAGATGCAATACTCGACTTTTCGAATCCTGAAACCGTTAAATGGTATAAAGCCCAACTCGATACATTATTGAAAATGGGGGTAAGTGCCATTAAAGTAGATTTTGGCGAGGCTGCACCACCAACAGGTATATATGCATCCGGAAAAACCGGTTTTTACGAACACAATCTGTACCCTGTTCGTTATAATAAAGCGGTTGCCGAAATAACAAAACAGGTTACCGGCGATAATATTATTTGGGCAAGGGCTGCCTGGGCCGGAAGCCAGCGTTACCCTGTTCATTGGGGCGGCGATGCAGAGAATACTTCTAATGCAATGCTTGCAGAACTGCGTGGTGGCTTATCATTCGGGCTTTCTGGTTTCTCTTTCTGGAGCCATGATATCGGAGGATTTGTATTAAAAACCCCGGAAGAATTGTACAGGAGGTGGGCTCCATTCGGATTCCTTTCTTCACATACCCGCAGCCATGGAATGCCTCCGAAAGAACCCTGGGAATTCAGTAAGTCTTTTTTGGACGAGTACCGTTTGAATGCAGAGATGAAATACAAACTGATGCCTTATGTATATGCACAGGCAAAACATTGCAGCGAGAATGGTTTACCAATGGTAAGGGCTTTATTTGTTGAATTTCCCGATGATCCCGGCGTATGGACAGTAGAGGATGAATATATGTTTGGTACCGATATATTGGTTGCTCCTTTATTTCAGGATAATGTGTACGAAAGGGATGTGTATTTACCTAAAGGCAAATGGATCAATTATCAGTCAGGCGAAGTGTATAACAATGGTTGGAACCACATCAAGGCAGGAAAGATTGCGGCTGTTATATTAGTGCGCGATGGCGCTGTTATCCCGCACATAAAACTGGCTCAATCCACAAAAGATATGGATTGGAAGAACCTCGAATTGGTGGTATATAGCACAGATAAGGCTACTGCAAAAGGGATGGTATGCCTTCCTTCCGATAATATATTGCATTTCATTTCTGTTAATAAAAAAAGCCTTATAAACGATCCTTACAATGGAACTGTGAATTGGAATATTCATGCTTATAACAACAAGTAAAAGATGTTGAAAAAATATTTGAGGAACTGCATAGTGATGATGACCATAGATATTGTCTTCATTGGCTGCCTGCACTCACAAAATAAATATCCCTTTCAAAACCCATCGCTTGATGTTGAAAAAAGGATCGACAATATCATCGCGTTACTTACGCTTGATGAAAAAATAAATTGTCTTAGTACCGATCCTTCCATACCCAGGCTTGGAATAAAAGGCACCGAACATATCGAAGGGCTGCATGGTGTTGCGCTGGGCGGACCGGGTAACTGGGGCAGAAGAAAATTAGTAACAACAACTACATTCCCTCAGGCCTATGGCCTTGCCGAAACATGGGATACTGCCCTGATAACAAAAGTGGCAGCAACAGAAGCCTATGAGGCAAGATATATTTTTCAAAGCAAAAAATATAATACAGGCGCATTGGTGATACGGGCACCCAATGCCGACCTTGGCAGGGATCCGCGTTGGGGACGAACAGAAGAATGTTATGGCGAAGATGCATGGTTTAATGGCTGCATGGTTCAGGCCTATGTAAAAGGCTTACAGGGCAACGATCCCAAATACTGGATGACTGCATCATTAATGAAACATTTTCTTGCTAACAGTAATGAAGACACCCGTACTACTTCATCTTCCGATTTTGATGAAAGATTATTCCGCGAATATTATTCCCTTCCTTTCAGGATGGGCATAGAAGCGGGCTCCAGGGCCTATATGGCAGCTTATAATAAGTATAACGGGATCCCCATGATGGTGCATCCGGTATTGAAAAATATTACGGTTAAGGAGTGGGGACAAAATGGTATTATTTGCACCGATGGTGGTGCTTTAAGGTTATTATGGAAAGACCATAAATATTATCCCGATAGTGCATGGGCAGCAGCAGCTGCAGTTAAGGCAGGCATCAACCAATTCCTCGACAGATTTACAGGCTCGGTTAAGAAAGCCCTGAAGGAAGGTTTGCTAAATGAAAAAGATATAGACGAGGTCATCCGCGGTAACTTTAGGGTGATGATAAAATTAGGGCTGCTCGATCCTCCTGCAATGGTGCCTTATACTTCTATCAAGGATGGCGAAGAACCCTGGCTTACATCGAAGAATAAAGATCTGGTAAAAGAAGTTACACGCAAGTCGATCGTGCTTTTGAAGAATGAGAATGATTTGCTGCCGCTTGATAAAAATAAGATTAGGTCTGTTGCTGTAATTGGCCCTTACGCAAATCAGGTGCTGCTTGATTGGTATAGCGGCACACCTCCTTACAGCATCTCTGTACTCGACGGGATCAAAAATAAACTGGGCGACAAAGTTGCTGTAACATATACTTCAGGTAAAGACGCAGATAGTGTAAATACTTTAGCCGCTTCTTCCAACTATGTTATTATGGTTGTAGGTAACCATCCCTGGTGCAATGCAGGTTGGGCCCAATGCCCTGTACCAAGCAACGGAAGGGAAGCAGTTGACAGAAAAACCATTTACCTGGAGCAGGAGGAACTGATAAAACAAGTTTACCGCATCAACCCAAATACAGTGGTGGTATTGGCCTCAAGTTTCCCTTATGCTATTATCTGGACCCAACATAATATTCCTGCTATTGTTCATGTAACCCAGAATAGTCAAGAGCTGGGAACTGCAGTGGCCGATGTTTTATTCGGCGATTTTAATCCCGGTGGCAAGCTGGTGCAAACCTGGCCATTATCGATGGAACAATTACCGCCCATGATGGATTATAACATCCGTAATGGCCGGACTTATATGTATTTTAAAGGACAACCTTTATATCCGTTTGGCTTTGGTTTAAGTTATACCACTTTCGCATTCAGCAATGGAAAGACCAATACAAAAACAATAAACGCCGGTGAAACGCTTACGGTAAGTATAGATATCACCAATACAGGTAAAAGAACAGGCGACGAGGTAGTGCAATTATATGTTCAGCATTTATATTCAACTGTTGTACGTCCTCTAAAAGAACTGAAAGCTTTTCAAAGGGTAACTTTAAATCCCGGTGAAAAGAAAACAATCCAATTAAAAATAAAAGCAACCGATCTGCAATACTGGGACGAGAACCAGCACCGGTTTGTGTTAGAGAACGATAGTATAAAATTAATGGTGGGCAGTTCTTCTTCCAACATCAGGTTTCAGGATATAGCTACTATCGATAAATAGTTTATAAAAATTAAATATAAATTTCCAAGACTTTGTTGGTGTTTTTCACCAACAAACGAAATGATTGTCACTCTGAGGTCAAGCTTGCACTGAGCTTGTCGAAGTGAAGAGTGATGAACGAAATGTTTCTTATGAAATCATGTTTCGAGGGTCTCTTGCTGTTGTTGGTCGCCGACCAACAACAGCAGAGGGAAATGCTAAAACATCGCCCGTGATAATTTTCTTTGTTTAGAAACATAAACAAAGATGGAAATAAACTGGTCTGAACAACGTAGAGCCAATTTAGAGGCGCCGCCGAGAAAAGCTGCAAAAAAGTTTAATAAATATTTCCACAGAATATTTTTGGCATTATATTTTTTTATATTTTCAGATATATGAAAATGAAATGCAATCTTCTCGTTTTATGTTGTTCCCTTTTTATATGTAAATCCGTATCTGCAAATTCCCCTTCAGTTCATATTTCGCCAAAACCTTCATGGACAGGGAGTTTCAAACCTTTTACAGAAAAACCTCCTGAACGTGATATTGCAAACGGTTATTATTATGCGCTGATCGAAAGGCAGATAAACATAGAAGAGAAAGCGTCTTATGTTCATATCATCCGTGAAATAGTTTCCGATGAAGGGATACAGGATGGTTCTGAGATCTCGGTTGACTTTGAACCTTCTTACGAACGCGTGGACTTTCACCAACTCATTGTTTGGCGCGACGGCAAACCCTCCAACCGTTTAAATCTATCTTCCTTTAAAGTGTTTCCAAATCAAACACAATTATCCATGTTCATTTATAACGGTAGTTATTCTGCTATGATCATACCCGATGATATCCGAAAAGGCGACCGCATCGAATTCTCTTATACCATCACCGGAAGGAACCCCGTGTTTCAAAATAAATATTGCCAAACATTTTATCTTAATGCGGCCGAACCTATTGTGCATAGTTATCTGGCATTGTATGCATCGCCTCAACACAAACTCAATTACCAGTCTTTTAACGATATTCCTCAAATAAAATCCAATGTTTCAGAATCAAAAGGATTAAAGAAATACGAATGGGAAGGGCAGCAATTAAAGGCCGTTGAATCCAACAGTTATCAACCCGAATGGCTCGATACGTATTCGTATGTACAGGTAAGTGATTTTAATTCATGGGCCGAAGTTGCAGATTGGGCTTCTTCCATTAATCCTGTTGCCATGCCTGTAACCGGCAAACTGGCCGAAGCTGTTGCTAAACTTAAAAAAGAATCAAATAGCAAAGGCGATTATTTCAGGAATGCGGTAAGGCTGGTACAGAATGAAATAAGATATATGGGAATTGAAATAGGCGAATATTCTCATAGGGCAAACCGTCCCGAAAAAGTGTTCGACCAACGCTATGGCGATTGTAAAGATAAATCCCTGCTGCTGGCATCTATTTTAAAGGCAAACGATATTGATGCTTATATGGTTTTGGTGAATGCAGATATTAAAGGAAGAATTAATACCGATATTCCTTCATCTGATGCGTTCAATCATGCGGTGGTATATGCTAAAGTAAATAATGTTGATGTATGGGTCGATCCTACCATTTCGTACCAGGGTGGAAAAGGAGTAGATATTTATTTCCCGGTTTATGGAAAAGGACTTATTTTGAAACCAGGTACTACCGGACTAACCGATATTATTGAATCGCAGAATGGTTTAATAAGTTATAAAGAAGAATTTACTTTAGATAAGACCGGCAAAAACGCTATACTGATAGTTACTACTACCTATACAGTAAATGAGGCCGATAAGATCAGAGAAGACCTGGCTTCTTCAAGTATAACCGAAACTGAAAAGAGCTACCTGAATTATTATTCTAAGAAATTTGCAAAGATCGAGAAACTGGATTCGCTTCGTATAAAAGACGATCTGGAGAAAAACCAATTAATAACTACCGAAAAATACAGGATATCCGATTTTTGTAAACCCGATTCTGCTACCGGAAAACTAAGCGCCGATTTTTTTGCCGATTATGTGTACGAACTCTTACCGCGTGTAACCAATCAGGTTAAAACACCTGTTAATTTAAAATACCCATCAGCCATTAATTATTCTATTGTAGTTTATTATAACGGCAAATGGAATATCCCTTCACAGCATACCAGTATTGAGAGGGATGGCTATGAATTTTATTTCGACAGAACCACATTCGACAATGCATTGACCCTGCAATACCGCTTAAATTTTTTGAAGGATAATGTGCCTGTCGAGAAATTATCCGAATTCAGGGCTGATGTAAAAAACATTACCGATAACACACTTTCTTTCAGCTTTGTTTTGCCGTCAGTGAATGATAATTATTCTGTAGCCGGGAAAAACAGAGACCTGAATTTTTGGATGATAGTTTTTGCATTGGGCATTATTGCTGCCTTTATTTTCATGGGAATCAAATTTTATAAAACCAACCCAAAAAACTTTACGGTATCAGGCCAATACCCAAGGTCAATAGGGGGCTGGCTTATATTGATAGCTGCAGGATTATGTCTTTCACCTCTATTCCTTCTTGCGTCTGCAGTTAACGAAAATTATTTTAGCAGTAATCTCTGGAATGCTTATGCAGGATTGAACAAAGAATTTATTTTTAAATCGTTACTAACTTTTGAAGTATTCGGCAATATATCCCTCATTTGTTCTGCTGTTTTTTGCGGACTGCTTTTCTTTAAGAAACGAAATATTTTGCCTGCATACATATCGGGCTTTTATGCTTTTAACGCTTTTGTGGTATTGACCGATTATATTCTTGCAGCAAACCTGAACCGCGATATTGCAAGCAAGGCATTAATGGATGTTGTAAGGGCTATCTTGATTGCCGCCATTTGGATACCTTACTTCATGAGGTCAACAAGGGTTAAGGAAACTTTTATCGTGCCTTATCCTGCATACACTTTAACCATGGAAACTTTGCAACCTGAAGCAGATATCCACGATGTTGAAAAAGAAAGCATAATAAACGAAACCGCTGAAGAGAAAGGAGCAGAAGATAATGCTAACCTTGGTTAGGAAATACAAGAACATTGCCCGTTATAATTTGCTTTGTTTAAAAGCATAAACAATGGCAGAAGTAAAGAATAAAAAAGAAACAAAAATTCAGGGCTTTGAAACAAAAGCTGCTTGAGTTTTCTGTACGCCATCCGTGATACTGCAGCTGAAGTCTCAGTAGTGCAACTGCCGGGTAAAGAACCCCGAACGAATGTGCTGAATATCATTCGTTCTTGATTTTTTTCTCCCTTTTTGTATCAAGACAAAAAGGGAAATACAAAAACATCGCATGCAGTTGTTGGTCGCCGACCAACAACAAATTTTGAGGAGAATATAAAACCCTGTTGGTCAGCGACCAACAGGGGCGGAAGGGAAATGTAAAAACATTACTCGTGATAATTCTGCCTTTGTTGGTGAAAAACACCAACAAACTCATGATGAAGTGAGTTTAATTTCTATTTGACACCTCTTTTTTTTATGTTCTGTGAAACAGAGGCCGTTTTTTAGCATTGTACATATCAAACCGTTTGGTCAGAAATGACACAAACGGGGGCGAAAGCCTTTATTTATCTTTAACTGAATAAGGAATATCAACAACGGCAAAACAACAGATCGGAATATTAAACCCTGTGGTCAGCGACGGCAACAGGGGCGGAGCTGTTCATTAATCTCCAAAAGAAATCCCGACACTTCTGGCAACTTTTACAAGGTCGCCATTAGGATCTACGTTTTTAGTCATGCCAATTACATTTTCAAGGTGCTCATACGATATTTTATCTCCTTTTAAGCATACCATATTGCCAAATTTACCCTCTGCCACTAAATCTGCAGCAGCAACCCCGTATCTTGTTGAGAGTATCCTGTCAAAGGTTATTGTATTTCCTCCTCTTTGCAGGTGTCCTAAAACAGTATTTCTTATTTCATGGTCGCCAACTTTACCTTCTAAATCCTGGGCAAGTTTTGCACCTATACCACCAAGTCGTATTGGATCGGGGCTATCCTCAACAATTTTGCTTACAACAACGCCTCCACCCTTAGGCATTGCACCCTCTGCAACACATATCACACTAAATTGTTTTCCATTTTCAGCCACTTCCTTTATTTTTTGGGCAACCTTATTTATATCATAAGGGATTTCAGGAATAAGGATAACATCTGCTGAACCTGCTATACCCGATTCAAGTGCTATCCATCCTGCATTCCTCCCCATCACTTCAAGTATCATTATTCTGTGGTGCGATTCACCGGTTGTCTGCAATCTGTCCAGCGCTTCTGTAGCAACATCAAGGGCCGAATTAAACCCAAAAGTTACATCCGTGGCTCCAAGATCATTATCAATGGTCTTGGGGATTCCAATTACCTTAACACCTTTTCTTGCAAAATCCCTGGCACTGGTTAACGTACCGTCTCCACCTACAACAACTAAAACTTCAACACCGTCTTTTCTCATATTTTCAATTGCTACATCCGATACATCCTTTTTAACCATCTTACCATCTACTTCAACCGAATAGTCGAATAAATTATCCTTATTCGAACTGTATAAAATTGTTCCGCCCTTGTGAAGTATTCCCGATACCGAATCTAAAGTAAGCGGTACTGTTATATTATTATATAACCCGTTATATCCAAATTTATAGCCTATAACTTCATAGCCATATTTTAAAATAGATGTCATAGTAAGCGCCCTGAGAACAGCATTCAGGCCCGGACAATCGCCGCCACCTGTTAGTACCCCTATCTTCTTGATTGTTTTTTCCATACAGATCCTCCTTCGTATAGTTTATATATAATTTTATAATTTTTGCAAATTTCAAGAAAAACTTTCAATAAAAAGGCCTGAAAATTATGATTGTTTACATTTATTTTCTTTTTCTTTAATTTATTTTAATGCTTACTTCTTTCTGCCATTATTGGTGTTTTATTTTACTTCAGGGTAAAGGAACACCAACAAACTACAATCTATTTGCATTAGAGCTGAAACATGGCTTACAGGTATCTGAGATATACCAGATATATAATAAACCCACATTATTATCACGGTAAACCTACATTTTGCCACAATAATGTGGATTGTTGTGGGAATAATGTGGGAGTAATGTGGGTTTAATAGAAAGAAATCATTAAACAAATACAGCAAAACAGGTAACTGGTTTAAATGGAGATTATCTTATAAGCATCCAACTCCCAACTAACGACTTCCGGCTAATCAATACTAACCTTCGATTTATTGCCAATAATTAAATTAACTGGTATTTTCACAAAATCCCCTAATCTTTGCCATAACCATCTATTTTATTTAAAAAAACAATAATGAAACTTTTTGTAGCAGGATTACCGGGCGATTTCGACAATACAGATCTGAAAGAAATGTTTGAACTATACGGTGAAATAAAAGTTTCGCAGATCATTATGGACAGGGCAACCGGGAAAAGCAAGGGCTTTGGCTTTGTGACCATGCTGAACGATGAAGAAGCCAAAGAAGCCATACGCTTATTGAATGGTGTAAAGATATTCGGCAAGAAGATCGTGGTTCAGAAATCGAATGAATAAGAGGGAAACAAGGAACAAGAATCAAGAGATATGGAACAAGGGACAAGAAGCAAGGAACAAGAATCAAGAGTTTTGTGACTTTTGGCTTTCAACTCCCGACTCCTGACTAATTATCATCACTCACTATGAAAACGAATGTAGTTTCTCTCGCCTTCAGGAGAGGGACGGAAGGGAGCGGTACATTTTAACATTACACGAAATCACATCATTAAAAATAAAGTTATTAAAAGGATGATGTAGTTTTCCTCTCATTCAGGAGAGGGACGGAAGGGTGAGGTCCATATATTGTTTTATCCTCAATTCCATATACTTTTAGCAAAAGATATTTCTATAATGCAGGAAGACATCATTATTCAGATCAGTAACCGCTTACGCGATATTCGCAAAGAAAAAAATATAACCTTGCAAGAACTGGCCGATCAGACAGGTGTTTCGAAAGGAATGTTAAGTCAGGTAGAAAACAGCAGGAGCATCCCTTCTCTAAGCGTTTTATTAAACCTTATTAAGGCTTTACAAATAGACCTCAACGAGTTTTTTAAAAACATCAGTTTACAGGAATCCGATAAAGTACTTTTTATAAAGAAAGAACAATACCATTCGTTCGAAAAAGAAAATGCACTTGGGTTTCATTACCAAAGATTACTGTCAACCACAGTTCATGATTATCATATAGACTTTGTATTGCTGCGCTTAGAAAAAGATGCGCAAAGAGAACCGGTAAGTACCGACGCTTTCGAATTCAAATACCTTTTAAAAGGAAAAGTTGAATATACGATCGGCGATAAATTATATACCATGGAAGAAGGCGATTCGCTGTTTTTCGATGCGTCCGATCTGCATAATCCCAAATCTATCGGCGATGAGGATGCAGTTTTATTGGTTGCCTATTTCTTTAAACTGCATAAATAACGTGAGTTCGTGATAACAATGCATAAGAAATGGAACACGGATAACACAGAAAAAACGGATGTTAACGGATTGAATGCCGCAAAGCGGCATTTCAGTGTTGATCTCTTGCCTGCGATGTTTTTATCCTAAAAAATATAATAGGATACCATCCTGTATCAGGTAATTTTTAAATCAAAAAATAAAATAGCTGCGATTATCTGTTTCATTAGCGTTATCTGTGTGCTATCCTTCGCTTCATATCCCGAACTCACGTTAAATAATTACCCGAATTGGGTTTTGGTTTATTGGTTTAATGGTTTATTAGTTTATTAGTTGATTAGTTGATTAGTTGATTGGTTAGGTCGATGATCGGTTGTTTTTATTACACGGATTATATCTTATTACACGAATTGGTTTGTTTCTAAAAGGGTTTCGACAGGCTCTCCATTGGAGTCCTTTGGACAACCTGACATTGCAATGAACGATTTAGTTTTCAGTTTTTTAGTTTTTAGTTTTTAGTTTTTCTCAACTGTATCTTAATTTCATTTTAATAATTTGTTCATAAAAGTTTAATATTTATTAACATTGATAAACATTAAACACAATAAGTTCAGTATTACTTAACTTTTAGTTAATATAGTGTCAATCATTTGTTAACAGTGGGCTTATAGTTTCGTTGCTTCAATCAAATAATTGTTTATGAAGCAACAACCTAACAAATTTTTGAGGATGACAGTACTACTGTTATCTTCTTTTCTATTGTATGTAACGGCAAATGCACAAAACCTTGAGATCAAAGGAAAGGTTATTGATGCCATTACCAAAAAGCCGATCGACGGTGCTAATATATCTGTAAAGAATACCACTCACGCCACAACATCCGATGCGGATGGTTCATTTCAAATTGCGGCCGAGAAAGGCAGTACACTTAGCATTTCGTTTGTGGGTTTTGAAACATATACTGCAAAAGTTTCTGCCGATAAGTTCTTATCGATCCAGTTAAAAGCTTCTGTTGATCAAATGGCCGAAGTGGTAGTAACGGCAACGGGTATTAAAAAAGAAGCAAAGCGTTTAGGTTATGCCATTCAAACCATTGATGCTTCTTCATTAACACAGGCCCGTGAAGCCGATCCTATCAATTCGTTAAAAGGAAATGCAGCCGGGTTGGCCATCAACATCAATTCCGAAATAGGGCATTCGCCCGATGTGATCATGCGTGGAGAAAATAATCCAAACGATCGCCCCATGTTTGTGGTTGATGGTGTTGCCATCAGTTCGGATACGTATAATATCAATCCCGATGATATTGAAACCATTACCGTATTGAAAGGGCCAAATGCTGCTGCATTGTATGGTTTTCAGGGTAAGAACGGTGCCATCATCATCTCTACTAAAAAAGGAACCAAAGATAAAAGAGGTTTCTCGGTTGATTTTAATTCCAGCACACAGATCAATAAAGGATTTATAGCCTTACCAAAATATCAGGACGCTTATGGTCCCGGCGATAATGGCCAATATGCTTTTGGCGGCGGCGGTTCAAGTACGGCTTCTTATTTTGGTAACGGTGCCATTGGTGTTGGTAATAATGACTATGATTATGATGTTTGGGGGCCGCAGTTCAGGGGACAGTTATTACCTCAGTATGATGGTGCTTATGACCCAACACAAACATATACCACAACATTTGCCGATGGTACTAAATATACAGGTCATGTGGCACCTACACCATGGGTTGCCAGAGGTAAAGATAATCTGAAGAAGTTCCTGCAGGCAGGTTTAATATCGTCTAACAGCATTGCAATAAGTTCTTCTTCCGAAAAAACAGATGTTCGTTTTTCGTTGGGTAATACTTATCAGCAAGGCATTGTTCCAAACACACAATTGAACAACGCTAATTTTACCGGAAGCATCGTTCAGCGTTTCAATAAGAAATTAAGCTTAACAAGTTATTTTAATTACAGCCGCCAGTCTTCTCCCAATGTTCCCGATGTTAACTACGGACCAAACAGTATCATCTATAATATTATTATCTGGGGCGGCGCCGACTGGGCAATGAACGATATGAGAAATTACTGGCAACCGGGTAAAGTAGGTATCCAGCAGAAATACGAAGAATTTTATAGATATAATAATCCTTATTTCATGTCGTACGAATGGTTGAGAGGCCATTACCAGAATAACGAGTATGGTTATTTATCGTTGAACTATAAAGCAAACCAAAACCTTCAGTTTCAACTAAGACCGAGCATCACTGCTTACGACATGTTTAATTCTGAGAAATTACCTTACTCAGCAGGTGTGTACGGAAGAGAATTGCGCATGGGCGATTACAGGGAAGACAGAAGGTCTTTATTCGAATCGAATGTGGATGCCCAGGTATCATACCATAAAAGCAAAGTATTAGGATTCTTGGATCTGCAGGCATTGGGTGGTGGAAGTGTGCGTACATTTAATTTCAACTCCAACTTTACTTCTACCAATTATTTGAATGTACCGGGGATCTATTCTTTCTCCAACTCATTGAACCCTTTAACAGGAAGCAGTTTCCATTCGGGAATGAAAGTATTGAGTGCTTATTACTCACTCGACCTTGGTTATAAATCGTATTTAACTGCAAATATCACAGGCCGCGTAGATAAATCTTCTGCATTACCTGCCAATAACAACAGCTATTTTTATCCTTCATTTAACTTAGCATCAGTAGTATCTGATTATATTAAATTACCGCAGGCAATTTCTTTCTTAAAGATAAGAGGGTCTTATGCCGAAAGTAAAAGTGGCGGTACCAATGCTTTATTCTCGCCTAATGTAAGTTCTACGCCTGCAGGTGGCTATGGTTATACATGGTATTCGCCTTATGGTGGCCCAAGCTATCAGTTCTCTCAGGCTTATTCTTTAAATCCTACTTATACCAATCAAAACAGTGCCGCTTATACCGATCAAACGGTAAGCAACAATATCCAGACAGCCAACAGGCAGGCAACTGAATTTGGTATGGATATCCGCTTCTTCGAAAACAAGTTAGGTTTAGATATCACACACTTCCATTATAAGAATACAGGTATTGTAAATCAGGGTACATCTGCTGCAAGCGGCTACTCATCATACTTAACAAACGGTAATGTATATACCAATGATGGTTGGGAATTTGTGATGCATGCTAATCCTATCACACATAAAAACGGGTTCAGCTGGAATATTACCGGTAACGTTTCTACTTATGTAAGAAAATGGGTGAACAACTCAAACCCTGATAATTATGAAAAGAATGGTGAGAGGGTTGACCTGGTTTACGGTAATGCATTTGTAAGAACACCTGATGGTAAAATGGTGATCGATCCTGCATCGGGTGTGTATTTACGTTTCTCTGATCTGGGTTCTTCGGCAAGAAAAGTATTTGGTCATGCTGATCCCGATTTCCAATGGGCTGCTATCAACACCTTAAGCTATAAAAACTTTGCGATTCGTTTTCAGTTCGACGGAATGGTAGGTGGTGTGATGGAAGATTATGTAAGAAAGAAAACATTACAGGGCGGCCGCCATATCGAAAGTGCACAAGGTGCTTTTGGCGTTGCACGTCCATCGGATGAAGCCAATATTGCCGCATATTTGGGCGATGGTGTTAACCTTACCGGGGCTTCTATCAATTTAGATCCGATCACCGGAAAGATCACCAACATGAGCAGCTTAACGCAAACACAAAATGCTACTAAAAGTCAGGTGCAACCTTTTGTAACACGTATGGCTTCTATTCCTGATCTGGATATCATTAAAAAAACATACACCAAATTAAGAGAAGTAACCATTACCTATAACCTGCCCGAAAACGTGTTAGGCAAAAGATCATTCATACACAAAGCAAGCTTTTCATTGGTTGGCCGGAACCTCTTGTATTTCTTTCCTAACAAATACAAAGATGTAGATGTTGACCAATACACGCAGAATAGCGGTTCAGGGTTACAAACTCCAACAACACGCAGTTATGGCTTTAACATAAACCTATCATTTTAATCCATAAAGCAAAAAAATCATGAAACAGATAAAAAATATATGCTTGATCATTACGGGTATTTTGCTGATCGTTTCCTGTAATAAAAAGATCGAATCATTACAAACCGATCCCAATAACCCAACCAGTGTAACACCTAATCTTATTTTAGGAAATGTTTTAAATAGTGTGTCGGGTAGCGGATCTGCCAATCTTGGCGGCATTAATTCGTGGGATAACGTACACGACTGGAACCAATATCATTGCCAGAATTATGATTATTACGGTAACAATATCTACTCGTGGACCAATGGCTCTTTTAGTCCGTATCTGGTATTGAAAAATGTTGCTCAAATGGAAACAGAAGCAACAGCAAGAGGTGCAGCAAGTGTAAACCCTTATGAAGCCGTTGGAAAATTTGTACGTGCTTATTATTATTATAACATGACTTCCTTGTTTGGCGATATACCGCAGGCACAGGCTTTACAGGCAGGAAATGCAACCCCGGCCTACACTTCACAAAAACAAGTGTTTCAATATATCCTGAATATACTGGATACTGCCAATACACATTTTGCAACATTGATCAGCAAAAACGATAATTCGTTATCTGCCACGCAGGATTTGTTTTATCAGGGAAATCTGGTAAAATGGCAAAAATTAGTGAACTCATTTAAGTTGAGGGTATTGATAAGTTTGAGTGGTAAATCTTCCGATCCGGATTTGAATGTAGCTGCACAATTTGCTGCTATCCTTAATAATCCTTCTACTTATCCGGTCTTTACGAGCCAGTCCGATGATATGGCATACGTTTATAATCCGGGCGGATCAAATGCGTACAGCCTGTATCCATTTAATCCAAGCAATTTTGGTTCTATTGCCGGCCGTTTTAATATGGCTGCCACTTATGTAAGTACATTAACTTCTTTGCAGGATCCGCGTGTTTTTGTTACCTGCGAACCGGCATGGGCATTGGTTGGTTCTGATCCCAATCCCGTAAACTTTAATTACTTCGTTGGTGCAAGTACGGGCGAGCCGCTTGCTACCATGTATGGTAATGCCAATGCAGGGAAATATTCATATATCAACAGGAACAGATATTATAAAAACTTCACGGGAGAGCCTGATGTTTTAGTTGGCTACAAAGAATTATGTTTCAATATAGCCGAAGGTATCACGAGAGGATGGGCAACAGGTAATGCCGAAGCTTATTACAAAACAGGCATAGCCGAATCCATGAATTTCTATGGTATCGGTATTGCAAAAAGTGTTTTCACTGCTTACTTTTTGCCGGGCGGAACAGGGGCTTTGAGTTCAATAACAGCTTATCCTGTTTCATTCAATTTTGCAAATTATTATGCACAACCATCGGTGATGCTTTCATCAACGGCTTCAACTGCTATCAGCCAGATCGTATTACAGAAATATATCGCTTCATTCGAGAATTCGGGTTACGAAGCATACTACAACTGGCGTCGTACCGGTGTACCTGCATTTCAGGGCGGAAGCGGTGTAGGTAATAACGGTATTGTTCCAAAGAGATGGGCTTATCCTGTTTCTGAACAGGCGCAGAATGCGGCTAATTATAAAGCTGCTTTAACTGCGCAGGGTTATACTGCCGATGACCTGAACCAGACCATGTGGATCTTAAAATAAAAATCAACAATAAATCTGATCTCTGAAAAACTAAAGCGGAACTATAAAAAGTTCCGCTTTGATTTATATCCTTCAATAAAATTATTATGAAAATAAAGATATTTTTTGCAGCAGCATTTACGATCGCCTGCCTTTTTACAAAGCATGTTGCTGCACAAACAAACAACGAAAATATAGTTATTGTAACATTGGACGGAATGCGCTGGCAGGAAGTATTTGGTGGCGCCGATTCGGTATTGCTTCGCAACAGAAAATATACAAAAGACAGTACAGCAACATCACTGAAATTCTGGAACAGCGATAGTAATGAAAGAAGAAAAAAACTATTCCCTTTTTTATGGAATGTAATTGCACAAAACGGGCAATTGCACGGTAACAGAAAATTAAACAGCAAAGTAAATGTTAGCAATCCTTACCAGTTCTCGTACCCGGGTTATAATGAGATCTTTACCGGCTACCCTGATACTGCAGTCAACTCGAACAATAAAATACTGAATAAGAATATTAATGTACTTGAGTTCTTAAATCAACAAAAACAATATACAGGAAAGGTTGCAGCGTTTACTACATGGGATGTATTCCCTTTTATTCTTAATAAATGGAGAAGCGGCATTTATGTTAACTCGGATGTGGATTCGCTGAGATTTAATTCAGGGAATTTAAAGTTGATAAACGATATGCAGTTTCTTTCTGCGAAGCCGATCGATGTACGGTTAGATATGCTTACTTATTTTGCTGCACGCGAATACATGAAAACGTATCAGCCCAAAGTTCTATACATAGCTTTTGATGAGACCGATGATTTTGCACATGCCGGCGAATACGACCAGTATTTAAAAAGTGCTCATGCCGAAGATGCGATGATCGCTGATCTGTGGAATTATATTCAATCAACTCCCCAATACAAAAACAAAACAACATTAGTTATTACATGCGATCATGGTCGCGGTGATATCAATAAAGATGATTGGAGACATCATGGTCCGAAGATCGCAGAGTCGGGCGAAATATGGGTTGCCGCAATCGGCCCCGAAATAAAACCATTGGGTGAAATAAGTTCTTCCGAACAAATTTATCAAAAGCAATTCGCAGCAACATTCGCAAAACTGTTAGGCTATTCTTTTACAGCGGCACATCCAGTTGGAGAGCCTTTGGTGGCATTGCTTTCAAAATAAATATTCAGTTTCAGAAAAAATATACAATGAATACCAGATTAGTAATTTTTGATATCGCCGGAACAACAGTTGCCGACCGCGGAAATATTAATGAAGCTTTCAGGAACGCATTTTTATCGATCGGTATTATTGTAGATGCGTCCGATGTGGATGCAGTGATGGGTTACCGCAAAATGGAAGCCATCAAGATCATCATCAATCAATATGCGCCCGACTTTGGCGATGATGAAAGGATCATCAAAGATATTCATGATGTTTTTGAAAACAATATGATAGAGTTTTATGAAGAAGATAAAAAGTTGGAACCGCTTCCTTTTGCCTTATCCGTATTTCAATCATTGCAGGAAAGAAATATAAAAGTTGCGCTGAATACAGGATTTACAAGGGCCATCACCGATACCATTTTAAAACGTTTGGGATGGATCGATAGCCCGTTGATCAATGCTGTTGTGTGCAGCGATGAAGTGCCCGAAGGAAGGCCTTATCCTTTCATGATCCAACATATCATGCAGCAATTGCTGATAGAAAATGTAGAAGATGTTATAAAGGTTGGCGATACCGAAGTTGATATAAAAGAAGGCCGCAATGCAGGCTGCGGGCTGGTTATAGCTGTTACAACAGGTGCGTACCTGAGAGAGCGGTTAACGAAACATCATCCCGATTATATTATCAATTCGCTGAACGAGCTCATGCCCATTATCGATTAATTAAAATCATAATCCATGCAACAGGCAATATCATCAACATTCATTCAAACAAGATCAATTAAAGAAAGGCTACAAAGTTCGCCGGTCTTTTTATTTGTATTGTATGTTTCATTATCATCTTTCGCTGTGTATGGTTGCATGTATGGTTTCAGGAAACCTTTTACTGCCGCATCGTTTGAGGGATATACATTGTTTGGTATCTCTTATAAAATAGTGTTGGTAATATCGCAGGTAATAGGGTATATGCTCAGTAAATTTTATGGCATCCGTTTCATTGCAATGATGAAACCCGAAAAAAGAGCAATGAATATTTTATTGCTCATCATCATTGCATGGCTTTCGTTATTGGGTTTTGCACTCGTTCCGTTTCCCTACAATTTTATTTTCATGTTCATCAATGGCTTGCCGTTAGGAATGGTGTGGGGATTGGTATTCGGGTTTTTAGAAGGAAGAAAAATGACGGAATTAATGGGAGCGGTGCTGGCAACAAGTTTCATTTTCGCATCAGGACTTGCTAAAACAGTGGGTAAAGATATCATGCTTCAATTGCATGTAAACGAGTGGTGGATGCCATTTGCGGCCGGCGGCGTTTTTATTGTCCCTTTATTTATCAGCGTTTGGTTATTGCAGCAAACACCGCCGCCAACCGATGATGATAAAGAAACCCGCACCATACGAAAACCAATGAATGCAGCAGAACGAAAAGCATTTGTACAACAGTTTGGTAAAATATTAGTTCCTGTTGTGCTGGCTTATTCTTTATTAACTGTACTGCGCGATTTTTGCGAAGACTTTGCCAACGAATTATGGAATGAAACAGGCTTTCAGAACAATGCAAACATATTTACCGAAACAAGTACATTTATTTCTTTGCTGGTTTTGGTTATTGTGGGCGGATTTTTTATCATTCGTAATAATTACAAAGCATTCCGGTTAACATATTTTGTTATCTTCTTTGGATTCCTTTTAGCAGCGGTATCAACCTTTTTATTCCATCTTCATTTTATATCGCCGCTCATTTGGTTTGTAGCTGCAACAACAGGTTTGTATATGGGATATGTTCCTTACAACTGTTTGTATTTCGAGCGGATGCTTGCCACATTTAAAGTGCAGGGTAATGTTGGTTTTGTAATGTACATAGCCGATGCATTTGGTTATCTGGGAACGGTGTTTGTTTTATTGATGAAAGAATTTGTTACCATCAAATACAGTTGGGTAAGTTTTTTCAGCGTTTTATTTTATGTATCCGCTGCAGTTGGAATGGTGCTGATTATTGCCGGGGCAAATTTATCGGCAAGAAAATACAAAGAAATTAATCCTTCATAAAAAATTAATTATAATAACATGGTCATAGAAAAAGCAGATGTGGTAATTGTTGGTGGTGGCGTATTCGGCAATTCGATTGCTTATCATTACGCAAAAAATAATCCCGCCAAAAAAATAATTGTATTAGAACGTAACGAATTGTGCAATGCTGCTACAAGTCGCGCTGCTGCTATGATCACAAAGATCAGGGCAAAGAAAGAATTTATTCCGTTGGCCAAGCAAACTTATGTTGCTATTGATGAAATGGAAAAATTATTGGGCGAAAGTTTAGATATAAAAAAAGTTGGCATACTGCATATTGCTGCTTCGGAAAGTAAAGTGAATGATTTGGATGAATTAGTAAAAACAGCAGATACATTTCATGAAAGATGGGAATATATTTCTGCAGAGAAAGCAGAACAAATGACTCCGTGGCTGGATGCTTCCTCTGCTTTAAAGATCGCATTCATGCCCGATGAAGCATATTGCGATCCGTATTTATTGGGAACTTTTTATGCACGCAGTGCAAAATTATTAAGTGCTGATATACGGCAGGGAATTGAAGTAACAGATATTTTAATGGATGGAAATACTGCAACAGGTGTTGTTACAACTGCCGGAATTATTGAAGCGGATGTTGTAATTATTGCTTCGGGTGCATGGGCCCCGGTGTTGGCAAAAAAAGCCGGAATAAATTTAGCATTGGCTCCTGTACGAAGCCAGTACTGGATCACAGAGCGCAACGAAATATTTCCTGCAACATCTCCAATGGTGGTGTTGCCCGATGTGAATGCATATTTGCGTCCCGAAAGCGGCGCATTATTATTTGGTATCCGCGAAAGGAGATCGATTGCAGTGTCGCCAAAAGATATACCTAACGATATCAGCAGTTTTAAATTCAGTGATGATAAAGGCATGAATGATTTATCTGAAGTGATCGATAAACTCGCCAAGTTCTTTCCAAAAATATATGACATCGGATTGAAATATTATATCGCCGGTTTCTCTGCATACACCCCCGATAATTATTTAAGTATGGGATCAACAGCGCAAAAAAATAATTTATTATTTGCAACAGGTTGTGTGGGTGCAGGTATTGCTGTTTGCGGTGGTGTTGGTTTGGCTTTTGCCGAAATGGCCGCAGGCAAAACAAACCCTTACGATTTTTCAGCATTCAATATTCATCGTTTCGGAGAGATTGACCCGTTCGGCGAAGAATGGCTGCAACGCTGTGCTGTAGCGCGTTCTGTAAAAAACAGCGGATAATATTTTTCAAATAACCCATTCATGAAAGAAAATAACCTGTTAACAGAAGGTGATGTAAATTTTTCTCAATCAAGGAAAAGTTGGTATCAAATTCTTGATGCAAATACTTTGAATTTATTGGATGAAGATGCCAATTTATTTTTGCATCAGTCTTTGTCAACACCATGTTTGGATGTGATTGAATCTTGTGAAGGGATTTATATTACTAATGTTGACGGAAAGAAATACATGGACTTTCATGGCAATAATGTTCATCAAATTGGTCATAGTAATAAATATGTGATCGATAAAGTAAAACTGCAAATGGATCAACTTCCATTTTGCCCACGACGTTATACAAATCATGCCGTTATTAAGTTTGCCGACAAACTAACTTCTTTGCTTCCCAAAAATTTAAGTCGTGTTTTATTGGCACCCGGTGGCACAAGTGCAGTAAGCATGGCATTGAAATTGGCAAAAGTTGTAACAGGAAAACATAAGGTTGTTTCCTTAACAGATTCGTTTCATGGCGCATCATTGGATGCGATTGCTGTTGGTGGCGAAGAGCAATTTAAAAAATACATGGGCAATTTATTTCCTGAAACAAAAAATATTCCGCAGCCAATTACTTACCGAAATGATTTTGATGATGATGTTTGTTATGCCGATGCATTGGAAAATATTTTAAAAGAAGATGCACAGATAGGAGTGTTCATTGCTGAATCAATACGGAATACCGATGTGCAAATTCCGTCGAAAGCTTATTGGAAAAGGATCAGAGAGATATGTACCAGATACAATGTCGTATTGATCCTTGATGAGATCCCTATTGCTTTTGGCCGTACAGGAAAGATGTTTGCGTTTGAACATTATGATATTGAACCTGATATTATTTGTTTGGGAAAAGGATTGGGTGCAGGTATTATTCCGATGGCTGCAATTGTTACAAGAGATGATTATAATATTGCTGCAGATATTTCTTTAGGTCATTTTACATACGAAAAAAATCCATTGGGAAGTGTTGCTGCATTGGCGATGATGGAATTTATTGAATCGAATAAATTACTTGAAAAAGTTTGTGATGATGAAATATTTATGCGCCGCGAATTAAATCTGATGAAAGAAAAATATGCTTTGATCGGTGATGTGCGTGGTATTGGTTTATTATGGGGAATTGAATTAGTTAAAGATAGAAACACAAAAGACAAAGCAATGGAAGCAGCAGAAAAAGTAATGTATGAATGTTTAAAAAGTGGATTAAGCTTTAAAGTTTCGCAGGGCAATGTCTTGCAATTATCTCCACCATTAATTATTACAAGGGAACAATTAAAACAGGCTCTGAATATTATTGAAAAAGCAATTGCATCAATAAAAAATTAATTATCCTAAACGTTGGATCTTCTCAATAATTCCTGTTGTAGAAAATCCCTGAACAATTGGATTGATAACCACTTTGCCGCCATTAGCCATCACTTCTTTGGCACCAACGATTTGATCAATGGTATAATCACCGCCTTTTACCAAAACATCGGGCAGGAGTGAAGAAATTAATTGCAGCGGTGTATCTTCTTCAAAAATTACAACTGCATCAACAATTAATAAGCTGGCTAATAATAAAGCACGACTGTGTTCATTATTAACGGGACGATCATTTCCTTTTAATCTTTTTGTACTGGCATCACTGTTCACTCCAACAATTAAATAATCTGCTTCCTGTGCAGCTTGTGATAAAGAAAAAATATGCCCTTCATGCAAAATATCAAAACAACCGTTGCTGAATGCAATTGTTTTTGCATTCACTTTCCATGCAGCGATTGTTTTCAATAATTGTGGCAGGGTAAATATTTTTTTTTCTATTGCATCAATCCGTTTCATAAAATAATTAATTAGAAAAACTAAAATTAAAAAGACTAAAAACTAAAAAAAGAAAAACTAATCGTATAAACTTGTAACGCTCAACTCCCGACTCCCGACTCCCGACTCTTGGCTCCCGACTTTCTTCTTATTATACCATGGTAATAATGTTAAACAAACAGCACCGATCACAACAACAATTAAAAATTGTGCAAACCATTGCAATGTTCCGTTGGCATAACCAATCTCGAAAGGGATATCACTTTTCTCTAAAACTTTTGCAATAAAATAAGCATAGGCACCAATACCACCGGGTGTGATGATCATACCAATGCTTGCAAATGCCAGCACCGTTATGGCATCGGTAAAACTTAATCCTGCAGTGCCAACAGTTGCCTGTAATCCAACCCATGTGCCGGCAATGTACATGCTCCAGATAGCGATGGTATAAAAAATGAAAGTCCATTTTTGTTTTAAATTGCGAATACTTGTTACACCTTCCCAAATACCGCGCAATATTTTTTTGATCATGATCACGATCGACAAATGTGCAAACTGTTTGAACCAAACTTTCAAAATAATAAAAACAAATAGAAGTATTCCAACGGCAATTAATACTTTGGTCGAAGAAAAATGCCCGCTCTTATTTTTTAATAACTGATCGAATATCTGCAATGCATATTCGCCCACAATTTCGAACTGAGCAATAAATGCGATGAAGAAAACAATACCAAGTGAAATAACATCGAAAGCACGTTCGGCAACGATGGTACCTACTAATTTCTCGGCAGGAACCTTTTCATATTTTGCAAGGATGGTACATTTTAAAACTTCGCCCAATCGTGGTACGGCAAGGTTGGCAAGATAGCCTATCATTACTGCAAAAAAAGTATTGATGAAAGATGGTGCATAGCCCATGGGCCGCATTAAGATCTTCCAACGCAAACTTCTGAAAATATGGCTCAACGCCAGAATTATAAAAACAGGAATGATCAGCCAGTACTTTGCATTAGATAATGACTTGATAAATTCTTTCCATTTGTTATCGGGAATTTGATGCAAACTCCACCAAACAAGGAATACGCCCAAGCCTAAAAAGAAAACATATTTTAAAAGGGATGAAAGATTTTTTCTCATTCATGATACATTCTTTCGCAATTTACACAACACATTGTAAACTACAGTTTAATTCATCAGAAATTAAAATTTGTTGTATTGTATTTAACTTTTTTAATGACCATGATTTTGATATAAAAAAGCCGTTGCATTTAAAGCTTTAACACACGCAGCATCAATAATGCCTTGCTATTCGGTGTATTTTGTTTAACTTTGCCAACTTATTTTACTGCCCTAAATTGGCAAACTGATGTCTAAAAAAAGAATTTTATTTATTGCCACCGAAATGTCACCCTACTTAGAGCTGACAGAATTTGCAGAGATGGTAAACAAATTAGCAATCAAAAGCAACGACAGTGGATTGGAAGTTCGTTGCATCATGCCGCGTTTTGGTGTGATCAATGAACGTCGTCACAGGTTGCATGAAGTGGTTCGTTTATCAGGTATCAATGTTTCAGTTGATAATGATGATTATCCATTGCAGATTAAAGTGGCTTCATTGCCCAACGCAAGATTACAGGTTTATTTTTTAGAGAACGAAGACTTCTTTAAACGCAAACATATTTTTCATGATGAACAGGAAAAATGGTTTGACGATAATGGCTTACGCACTATCTTCTTTTGCAAAGGCGCATTGGAAACCGTAAAGAAATTCGGATGGCCTCCCGACATTATTCATTGCAGCGGATGGATGACAAGCCTGGTTCCAGCATTTATTAAAACTGCCTACAAAAAAGAAGCAGTGTTCAGCAACAGCAAAGTGATCTATACCATTGGTGAAAATACTTTCAAAGAAAAACTGGGCAGCGACTTTTTAAAGAAAGCTGTTATTAATGCAAATATCAAGGATAAAGATCTGGAATCTTTTAAGGACAATAACAACACGGCTCTTTTCAGGGGCGGTGCTACTTATGCCGATGCCATTACATTTGGTGCCGAAAAGCCCGATAAAAAATTAAGCGAAGAATTTGCAAAAGTAAAGGGCAAGAAAGTAGTTCCGTTTAAAGGATGGGATACCGACCTGAGCGAATATATTGATCTGTACAATGAACTGGGGCATAAATAATCTATCATCTCTTGAATGAGTACATTGATCATTTACATAAAATGTTGATAGTATTTAATAAGTTGATTTAATGCTTCACTTATATTTGCGACCGTTAATTGCTTTTCATTACAAACCATAAATCATAATTAAAATTTTATGTCTTATTTATTTACTTCTGAAAGTGTATCTGAAGGACATCCTGATAAAGTTGCCGATCAGATCTCTGATGCGTTAATTGATAACTTTTTAGCATTCGATTCTCAATCGAAAGTGGCTTGCGAAACATTGGTTACAACCGGACAGGTTGTATTAGCCGGTGAAGTAAAATCGAAAGCTTATTTGGATGTTCAGGAAATTGCTCGTGGTGTGATCCGTAAAATAGGTTACACAAAAAGTGAATATATGTTTGAAGCAAACAGTTGCGGCATTTTCTCTGCCATTCACGAACAATCTTCAGATATTAATCAGGGAGTAGATAAAAAGAAAAAAGAAGAACAAGGTGCAGGCGATCAGGGAATGATGTTTGGTTATGCAAGTAATGAAACCGATGATTACATGCCGTTGGCATTAGACCTTGCTCATAAAATTTTATTGGAATTAGCTGCACTGCGCCGCGAAAATAAAGCTATCAAATATTTGCGCCCCGATGCAAAGAGCCAGGTTACATTAGAATATGATGATAATAACAAACCTGTTCGCATCGATGCAATTGTTGTTTCAACACAGCACGATGATTTTGATACCGAAGCAAAAATGCAGGCTAAGATCAAACAAGACATTATTACCATATTAATTCCTCGTGTAAAAGCGAAGTATAAAAAATATGCAAAGCTTTTCAATGATAAAATTAAATACCATATTAACCCAACCGGGAAATTTGTAATTGGAGGACCGCATGGTGATACAGGTTTAACAGGCCGTAAAATTATTGTTGATACTTACGGTGGAAAAGGTGCACACGGTGGTGGGGCATTCAGCGGAAAAGATCCAAGTAAAGTAGATCGTTCGGCTGCTTATGCAACACGCCATATCGCTAAAAACCTTGTGGCAGCAGGCGTTGCCGACGAAGTGCTGGTTCAGGTTTCTTATGCCATCGGCGTTGCTCAACCAACATCTATCAATGTAAATACTTACGGAACTGCAAAGGTTGGATTAAGTGATGGTGCCATCAGTAAAATTGTAGAAAGTGTTTGGGATATGCGCCCTTATTTTATCGAACAACGTTTAAAATTGCGTAATCCAATTTACAGTGAGACTGCAGCTTACGGTCACATGGGCCGCAAGAACGAAGTGGTTACCAAAGAATTCAAATCACCCGATGGAAAAGTAAAAACCGTAAAAGTTGAATTGTTCACCTGGGAAAAATTAGATTATGTTCCTAAAGTGAAAAAAGCTTTTGGAATAAAATAAAATTTTCTGTTCAAATAATTAAAACCTTCGTCAACATTTTGGCGAAGGTTTTTTTGTTACAGGCTGTTGAATATTAATTAAGCTGCGGTTGCGTCGCACACTTCAACACTTTGAACTTTATTCAATAAATGAATTGTAAATTCATGACTCGGAGCTCTGGATTACAAATTTGGAGCTTAGCGAATTAATTATTCTTGTTTATCAAGTTTACTATAACTTTTATCATTGTATTTTTTTCAATTGGATTACTAACAGCAATCATCAATGTGAGAGCAACTAAAGTATTGTCGGCAATTCTTTTATTTCCATTATCATCAAATAAAATCCCATTCCTTTCCAAGAAGTATAAAAACAAAAAAGCAGCAATTCTCTTGTTCCCGTCTGTGAATGAGTGATTTTTTGTTATAAAATATAACAGGCTTGCAGCCTTTTCTTCTATGCTTGGATACAAATCGACTCCTTCAAAAGTTTGATAAATTGTTGCTATAGAACTTTTAAATGAATCGTCTTTTTCTTTTCCAAATAAAGGGCTGTTTCCATGCACTTTTTTTGATAGTGTAATTTGATTTATAGCTTCTTCATATGTTAATTTATAGGTTTCTTTACCGGAAGTATTTTTTATTTCAAGATTTTGGTAGTCATATCTGTCTAAAATATCAAGTGCATAAGCATAATCCGAAATTATTTTTAATAATCCAACGCTTTCATCATTTGTTAACGCTTTATCATTAAGAACCGACGCAAGTATTTTTACTGAATCCTGAAGTTCTTTAAGATGTGCATTTTCTTCCTTAAGTTTTCTTTCATTAAGTGCATATCCTTTTAGTAGATAGTTGCTCAAAATTTTATTAGCCCAGACTCTGAATTGTTTTCCTCTTTCGGAATTAACCTTATAACCAATGGATAATATCACATCTAAATTATAAATCCCTATTTGTCTAGTGATGGTTCTTTTCCCTTCTTTTTGAACTTGTGCAATTTTTGCACAAGTTGACTCTTCATTTAATTCATTAGTCTTATAAATTTTTGATATATGCTTACCAATAGAGGTTCTATCGGTAAGAAAAAGTTCTGATATTTGAGCTTGATTAAGCCATACAGTTTCCTTATCAATTTTCACTTCAATTTCAGTTTTACCATCGTCAGTCTTGAAAATTTTAATTTCTGTATTTTCCATTTTACTCTTTTCTCAAAAATGAATATACTAATTAGGAGTTATTTAAACAATTTTGCTTTGTCGGATCTTAGTGCAGATATAATTAAGTTAGCCAAAATTTAAGTTATGCTTTCGAGTTATGATTTATAATTCATCAATTCAATTATATTCCTTCGGCACAAGTGTGCGACGCAACCGCTGCTGCACAAAGTTCTTCAGCCGGTTAACAAAAAAATACTACCTTTTATTTTCAAAATAATTTTATGAGCCGGATCGAAAATAAAAAAGCGTTGATAACCGGTGGTGCATCGGGCATTGGTAAATTAATGGGCAAACTCTTGCTGCAAAAGGGTTTGCACACATTGGTGATTTGGGATGTGAATGAAAATTTATTGAACACTGTTACCAACGAATTTAAACAACAAGGTTTTAATGTATTGCCTTATGTGGTTGATGTGATGAATACCGATGCTGTGATCGCCACTGCACAACAAGTAAAAAACGATGCTGGCAAAATTGATATTTTAATAAACAATGCGGGCATTATTGTTGGTAAATCTTTTGCCGATCATTCGCACAGCGATATTGACAGAACGATGATCATTAACAGCAGCGCATTGATGCATATTACCAAAGAATTTTTGCAAGATATGATTGTTACTAAATGCGGACATATTGTAAACATTGCATCGGCAGCGGGTTTAACAAGTAATCCAAACATGAGTGTGTATGTTGCCAGTAAATGGGCTGTGATTGGCTGGAGCGATTCGCTGCGTTTGGAAATGGAAAAAATGAATAACGATGTAAAAGTTACAACGGTTACTCCGTATTACATTAACACCGGAATGTTTGCCGGCGTGAAAAGCAGCGTGATACCTATTGTTGATCAAAATGTTGCTGCACAAAAAATTATTAACGGTATTGAAAAAAACAAATTGTTCGTACGCATGCCGGATATTGTGTACGCATTACTTTTTATAAAAGGAATTTTACCTGCACGATGGTTTGATGTGGTGATCGGTAAATGGTTTGGAGTTTATAAATCGATGGATGAGTTTAAAGGACGGAAATAGTCGGGAGTCAAGAGTCAGGAGTTAAGAAACAAGAACAATATTTTAATTTATGCGAAGAACATTTTTTATCTGCATTTTATTATTTGTATTTCAATCTTCAAAAGCACAAGGTTTATTAGCGAGGGCAGAAGATGATCCAAATTATTTTCCTGTACCATCCAATAATATCGTTGCCATTATTGGTGCTTTTGAAACAGAAGTGGAATTACTGAAAAACAAAATAGAAAATAAACAAGAACAGATAATTGAAGGCATTCATTTTTATACGGGAACATTGAACGGCAAACAAATTGTTTTAACACGGGCCGGTATTGGTAAAGTAAATGCTGCTATTTCTACAACTTTATTACTGGAACATTTTCATCCGAAAGATATTTTATTCAGCGGCATTGCAGGTGCCATGAATCCTGCATTACACGCCGGTGATATTGTTGTTGCCAAACAATTGGCTTATCATGATTATGGAAGATTAAGTGCAGATAGTTTAGAAAAATGGGGAACATTGAATCCGTATAATTTTAACCGCAACCCGATTTATTTTCCCTGCGATTCTGTTTTAATTGCAACGGCACAAGTGGCAGCACACAAAACAAATTTGAAAAACATCAATGAAAAAACACCGAAAATATTTTTTGGAACGATCGTTACGGGCGATGTTTTTTTAGCCGATTCGAAAAAGAATAAAGCGATACGTGAAGCATATCATGCTGATGCAACAGAAATGGAAGGAGCAGCAGTAGCGCAGGTTTGCTATCAACAAAGAGTTCCTTTTTTAATTATTCGTTCACTTTCCGATTCGGCAGATGATAGTGCCACATTGGATTTTGTGAAATACGGAAAGATGGCTGCAGAAAATTCGGCTGCATTGGTATTAAGTATTTTGTTGCTGATGAAATAAAATTTATTACATAAAACATTTTAACATGAAAGAATTTAAATTGATCATTCGAAACCAGAAAGATAATTTTTCGAAATTAAATTCAGAAGATCAGACGCAGTTTTTAAAAAAGTGTGAGGTTTATATCAACCAATTAAAAAGCGAAGAAAAATTATTGGGTGCACAACCTTTAGTGAGAGAAGGTAAAATAATTTCTTACGAAAATGGTATTTGGATTGAATCTGAATATGATGCCGCCGGTAGCGAAGTAATAGTTGGTTACTATCATATTCTTGCAAACGATTTGAACGAAGCAATTGAAATTGCAAAACAAAATCCTGAATTTGAATACAGCAACACTGCAAGAATTGAAGTTCGTCCCATTAAAACTAAAGAATCAACAACAGGTTTTGTGTATCCTAAAAAAAGTTGATTATAAATATTGAATGTCTGGCTGAGCTTGTCAAAGCCTTACTGCGAAAGGGTTTTCGTTCATCACCATTCGAGAGCAGGGTGACGGGAACAAAGATTCAAGGACCAAGAAACAAGTTTCAAGAAAAATATTTTAACTCTTCTTCAAAGTTTAAGTAAGTATGTTGTTCTTGCAATGCTTTTGTCTTTTCGGCAAAAGAATGAAGAAATTTTTTATGCTGCGCCGTATTTGGATTAAAGGGTTTATGGTTGAATGCCAGATTAATCTCGGCAATTTGTTTCATTAAATTTTTTGTTTCATCATTCATGCAGGCATCAACAAATTTATGCCAAACATATTCTGTTGCATGATAGTTAGGGTGCACTAAGTCTTCAGCATAAAAACGATAATCACGCAGATCATCAATTACTAATTCGTACGCAGGGAAATAATATAATTTTTCCAATCGTTCATTTAATTCATGTACGGCCTGAATTAAAACTGCTTTGCTTCGGTTATTATCGATGACACCTTCGCGAAGATGTCGCACCGGACTTATGGTGAAAATTACTTTGATGTTTTTATTGAATGCACCGAGTTTATCTAACATGGTTCCCAACACAACCATCGCCTGATCTACACGCATCAGTTTGCGTGAGAACCAGTCTGCCGGCGCTTTGTGGTTATTTGCTGCAACTGTTCCCACGGTTGCATTGGCAGCTTTATCGGTCAAAGTATACACCCATGCCGAACCAAGAGTGATCAATAAATAATCGGCCTTCTTTAAATAATTATGTGCGTGATGAATAGATGAATTTATTTTTTGCAAAGCATCTTCATCTGTTATTCCCGAATAACGACTGTGATGTTGCCAGCTATGCCATGTTTCGTTGTGATGAAAAAGATCTTCGGCAGTATATTTTTTTTCTTCGATGATATTGATGATGGCTTCGGAAACAGAAACCGGATTAAATAAAATACCATTCGGGTTTTCTACAATATTGAATTTATGCTTCTTTAATTTATCGCCGATGTTTTCGGTAAAGCAGGAACCTATCAACAGTAATTTATGCTGATGATTGATGGGCTGAGGTAATTTTTTTATATCGAACTCGTAATGGAATTTCATATCACAAAGCTATTACACTAATTAAAACGAATTGCACGAATTGGCGAGTATTATTTAATTCGTGTATAATCACTTAAATATTTCATCAGCAATCAATAAACTTTCCTGCAAGGCAATTGTATCAATTCCTTTTAATAAATTTTGTTCGGCAAGATATCCGATCATTAATTCGCTGTCCATATTTCCAACCAGATCATCCTGCGCAAAAGGGCAGCCGCCGATGCCCTTCAATGCACCATCGAATCTTGTGCAACCTGCATCCAGAGCGGCCTGCAGTTTTTCTTTCCAATTATTTTTTGTTGAATGTAAATGCACGCCAATTGTTGTTGAGGGATATTTTGGTATCAGTGTTTTTAATGCAAAACTTATTTGTTCTGCTGTGGCAATACCAACTGTATCGGCCAAAGAAATGATATTAATATTTCGTGCAACCATTTCATCTGCCCAGTGCAATAAAATTTCTTCGTTGTATGCATCGCCGTAAGGATTACCAAAACCCATGCTTAAATAAATAACCAATTGTTTATTATTTTTTAAACAGAGCTTCTGTATTTCTTCCACACGGATCAAACTTTCTTCGATCGTGCTGTTTGTATTTCTGATTTGAAAAGTTGGTGAAATTGAGAAAGGAAATCCCAGATAAGAAATTTTATCGTACACAACAGCTTCTTCGGCACCACGGGTGTTTGCAACAATTGCTAAAAGTTTTGTACTGTCATCTGCCATCTGTAATCCGTCAATCACTTGTTTAGTGTCAGTCATTTGAGGAATGGCTTTTGCCGAAACAAAACTGCCAAAATCGATCGTATCAAATCCAACTTTTAATAAAGCATTGATGTATTTTATTTTTTGTTCGGTTGGAATAAAATGTTTCCAGCCCTGCATAGCATCGCGGGGACATTCGATGAGTTGTATGTTTTTCTGATTGACCATTGACTATTGACCATTGACCATTGGCAAACGTTGTTTCATCGCTTCATACAAAATAATTCCTGTTGCAACAGATACATTGAATGAGTCAAATTTTGCTGCCATCGGTATCGAAAAAAAATGATCAGCAGCTTTTGCCAAATGTGGTTGCACACCTTTTCCTTCATCGCCCATGATTACACAACAAGGTGTTTTAAAATCTAATTCAAATAATTTTTTATCGGCACGCATCTCACTGGTAAAAACCTGTATGCCGTTCAAATGCAGTGTGTCAACAGCTTTTATTAAACTATTCACTCTGCAGATATTGATATGTTCCAATGCACCGGCACTGCTTTTCATCGCTTCTTCATTCAATGCACCCACACCTTTATCGGGAATGATGATGGCTTGTGCACCGCAACACAAAGCACTACGTGCAATGCCACCAATATTTCTAACATCGGTAATTCCATCCAGCATTAAGAACAAAGGTGTTTCGCCTTTCGATACAACAAAATCAATTACCTGTTGCAGGTCCATGTACTGCACCAACGCAGCAAATGCAACCACACCCTGATGATTGGCTTTTGTTAAATAATTTAATTTTTCAACAGGCACTAACTGAACGGGAATATTATGTTCACGCGATAAAGAACGGATGGCACTCAGCGTTTCGCCACTTGCATTTTTTTGTACTAAAATTTTATCGACTGCACGGCCAGATTGAATGGCTTCTATCAAAGGCTGGCGACCGATTATTAATGAGTTTTGTTTTGGAGGCATTGTTCAAATTTACAATTTCAATTTTCCTTTCAATAATAACACTTGCACTTTTCTTAAAGCAAGTATCGATAATGCATCTGTTATTTCTCCTTCATCGATCATATCAAAAGCAGTTTGCAACGAAACTTTTTTAATGTGCAGCAACTCTGTTTCTTCGGGTTCTGCTTCGTGTTGCGTTAATTCGCTTGCTAAATAAAATACACTGTTCTCATCGCTCACCGAGTTCGATAAATGCGATGTGCCCAACACTTGCCAGCGGTTTGCTTTTAATCCGGTTTCTTCCAATAGTTCACGTTTGGCACCCAACAATGGATTTTCGTTTGTAGGGCAACCACCTTCGGGAATTTCCCAACTGAATTGATTTAAAGTAAAACGAAATTGCCCAACCAAATAAGTATTCATCTCATCATCAACAGGCACAATACCTATCGCTGTATTTTTAAAATGAACTTTACCGTAAATACTTTTTCCGCCCGATGGGTTAATGGTATTATAATGTGTAAGCGAAATCCATGCATTTTCGTATTCAATTTTTTCGTCAATAATTTTCCATGGATTAATATGTTGTTCTTCCTGTTCCATAATGCCAAAAGTAAGGATTGATTTTTTGTTGACGGGCAGAAGTATTTTATGGCATCGCCTGTTGCGTCGCACTCTTCAACGTTCTGAACACGACTGAACTTTTTTAAATAAAAAAACGGACCAAAAATTTATGCGGCCCGTTTTCAAAATTAGTAATGTCATTTTATTAATATCCTATGTTTCCTGTTTTAGTTCCGCTGTTGTTCCATGTAGCCATATAACCCAATTGTTCATCTTCGCAACCTACATAAGCAACTCTTGCATCGTTGTTATTATAAACACCTATTCTGCCACCTTTTGAACCGCCGGTTAAATAAAGTTTTCTTTGCCCCGAATTATTTTTTATTGTGAGCGAAGCACCGCCATCGTTTTCAATACTTGATAGAGTAAATATTTCGCTGCCGCTATGGTTCTTGGTAGAAATAAATCCATCATCGGCTGTATTGGAACCTAATTTTACGATCTGTTTTTCATCGCCATTCAAAATATCGCAATAACCACTGTGATTGGTTTGGCTGCCCATTTCAACACTTAATGTTTGATTGGCATTAAATAAAGCGAGATAACCGCCACCATTGGTTTCATTGGTAACTTTAAAGTTTACATTTCCATTGGTATGGAAAGTATTGATAGCTCCGGCGCCACCATCGGAAGTAAATAATTTTACCAAATTATTTCCGGTAGATGATTTAGTAATCATTTCCCCGTTACCTTTCTCGTCCCTGTCAATTACAACCAATACCTTTCCGTTATTGTCAACTACTTCAAAGCTTTTTGCCTGTACCTTATCAACTATCTGCACAGCTTTGTTGTTTGAGCTGAAGATCACAAATGATGCAATTAATAAAAGGCTGAAAAAGCCGATGCGGTAATAGCGAACTGACTGCTCTAATGCAGCGATTCTGTTTTCAATTGTTTTCATGTTAAAGTGTTTTAACTAAATTTAAAACAATTTCTTTGACTTTATAATAAACCGGCAAGAAATTTTACATGCCAATACATTGTTGCAGAACATTAAATTTCAATATTCTGCAACAATGCGAAATAAAAAGGGTTGAAATTTTCATTCAACCCTTCCTATAACGATCAATATTTTTTTAGTAAATATATTTCGTATCCTATTTTATTTCCCATGCCAATGCACTTGCACCTAATACAGCCGAATCGGCTTCACTTAAGGCAGAGAAAATAAGTTTGATTTTTCCTTGCCATATCTTGAGAAGATTGGCTTCCATGTTTTTTCTGATTGGGTCTAAGATCAAATTCCCGGCTTTGGTCAAACCTCCAAACAAAATAATTGCTTCAGGCGCACTAAATGCAACAAAGTCTGCAAATGCTTGTCCCAATAATTTCCCGGTATATTCGAAAATTTCTTTAGCAATAGCATCGCCACCAACTGCAGCATCAAATACATCTTTTGAATTAATATTTTCCAGAGGGATTTTTCTTAAGACACTATCATCGGTTCTTGATTCTAAAATTTCTCTTGCCGTACGGGCAACACCTGTTGCAGATGTATAAGTTTCTAAGCAACCATGTTTGCCGCATCCGCATAAACGGCCATCGCGAATAATGGTTGTGTGTCCTAATTCTCCTGCAAATCCATCATGTCCATAAATTAATTGTCCGTTTGCTACGATACCACTTCCAACACCTGTGCCTAAAGTGATCATAATAAAATCCTTCATACCGCGTGCAGCACCGTAAATCATTTCACCAACTGCAGCAGCATTGGCATCGTTGGTGACAGCCGCAGGAATTCCGAATTTATCTGACAATAACTTAGCGATTGGTATAACACCTTTCCATGGTAAGTTAGGAGCAAACTCAATGTTTCCGGTATAAAAGTTCCCATTAGGCGCACCCATGCCAATACCTTTAATTTTATCGATGCCACCAACCTCATCTACCAATTTTATTAAGCTATTATATAACTCATCAATGTAGGTATCAATTTCGGTATGTTTTGCAGTTTTAATTGCCCCATGGCATAATATTTCCCCGCGGGCATCTACAATTCCAAAGGCGCTATTTGTGCCGCCCATATCAACTCCGATAACATATTTCTGTTCCATAAAATTTATTTTCTATAATTTTTTTAATTTATTTATTCAACGGGGATGTCTTTATTTACATTCTTCGATCCGATCAGACCATAGAAAAGCATATAACCTAAACATGCAAACATAACCCAGTAACTGCTAAGGTATCCAAAGTGATCGGAAACATAGCCCTGAAAGAGTGGAATAATACCTCCACCGCAAACCATTACCATAAAAATACCTGAAGCAGCTGCTGTATATTTTCCAAGTCCTTCAACTGCAAGATTAAAAATACCTCCCCACATAATAGAAGTGCATAAGCCGCACAAGACGAGGAACACGATACTAATAGGTACTTCTGTTTTTAAAACAGGTAAAGTAACTGTTACCGATAAAGGGCTGAAAATAGCTAACAAAATAAATAGTAATCCAACAGATGCTACTGTGATAAGCATTGTTTTGCTCGATACTTTTGAACCAATTGAACCACCTGCTAACCTGCCTACCAGCATTAATAGCCAATAAACACCAACAATACTGCCGGCTGTTGTAGCGTCAATACCCAAACCAATATTTGATGCAGTTTTGGAAGCAGTCATAAATAGGTTAGCTGTACTTGGAATACCAATTTCGGTTCCTACATAAATAAATATGGCAATCGCACCCAATACGAAATGGCGAAAAGAAAGCGGACTGTGTGCATGTAAAACTTTTCTTTCAGTTTCTGTTTGCAAATGAGGTTCAGGAATAGAAACAAACATCAACACAACAAATGCCAAAGCAAAAATACCTAATGCAATGAAAAGAGCAGGGTTGGCTTTTTCTATGGTACGTCCGGCTTCAGCACCCATCAGCCATCCTACCAGCATTGGTGTAATGGTTGCACCGATAGAATTTATAGAACCTCCAAATTGTATTAATTGGTTTCCTTTGTTACCACCGCCGCCTAATGTATTCAACATCGGGTTTACCACTGTATTCAACATACACATAGAAAAACCTGAAATAAATGCGCCGGTTAAATAAACTGTAAAACTTCCTACCTGTCCAGAAAAAAATTGAATCAATACACCTGTAAAACCAACTGCGATAGCTGATAAAGCAGTTTTTTTGTATCCATACTTTTTAAGCATAATGCCGGCAGGGATACCCATAAACGCGTATGCCAGAAAGTTGGCTAAAAATCCTAACTGTGATTCGAAGTTAGAAGCCCCAAATTGTTTTGCAACAATAACTCCCATCGGACTTGGTAAGCCTGTTACAAACGCGATCATAAAAAATAATGCAAACATCATTGCAATTGGCAAAGAATAATTTTTCTGTGTCGATTCCATAAATAGAGGTATTAATTGTGGGATAATATTTTTTTAAAAGATTGTTTTGTACAAATTAGTTTTAATGTTGGGTGGATTCATCGGCTTTAAAACATCTTATAATTTTTTTGGGGTTAAGAATGTGTAAATATGAATTATGACAATAATTTATATTTTTTGCAATCGAAACAAATGTAAGAGTTATTTGCAGTAAAAAAATAAAATTTATAACATCCATTTATATTCATTTTTTTCAAAATTATGCAACGGTCTTTTGCAGTAGATGCATGTTTGAAGTTGATGAAAAAATTCTTTCTTTTCTGGAAATTAAAATATATTTCAACTTTTATTGCGGCTTTATTTATCTTCAAAACCAGTTTTAAATAAATTAACGATGGAAATTATTCATGTTAGTGCCGAATGTTATCCGGTTGCAAAAGCAGGTGGATTGGGCGATGTAGTAGGGGCGCTGCCAAAGTATCAATGCAAAGCAGGTCATATTGCAAAAGTGGTAATGCCAATGTATCGTACAAAATTTTTGGCTAATAACGAATGGGACATTGACTTTCAGGGCAACGCTAATTTGGGCGATTATTTTTTTAATTATACTATCATTAAAGAACGCACCAATAAATTAGGTTTCGATCTATACCTCGTCGATATTTTCGGGTTACTCGATCGCGAAAAAGTGTATGGCTATGATGATGATGCTCAAAGGTTCATGGCATTTCAAATCGCTGTGGTTAACTGGATGAGTACCTGGGAACATAAACCCGATGTGGTGCATTGCCACGACCATCATACAGGATTGATCCCTTTTATGATGAAAAATTGTTTTGCATTTAAAAACTTAAATTATGTTCCAACAGTTTTTACTATTCATAACGGACAATATCAGGGTGCGATGGATTGGAGTAAAAGCACTTACATCCCTGAATATGATACATGGAAGTGGGGCGATTTGGATTGGAACAACAGTATCAATCCCTTAGCCAGTGCGGTTAAATGTGCATGGAAAGTTACAACGGTTAGTCAAAGTTATCTCAATGAACTGCGTTATAACAGCAATGGTCTGGAAGATTTGTTTGAATATGAAAGAGGAAAATGCATTGGTATTTTAAATGGAATTGATAATGATGTCTGGAATCCCGAAACAGATTCGTACCTGTTCGAAAATTTTAAATTGTCAACTGTTGTAAGTGGCAAGAAAAAAAACAAAGAAGAACTCTGCAGAAGATTTGGATTGAATGCCGATGTTCCGTTAATTATTTTTATTGGAAGATTGGTAGGAGAGAAAGCCGCCGAAATTTTACCCGATGCCATTTCATCGGTTTTATTTAACATGAAAGATCAGGTTAGTTTTTTAATTTTAGGAAGTGGCGATACACATATCGAATGGCAACTCAGCAACATGAATAATAATTATCCCAATTATTATCACGCAGTAATTGGTTATGATGAAACATTATCGCATAACATGTATGCAGGTGCCGACTTTTTGTTGATGCCAAGCAGGGTAGAACCATGCGGATTAAATCAAATGTATGCGATGCGTTATGGCACAGTGCCAATGGTACGAAGCACAGGAGGCTTGCAGGATACAGTTGTTGATATGGGCGATTGGGAAGGATTCGGGATTCGTTTTAACAATGCAACAGTAAGCGATGTGCATTATTCTGTTAGCCGTGCTGTTAGTGTGTATCAGGATAAAACACATTTCAACTGGATGCGCAAACACATGATGCAGATAGATCACAGCTGGGAAAGTACTGTTGAACAATATTTAAATATTTACAGTTCATTGAAGTAATAACAATATACTTTATATTCACTAAATAAATTTCGAAATTAAACCTAAGAAGTCTATGTCATCAATATCTAACTCAGTGATCTCGATAATTCTTGGCGGTGGTGCAGGAACAAGATTATATCCATTGACAGCAACACGCAGTAAGCCTGCTGTACCTATTGCGGGAAAATATCGGTTGGTTGATATTCCTATCAGCAATTGTATTAATTCAAACATCAACAGGATGTATGTGTTAACGCAATTTAATTCTGCTTCATTAAACAAGCACATAAAAAATACCTATCATTTCAGTGCGTTCAGTACCGCCTTTGTTGATATTCTGGCAGCGGAACAAACACCCGATAATCCGGGATGGTTTCAGGGCACTGCTGATGCTGTTCGTCAATCCCTTCGTCATATCAGCAATTTAGAATTTGAATATATTTTAATCCTGAGTGGTGATCAATTGTATCAGATGGATTTTGCCGAAATGATCGCCGAACACAAAAAAAAGGAAGCCGATATTTCTATTGCAACCATTCCTGTTGTTGCCCGTGAAGCTTCTGAATTCGGGATATTAAAATCAGATCACGATAATCTCATCACCTCATTCATCGAAAAACCAAAGGCCGAAATTTTGGGCGATTGGATTAGTGATACCGGAGCCGAAATGCAGGCTGCAGGAAGAGTTTATCTGGCATCGATGGGTATTTATATTTTCAGTAAAAAAGTTTTATATCATTTATTGAAAGAAGAATATCCTGATGCAACAGATTTTGGAAAAGAGATCATGCCTCATTCGATTGAAAATTATAAAGTAGCAAGTTTTCAATATGATGGCTATTGGACCGATATCGGAAATATTTATTCTTTCTTCGAAGCCAACCTTGCATTAACGCAGGAAATTCCTCCATTCAATTTATTCGATAATAATAAAATTGTTTATACACGTGCAAGAATGTTGCCTCCTGCAAAAATCAGCGGCACTACTTTAGAAAAAACAATCATTGCCGAGGGTTCAATCATTAATGCAAGCCGTTTGGAAAGTTGTGTGGTGGGTATTCGTGCACGCATTGGTTATGGTACCACTGTTGTAAATACTTACATCATGGGAAACGATTATTATGAAACATTAGAAGTGATGGCAGAAAATATCAGCAAAGGCATTCCTAAAATAGGCATCGGCGAACGTTGTTATATTAAAGATGCATTGATCGATAAAAATTGCCGCATTGGTAATGATGTAAGAATCAATGGTGGTAAGCATTTAGAGAATACCGATCATCCGTTATATACCGTGAAAGATGGAATTGTTGTAGTGAAAAAAGGTGCGATCCTGCCCGACGGATTTGTAATTTAACTAATGCAAAAAACATCCCTTGCGGATGTTTTTTTATTGTACTTTTATCATCGTGTACTTTTTACATATTTCATTAAACGATTGCTATGGCATTTACAAACAATTCAACTGCAACATCTAACAGCAGTAAACCTGTGCTGAGTTTCTGGAAGATCTGGAATATCAGTTTTGGATTTCTGGGTGTACAAATTGGTTATTCATTACAAAATGCAAATACGAGCAGGATACTTTCTGCAATAGGTGCCGATCCGCATCATCTGAGTTTATTTTGGTTAGCAGCTCCACTTGCAGGATTAATTGTACAACCGATCGTTGGTTTATCGAGCGATAAAACATGGACAAGATTGGGAAGAAGGATCCCTTTTATTTTAGGAGGATCGCTTGTTTCGGCATTGGCAATGTTCTTCATGCCTAATTCCGAACACTTTGCCGAACTATTGCTGCCATTGTTTTTCGGCGCAACGATGTTGTTGTTGATGGATACATCTTTTAATGTAACCATGCAACCGTTCAGGGCATTGGTAAGCGATATGGTTCCCGAAAGTCAGCGTAATAAAGGTTATGCCATTCAAAGTTTTTTAATTAATACCGGTGCATTTGTTGGTTCGATGCTGCCATTTATTTTAACCAATGTTTTTCATGTTGCCAACGAACCTGCTGCCGGAGAAAAAGTAGCACCAACAGTTATATGGGCATTTTATTTTGGGGGTGGTGCTTTGTTGTTTAGTGTGTTATGGACTTCATTCCGTACTAAAGAATATCCCCCAGAAGAATATGCGAAGTATAATAATATTGATACTACCGAAAAAACTAAAATGTCTTTTTTCGATCTGTTGAAAAATATTCCAACTACCATGTGGCAATTATCGGTAACACAATTTTTCTCATGGTTTGCATTGTTTTTAATGTGGGTATTTACAACACAGGGTATTGCACAAAATATTTGGCATACGATCGATCCTAAATCAAAAGATTTTAATGATGCAGGTAACTGGACCGGTGTGATCTTCGCAGCATACAGTTTGTTTGCAGCATTATATTCATTGGCATTAACACCGTTGGCAAATAAATTCGGCAGAAAAAATACTTATATGCTTTCACTGCTTGCCGGTGGAGTAGGTTTAATGTCGATGATGTTTATTACTGACAAAAATTTATTATTCATCCCGATGATCGGTGTTGGTATTGCATGGGCTGCTATTCTTGCTTTGCCTTATGCTATTCTGTCTTCTTCATTACCACCAAAACAAACAGGCGTTTACATGGGTATTTTTAATGCAACCATTACCATACCTCAGATTGCTGCAGGTTTGTTGGGTGGAATTGCATTGAAATTATTAGGAGATAATGCAATTAATGTAATTGCTTTGGCGGGTGCGTCGATGATTGTTGCGGGAATATGTGCCAGACTGGTTATTACATCGAAAGAATAAATTTGAGTAAAACTTATGTTCTTTTTATTTGTATTGATTGAAAGGAATTATTGATAATTTTATATTGTAATTATGAATGAAATTTTCACCGTATCAATTTATAATTTTCAATCAATAAATTAAATCACATGAAAAAGATAACCATTTTATTATTGATTATTTCAGGTTCAGTTGTTGTAAAGGCACAGGATTTTGGTCAGATCATTGCCGGTTCGTTGCCCGATGCAAATAAATATGCAGGTGCATATTTGAAACCTTTTGGTGAAGGAGAAATTTATAATCTTTCGCGTGGATGGTATTCAACTGCAAGGGCACATAAATTCTTAGGTTTCGATATTTCAATTAATGTGCAGGCAGCAATTGTACCTACAGCCAATCAAAGTTTTGTTTTTAATAATGCCGATTATTCAACTTTTAAATTGCATGGAGGTGCTACATCGGCTTCACTTCCAACATTTGTTGGCAGCGGCACATCAACGCAACAAATTGACGTTACCAATACAGTTAATGGTCAGCAGGTATCAACAAGTTTTACAGCACCAACAGGAATTGGTGATGATTTTAAAAAGAATATTTCTTTTGTTCCGGTTTCTGTTCCATTGCCTGTTGCACAAATAGGAATTGGTTTGTTTAAACATACCGATTTAAAAGTCCGTTATTTTCCTAAAACAAGTTTCAGCAATGTAGAGATTGGTGTATTTGGAATTGCAATACAACACGAGTTCAGTAAATATCTTCCATTCATTAAAAAAGTTCCTTTCTTGCATTTATCGGCTTTGGCAGGGTACAGCAGGATTGATGCAAACTATAAACCAAAATTCGATCAAAATTCTTCGGTGCAAAGTACTAATGCTGTTGCCGGTTATAATATTTCTGCTTTCACTTTGCAGGGAATTGCTTCAGTTAAATTTTCTCTGCTCGAAATTTATACATCACTCGGTTATTCTACCGGTAAATCGGATATTAATTTAAACGGGGATTATACCATCACATATAATACAGGATATCCGCCACCTAACGATAAAGTAACGGCTCATCAAAAAGATCCGGTTGCACTTTCATATACTGCAGGTGGTATCACAAACACATGGGGAATAAGATTAAATCTTACCATATTAAAAGTTTATGCCGATTACACTTTTGCAAAATACAATGGAGTGGGTGTTGGTATTGCTTTAGCACTCAGGTAAAACCCTTTTTATGAAATATAAGTTTACAGTTTTTGTTGTTGCATTCTTTTGCATCACAGTAAATATTTATGCGCAGTATGCAACAGTTTATCCAACCAATTGGTGGGTTGGAATGAAGCATAATAAAATTCAGTTGCTGATAAAAAGCGATCATGAACAATTTAATAAAGAACAGCTTCGCATCAATTATCCGGGGATAACCGTTACAAAAATCAATCAGTTAGACAACAGTAAATACATCAGTGCAGATATTACTATTGCCAATACAGCAAAACCAGGAACAGTTAAAATTGAATTTGTTTCAAACAAAAAAACCAATGCTGTTGAGTGGCAATTAAAAGAAAGGAGAAAAGGCAACGGCACACAATATGCGCAGGGTGTAAATTCAACCGATCTGGTTTATTTAATTATGCCCGACCGTTTCAGCGATGGCGATACAACAAACGATCATGTTGCAGGAATGAGAGATCAATCGTTGAACCGTAACGAGATCTACGATCGTCACGGCGGCGATATGCAGGGTATCATCAATCATCTCGATTATCTGCAAAGCCTTGGTGTAACAGCATTGTGGATGACACCAGTAATTGAAAATGATGAACCTAACAGAACCGAACATGGCTATTCGTTCACCAATCATTATAAAATTGATGCACGACTTGGCGGTGCAGAAACTTATAAAAAATTAAGCGATGCATTGCATAAACACGGCATGAAATTAATTCAGGACGCCGTGTATAATCATGTTGGCAGCGAAAATATTTTTATAAAAGATCCGCCAACAAAAGATTGGTTTCATCAGTGGCCAACATATACCGGAACAAATTATAAAGATCAGGTAATATTCGATCCTTATGGTTCTGCTAAAGAGAAAAAAATCATGACTGATGGATGGTTCACACCAAAGATGCCCGATGTAAATCAATCTAATCCTTACTTCGCAAATTATTTAATTCAACATGCCATTTGGAGCGTGGAAGAATTTGGTGTTGATGGCTGGAGGATTGATACCTACATTTATAACGATCTTAATTTTATGAATCGATGCAATGCTGCATTGGTTGAAGAATATCCCAAAATAACCATGTTCGGTGAAACATGGGTCCACGGAACTGCAGCACAGGCTTACTTTACAGCCAATAACCTTAATATTCCTTTCAAAAGTAATTTACAGGGTGCAACAGATTTTCAAACTTTATTTTATGGCATCATACCTGCGTTAACTCAGGATTTTGGTTGGACCGAAGGCGTGAATAAATTATATACAACATTAAGTAACGACTTCCTGTACAAGAATGCAAATAATAATGTTGTGTTCCTGGATAATCATGATCTTACCCGTTTTTATTCGGAGATGAAAGAAGATGTCAATAAATTAAAAATGGGCATAGCATGGTTATTGACCACTCGTGGCATTCCGCAAATTTATTATGGCACTGAAGTGTTGATGAAAGGAGTGAAGAACCCCGATGGGTGGGTGCGTTTGGATTTCCCGGGTGGATGGAAAGGCGATAAGAAAAATGCTTTCACACAGGAAGGATTATCGGACGAAGAAAAAGATATGCTGCAATACACAAAAACATTGGCCAACTTCCGCAAACATTCATCAGCCATAACAAAAGGGAAGTTGATGCAATATATTCCCGATGATGGATTATATGTTTATTTCCGATACGATAATAATCAAACCATCATGTGTGTGATGAATACCAGTGATAAAGAAAAACAAATCGATTTTAAAAAATACGAAGAACGCACAACCAACTTTTCAAAAGCGGTTGATGTAATTAACGGCACATCGTACAACAATATATTTTCAATTCCTGCAAAAAGGATGTGGGTGTTGGAACTTAAAAAATAATTTACAGCAACGCTGCCTTCTTAAAGCGGTCGGCATATTTGCCCCAATCGCTGAAGCTTTCTTTCAGGCTTTCTTTTAAGGCAGCGTTGTTCATTTTTTTTCCTTTGGTTGGAATTTTAAAATCAGTTTCTTTTACCGGTACAGTAAATAATTTTGTTGCAAACCAGGTAATATGTTCGTGGGGAAGTGCAACGCCTAATATCATGCCGGGTAAGCCTGTAAAGGATTCTGGACCGCCTGGTGTTATGATTTCATCGGTATAAAATGCAACCACATAGATCGAATCCATGATGATGGCATTGGCACGGCGGCATTCGAAACCGGCAATATTTTTTTTCTCATCGGTAATTTTCCAATTAATTTTTCGTGTACTGTCGGTGATCAAAAAAGTTTTTTCAAATATTTTTTTTTGACTGATGGATTGATGTTTATTCAGATCGGTATAAATAATATTTTCTTCGGCTGGCTGTTCCCAAAGTTTATTGTTATCGGCAATTTCCCTTCCCGGCTGATAAAAAGTTTTATTGTTACTGAATGAAAGGTTGTAATACGTTGTTTTAAATTTTGGTATTGATTTTTTTATATCATCAGACCAAAGGTTATCATCAGTGAATTGAGAATACAGATTCAATTTTCTTTCAAACTCAATCCTGCCTTCAGTTATAAAGCGGCCGGCTTGAGCAGTGGCAGATTGAAAACCGAATAAAATTATAATGAGATAGTTGATTTTTTTCATAAAAAATTTTTGTTTTAATATCTCCAGTCTTCGTCTTTCTTAGGATTATTTTTATTGAAATTCCAGATCACCGAAAGCATAAAATACCGTTGAATGGTGGTATATGTATTTTGCGAAATAAAATTGCTGTTCACGGTCCGGTTAAATCCTTTGTTCTGATTTAAAATATCATTTGCCGAAACCCTTACCATCAAGGCATTGCTCTTTAAAACTTTTTTATCGAACCATAAATTCCAGAAAATAACATTGTTATTATTATCGAATACACTTGTTTTTTGACGGAAGATAAAATCACAGTCGGTATGTAAATGCCATTTCTTCGGAAAATAAAAGTCCAGATCAGGTCTTATATCATACGTCCAGTAATGTGTACTAATATTTTGTTGAACTGAAGATGTACTGGTTGTATAAGTTGCACTGGCCCGTAAACTGTTGTCTAATTTTTTTTCTTTTGCCTGACCAATATATAAACCCAAAGTGTACTCATCACTGTTGGTTATGTTGTTTAACCCATTTACAATATTGGTATTTCGGTATTTATTTACATTGCTGTTAATTCCAAATCTTAAGTCAGGTTTTTTTACTTTAAAATAATAGTCGAAGTTGCCGGAAAGAGAATAATTGCCGTTAACATTAATTGTTTGCGAAACCCTTCTTCCCGAACTGTCAACATTATCGCTGGTACTGAAAGCATTTTCAGTAAAGCTATAATTGGCACCAACAGAGAAATATTTATTTTCTAATTGTTTTATATTGGAAAAATATAGTTGCAGGTTATTGGAGAATGAGGGCTTTAAAGCCGCATTTCCAATCGTAATATTTAACGGGTCATCATTGGTTTTAACGGGTTGTATTTGTTGTAATGATGGTTGCGATGTATTTCCGTTATAAGAAAATGAAATTCTTTTTTGGCTTGTAAAAAGATATGTAAAACTGGATTGCGGGAACCAATTAATAAAATTTCTGTTTGTTTGAACAGTTGTATTATTATCCTGTTGTGTGAAATTGGTAAAGCCAAGATTATTGCCAACGTTGAACCGCACATTTTTATTAATAAAAGAATAGGCCAAACCGGTTTTATGTGTGAGATAATTAAAAGTATAATTATTACTGTATGTGCTGTCTAAAATAGTATAGTATCCGTTGGCATCTTTATTGAACGAACTCCTGTTCGATAAACTGTTGTTTACAATTATTTCGTAATTGGCAACAAGCGATGATGCCGCCGAAAGCGGTTCGGTGTAGGTAAATTTACTGTCGAATGCCAGCAATTTATTATTGCTTGTTTTATATTGATCCGTAGTTTGCATCAATGGTGTTGTATTGCCATCAGTATAAAAAATATTTTGGGCAAAGAGCTTGCCTGCAGATGTTCTCAGCGAATAATTCTCTTTAAAATCAATCGAGATCGTTCTTCCTTTTTTATGTAATTTTTTGCGCCATAAAATATCTGTGTTCAGGGAATTATTATCACCTTCGGCTGTAATATTTCTGTTCCCGTTATTTATAATTTTACTGTTTTTTGAGAGTGCTTCGGTGCTGTAATTATTTATTGTTGACTTGTGCTCTAATGTTCCGTCGGTTACAACTTTTAAGGATGATGTTGAATCAAGTTCAAATTCATACGTTCCGTTTATTTTATTTCGTAAAACTTTATTATTAAAATTTTTTGTTTGATTATTATAATATAAAGTATCGGGTAGAATATATTCAGTGCTGGTATTGCTTTCGCCATCAACTCCAAATTGTAATACTTTATAATTAGCATTGATGGATTGCTTATCATCATTCCATTTATTATTAAAATGTAAACCGCCTGTTTGTACCAATGGCTTTCCCTGGTTATTATATTTTCCATCCCAACCTGTAATATCGTCGTTGTTAATTACATAATACATATCTCCATCATCCGTAATTTGAGTAGATACATCCGAGGAGCCCATGCTGTTTTGATCCTGCCAGTTCAATCCAGTTTTACCTGTATTCGATACAATACCATAAGCTGCAAATTTTAGTTTATTTCTGAATGAATTAAACATCGCCAGATTATCGTGATAGCCACCTGTTGCAGCACCTGCATTTATTTTTCCGAAATAGCCATTCTTTTTATCATTCTTCAATTTTAAATTAATCGTTTTTGTTTTTTGCCCGTCATCAATTCCTGTAAAAGTTGCCTGATCGCTTTTTTTATCAAACACCTGCACTTTATCAACCATATCGGCTCTGATATTTTGTGTAACCAATGTTGGATCATCACCAAAAAATTCTTCTCCATCTACCAAAACTTTTTGAACTTTTTCGCCCTGAGCCGTTATTTGCCCGTTTTTATCAACTTGTATTCCGGGTAATTTTTTCAATAGATCTTCAACGCTGGCATCGGCTTGTACATGAAAACTGTCGGCTTTGTATTCTGTTGTATCACCTTTTAGCCTGATGGCAGAAATGCTTTGTTTTACGATTACTTCCTGCAGCAAATGTGCTTTGGTGATCATTCTGATCATCCCGGTATTAATCGAAGAATTTTCTGCCAACGAAAATGTATCGGTATAATCTGCATAGTTGGGATAAGTGATCAGTAAAATGTATTTTCCTTTTGTAAGATCAGTCATCTCAAAATTTCCCTGCCCATCTGCTCTTGTATATTTTTGAAGAATAGAATCTTTTGCACGCAGTAAACTGATTACCGCGTTTTGAAGATTTGTCTTGCTGATAGTATCAGAAATAATACCTTTTACTTTTGCATTTTGAGAATACGCAGAAAAAAACATCCCGGAAATTGCCAATAAAAGAAGCACCTGTTTCTTCATGAGTCTTTTCAGTGTTGAGGGATATGATATTATCAAAAATTTACAATGAATAAGAAAACAAAATATGTTTTTTATTTTTCAACAACAATTTTTTTTTTGAAACTATTGTATGACTGGTAATAATAATTGTATGCGGAATATTATTTTTATGCAGGCTTATGCCGATCTATAAATCAAATTTTATTATTTATGAAGCAATTAATTTTCTGCTTAGTTATTGCAGCAAGTATGTGTAATGCAGGTATGGCTCAACGCCCTGCCGGTAGCAACCGTCAGGAAACTGCAAACAATTCAATAAATCCTGCAATAAACAGCACCCCTGTTGCAAGAATTAATTTTAAAACCGATTCAACAGTTACAGTTAAAAATGAAATAACGATCAGAGGAGAAAAAGTTCCCTATGTTGCCATTGCAGGAACTGCACCGGTGCTCGATGCCGACAACCAATCCATCGCCAATGTTTTTTATACTTATTATGAAAGAACCGATGTAAAAAATAAATCCACACGGCCACTGGTTATTTCATTTAATGGCGGTCCGGGTACACCATCAGTCTGGATGGAAATTGGTTATACCGGCCCGCGTATTTTAAATGTTGATGACGAAGGTTATCCCATTCAACCTTACGGCATGCGAGATAACCCGCATTCAATCTTAGATGTTGCTGATATTGTTTATATCGATCCGGTTAATACAGGTTTTTCTCGTCCGTTAATTAAAGATGGTGTTGCACAAAAATTCTTTGGTGTAAATGCCGATATAAAATACCTCGCAGCATGGATCAACTCTTTCGTAAGTAAATATAAACGTTGGGCCTCACCAAAATTCCTGATCGGCGAAAGCTATGGTACCACAAGGGTTTCGGGACTTGCATTAGAATTGCAGGATGCACAATGGATGTATCTGAATGGAGTGGTTTTAGTATCGCCAACCGATCTGGGAATTGAAAGAAGCGGCCCTGTTGGTGCTGCATTATTTGTTCCTTACTATGCTGCAACTGCATGGTATCATAAAGCATTGAATAGTGATCTGCAGAAAAAAGACCTGACCGATTATTTACCCGAAGTAGAAAAATTTACTGTTGATGAATTAATTCCGGCCATAACAAAAGGCGGAAGTTTAAGTGATGAAAGCAGAAAAGAGATTGCTGCTAAATATGCACGTTATACGGGCTTGTCAGAAAAAACAATCCTCGAACATAATTTCGAAATCCCTACAGGCTTTTTCTGGAAAGAATTATTACGCGATAAGGGTTATACTGTTGGAAGATTAGACTCCAGATATTTAGGAATCGACCGGCAGGATGCAGGCGAACATCCTGATTATAATGCTGAACTTTCTTCTTGGGAACATTCTTTCATGCCTGCCATGAATATTTATTTAAGAGATGAATTAAATTTTAAAACCGATCTCAGTTATTATTTATTTGGTCCCGTTTATCCATGGGACAGAACAAATGATAAAACAGGATTTAATTTAGGCAAAGCAATGTCCGAAAATCCTTACATGCACTTATTGGTTCAATCTGGATATTATGATGGAGCCTGCGATTATTTCAATGCAAAATACAGCATGTGGCAAATTGATCCGGGCGGTAAATTAAAAGACAGAATGCGTTGGGAAGGATACAGAAGCGGACACATGATGTATTTGCGCAAAGATGATCTCGCAAAAGCAACCGAAAGTTTAAGAAAATTTATTGCTGCATCAATTCCCAAACCGGGAACTCCTGCCAAGTATAAAGAATAATTGATCCAATAAATAAAAAATGCTCCGAATGAACCGGAGCATTTTTTATTGTAATAAACTTTATTTTATTTTTAATAAGAGCTGATCTAGGTTTTCATGCGCCATTGCAAAACCTTCTTTAAAGCCCATGCTAACCAATTGTTCCAATGCTTCTATGCTTTGAAAAGTAAGGGTGGTAATTACTTTAGTAGAATCTTTTTCATCCAGAAAATTATTCTCCCAGTAAGTACTTGGAAAAGATGGGTTGACGATTTTATTCTCGTCACAAAAACCATCCTTTGCTGTAAAGAAATCCTGCGGTTTAATATTGATGTAGTTTACCAGGCACCAATGTTTTTCGCCGGCTGGACTCAGCATATAATAAAACCAATGGCCACCTTCCGTAAAATCCATTTCTTTGGTAATCGCTTTATAAGGATTGGGCGCCCACCATTGTTCAAGTATTTCACTTTTTGTATAAGCATCCCAAACCAGATCTTTCGATGCACTGAAAGATCGCTCAACAGTTATTTGCTTTTCTTCTTTGTTGATGTTGTAAATCGTTTTCATGAAGTTTAAATTATAATGAATGATGTTGTACTGAAATTTATTTTTCAAGATAATTTTTTAATGAAGTGCCGATAATTGCATTCCAACCGGCAACAAAATTTTCTTTCTTAAATTCAGGAACAAGTTCAGTTGGGAATGATTCCAAACCGGTATGCGTTAATTTTACAACTGTTTTATTGCCTTGTGGAAACAATTCAAAGCACACATACGAAATGCCGCTGTAACCATCATATCGCCAACTGTAAGTAAGTTTCTTTTCGGGAATGACTTCAGTAACTTGTAAAAGATGCAGCCATTGTTTGTTTTCATCTCCGCCATAAAACTCAAACTCAAATCCAACTTCAGCTTTAAAAGCTTTTAGATCAAAATACCATTTACTCATTTCATCCCTGTCGGTGATTGCTTTCCAAACTAAAGCAACGGGAGCGTTGAATACCCGTTCAATAACGAACGGTTCGAATGTTTTTAATAAGTAAGCATCTAATTTTTCAACGTTTTGTTTCAGGCCTTCATCAGCTTTATGCGTTTTCACTACGGCATCAAATACTTCTGTTGTTTCAAAAAGCATGTGCCAGTTGAGTAATGTTTTTTCTTTTTCACTTGTAAATTCAATAGTTGCAACGAAATTGGGATTGAAGTGTTGAAGAACAATTTTTTTATAAGGAATGATCTCTTTAAAAACACTTCTGTTCGGATAATTTTTTCCATCAGGACCATGCATCGTTAAAAGCCATTCGCCACCGGACTGCAGATCCATTTTGTGAATGGTATTGGTGAAATCGTTTGGTCCCCACCAGTTTGCAATGTGTTCAGCATTGGTCCATACTTCCCATACCAATTCAACAGGTGCATTCAGCATTCTGGAAATGCGCAACTCTCTGTCGGATGTGTTATTTTTTTCTTGCTGCATGTTTTTTTTGTTTTTGTATTTTAGATAAATAATCGTCCAGCCTGTCAAAGCGTTCTTCCCAGAGTTGCTGGAAAGGTGCCAGCCAATCAGTCACTTCTTTCAGTTTTTTTACTTCAATCTGGTAGTAAATCTCACGGCCGGTTTGTTTACTTTTTACGAGGCCGCATTCCTGCAAAATCTTAATATGCTTCGAAACCGCTTGCCGGCTTGAATCAAATTTCTCTGCAATGGCATTGGGTGTCATGCTTTGCAACATGATCAAACTGATGATGGCTCTTCTTGTCGGGTCGGCGATTGCCTGAAAAATATCTCTTCTCATTTATGCAACTATTAGGTTGCAAATATATATGCAACTTTCTGGTTGCGCAAAATTTATTTTATTTTTTTTAGAGATGATGAATAAAAACTGCGTATGTTTATTTTATCAGCTTGGAGTTTTTATTGTTGTATATTTAAATAACAAATTTTTACTCAATACTTTAATGATGGCTAAAACGTCGAAAGAAAATATTCGGTCAGCAAAGAAATATGAAGAGATTCATTTTGTTGATTCCTCTCAATCTGTTTGGAATTATTCTTTATTGACTGATGATGATGTGCGCAATTTTCAAAACGGTACACACTACAGTTTATATAAAGTATTCGGCAATAAACAAATTCAGGTATTGGATAAATGGGGGACTTATTTTGCCGTATGGGCTCCAAATGCAACACTGGTAACGGTTACAGGATATTTCAATAATTGGAACAAAGAATCTCATCCATTAAAAGTTCGCTTGGATAATTCAGGGATTTGGGAAGGATTCATCCCCGATGTGCATGCAGGCGAAGCATACAAATATCATATTCATGGTTATCAGGGAATGAAATTAGACAAAGGTGATCCTTATGCTCACTTCTGGGAAAAACGTCCTTTCACTGCATCCATCACCTGGCAAACAAATTATGAATGGAATGATGCGGAATGGATGCAAACAAGAAAAAAACACAATGCTTTATCATCACCCTATTCTGTTTACGAAGTGCATCTGGCAAGCTGGATGCGACCCAATAAACATGATGAAGAAACGTACAATACTTATGAGCAAATAACCGAAAGATTAGTTCCTTATGTAAAAGAAATGGCTTTTACGCATGTTGAATTCATGCCGGTAATGGAACATCCTTTCGATGGAAGTTGGGGTTATCAGGGTACCGGTTTTTTTGCACCGACATCACGTTTTGGAAATCCGCAGGAATTTGCTGCTATGGTGGATGCATTTCATAATGCCGGCATTGGCGTTATTCTCGATTGGGTGCCTTCGCATTTTCCTTACGATGCGCATGGCTTATTTATGTTTGATGGTACACATACTTACGAATATGCCGATATGCGTAAAGGTTATCATCCCGATTGGAACTCGTACATCTTTAATTATAAACGCGGCGAAGTAAAAAGTTTTTTGATCAGTAGTGCAAGATTTTGGTTCGAACAATTTCATATTGATGGGATCCGTGTGGATGCAGTAAGTTCTATGTTGCGATTGGATTACAGTCGCAACGAAGGTCAATGGGAATCGAATGAATATGGTGGTAACGGAAATATAGAAGCCATTGCATTCATCAAAGATCTCAATGAAACTTTGTACCGCGACTTTCCCGATATTCAAACCATTGCCGAAGAAGCAAGCGATTGGCCAAAGATCAGCAGACCTACATTCGAAGATGGACTTGGCTTTGGAATGAAATGGATGATGGGATGGATGCACGATACCCTGGATTATTTTAAACTCGATCCCATCTTTCGTGGTGCCAATCAGGACCAGTTTACTTTTAGTATGATGTATTTTTATGACGAGAATTTCATGTTGCCTTTATCGCATGATGAAGTAGTGCATGGCAAAAGCCCGATGATCTATAAAATGCCGGGAGATGACTGGCAGAAATTTGCCAACCTAAGAATTTTATATACTTATATGTTTACACATCCCGGTGCAAAATTATTATTCATGGGAGATGAGTTTGCGCAAACAAACGAATGGAATTATAAAAGCGAATTGCAATGGGACCTGCTGCAACACGAAAGTCACGGCGGCATGAAACATTGTGTACAGAAATTAAACGAATTATACCGCAGCGAACCTGCATTGTACGAAAAGCAATTTGAAGTGGGCGGATTTGAATGGACTGATCTCAATCATCGCAGCGAATCGGTGATGGTGTTTAAACGCAAAGGCAAAAACGAAAAAGACGATGTGCTGGTAATATTAAATGTAACGCCTGTGGTACGCAACGATTGGGAAGTGTATGTGTATGGCAAAAGCGAATGGAAAGAAATATTTAACAGCAACGACAAAGCATTTTGGGGAACCGGTGATGTTTTTAATCCCGATATAAAAGCCGAGTTGGTAAACACAGATGATAAATGGTATAAATTAAAAGTTCAATTGCCTGCATTGGGTGCTGTGGTGTTGAAATAGTTTTTTATTATTTTAAAAAGCGAGGCAATAATTTTTGATGTTTGACACGCTTTTTATTTTTTTGCCAATGTTGTTTTTCTTAACCAACGTCATATTTATATTGATTGTTTGTTGGTGAAGAAAAACAACAAGGGTAGAAGTATAAAATGGGAGTACTTTTACCAATTCAATGCATCTGGAATTTTCTCAAATAGTTTAATCCAATTCGGAGTAACTTTACTTTCGACAAGTTTTATTGAATACCAAACTGATGGGTGTTGATATGTCGATATATAAGCTTTATAACTTTTTAAAACATCATTCTTTATTTCGCTCAAGGATTTCGAATAATCAAATCTTTCTTCAGCTGGCGAAAGGTTTGTTTTTAATTCATCTAGAGAAGCCGAATTTAATATTTTACAAAGCCTTTCTAGCATATCATAATAATGTCTTAAAGCACTTCGTCTAGCTACTAATAAAGTATCCCGTATATCTAAATGCAATATTTCCAGAGTATATTTTGCTTTACTGATTTCAGCGGGAGTTAAGCCAGTTGATATTTCAAATTTAAAAGATTTCAAGTTGAGAAGCATGTATTTATTTGGATCTTCTAGTCGAGGATTAATTATCGCAATATTTTGATTCGGAGGCTCTGTGCCTCTTGAAACCTTGGCAACAGAGTCATCGTCATTTATACAATAGCATTCATCTAATTTAAATGCAGTATTACATTGTTTACAGACTAATAAATAATTTGTCCATTTAAAAGTATAGTTGGGAAAGAAAGATTTTGGATAAATATGTTCAATATCATTCGCTTCATTTTGTTCACAATAATTGCAAATGCCTTCATAAACACATAAAGAATATAATTCTTCTTTAATTTTCTCAAATGATTTTTTCCCAGCAGATCCTCCTTTGCTTTTCCATAGCGATTGCGCTGTTTTTACTTTTTCGGCAAATAAAACTTCACTATCAATTTTAGATTGTAAATTATTCAATAAATCTATCAAATCGGAATTAATAGTTTTGTTAGCCAATGGGATCATCTGTTCCAAAAATTTTTAATAAATTATTGCGTTCATCTTTTTCGCTTTCAGAAATTTTTCCAAGTGCTAGCATCATATTTAATACACCTAATCGCTCTAATTTTTCTTCTGATTTTTTTGATCTAACAGTTGCTTTACCAAAAATATCTGTGCCATAGGCATCAAGAATATTCCCATCTACAAGCTTTTGCTTTTCAGTCCCTAAAATTTCTCTATAACTTTTGCCAATTTGTTCCAAGGAGGGTAAGAGCCAAATTGAGTTGTTCTCCTTTACTGAACGACAAATTAGGGGACTATGAGTTGTAACAATAAATTGAATTTTAGGGAAAATTCGTTTAAACGATTCTCCTATTTTTATTTGCCATTTTGGATGAAGATGAGCGTCTACTTCATCAATTAAAATTATACCTGGTAGGTCTATAAATTTGTATCCATTTTTCTGTTGTTCGAAAACTTGCTGAGCTCCATAGGTTTTTATTAACTGAAAAATGATATCAAAAATCATACTTATTACGGTTTTATAACCGTCGCTCATTTCATAAAGTGATATTTCATTTCCCAATGCGTCCTTAATCAAAACCCCATTTGATGTAACTTGAGTAACTTTAGAATTATAAGGCAAAAGTTCGCTATTATTGATAAAGGTTACAAAAGAATCAAGTAATTCAGTATATAACTTCCCGTTCTGTGTATTCTTTTCTAGTGACCGGAATCTTAAATGAATTAACCAATCAATCGCACCATTTAAACCAAGTTCATCACCAAATGCTGATAAATGAGCCGCTGCTTTTGGATGAGAAAAAGAGAAATCAGATTCCAAATTACCCCCACCTGTAAATTTTCTGTAAGGACCATAGGCTGCTGAAAACCATCCCACTTTATCTTGAGCCCAATTATAATCATAAGGGTCATTTTCTTCTTTGGAAAAATCTAAACTAATGCCATTTGAAAAAATATTTTGAGTCTTTTTTGAAACAAAATCAATTTTATTAATAACAGTCTGTACTCTTTTTTTTCTAAGCTGAGGGGAATCAAATTCATAGTCAGGAATTAATTCTAACGAAATTTGTGCTTCCTTAGCACTCTTATTAATCCATTTAGACCAATCCTCTCTCAAACTTTCAGCTTCATCAGTTCCTACTAATGCTACACAAATGGATTTAATTATACTTGATTTACCTGATCCATTATCTCCAATCAAAACATGCCAACCATTATAAGGTTCATTAAAAGTTATTTCAATGTCCTTGATAGATCTAATATCCTTTATGATAATTTTTTTTAAATACATATTCTTTGTTTCAACTTTATAATTAGTTCTACTAAATTTAGCTCCTTTTAATTAGTTAAAAACATTGCTAAAGTAAAGTATATTTTGCAATAATTAGACAGGCTTAATTTTGTTAAATTTAGTATATTTTATATTGCGCCAAAATGAAATTTTGCATCATCTCTTAAAGTAAAACGATTTAAAAATTACTAAATAAATTCCTTCTATTTCAGGCCTCCCTAACTGTGCTTAGTTGTTGTTTGATATGAGATGTATTTTATTTAAAAAGAAGTAACAGATAACACAAGTCAGGAGACATGAGCCAGTTTGAAATCTGCCTAATAATGATACAAAAGCCCAACAGATTCCTCCTTCGTCGGAAAGACAATGTCATCCCGAGCATAGCGAGGGATCTGCCAAACAATAGAATAAAGCCCAGCAGATTCCTCCTTCGTCGGAATGACACCCTCACTACGTTCGGAATGACATAAAAACTAATACGGAGCATTCTTATTAAGCACATTGCTGTAAACCCTTGTTGGGTCGCTGCCAACACCGGTAACCCTAAAAGCATATTCTTTACCACTTACTAAGCCGGTAATGGTTATAAAAGCGGCAGTGCTTGTTACAACATGCCAGACACTTGTTTCGGTAACAGGCGCATCAGTATATTCGAACTGATAGCTTTTTGCACCGTTAATAGGATCAAGTTCTAAGTCAACACAACCTGTAATAGTATTTTTTCCTGTATTAAAACCGGTTGGTTTAGGTAAGATACCAATAGGTATGCGTGGGTTGGCAATATCGAAACCCGAACTAAGTATAATGGCTTCATCATTTTTGCCATTTAACTGTACATACAAACCCAGATCGTGCAACAGCGCTTCTAATTCTTTTCTTGCCTGATTTTTAAGAACAGTATCCTGTTTGGTGCCATCTATTACTTTACCCAGTGCATCGCTGTATTTGGTAATAGCAGTCTGCACATCGGCAAGGGTAGGTGTTGGTGTGGCAAAATTTGGATTGCCTGTCATGCTTTGCAGGATATGTTCGGATTTTTGATAGAAACCCGAATCGGTGTAAGTACTGAAACTTACCTTAACACGTGGTGTAGCCATAATTGTTGTTTTTTTTGATTAAATAATGATTTACAATATGTTATACTAGACAAGGAATGCTTAAAGCACGGCAGAGGGGTAGTAAAACAATATATTCCTGAAACAGGAATGATTATTCTAAAAGCAAGAATGGTTATTCCTGAAGTAAGAATGGTTATTCCTAGAGTAAGAATGGTTATTCCTGAAACAAGAATGATTATTCTTGAAGCAAGAATGGTTATTCTTAGAGCAAGAATGGTTATTCCTGAAACAAGAAAGGTTATTCTTAAAGCAAGAATGGTTATTCCTGAAGCAAACATTGTTGAGTTTGCTTCATCCTTAATAAAGTTTATTGAATCCCCGGCAGTTGATAAATAACCAAATATTGCTTTGGATAGAAGCTATGTTTGGTTAATACATTCCTGTATCAAAGAACTATAAGAAACACTGTGGGGGTTAAAAAACAATAAAAGCAAAAATCAAAAAGTCTGTGGGGGAGTGTGAATGCAGAACAAAATAATAATGTATAATGTAATTAAAATATGATTTTTATCATATTCTTAAAAATTAATTATTTAGATATAAAACCGGGATGATAAAACCTTGGATGTTTTAAATGCCCCCATGGAAACGGGACTTTGAACCGAGCGTGGCAACAGGCGATGCCACGTAGAACTAAAGCCCGTCAACAAAAAAACTATTGCATTCCATTAATACTTACGGCAACTTTTCCTTTGGCTTCGATGGTGGTAACGATGGCATTGGGCGTAAGAATGATTTTTGTGGGATTTAATGAAGAAAGAACGCCATTAACAGTAACACCTTTTACGGGCTGATAATTATTAAAATAATTTTTGGTTGTTGTTTCGGCGGCAGTTAATTGTTCGCTCATGCTGTAGTGGCAATTTTCTTTTATTTTTTTTGCAATGGTTCCATGTGCGATCCAATCGCCCAAAGCCAACAATTTATTTTTACTGTCTAAAACAAAATCTATATCGGCAATATATATTTCTTTTTTTACGGCATCGTAAACAGGTACGCCCGATAAATAAAAGTTGCCGTTAACCGAACCACTCATGTTTAATTCAACGATCATTTTGCCGTCTTTGCCCCACATATTAATATTGTTGATGGTAACAGAACGGCTGCCCGATTTGAATTGTTTTCCTGTAAAATTTGTTTGCATCAATGCAGCTGCATTCTCGTAGGTTACAATGCCGGCAATGGTTACACCAAAATCATCGGGCAACTTGTCGGCTGCTAATAACAGTATTTTATTTTTATCGAACTGAAGCGATGGGGTAGAGTTGACAGCCGTTTCTACAAATGCTTTCATGCCCATTACAATGGTGATCTTTTTATTGGCGATCACAGCACGGTTGGTGTACAATTCTACAGGCTGCATGGCAAACCAAACATGATAATCTTTATTTACTTCCACCGGTTTGCTGATCTGTTCGAGGGCGTTAAAAAGATATGGTTTTATATCGAGCGACTGATTGATACTTTCATCGATCGATCTTGCAATTTTATTTTTGAATAATGCCAATGCCGGATTAATTAATAATGTTGCAGGGATATTTTTGCCTGCAATATTTATGGTAGGACTCTCATTCCATTCGAACGAGATCTTTTCTGTTGAGGTAGTAAATTTCCAATCATTAAAAACCGGGGTAGTGGTTAGTTTAATTATTCCGTTCAAATTAATTTCACGGTTGTCATAAGCCTTTAGTCCAAATTTTTCGAAACCATATCTCACTTTCACCCAAATTTTTAATGGTAAAACCATATCTATTTTGCCGTTGTTTTCATTTAAAATAATTGGAGCTTGTTTCCATACTTTCATCATTAAATTATCATCCTCTATATTATTGTCTTCATAGATCAGTCCCGTTAAAAATTTATTGAGTTGGTTTTGCATATCAGCAATACTCATTTCAATGGGCATGTTGACATAGCTTACCTGTTTTTCGTACACGATCTCTTTACTGTAATTGGGTTCGGGCTTTAAGGATTCGATTTTTTTTGTGGTGCCACAAGCGGAAAGTAGTTGCGCCAGCACAATGAAAAATACAATAACAGGAAAACGATGCATAGAATTTATTTTCGATTGCAAATGTAAATTTTATTGTCATCCCGAGCGCAGCGAGGGAGCTGCTCAGCAATAGAACAAAAGCCAAACAGATTCCTCCTATCGTCGGAATGACAAACATGATTCAATTTCTAATCGAGATTAAATCAGCCCTTTTAACTTTTCAATTACCAAATCAATTTCTTCTGTGGTATTATACTTGCAAAAAGAAAAACGAACAGTAACCAGATCAGGATCATTATTAATTTCAGCAATAACATGACTGCCAATATCGGCACCGCTGGTACAGGCACTTCCGCCCGATGCACAAATATTATTGATGTCTAAATTAAATAAAAGCATTTCGCTTTTTTCTGTTCTTGGAAAATTCACACTTAAAATGGTGTATAAACTTTTACCAAAAACATCGCCGTTGAAACTAACATCGATGATCTCTTTCTTTAATTGTTCGGCCATGTATAATTTAAGTGAAAGGATATAAGCACTGTCCTTTTCAAGATTTGCAGTTGCCAATTCCAACGCTTTTGCAAAACCAACGATGCCGTATAAATTTTCTGTTCCTGCACGCATATTGCGTTCCTGCGAACCGCCGTGCACAAAGGGTTGTATCTTGATGTTCTCGTTCACATATAAAATGCCAACACCTTTTGGTCCGTGAAATTTATGCCCCGAACCCGTAATAAAATCAACAGGGGTATTTCGCAGATCAAAATTAAAATGACCAACGGTTTGTACCGTATCGCAGTGAAAAACGACGTTATATTTTTTGCAAAGGTTCCCTGTGTTTTTTAAAGGAAGAAGATTGCCTATTTCGTTATTGGCATGTAATAAAGTAACCAAACATTTTTCTTTGCTTTCTGCTAAAAGTTTTTCTAGATCATCAATATCGATTTTTCCGCCGGGTAATAATTTTACAAAACTTAAATTGGCTTCGCCGTTATTAAATAAATATTCAACAGTATGCAATGTTGCATGATGTTCTATCTTGGATGTAATAATATGTTTGCAACCCAGATCCCTCACTGCAGCAAGGATAGCGGTATTGCTGCTTTCGGTGCCACCACTGGTAAAAAATATTTCAGCAGGATTGGCATGTAAAATTTTAGCAACTGTTTTTCTTGCATTCTCGATTGCCAAACGGCTTTCTCTTCCGTAACTATAAATAGAAGACGGGTTACCAAAATGAGTTGTCATGTACGGCATCATGGCTTCCAATACTTGCGGATCGAGTGCTGTTGTTGCTGCGTTATCTAAATAAATTCTTTTCACTTTTAGTTTTTATGTTACCGGCTGCAAATCTATGTGGAGCTTTGGTTGCGTCGCACTCTTCAACGTTCTGAGCTGTGAGCAACGAGCCATGAGCAACGAGCAAAAACTCGTAGCTCGCAGCTAATAGCTCATGGCTATTCTTCAGTACAAGAGTGCGACGCAACAGGTGCTTCATAGAAATCCTGCAGCTTGCTACAAAAATATAAAATCCCGCCGAGGCGGGACTTTAATTTATTGAATGGTATATTTTATTTATGTTTTAAGAAACTTCCCGGATATCGTGCATCAGTCGTTTGGCAATATTTTCGGATGTTGTTTCGAAATTACTTTCGGCATAGATGCGGATGATGGGTTCGGTATTGCTGGTACGCAAATGCACCCAATCGTTATCGAACTCTATCTTTAAACCATCTTCGGAATTGATAGGATTCTTTTTATATTTTTCTTTGATGGCTGTAAATATTTTTTGAACATCAACACCATCATTCAATTCAATTTTATTCTTGCTGATAAAATAATTGGGATACATGTTGCGCAATTGTTTCACCGATTTTTTTTCTTTTGCCAGATGCGTTAAAAATAAAGCAATACCAATCAAAGCATCACGACCATAATGCAGATCGGGAACAATGATACCGCCATTGCCTTCGCCGCCAATTACTGCATTAACAGCTTTCATTTTATTTACCACATTTACTTCACCAACAGCACTTGGAAAATATTCGCCGCCATGTTTGATGGTAATATCTTTCAATGCACGTGTTGACGACATATTGCTAACCGTATTTCCTTTGCGATGTTTTAAAACATAATCGGCAACTGCAACTAAAGTATATTCTTCGCCAAACAAACTTCCATCTTCGCAAACAAAACATAAACGATCCACATCGGGATCAACAGCAATACCAAGATCGGCATTTTGTTTATTTACTTCGTTGCATAATCCGGTTAAATGTTGTGGTAGTGGTTCGGGATTATGCGCAAAATTTCCGGTTACTTCGGCATTTAAAACTGTAAAATCTTTTACGCCTAAATGTTTTAACAATAAAGGAACGGCAATGGCACCGGTACTGTTAATGGCATCGATAACAATTTTAAATTTACGCCGTTTGATGGCAGCAACATCAACCAAAGGATAATGCACAACTGCGTCAATGTGTTGCTGCAAAAGGTTTTCATTGATGATGTGTGTACCTAATTTATCAACGGTCGTAAAATTGTAATCATCCTTTTCGGCAATGGCCAACAATTTTGCACCATCATCGCCGCTGATAAATTCGCCTTTATGATTCAATAATTTTAATGCATTCCATTCTTTCGGATTATGACTTGCAGTTAAAATAATTCCGCCTGCAGCCTGTTCAAAGATCACAGCCATTTCAACAGTGGGAGTGGTGCTTAATCCCAAATCAATAACATCTAATCCCAATGCGTTCAATGTACTGATGACTAAACGATTTACCATTTCGCCACTGATCCTTCCGTCTCTTCCTATAACTATTTTTTTATTGGATGATTGTTGCGATAACCATGTACCGTAAGCAGCAGTAAAACGAACAACGTCTAAAGGACTTAATGTATTTCCGGGTTTTCCACCGATAGTTCCTCTGATACCCGAGATGCTTTTGATCAATGCCATAGTTCTAGTTTTTTGTCAGGGGGTTTGCAAACTTAGCAAAACAAGTTGAAATGTTAACAGAAGATATTTTGACGGATGAAAATTAAACTAAACTGAACTGTTCAATTTTTTTCATCTGCATTACCTTTGCAACACAATAATAATTATGCCCACGGAAACCTGGTTTAAAGATTGGTTCAGTTCGCCTTATTATCATTTACTTTATAATAACAGAGATGATGATGAAGCATTTGATTTTTTAAAAAAATTAATCGATCATCTAGATCCGTCCTTACGATCAACCATGCTTGATGTGGCTTGCGGAAAAGGAAGGCACAGCAAGGCTCTGGCCGAAATGGGGTTTGATGTTACCGGTATTGATATTTCTTCTCCTTCGATCGAAGAAGCAAAAGAATCGGAAAACGAATCGCTGCATTTTTATCAGCATGATATGCGTTTACCTTTCTGGATAAATTATTTCGATTATGCTTTTAATTTTTTTACAAGCTTCGGGTATTTTAAAACAAGACGTGAACACGACAATGCGATACGTACAATTGCACAAAGTTTAAAACCGAATGGACTTTTTGTGATCGATTACTTGAATGTGCATTATGCCGAAAATACTTTAGAGAAAATTTGCAGCAAAGAAATTGATGGTATTCATTTTCATGTCACCAAATGGTTTGATGAACAACATTTTTATAAACAGATCCAGATAACAGATGCAACTACCCATTCGCTGAAACATTTATTTACCGAGCGTGTTGCAAAGTTTTCGTTGGGCGATTTTATCGATATGCTGGCATATCAGAAAATGCAGGTACAGGAAGTGTTTGGTGATTATCAGTTGGGTAATTATGATATTCAAAGATCACCAAGAATGATCATCGTTGCAAAGAAGGTGGGGTAGGAATTATTTTTCTCAGTGTTGAATCCAAAAAGAATTTATTGGGTGTTGGTTTTAATAATTTGAAATGATATTCATCATTATTATTTTGAATAAGGGAATCATTTAAATGCTCTTTTAGTTGATTTAATAAAAATGGGGGAATAGTTTTTAAGTTATTATTCTTAAGATCATTATCAACGGCATTTGGGATTGATGAGTAAAAATTTTTATCAGGTTTTAAAACAATCATGTTATCAGGTTTACTTTTATACAGATCAAATCCCTTACCATTATTTCCAATTTTTGCTCCGTTAAATGGTTTAACAGGAAGTGCATTGGGCATTGAGTCGGAATATCCTTTAGCATGAATGGTTGCTACGACAGGTTGTTTAAGTGTGAAATTGTTTTGCGCAAAAGAACCGGCTGAAAATAAAATGGCAATAAGCAAAAGTGAATTTCTCATAACCACAGGTTTTAAAGTATGATGAAATTACATCATTTCTTTTAAAAGCGGTGGTAGTGAATGTTAAAATTTCAGGCATTGAAAATTACCTCACTCTTCCCTTCTCTCTTTGAGGAGAGGGAAACCGCATTTCGTTATCTTCAAGTATTTTTATTACACGAATTGTTTTCTTTATGAGTGTAATTCTGATTTGAACGATTTAGTTTTTCTTTTTTTAGATTTTAGTTTTTCATTTTATATTTTTACCTCAAATGCAGCAATATTTACTTTCAATCAATTTTTGGGAAAAGGTTTGGTTGTGGATCAATCAAACAGATACCTGGCTTTTTCTACAGATCAATTCTGTATGGACCAATTCATTCCTGGATTCTGTTTTACCATGGTGGCGTAATGCAAACACATGGATACCACTGTATGTTTTTATGATCTTATTTTTGGCCATCAATTTTAAGAACAAAGCATGGTTCTGGATATTGTTTGCAGTCATCAACGTGGTGCTGACCGATCAAACAAGCAGTCATTTAATTAAAACTTTTATTCAGCGGCCACGGCCTTGTGCGGATGAGTTTTTACAGTTTCATGTTCGTTTATTATTAGATCATTGTTCAGGCGGTTATAGTTTCACTTCATCTCATGCAACCAATCATTTTGGTTTTGCTGTTTTTGTTTTTATCACATTGAAAGATGTGCTGAAGCAATGGAAATGGTTGTTTATTTTTTGGGCAGCAACTATAAGTTACGGACAGGTTTATGTTGGTGTACATTATCCTCTGGATATTATATGCGGTGCGATCACGGGTGCATTGATAGGCTTAATGGTTGCAAAAATTTACAATCATTTTTTCCCAAATTCATTCAATGTTAATTAGTATAAAATTAAAATGAATGAAATCAATGTCAGGCTAATCTTGTCGGAGTCTTCTAAAAACAAAATCACTTCGACAAGCTCAGTGTGACAATCATTATATAAATAATTTCAAAATTTTGTTTCATTTATTTATCAATAAAATCATTTTTCAATACAGAGATAACGGATGGCGAAATTTACGGCAGATAAGATCATAGTAATTTTTACAGTTGTTTCAGCGGCATTGCTTCAATTGATCGATACTTCCATCGTCAATGTTTCTCTTACTCAAATGATGGGCAATCTGGGGGCCACTTTCGAAGAGATTGGTTGGGTAATTACGGGTTATGCTGTATCGAATGTTATCATGATAACCTTATCGGGATGGATGAGTGCAAGGTTTGGTCGCAAATATTATTTTGCTGCATCCATTGTATTGTTCACCATCGCATCTGTGTTGTGCGGCACTTCTACCAGCGTGTGGGAATTGGTTGTTTTTAGGGTAATACAGGGAATTGGCGGCGGCGGATTATTATCAACAGCACAGGCAATTTTAATTGAAACTTTTCCTAAAGAAGAATTGGGATTGGCCAATGCAATTTATGGCGTAGGTGTAATTGTTGGTCCTGCAATCGGTCCAACATTGGGTGGTTATATTACCGATAACATGTCGTGGCAATGGATATTTTTTATCAATGTCCCGTTCGGCATTTTGGCAACCATCTTAACAATGATGTATGTGAAAGAACCTGTGATGAAACCGAAGTCGGTAAAGATGGATTGGCTGGCTTTTGGTTTATTGATTGCAGCCATTGGTTCGTTACAAATTGTTTTAGAAAAAGGACAAAGCGAAGATTGGTTCGAAACGAGATATATAACTGTGTTGGCTGTTATTGCAGCTTTTACAGGAATGTTTTTTGTTTATCGCGAATTAACAAAAAAAGATCCGATGGTTAATTTGCGTTTATTCAATAACCGGTCTTTTGCAACGGGTACATTATTCAATTTTGTTTTAGGATTTGGTTTATACGGAACAACATTAGTGATACCCATTTTTTGTCAGGGATTATTAGGATTTACCGCATTGCAAACCGGATGGATCATGTTGCCCGGAAGTTTGGCAACAGCTGTAATGATGCCCATTGTAGGCGTTTTGTTGAAAAGAAAGTTATTTCATCCTGCCATTTATGCGGGATTGGGTTTATTATTATTTTTTGTTTTTAGTTACAGCATGGGCATGCTGAATACACAAATAGATCATTACGATTTCTTCTGGCCATTGATCATTCGCGGTTTTGCCATGGGATTGATTTTTATTCCGCTCACAACAATTTCATTAGCCGATCTTGAAGGGACCGAAATCCCGCAGGGAACAGCATTAAGCAATATGGTGAGGCAGTTAGGAGGATCGATAGGCATTGCATTGATCACCACTTATATCAGCATAGATACAACCAAACATTATTCGTATCTCTCGGAAAATATAACAGTCACTGATCCGGCCACTCAGGAAAGGGTTAAAGTGCTTACCAATTCTTTTATGAGCAAAGGATTCGATATACAATCGGCCACTGCCAATGCGTATGGATTGATCTCAAGGAGTATTTTCGGACAGGCAACTTTTTTAACCTATAAAGATTTATTTATTGATCTGGGTTTATTCTTTTTATTGCTGATACCTTTATTAATTATGTTTAGAAATAAAAAGAAAAAAGTTATTAAGGAAGAAGAAATTGCTGAGTGGACGATCGAATAAATTCTTGCAAAATCATTTTATATGAATCATATTTTAATGGCACTTGATTTCAGTGAGTTTTCTCCCGAGGTAGAGAAAGTAGGTTATTCATTGGCGAAAAAAATAAATGCATCGGTTACATTGGTGACCATCGTCAATAAATTTATTGATTATGTACCATTGGATACAGGGCAGGTCTTCGAAAATCAGTGGGAAGCCCGAAAAGATATTGCATCCAAATCTTTGCAGGAAGTAAAAGAACGGCATCCTGATGTATCAACAGAAATTGTAACATTCATCGGCGACCCCAAAGAAGACATCATCGAATTATCCATTCAAAAACACGCCACATTTTTAGTGATGGGCACACACGGCCGAACAGGCATGTTGCACCTGGTAACCGGGAGCACGGCCGAATATATCATCCGCCATTCGGTTGTTCCGATAATTGTTGTGCCGATGAATATGAAGAGGCATTAGTATTTAGTTTATTTGTTTAATGGTTTATTGGTAGAATGATTTGGTTTTTAATTTCTTTTCTCGCTGAGTCTCGCTTCCGGCAATGAGCATAGCCGGACTCCTGCGGTTATATATATTACTTCAAAACGCAGAGTTCCTACAGAGACTATGCGGAGAAAAAAAGTTTTTTAAAAGTGAAATGTACTATGTAAGGTATAGCAATAACAATCGTCATGAGTTTAAGACAATAGTTTATCTAAATAAAACTGTTTTAATACTATGTATAGATTACTGTTATTGATGATTATGCTTGTAACTTCATCTGCAAAAAATATATTTGCTCAAACGGTCTTACCACAAAAAAATATCGGGGTCAACCTGCAATGGTATCCCGCAGGATTCATTGCTTCGATGTACTTCGAAAAATTTTACAATCCGCAAACTGCCTTATCATTTCGTATTGGTGGAAACTTTGCAAACAGAAAAGATTTTAGTCCTTACAACGAGAACGAAAAAGGGAATGGATTAGGGGCAGGTGTTGGATATAATCGCTACTTTAATTTTAAAAAAGGAAAAATATTGTTGGGAGCAGATACTGATGTTTGGAACATGTGGATTCACTGGCGCAATAATATAGGCCTACCAAACGAAACCAATGGAACAACCTACACACTTGTGTTACAGCCATGGATAGAGGCAGGATATTTTTATCCGGTTGGTAAATCGCCTGTTCAAATCGGAATTACAACAGGTTTTGGCAGAGAAATAAATGTAATCACAAACGGTAAAGAGGTAGGGCAGGGATGGATGAACAGTTTACTGCTCAAAATTAATTATGCAATTAAGTAAATAAGCTTTGTAAGGATATCGCTGATATAACGACTATACTTTAAATTTTAAGTATGAAAAATATTTTATTCATTACACTTTTTCTTGGGCTTGTTATTTATGTTGTTGCAGCCAATATCCCTGCAACTGTTTCGAGTGAAGGCATACATTTTTACGAAGGTTCGTTTTCTGAAGTATTAAAGAAGGCGAAAGAAGAAAACAAACCTGTTTTTGTAGATGTTTCGGCCAGTTGGTGTGGCTATTGTAAAAAATTAAAAAGAAATGCCTTTTCCGATAAGCAGGTGGGCAGTTATTTTAATGAACACTTTATTAATATTTCCATTGATGGTGAAAAGGGTGAAGGACCTGTAGTTGCACAGCAATATAATGTGCAGGCTTATCCTACACTTTTTGTGATCGATAAAGATGGAAAAGTTATATTATATTCTTCAGGTTATATGGCTTCGGGCGATTTATTGAAATTCGGGGAAACAGCTTTTAAAAAGATAAATTAATAAAAGGCTGTGGGCTCAAAATAATTTCATGCTTTCATTTTAGAATGCCACCAGATTATTATTGAAACATTCTATTTATTTTTTAATCTTCCTGTTAAAAAATAAATAAATGAAATTGTAATTATCTTCACGGCCATAAATGATAAAAAAAAATACAGCTTTATTCATATTCTCACTTTGCGGATTAACCTATTTGCTGGGGATGTTCCGCATTCCATTGATGGATATTGACGCAGCACAATATGCATCTATCAGTCGCGAAATGCTGGAACGCAAATCTTATCTGCAATTCTTCGATCTGGGAAAAGATTATCTTGATAAACCACCGATGCTGTTTTGGCTATCGGGAATAAGTATGAAGATTTTTGGTATCTACGATTGGGCGTATCGGTTGCCTTCTTTTTTCTTTGCATGGATAGCTGTTTATTCAACTTACCGGCTGGCATTATTGTTTTATAAAAAAGATATTGCTTTATTAAGTGCAATGATATTGGCATCATCGCAAGCCCTGTTTTTAATAACACACGATGTAAGGACCGATACGATGCTGATGGGTTGGGTGATCTTCAGCATCTGGCAATTAGCCGAATGGTATCAGTATAAAAAATGGATCAATTTTTTATTGGCATTCATCGGCATTGCAGGCGGCATGATGACGAAAGGCCCGATAGCATTGATGGTGCCTGCATTTGCGTTGGTACCGCATTTTATTTTGCGGAGAGAATGGAAACAATTTTTTAGATGGGAATATATTTTTGGATTGATGATCATTGCTGTTTTATTGATTCCCATGAGCATTGGTTTGTATCAGCAATTCGATCTGCATCCCGGTAAATTAATTAATGGCGATCCGATAAGATCGGGATTGCGTTTTTATTACTGGACACAAAGTTTTGGAAGATATACCGGCGAAAATCATTTTAAAGAAATGAATGATTTTGGTTTTCTGCTGCAAAATATGTTGTGGAGTTTTTTACCATGGATCGTTTTCTTTTTAGCAGGATTGATTTTAAATATTGTTGGATTGATCCAGGACAGGTTTAAAGTTTCAAACACGCACGAATGGATGACGACAGGAGGCTTTATTATCACATACTGTATTTTGGGAAGAAGCCAGGCACAATTACCGCATTATATTTTTATCGTATTTCCTTTGGCTGCAATTATAGCTGCAAAATTTTTATACCGTCTTTTATTTACCAATGAAATAAAAAGATGGCGTACCATATTTACAGCATTTCATGTTTTTATTTTTGTGTTGTTGTGGATAGTATTGATTGTTTTATTAGCCTATCCTTTTTCATCCATTCCAAAATATGTTGCAGGGTTAGCAGCACTTTGTTTTTTATTATTCATCGCTATCTTATTCTCCGAAAAAATAAAGTTGCCCAAATTATTGGTCATCAGTTTATTTACCATCATCGGCATCAATATTTTTCTAAACACAGCATTTTACCCAACACTGTTAACCTTTCAGAAAGGATCGGCATTTGCAAATTATATCAATCAAAATAAGATCGATAAAAATAAAGTGGTGATGCTGGGTGGCAATATCGGCCATTCATTATCGTTTTATTCACAGCATATTTATCCCATCAAATCATCTAACGAAATTGCACAAGGTGATCTGGTGATCGCAAAAAAAGATAGCCTGCCCGTCATTCAGAAAAAATTTTCAAAAACCACAATAATCAGGCAGGTAAACAGTTTTGGCGTAACGGGATTAACATTGCCATTCTTAAATCCGGCAACAAGAGAAAAGGAATTAGATCCGTATGTTTTAGTTGAAATAAAATAAAATCGTGAGCCGTTAATCGCAAGTATCTGCACTATTTATTTGTGTTCATCCTTAAATTGTCATCTGAAATCTACCATTCAAACGCAGCATAACTTTTAGGATTATCTAAACGAAAACTTTTTTCATTGCCATTCACTTTTGCATGAATGATATTGATCTGCTTTTCCTGATAATCGTATAAAATATTGGTGTTTACTTCGATCTTTTTTACAGAAGATATATTGGTCACTTCAAAAAAAGTCCAGATACTTTCCTGCTGCAATTCAAAACCCAGATAATGCAATGCAGTAATTTTATTATCGGCTTTGATCTGTAATCTCGAAAGCAAATAATTACTGACCAATTTATCCATAGCAGCTTTGTCTGCCGGGTGACTCAAATCAATTTTTGCATTACTGTATTTTTTTAAAGTATTTTCAAAATCATCGGTAAAAATCCGCACACTAACTTCCAACAGTTTATCTTTAGCATTGTGATTGATGTCGATGATGGAAATATATAATGGATGATTTTTGGAGTCTGTCATCTTATAAACAGCCGGATGATTTACAGTTGAAGTATTGACTGTTTGAACAGCAGTGAGTAAAGCCATCATCAACCATTGAAATAAACTATTTACCATTTAACCATCATTTTTTGATGGCTCAAATGTCTGTATTTAAATTGAACTGCAAAATATGGATGCAATTAAGATTTATTTTGAGATCGGATTTTCGCATATTGTAAACTGGACGGCTTTAGATCATATACTTTTTATTATTGCTTTGAGTTTGCGGTATCAGTTTGGCGATTGGAAAAAATTATTGATACTGATCACAGCTTTTACCATTGGTCATACAACAACATTGGCATTGGTGGTATTTAATGTGTTGCATTTATCGAAAGCATGGATCGAATTTTTAATTCCGGTAACCATTGCCATAACAGCAGTGAGTAATTTTTTTGTGAAGAAGTTTACTTTTAGATCGAAGTTTCCGGTCATTTATTTCTTTGCATTAATATTTGGATTCGTTCACGGTTTGGGATTCAGTAACGACTTAAAAAGTTTGATAGGCAACGGCGATGGTGTGGTGATTAAATTGCTTTCGGCAAATCTCGGGATCGAATGCGGACAAATATGTTTTGTGTTTTGCATTCTAATTATCACGGCAATTGCAACGCAGCTCTTTAAAATAAACCGAAGGGAATATTTGTTATTTCTAAGCAGCGGCATTTTTGCTTTGGCGGTTCAGATGGCAGCAGAAAGAATTCCTTGGTAAGAGAGTCGGGAGTCAGGAGTCGTTAGCCGGGAGGAAGAAAGTGAGTAGTGCAGTTGAAGGGTGTGACATACGCCCGTGCCGGCATGGACGGGCAACTGAGGCTGAGTAAGGATTTGAAACTGATAACATAAAAAACTAAAAAAAAGAAAAACTAAAACGTCGATGGAATGTCAGGTTGAGCCTGTCGAAACCTTTTATAAAAAACAAAAAAAAACTAAAACTGACTGATTTGTATAAGCTGCCTGCAAGTAGGCTAATGTTATTAAGTTAAGGGACGTGATGTCATGTTGTTCGATGAACTCCTTCGGAGAGGTTCTCGAAACATGATTTTATAACGAAAATTTCGTTCATCACTCTTCGAGAGCCTCTCTAAAGGAGTCCTATGGACAGAGTGACAATCCTTAACTTAATGAAATTGGTTGGTAGGCAGGTTCGTAAAAATTCGTGTAATTAAAACTAACTGATAAACCAATAAACTATTTAACCAGTAAACCAACACACCAAAAAACACACCAATGAGAAAACTATTTGTTTTATTAATGATTGTTTCGGCTGTTGCTGTGAAGGCACAAGACATTCGAAACAATCCAACATCCAATCACGGTAACAAATTCGAACAGTTGGGTACCATTCTTCCCACACCAAACGAATATCGGACTGCAAGCGGTGCACCGGGTCCGAAGTACTGGCAGCAACGTGCAGATTATGATATCAAAGCCGACTTAGATGAAAAGAATTTAAAATTAACCGGAAGCGAGACCATCACTTATTTCAACAACTCGCCTGATGTATTAACGTATTTATGGTTTCAGTTGGATGAGAACCAGCACAGCACCGTAAACAATGCAAATTATCAGGATGCAAGTACATTGGGCCGTGGCGTTTCAACAACCATGATCGACAGATTGGATGAACAAAAAACCGATAATGGTTACGGCGATAAAATAACTAAACTAACTGATGCTTCCGGAAAAAAATTAGCATACACTATCAACAAAACAATGATGCGTGTTGATCTGCCCACAGCATTAAAACCCGGACAAAAATTTATTATAAACATCGATTGGAATTATAAGATATCTGATCGAATGAGCATGGGCGGTCGTGGTGGTTATGAATATTTTCCTGAAGACGGGAATTATTTATTTACCATGACACAATGGTATCCGCGTCTTTGTGTGTACAGCGATTTTCAGGGATGGCAAAATCATCAGTTCACAGGTCGCGGTGAATTTGCATTGACCTTTGGAAATTTTAATGTGAAGATGACTGTACCTGCCGATCATGTGGTGATGGCAACAGGCGAAGGACAAAATTATGCGCAGGTATTATCTGCTGCACAATTAGCACGCTGGCAAAAAGCACAAACGTCAAAAGAGCCGATAGAAATTGTAACATTGGAAGAAGCAAAGAAAGCTGAAGTTGCAAAAAATCAGGCAAGAAAAACATGGATATTCAAAGCCGAGAACGTGAGAGATTTTGCATGGGGCTCTTCACGCAAATTTATTTGGGATGCATTGGCAACAAAAGTGGAAGGCAAAAAAGTAATGTGCATGAGTGCTTATGGAAAGGAAGCCTATGGCTTGTACCGTAAGTTCTCTTCAAAAACTGTTGAACATACTATTAAATCGTATTCTAAATTTTCTATTCCTTATCCATATCCTGTTGCACAAAGTCTGGAAGCAAGTAATGGTATGGAATATCCGATGATCTGTTTCAATTTTGGCCGCACTGAAAAAGATGGCACTTACAGCGAAGGAACAAAATTGGGAATGCTGGGAGTAATCATTCACGAAGTGGGACATAACTTTTTCCCGATGATCGTAAACAGCGATGAAAGACAATGGACATGGATGGATGAAGGTTTAAACAGTTTTGTTGAATACCTGACTGAAGAATTATACGATAATAAATTTCCGTCGCGCAAAGGTGCTGCATGGACAATTGTTGATTATATGAAATTGCCAAAGGATCAATTAGAGCCCATCATGACCAACAGCGAAAACATTGTAAACTTTGGTCCTAATGCTTATACAAAACCTGCAACAGCATTAAATATTTTGCGTGAGACCATTATGGGAAGAGAATTATTTGATTATGCCTTCCGTGAATATGCACGCCGCTGGGCATTTAAACATCCCACACCTGCCGATCTGTTCAGGACCATGGAAGATGCAAGTGCCGAAGATCTGGATTGGTTTTGGAGAGGATGGTTTTACGGCATCGATCCTGTTGATATTGCCATCGATACCGTTAAACATGCAGTGTTTGATGCCGATGCAGTTGCAACAGCGCAAACAAATAATGGCGGAAGAAGAGGAGGTCTTGGTGGCGAACGTAAATTAGATAAACCTGCCATTCCAATGTTTGATGATATTTCTAAAATCAGAAACAGGGAAGATAAAAAAATAGTTTTTGCAACCGATGCCGATACATCATTGCATGATTTTTATTGGAAATACGATCGCGGTATCATCCCGTATGATTCAACCATAAAAATTACCGCGCCTTCTTTTGGCGGTGTTCCTGAACCATTATCTGCCGAAGAAAAAGCAAAATATAAAGATGTGAATTTGTACGAAATAACTTTCAGCAATAAAGGTGGATTGGTGATGCCGATCATTGTTCAGTTTACTTTTGAAGATGGTACTTCTGAAATTGAAAGGATACCTGCACAGATCTGGCGCAAGAACGAAAACAAAGTGACCAAAGTTTTCTTAACGCATAAAAAAGCAACAAGCATTTTGTTAGATCCGTTAAAAGAAACAGCCGATATTAATACCGATAATAACAGTTGGCCAAAAGTAGAAGAGCCTTCAAAATTCCAGTTGTTTAAAGCAAATAATTTTAATAGAAGAAATCCTGGCGGTGCAGCAAACCCGATGCAGAAATTGAATAAATAAAAGGTAAAACCCGAAGTAAGAAGGCCGCCTGAATTAATTCAGGTGGCTTTTTTTATATAACTTTTTTTGTTGGACGAGCTTTTAGTTTTTCATGGCGGCTTTACTGGCGTCGCACATTTCAAAGTTCAGTTCTTTGTTGATGGATTTTTTAAACTCTAAAATTGCCCAATAAAGAACAAAGCGTACAAGTGTGCGACGCAACCCAAGCCACACAAAGATTTGCAGCCGGTAAACAAAAAATTAATATCCCGTACTTCCGTCGCGGATCTTGATACTTTTTTTCTTCGAATTCTTTTTATCAAAATCCTGTATCTGTTTTGGTTTGGCAATAATGTGTTTTTGTTGTACTGTATCTTTTGCAGCGGCAGCAACGGTTTTATTAATAAGCGCAGCAGGATTATACAAAGAATCCAATAAATACGTTTCGGTTTTTACGGGGGTAGGGTTACCGGGCTGGTAATATTTCCACTCGCCATGTTTCATGCTGTACGCTTCAACTTTAATTATTTTCTTTTCGTATTTGTCGGGGTTATCGAGATCAGCAACTTCAATGGTATCGTACTTTTTAGAAGGATCAACAGCCAGCCAGTTTTCTTCGTGTTCTAATTCGTTCTGATAAAAATATAATTGTTTGCCATCTTTATTATTCCATTTATAATTTTCAACGGCTATCAGATCGCCCATTAAATTATACCTGCGCCATCTTCCTTCTTTCAAATTATTTTTAAAAATACCTTCTTCTTCAAAGCCCGGTTCGCCACGCAATTCTTCAACACGCACAACCCATTTGCCTTGTTTCTTATTATTATAGTCGGTGCAATTAAGTGTATCGCGATTCGAAGTAAGCCGGTATGTTTTGCATTGCGCATACGAATCGTTTGCAATGAAAAAAAGAAGTAAAAGAAAATATTTCATAGAATGATTTGTGATGTTGATTGCACGAATTTCATCGAATTACACGAATTAAAAGAAATATTTTTTTGCCACAGAGGGCACGGAGATACACGGAAAAAATATAAAATAAAATTCTGTGTTTTTCTGTGTATTCAGTGGCAATAAAAATAAGAATTGGTAATGTGTTAATTTTACACATTAAATATGTATTTTTGAAAACTAAACCGATTGTTATGCGTTCCATAAAAAATTTATTAGCACTTGCTTTATTTGTTTTTGTCTTCAGTTCATGTAAAAGCAAAGACACCCAAATTGTTATCAACGATACTGCTACTATTGATGGCCATCCTGCATGGATCATGCAGGGAAATATTTACGAAGTGAATGTTCGCCAATACACGCCCGAAGGCACTTTCAAAGCATTCGAGAAAAATTTAGACCGCTTAAAAGATATGGGCGTGCAAACACTTTGGTTCATGCCGATCAATCCCATCAGCAAAGTTGACCGCAAAGGAAGTTTAGGAAGTTATTATGCGGTTAGTTCTTATACCGATATCAATCCTGAATTCGGCAATATGGACGATTGGAAAGCATTGGTAAAAGATGCTCACGAAAAAGGAATGAAAGTAATTATTGATTGGGTGCCTAATCATACCGGTGCCGATCATTACTGGTTGCAGAAACATCCCGATTTTTATGTGAAGGATAGTACCGGAAAAGCAATGATGGCGGCTGATTGGGCCGATACAAGGAAATTAAATTATACCAATCAGGAACTGCGTGATACGATGATCGCTCAATTAAAATATTGGATAACTGAATCTAATATTGATGGATTTCGTTGCGATGTTGCCAGCGATGTGCCCGATGATTTCTGGAAAAGATGTATCAGCGAATTAAGAAAAGTAAAAAATGTTTTCATGTTGGCCGAAGGCGATAAACCCGAATTAAATGCTGATGGTTTTGATGCCACTTATGCATGGAATGATTTTGCAATGATGAAAAGAATTGCAAAAGGCGAACGCAAAGCTTCTGCATTCGATAGTTCATTAGCCAGAACAGATTCAACTTTTCCAAAGTTCACTTTACGCATGTCGTTCACCAGCAACCATGATGAGAATAGCTGGAACAAAGCCGATTACGAAACAATGCCCGGAGATGTGCATGCACCGTTTGCTGTGTTAACACAAACAATGAAAGGTTACGTTCCGGAAATTTACAGCGGACAGGAAGAACCACTATTGCGTCCACTTAAATTTTTTGATAAAGACACCATCAGTTTCGGTAAATATGCAAGAGCCGATTTTTATAAAAAATTATTGGCATTACGAAAATCGAATGAAGCACTTGCGTCCAATGCAAGTTTAATAAGGGTTACAACAAATGCCGATGATAAAGTGTATGCTTTTGTTCGCGAACTGAATAACAAAAAAGTATTGGTTGTTTTAAATCTGAGTAAAGATGCGGTAAAAGCAAAGACAATGATACCTGCGATCATCGGAACTGCAACCGAAGTTTTTACCAATCAAACTGAAGAATTAAAACGGGGTAAAGAATTCGATTTAAAACCATGGGGTTATTTGGTGTATGAATACAGATAACAAATTAAAAGCTGCCTTCGAGAACCTCAGGCTGACAACTTTCTGTCATGTTGAGGCTCTCGAAATATGAACAGAAAGCTGTAAAAAAATGAACTAATATAATTGCCGGTTGAATTTTTCAACCGGCTTTTTTGAATATAGGATAAACCAATTAGTTTCGCAGTATGAACAGACAGCAACTTATTCATCAGATCAAAGAAAAAAAATCTTTTCTCTGTGTTGGCTTGGATACCGATCAAACAAAGATCCCCAAACACCTGCAATCCAATGCCGATGCGGTTTTCGAATTCAATAAAGCTATCATCGATGCAACAAAAGATCATTGCGTTAGCTATAAAATAAACACTGCATTTTATGAAGCGCAGGGATTAAAAGGCTGGGAGGCAATGGAAAAAACATTGCATTATATTCCTTCCACTCATTTTAAAATTGCAGATGCAAAACGTGGCGACATTGGTAACACGTCGGCACAATATGCAAAAACTTTTTTCGAAACTTTACCATTCGATGCTGTTACCGTTGCACCTTATATGGGCGAAGACAGTGTGCGCCCGTTTTTAGAATACGACAATAAATTTGCCATCGTGTTGGGATTAACTTCAAACAAAGGTGCTAACGATTTCGAATTAAAAAAAATAGGCAACGATTATTTGTACGAGAAAGTTTTAAGCACGGTTGCATCGTGGGGAACGACTGATAATTTAATGTTTGTTGTTGGTGCAACACAGGCAACCGAATTAATTAATATCCGCAAAATTATTCCCGATCATTTTTTATTGGTTCCTGGTGTTGGCTTTCAGGGCGGCAGTTTGGAAGATGTAAGCAAATACGCACTGAATAAGGATTGTGGCTTATTGGTAAATGCAAGTCGCGCCATTATTTATGCAGGCGAACACGAAAATTTTGCATCCGAAGCAACAGCCATCGCTTCGCAATATCAGATAGAAATGAGTAAATATTTAAGTGAAATATTTTTGTAACGAGCTGTAGTTTTATATGGCATCACCGGTTGCGTCGCACTCTTGTACTGTATCGCTTTTTTCAACTAAGTAGTCTGCCAAAATAATCTTTAATTTATTTTAAGTAATGATTTCTACATTGAAATATAAGAGCGAAGGATAGCACACCGATAACACAGATGGAACAGATATTCGCTGATAATTTTAATATTCTTAATTAAAAAAAACAGATTAAAGCAGATAATGCCGCTTTGCGGCATCAAATCCGTTATCATCCGTACATCCAGTGTAATCTGTGTTCCTATTGGTTTTAAAACTAAAAATAATTTATATTTAATTTCGACTGACTGCTTATCTTTTCAAAAAAATAAAATAACACAAACACTTTAATCAATCATTATGGAAAATAAAACATGGCACGAACAACATGCAGCCAATTTAAAATTCGGCGATCGCATTGCCGATAAAGTTGCCAATGGTATGGGCTCATGGAATTTTATCATTTGGCAAACCATCATTGTTATTGTGTGGATGGGATTGAATGTTGTGGGCTTTGTACAACATTGGGATGTGTATCCATTTATTTTATTGAACTTGATTTTTTCTACACAGGCTGCTTATGCTGCACCCATCATCATGATGTCGCAAAACAGGCAAAACCAAAGAGACCGTATTCAGGCCCTGCACGATTATAAAACGAATATTGATGCCAAAAAAGAAATAGAAGCGCTGCAAATACAACTGAGCAAATTAGAAACAGAAAAATTAGATAAGATATTGGCGATGTTGAACGATAAACTAAAATAATTTTCTTCGATTCAAATTTAGTTTACCGGCTGAAACATTTGCTCCAGCAATTTATATAATTCGGGATGATTGGTTTTTAATTCATCAGGTCGTTCAAAAAAATATTCCGATACCACTGCAAAAAATTCGGCATCATTTGTTGCGCCGTAAAAATTAATATCGCTGTGTTCGTAGCGGCGCATCTCTTCAATAGTTTGGTGCATGATGTTTATCCAAGGCATCAGGTAAGGCCGCGATAATAAATATTCGGGAATGCCATCCGACGAACCATCGGCTTTATCAACCAGATGAGCAAATTCATGGATAACGGTATTATGCCCATCGGCAGGATCCTGAAAAGAAGCACGTACCGAAGCTTGCGATAATAACATCTGCCTTTGCAAAGCGCCATCGCCCACCATTCCAAGAATATAACGATCGTTGCCTTCAAACTCATAATCCTGGTTAAAAGTATCTTTATATAAAAGCACTTCCGAAATATTATTATAACGCCAGTTGGGGAAACCGAAGATCACAATAATGGCGCCGGATGCAATTAAGATACGGTCTATATCTTCAACAACAGTACCAACGCCGGTAATGGTTACATGTTGAAGAAAATCTTTAATGCGGTTCTCGAAAACTATTTTCTGTTCATCGTTCAGTCTGCGGTAAAATGCTACATGCTCCAGCAACAATTGTTTCGTACCGGCAGGCATTTTAAAACTGCGGATACGCTTTTGTTTATCGATGTGCAACTTCAAGCCTAAAAAAATAACAATTATAAAAACGATTAATCCAAACATAACAGGTACTCAATACTTTCAAATGCAAAATAGACATTGTATGGAGTTATTGTTGTTTTAGAATGGAAAAAATTAAAAAGTGTCAACTGACAAAATGATGACTAAATGCCTTTGCGGGCAAGCATTTAATTAGAATCTGTTACCAGCAAACAGGCTCAAAATCCTACAATTTATTCGTGATAAAAGTCATAGTTATTTTCTGCATTGTTTGTTAGCTTTAGGTGAATCAATTAAATATCTTCTGATCAGATGTGATTAAAATTCGTACCGTTAAATACAACACCATGAAAACTATTAAACACATTTTGAGAAAGAAACCATTGGCCTCAATATCAATCAACAGTGACGCAATGGTCGCCGATGCATTGGCTTTAATGGAAGCCGAGAATTTAGATTATGTTGTTATTACCGAAAACAATAATTGTGTGGGTGTGATAAGTGAAACCGATTATACGCATAAGGTTATTCTCGGGCAAATGGATGCTGAAACAACGAGAGTAAAAGATATTATGACCCAATGTATTCATGCAGTTGATATTAATGAATCTGTTTTAAAATGTTTGGAATTGATGGATTCATTTAAGATCAGGCACTTGCTTGTTTTTGAAGGCTTTTCATTTAAAGGCGTAATTACTTTACACGATCTGATGCATGCTTTTGCAGAAGAAAACCCATCCGGTCTGCAACAGTTAGAAGAAGCTTCGTATCAATTTAGTTGCGCCATTGCAGGTAACCAGCAACACTATTATAATTTGAAAATGTAAGAATGAAAATTAACCTCGGTAAAATTATTTTTCATCATTAAAATTAGTTTTATGAAAGATATAACTGTGATGGTCATCCCCGAACTGAAAGAATATAAAAATGATGCATTTACCGGAGAGGTTATTTATATTCACAGAAAACTCGGCGAGCCTAAATTTAAAGAACACAATACAAGATATATTGCCCCTTACTGGTTAGATGTTAATCAGGTTGAGCGTATCTATCAAATTCTTGAAGTCAGGGCGGTAGGCGATTCGTACGAAGTGTATCTCGGCAACTCTTTCATTTTAAAAGATGGATGGGATAATATCGGCCAGAGAAGAAAATACGAATATCATTCACTCGAAAGTTTTGGATTCAGCGAGGCGGCTGATGGGTTTTTAGTTCCGCTAAAACAAAAGAAATCGGATAGCAATGGTAATGGCCAGCATCTGATACACGAATCGTTTCTGTAACTGTTGATGTTTTCATTGTTGATCAATTCCAAAAAGAATTTTATGAAAATAAATAAGGTTAAAAAGGTATTGATTACGCTCGATTATAACCCAACGGCACAACAGGTTGCCGAACAGGGTTACTCGATCGCTAAATCCATGAATGCCGAAATAATTTTGCTTCATGTAATTGCCGATCCTGAATATTATTCTCTAACACAATACAATCCTATCATGGGTTTTACGGGTTATGTTGATATTGGTCCGTTGCAATTAAATGTTATAGAAGATCTTAAAAAAGCATCTCAGTTATTTCTCGATAAAACAAAGAGTCACTTGGGCGATGATGCCATCCGTACCTTAATTAAAGAAGGCGGTTTTTCGGAATGTATTTTAGAAACTGCCAAGGACATGAAAATTGATATGATCGTAATGGGCTCGCACAGCCGCAGGTGGTTAGAGAATATTTTGATGGGTAATGTTACCGAAAAGGTTTTGCATCATTCTTCTATACCGGTATTAATTATCCCTACAAAAAAACAGGCATAGACAGTATTTAAGACATTGCCCACTGCGCTTTTTAATTGCCGATCTTATATTTTGGGCATCATATCATGCCCCAAAAAAAAGTTTGCATCTTTCAAAACAATTTGTATTTTGGGTTTATCGGTTGATTGCTGATGAAATAATTATTTCATTAACCATAAATCAACTGCAATGAAAAGACAGCTTCTACTCCAATTCTATCGCTTGTGTTTATTGGTATTATTAATTATTCTTCTGGCATTCTCGGGAATCATTATCACAGAAATTAATTTCGGTTTTCATCAAATGCCTGTAAGTTTTACAAGTGCGATGGTGATCTCTATTTTTGTGATCCCTGTTATTTTATTAATTATAGGGGCCATTCAGTTTTTCAGAAATCAGATCATAAAACTCAAAAAGAAGATCAGGCAAAACGAACCTTCGTTTGTTATGCAGCAAAATGAATGTTCACTTGCTATGCAATAATTTTTTTGGGAAATATCACTTGTAAGCCGTTGTTTTCAGGAATTGAAACCTGAGTTTATTTTTAACAAGGGTACTTTACCTTTTATACTATTTTGTTTACCGATTTTTGAAATTGTAATTACTTTCATTTTCTATTTTCAATTTTAAACCTAACAAATATGTTTATTAAACAAAGAAAGAAAGTAATGGTGATTACTGCCATCACCACGGTTTCTGCGTTGATGGTTTTATCATTCAAACCCATCGATCAGCAGCAGGAACCCAAGAAATTAAAGAACATCAAAGTATTTCCCGCAACAGCAACTTTTAAAGAAGTAGATAAAGCAATGGATGGTTTTAAAGTTGCTTTGGGTGTTCATTGCGATTATTGCCATGCACATTCGAAGGAGAATCCAAGAAAGATGGATATGTCCAGCGATGAAAACCCAAAGAAAGATATTGCCCGGGAAATGATGCGCATGACCGAGGAAATGAATAAAAAATTCATAAGCCAGATACCGCACGCCGATACTGCGAAAGTGCAGATGGTAACCTGTAACACCTGTCACCGCGGTGCACCAAAACCTTTTGGTCAGGCACCGGTATATCCCAAATGGCCAGGAACCCCGCCACCACCTCCTCCGCATGAAAAATAATTGAATAAATATTTTTTTTAGGTTGAATAGTTTTTTTCAATTGTCTGTAATGGCTTTTGAAACATTCTGTTCAACCTATTTTATGTGTTGTACAAAGTGTATTGTTCTCTGCAAACGTTTGCTGTCCTTGTAAAAGCAGCAATAAATAGATTTTTACCAATTTTAGTCCTGCCCGATAAGCTGCAATAAATAATAATACTTAAATTTATTTTTTAATGACGGGGTTAATGTGTTCGAAATACACATTAATTCTGTACTTTAGCATTCTTAAAAATTTGTCAATTGGCTAACGATAAACTTGCTGCTAAAGATTTGCAGAATAAACCCTTGTCTGCACATCAACCCCCAAAGAAAAAGACCGGCGTTTCTGTAAAAGAAATAAAAGTTAATGCAAGTGCTGATGTTCGCTCGGAAGCCAATGGCATTAAGGCATTGGCAAAGGAGAATCTTAATAAATTAAATACAAATAACGTGGCGCTTAAAATCACATTTCAGCTCAAGTACAGAACACAATATGGTCAGAATTTATACATTACCGGCAATCATCCTTTACTTGGAAATGGGGACACCGATAAAGCCCTGCCGTTAAAATATTTGAATGAAGAATTGTGGAGTGCATCAATAGAAATTGACAAAACAATTGATTCAAACATCACGTACAATTATATTTTGCGAAATGCCGATGGCACTTTCAGTTACGATTGGGGCAGCGATAAAACATTCAAACCCTCAACAATTCATGCCGATGAGATATTAATGCTGGATTCGTGGAACTATGCAGGTTACTACGAAAATGCTTTTTATTCGGAAGCTTTTAAAAATGTTTTGTTGAAGCTGGATTATACAAAAGTAAAAACTGCCGGGCCGGAAACTTTCACTCATATTTTTAAAATAAAAGCACCACTGCTTACCAAAGGACAAACAGTTTTTATTTCGGGGAATGCAAATGCCTTGCACGATTGGAATAAAGAAAAAATTATTCTGATGAGCCGTGCCGAAGGAGATGATTTTTATGAAGTGAAATTGGACCTCAGCAACGAAATGTTCCCTATCGCGTACAAGTACGGCGTGTACGATACTCAAAGGAAAAAAATTGTTCGTTACGAAGATGGAAATAACCGATTGCTGTATAATTTTCTTACCGGAAATAAAATAACTGTGTTAAATGATGGTTTTGCGATCTTACCAAATAACACGTGGAAAGGAACCGGCGTTGCCATTCCTGTTTTTAGTTTACGGTCGGAAAAAAGTTTTGGTGTCGGCGAATTTTCTGATCTGAAATTATTGGTTGACTGGGCAAAACAAACCGGATTAAAATTAATCCAGATTTTACCCATCAATGATACCACTGCAACCCATACCTGGCAAGACTCTTATCCTTATGCTGCTATCTCTGCATTTGCCTTGCATCCTATTTATCTTGATCTGAGTAAAGTGGCAAGCGATGAAAATAAAATTTTGTTAGAGGAGTTGGAAGATGAAAGGATCAGGTTAAATGCTTTAGATGCCATCGATTATGAAACAGCATTAAATACCAAAATAAAATTCATCAAAAAGGTTTATCCGTCACAAAAAGATAAAACCTTTGCATCATCATCGTATAAAAAATATTTCGAAACAAATAAACATTGGTTAACACCGTACGCTGTTTTTTGTTATTTGAGAGATCAAAACGGTACATCAGATTTTAATCAATGGAAAGCATATAAAAATTATAAAGTCGAAGATATTGCTGCATTGGCCTCTGAAAAGTCTGATGCATACAACGACATAGCCATCAATTATTTTATTCAATATCATTTGCATTTGCAGTTAAAGGAAGCAAACGAATATGCACATCAAAATGGTATTGTGTTGAAAGGCGATATTGCCATTGGCATTTATCGTTATGGCGCCGATGCATGGCAGCAAACCGAACTGTTTAACATGAATGTGCAGGCTGGTGCACCACCCGATGATTTTGCGGTGAAAGGCCAGAACTGGGGCTTTCCTACTTATAACTGGCACCGCATGCGCGAAGATGGTTTTGCCTGGTGGAAAAGTCGTTTCGAACAAATGAATTATTATTTCGATGCATTTCGCATCGATCATATTTTAGGTTTCTTCCGCATCTGGAGTATTCCGATGCACGCAGTTGAGGGTATCATGGGCCATTTTGTTCCGGCTATTCCTTTGCACCTTAACGAATTTAACAGTCGCGGTATTTGGTTCGATTATAATCGTTACACAAAACCATTTATCAACGATAATGTTTTGTGGGAACTATTCGGGTATGATCAGGAATATGTAAAAAATAATTTTCTTAATTATGATGGCTTTGACAATTACGCTTTGAAACCTGAGTTTGCTACACAACGTCAGGTAGAAACTTATATTTCAGGATGGGATCAAAATGATTTTGCCAATAAAATAAAACAGGGTTTGTTTGATCTGATCAGCAATGTTATTTTGTTTGAAGCCGAAGGATCGGGCGGACAACAATATCATTTTCGTTTTGGCATGAGCGGAACATCATCGTTTAAAAATTTAGATGGCAATACACAAAATCAATTGAACGAATTGTATGTAAATTATTTTTTCCGCCGACAAGATGATTTTTGGATGAAAGAAGCTTTGCAAAAATTACCTGCATTAAAACGTGTGACCAACATGCTGGTTTGCGGCGAAGATCTGGGATTGGTTCCTGCCTGTGTGCCTGATGTGATGCGTCAGCTGGGATTATTAAGTTTAGAAATCCAGCGCATGCCTAAAGATCCGAAGAAAGAATTTTTCCATCCCGATGATGCACCGTATTTAAGTGTTATTACACCATCAACACACGATATGAGTACCATTCGCGGATGGTGGGAAGAAGATAAAATGCGCATTCAGAAATTTTATAATCACGAATTAGGGCAGTGGGGCGAAGCACCTTATTATTGCGAAGCATGGATCAATAAAGCCATTGTTGTACAGCATTTGAATTCGCCGGCCATGTGGAGCATTTTTCAATTGCAGGATATTTTAGGAATGAATGAAATACTGCGCAGAAATAATCCCGACGACGAGCGTATCAATGTTCCTTCTAATCCAAAACATTTCTGGTGTTACAGGATGCACCTTACTTTAGAAAGTTTATTGGAACAAAAAACATTCAATGATGAATTTGCAGGTTATATAAAAACAAGCGGCAGATAGATCGTTGGCCACTTAAATAATTTTAGCCGATTACATGATCTGTAATTGGCTTTTATTTTTAAGTACTGCTATCTTTGAAAGAAATAATTTACCTAACACCGATATGAAGATCCATTATAAAAAACACGAGCTTCCTTTTCAATATCCTTTTACCATTTCTAACGGAAGAACAAAAACACACCAGCCAACACTCATCGTTTCGCTGCAACTCGGCAATTACATTGGTTTTGGCGAAGCACCGGCCATTACTTATTACAATATTTCGGTTGAAGATATGATCGCTGATATCGAATCTAAAAAAACGTATGTAGAAAAATTTGCTTTCACCGACCCCGAACGTTACTGGCATTATGTACATCATTTATTTCCTGACAATCCGTTTTTAGTTTGTGCATTGGATATGGCAGGATGGGATTTGTTTGGAAAGATGGAAAAGAAATTATTGTACGAAATATGGCAAACAAAATGGGAAAATACACCTTCAACAGATTATACCATTGGTATTGATACGATCGAAAAAATGGTTGCAAAGATGAAAGCGAAACCGTGGCCCATTTATAAAATTAAATTAGGGACCGATGAAGATATTGCCATTGTAGAAGCATTGCGAAAACATACCGATGCCGTTTTTCGTATCGATGCAAATGCAGGCTGGACGCTGGATGAAGCCATCTCGAAAATTACACAGTTAAAAGAATTGGGTGTTGAATATATTGAACAACCATTGGCAAAAGATAATTGGGATGATATGAAAATATTGTTTCAACATTCGGCGTTGCCATTGATCGCTGATGAAAGTTGTGTGTCGGAACATGATGTGGAGAAATGTGTGAACCATTTTCACGGCATTAATATTAAGCTTACCAAATGCAGTGGCATTACACCTGCATTGCGCATGATTAAAAATGCAAGGGCATTGAATTTGAAACTGATGATGGGCAGTATGAATGAATGCAGCATTGGTTCTGCTGCCATTGCTAATTTTTTACCTCAATTGGATTATGTTGATATGGATGGTCCGTTATTACAAACAGAAGACCTTGCAACGGGCATTCATTTTGATTTTGGTAAAGTAGAAATAAAAGGTAAAGACGGTTTGGGAATTGAAGTAACACAAAATATTTTTTAACGACGAGAATACAGTAAAATTAAGTTGTAAAAAAAGTTCAATATTGTTATGAACGTTGAAGAGTGCGACGCAACCACAGCTTAATTGAAATACAATTGCCGGTAACAAAAAATTATTTTCTTTTCTTTTTATAATAATTGTAAAGTCTGTCGGCTTTTTGAATCAACATAATAAATTCTTGTTGCGAAGTGTTGTGAATGTTGGCTGCATTTTGTGCGATTAATTTTACCGCCTCATAATTGTACTTTACAAATTTCGATTGTTTTATTAAGCTGCCAAACATAGCAACAGCAGTGGCAAAACGAACAGGATTGGGCGCAGTTGAAAAGTCCTGCGGCTCGTATGCTGCATTAAATTCTTGCGTAATTATTTTTTCATCAGCCGGTAAATGATATTGCAAGATCATATTGGCAAATGCGGCTGTAGAATCTTTAATTTCTTTGTTGGGAATGATTTCGAAAATGGCGGTAGTGTTGTGGCCGCTGCCCACTTCGCCGCCGTCTAATACACTGCTGCTGTCGGTTACGGCGTCTTTTTTATTATCGAAGCCAATCAGCCTGTATTCTTTTACATAATTATTTGAGAAGCGAACATTCAGGAAAGCATCGTTGGCAACAGCATAAATTGTTTTGGTGAATTCGGTAACCAAAACTTTTTCGGCTTCGTTGATATTATCTAAATATGCAAAATTGCCATTGCCTTTTTTTGCAAGCACTTCTAATTTACTGTCCTTATAATTTCCCATGCCCACACCAAGACAGGTAAGGTAGATACCACTTTGGCGTTCGAAAGAAATAAGGTCTTCTAATTCTTTTTCGGATGTTTGTCCAACATTAAAATCGCCATCAGTTGCCAGAATAATTCTGTTGTTACCGTTTTTGATGAATGATCTTCTTGCAATTGAATAAGCAGTACGGATGGCACCTTCACCGGGTGTATCGCCATCGGCATACAATGAATCGATGATGTTATTTATTTTTTCTTTTTCGGTGCCGCTGGTTGAATATAAACGGATATTAACACCACCACCATAAGTTACAATGCTGATTGTATCTTTTGCACGTAAATTTTCGACCAATAATTTAAATGCAGTTTGTAAAAGCGGCAAACGGTTGGTGCGTTCCATCGATCCGGAAACATCAATCAAAAAAACAAGGTTACTGGATGGGATGGTATCTAAATTAATTTTTGGTGCGGTAAGATTAATGAAGAATAATTTATTTTCTGCATTCCACGGACAGGAAGTTAATGTTGTGTTGCAGGTGAAATTTTTAAAATTATTATTTGTTTTGTTTGTTCGCAGATCGAAATAATTAAGCATCTCTTCGATCCTTACGGCATCAACCGGCACACGCATTTGGTTCACTAAGAAACGGCGGACATTACTGTAAGATGCACGGTCTATGTTTAAAGAAAGACCGGTTTCGGGATAATGTATTGCATCAACAAAAACATTTTCGGCAAGACTGCTGTAGCTTTCGCCATAACCCGAAAATAATTTGTTGTCTTCTTTTTTTAAATTGATTGTTTTTGAGGTGAGTTTAGTTTTTCTCATGCTTGCCAATGCAGGCAGCATCTTCATCACCATGACCTGGTACTTTTCTGTTTCAACAGCTTTGCGTAAAGTTTCGTAACCATCGGCAGATAAAGTGATCGTGTCTATTTGAAGAGAAGAAGGGATACCGAATAAACCCGAGCTTCCGCTGGAGAACAAATAATTTCCTTGAGAATATAAATTGATCTTGATACCCGATAATAACCGGCCTTTTTCATCTTTTACCTCACCCTGTAAATAATATTGGCCGATTGCAGTTGAAAATATTGCAAAACATAAACCAATAGTTAGCAAACACGATTTCATGTAGCAGAGGGTTTCGTGTTAAATATAATAACGAAAAAAAATAAAAGGGCAACTGAAGGTTGTAAAGTTTTCTTAATCTGTGTGCAACTGATAGATTTCGGATATGTTTCTTCCAAAACCATCATAATCCAAACCATAACCCAGCACAAATTTATTGGGGATGGAAAAGCAGCAATAATCGATCTTCACTTCAAATTCTGTTGCTTCGGGTTTGTGCAGCAACACTGCGATCTTTAATGATAATGGTTGCTGATTAAGTACCTGCGGTAAAAAACTGTGCATGGTTTTTCCGGTATCAATGATGTCTTCTAAAATGATAATATGCCTGTTAGTAATATCTGCATCCAGACCGATGGAAGTGATCACATGCCCTGTTGATCTTGTGCCTTTATATGAAGCCAATTTAATAAAACAAATTTCGGCTTCGATGGTAAGCGATTTAAAAAGATCGGCAGCAAACATGAATGAGCCATTGAGCACCGCAATAAATAATGGTCTTTTTCCTGCATAATCTGCATCTAATTGCGCAGCTAATTCTTTTATTTTATGCTGAATGGTTTCGGCTGAAATAAAAGGAACAAATTTTTTATCGAGTACTTGTATGGTTGACATAAATAGAAATTAATAATTATTTACCTGAAACAGAAGCACTGAAATTATTTATTACAATTGTTTTGGGAATGAACGGGGCAGGGGCTCGCAAATAAATTTTTTCGCCGGTAACCGGCTGCATGGTTGCCTGTATTTTGTTATACTGCAATATCGCATCCATGCGTACACCTTCTTTCTGGCAGATGCTGTGTAATGTTTCGTCGGCCTGGGTTACATGAAAATCAACGGCACCTTTTTTTAATTTTTTTTCTAAAAAGATCAAAGAATCTGAAGGCAAAATATCTACCTCGTCCATTTCATTAAATGCAAGTAAATGGCTCAGCGAAATATTATATTGATTGGCCAATGCCAGCAACGAAGTTCCTTCTTTTGCTAAAATAACTTTTGAATGATTGATCGTAAAAATACCATCGGGATAAACAGATGCTTTTTTTTCTTTGCTGCTAACCGGAGTTGATTGCTTTGTTAAAATTTCTACTTCTTCATTCTCCTGAACAGGAACAATTTTTCTTGCAGGTTTGATTTCATTCGCAACAAACGATGATTGCTTTGTTTTTTCGGCAACAGCAATATTTGATTTATTGTTTTGTTTCTGCAAAGCCAATAAAGAATATTGATTCAAATTGTAATCATTAATGACTTTTAATAATTTTTGAGGATAATCTTTTTCGGTTGCATAACCTGCTTTCTTTAAACCATAAGCCCATCCTTCAAAATCGGTTGGATCTAATTTAAACAGATCGGTATAATAAGGTCGGTTCCTTAAAAAATCGGAATGATCCCTGAAAGATGCTGCTGCATCGGGATAACTGCGAAAACATTCATGTTTGGCATCATCATCATGATACACTTTATCACCCGTCCATTCGGGTTTGCATTTGATACCGAAATGATTATTTGATTGGATGCACAGATCGCTTTCACCATATTTCGATTCCAAAATCCCCTGTGCTAATGTTATGGCCGCAGGTACACCACTGCGCTGCATTTCGGCCATGGCAAGGTCTTTATATTTGGCAATATAAGCTTCGCCTTTTTCTTTCTGGGCAAAAGAATTCAGTTGTAAAAAACTAATTGTAACTAAAAAAATAATCCGCTTCATCAATCTTTCTTTTTAATCAATAATAAACCATCACGCATGGTTAGTAAAACCTGTTCGGTTCTTTCATCTGCGGCCACATGCTCATTAAATTTTTTAATGGCAATGGCACTTTTGTTTTTTATGGGCTCTTCAAAAATTTGCCCGTGAAACAAAACATTATCTGCTACGATCAATCCGTTTGTATTCAAATGGGGTAATACCATTTCGTAATAATCGATATACCCTGTTTTATCGGCATCAATAAAAACCAAGTCCCATTTATGGTTCAATGTTGGAATAATATCCAATGCATTTCCGGTGTGCAAATGTATTTGCTTGTTGTATTTCGAATTGCTAAAATTTTTCCGGGCTGTAGCTGCATCTTCCTCTCTTAATTCCAGCGTATGCAATTCGCCGCCGGATTTTAATCCTGTAGCCAAACATAAAGCACTGTAACCGGTAAATGTTCCTATCTCTAAAACGTAAGTTGGTTGTATAATAGTACTGAGGAACGATAAAAATTTCCCCTGCACGCTGCTGCTAAGCATATGTGCCTGCGGATGTGTTTGTAAAGTGTGTGCATGAATTTCCTGCAAGACAGCATCATCAGCCGAAGTGACCTTCGCTGCATATTTTTCTACCAGGGGGGTGATCAATTCCATTTGGTAAAAATAAGTGAAATAGAGCTGTTTTTGGTTGATTGGCAGCAGTAATTATGGCATGTAGTTTTTTGGGAAAAACAGGACACACAATAGACGGGGACTGCTTAAATTAAGTATAATTAAAATAATTAATAATTTTTCGCGCCCGTCGATTTTTTTACCACAGGTAGTATAATAACACTATCCCAGAGTTTTTTTCTTATCGTTAATTTGCGAAACAATTTTTTGTTTTGCTGTTTCCCATTCGTCGTCAATGATACTGTAATAAGCTGCATTTCTCGATACGCCGTTTTCTTTTATCCGGTCTTTTCTTAAAATACCTTCAAATTGACCACCAATTTTTTCAATTGCTTTTCTTGAACGCAAATTTGTAGCATCGGTTTTTATCTGAACACGCCTTGTTTTTAATGTTTCAAAACAATATGTCAGTAATAATAATTTGCATTCAAAATTTATTTCTGTCCCCCAATATTTAGTAACGATCCATGTCCAGCCAATTTCTAATTTTTTGTCGAGAGGAAAAATTTCAAAGAATCTGGTCGAACCAATGATCTCATTGGTTGCTCTGAGCATTATCACGAACGGATATTGATTTCCTTTTTCTCTTTCAGATAATGCAAAATTATAGGCAGTATCAAAAGTTTCACGTTTTGAACAATCGGTAGGAATAAGCTCCCAAAGTTTTTTATCGGAAGCTGCGGCATATAATTCCTCAAAATGTTCTTTCTCCAATGGTACTAATTTTACAGTTTCACCTGTTAAAACAGTTGGGTGATGTATCCATTTGTTTGTCATGTCTGTAATTGTTTTTTTTAAGTTGATGTCGGCGATGTAAAAATCGCCGACATGAAATTATAAAAAATAAAATTGCATTTTACTGTTGTTGAATAAAGTCACAGATTTATCATTTAACGCTTTTCCAACAAGATATAATCCTGTATCTCCTTTTTTTAAGTCTAATTTCAATATTCAAAAAAATATTTTATATGAGCTATGAAAATTTTTACATACAAACAAAGCTATCAAAGTCAATACAGGCCGGACTATTTGCCGGTATCGTATCTACGCTTGCCTGTTTAACTTTCGACCTTGTCTTCAGGTCAATAACAATGTTTAGCATTTCTCCGGCAATCATAAATGTGGCCACTATTATTTTTGCATCGCTGATAGTATTATTTACCAGCGGCATTATTTATTATGTGCTGACCACATATTTAAAAAAGACCGGGGAAGTTATATATCTGGCGGTATTTATTATCCTTACGGTTGTTTGTATAAATGTGGCATTGCATTTTCAACGTTCTACCGATGCACATTCATTAATACAGTTCAGGGAACTTTTACTTGGTATAGTTATTATAACAGGATTAGCTACATTCTTTGTGCCGTTTTTAACAAAGCACGAAACAGTGTTTTAATAAATATAGTACAGGATGCTGCACAGTTGTTTTAAGACATCATTGCTGTTTTATCAACAGCAAGCAAAAGTATAATGCAGTACATTAATTAAACCAGTACAAACTTGTACATTTAGTCCTTTGGTATTTATTTTTATAAGATGAGATTATTCACCGCAACGTTGGCCAAATAATTGGTTTTTAATTCACGGTATAGAACTCAAGCTTAACCGAATAAGTTGTACCCTTTTGCATAAAATTCTCAAGCCCGGACGATTTGTTCAAAATAATGGCGGCTACATCTTTCTCATTTTTACCTGTATCATCTTTTAAACAAAAAGTAATTAACTCGCCATCTTTTGCACTGCCAACAGCATATCGCTTACCTAACGACATTGCAATAAGTCTGGTAACATTTTCCATTAATTGTTTGGCCTGATCTTTAGTTAAGTTTGCTCCAGCTACTACATCGAAAGTGGGTATTTTATGAAATACATTAACAGGATAAATACGACAGTTTTGTAAACCTGTAATGCAAAGAAGACTTTTATAATATTCGATATAACCATTGTTGGTTAATTCGCCTTTTAATCTTTCAAATTTTTCTTTAGATGCTTCAACTATTATCCTTACTTCCTTGCATTCTTTTTGATTGTAATCGGGTTCGTTGGTTAAATAAATATATTCACGCAGCAGATCGGTTTTTTGTATTGCAAAAGTTACGGTAAACTGGTTACCCACCTGCCTTTTATTAAAATAGGCATTGTAAAATCTAAGACCTGCAGCATGTTTATTGACCAGATAATAATTGTACTGATTAATAACATTATCTTTTTGGAAAACAAATTCAAAATCGGGTTTGCATGTAATAAATTCTGCTTGTAATTTTTTTAAAACTTTTGTTGCTTCTTCATCGGTAGCATATTTTCCAAAGTCGGAATGGAAACTGTAATAATTTAAAAGGCCATTGATGGTGGAAGATTTTGCTCCCGCTATTTCTAATGTTGAACGATATTCTTTTGATTGGGGATCAGTATTTGTTTTTGCTCCCTGATAATCAGAAAAATTTGAAGGTGCTGATTTGATCAGTAAATCAAACGCTTTGCATAATGGAATTTCTTGTTGCGAAAAAACAGGATGGCTGCATAAAACAGAAGCCATTAACAGTAGTTTTAGTGTTTTCATTTTAAGGGTATTTAAAAAATGAATGGTGAATTAAAGTTAGATATTTTATGAATTCAGTGTATTGACAAAATCTTTCGGTGCTCGGAATAATTAAAATTAAACCAGCACATGAGATGTAAATTCGAATCCTAATAAAATGCGGGAACTGTTGCCATGAAAACAGAACGCTGAAGTGTGCGACGCAACAGGCGATGCCCGCCCGTACCGAACGCTGGAATCAAAAAAATAATTTCAGTAGTTACGTTCGGGTGGGCCATAAAAAACTAAAGCCGATAAACAAAAAATTAATCCAACAAATTAGCCAGTAATTTTAATTCGTTTTGTTTGTATTCGTTAGACGGGAGATCGAAACATTTGGCCACTTCTTCGGCCAATACCTGAATGATTCTTTTGTGCGATAAAGGTTTGTAATAAGATGCTGCCGGAGGTACATTGATGCGCTTAAAATAATTTTCGATGTCTTTGTGCGAATAAGCTTGTCCGTTTACGCCATCAACATAAAAATGAATTTTTTCCTGCGGGTTACCTTTATACGTTTCGGCATCAAAATCGGTTTGATAAAATGCAATGATCATTTGTTTGGGAATATTGATGATCCTGGCATTAATATCCAGCAACTCGCACATCACCTGATAAATAATTCCGTTGCTGATGGCATTGCCGTTCTTTGTTTCTAAAACTTTATTGATAAAAAATTCGTCGGCATTGGTATAATTAACTTCGGCACCTTTTAACTGATAATAATTATACATGATGCTCGATAAAACATTGGCTTGTTCGAGCGGAGTGAGGTAGCTGTTCAGTTCTAACCAAACATTGCGTCTTATTTTTTCAATGTCCTGCAACACAGGTGTGGTGTGCAGATCGGGATATTGAAACTTAGCGATTAATAGTGCGCCAAACAGCAGATCGTGGTACGAACTGTTTTTCCATTCGATCAAATCATTGGTGAGGTCGGTGTAATGCAAACGATGAATGAGCATTTCAATTCTTTCCTGTACATCCTCGCTTAAAGTATTCTCCCACAAGTTTTCCAGATTGGGAATAATGCCCTTGCCAAATTCAACGATCTTTTCCGATACAGTTGAATAAACTTCATGATCGGGGTCGTCTATAAGGGTGAACAGTGCGTTGATTTCCTTTGTCTGTTGCATAGCATTGTGTTTTGAGTGATGACAACCATTTCAATAACGTTGAATATTGTGCTGTCATTTCATTATCAAACTAAAATATTTTTTCTTAAAGCGCAATCATTTACTTATTCTATACTTGTGGAAACATCTTTTTTGGGTTACACAATCTTTCTTAAATTTTTTCGTTACGCTCTTTTTCGCTCAATCTGCAAAACTTTCAGATACTGCTAAGTCCATGTGTTTCAGCACTATTTGGGCCAACAAAAATAAATGACAAAGTTGTTACCGATTTCGGTTGGCTATACATCAAAATTAACAAGATAGCTAAGCACTTAGGGTTTAAATTGCACGATTAAATATTTTCAATTTTAGTTTATGTCAACAACATCTGCAGTGCCTAAATTCCCGGCAGCCAACGATTCGCTTCATGCCGAATTAAGAAAAAGGGTACAACAATATTTCGAAGAAAAAGGTATAAAAGCTACAGGCACTATTGGGTTATTTACGAAAGCTACTTTAATGATAGCAGGATTTATTATCGTTTATATTCAGTTATTGGTTTGGACACCGGTATGGTACATTGGATTGGCCGAATGTATTATTTTGGGCGGATTGATTGCCGGTATTGGTTTTAATGTGATGCACGATGGAAGTCACGGAAGTTTTTCGAAAAATAAATGGACAAATAAATTAGCCGCATACTCAGCAAATATTGTGGGTGCCAATCATTTTATGTGGAACATGAAACACAATATGATCCATCATAGTTTTACCAATGTAGATGGTGTGGACGATGATATTGAAATTGGTTTTTTAATGCGTATGGCCCCAACACAAAAACGTATGTGGGCACATCGTTTCCAGCATTTTTATTTTTGGGTCTTATACAGTATGCTGTACGTGTTCTGGATATTTTTTACTGATTATAAAAAATATTTCAGTCAGCGTATCGGCGCATTCCCGTTAAAGAAAATGAACACAAAAGATCATATTGCTTTTTGGCTTACTAAACTCTATCATGGTTTTGTGTTCATTGCATTACCCATCATTTTAGTTGGATGGTTGCCATGGTTGATCGGTTTTTTAACCATGAGTTTGGTATCGGGTTTTATTTTAAGTATCGTGTTTCAATTGGCGCATACCGTTGAGGGCACTGAGTTTCCCGTAGTTGATGCATCAAATAGTAAATTACCCGACGAGTTTGCGGCACATCAAATTAAAACCACAGCAAACTTTGCAACAAAAAATAAATTGGTAAGTTGGTTGGTAGGCGGATTAAATTTTCAGATAGAACATCATTTGTTTCCAAAGATTTCACATGTGCATTATCCTGCCATCAGTAAAATTGTTAGAAATGTTTGCAGAGAATATCAATTGCAATACATCGAATATCCAACCATGCGCAGGGCCATTGTGGCGCATGTTAGGTTTTTAAGACAAATGGGTAAGTACGATTAATAAAATAATTTCTACTAATAAAAAAGCTTCAGCATTTGCCGAAGCTTTTTTATTTTAATTATGTTACAAGCCGCAGAATGCTTATGTGGCTTCGGTTGCCCGTCCGTACCGGCACGGGGCGGACGTCGCACTCTTGTACTGTAGAAAATTGCCAGGCATTTAAAATGCAAACTCTGCGAAAACTCTTTCGCTCTTTTTTTCTGCGGTAAAAAACTACTTTTTCTTCGCTGCCGATTTTTTTGTCACAGTCTTTTTTGCTGTTGCTTTTTTTGCAAATGCATTGGGAACTTGTTCTTCGATCATTTTCTTTACAGTATCCAAATCAATTGTAGAAAGTTCTGCTGCTTCGTATTTTGTGCCGTCTGCTTTCTTACCCAACTTCAGCATCTTCTTTTGAAAACGAATGAATGCGCCCCATCTTCCATTCTCGATTGATATCTTTTCAGCAGGCCATTGCTGAATATAACGATTGGCTTCTTTATCAATTTTTTTCTCGATCAGTTCTTTAATATCATTTTCACTCAGTTCATCAAAATTGTATGCACGTGGAATGTTGATGTACATGTCATTCCATTTAATGAACGGTCCAAATCTTCCTTTGCCTTTTGTTACCGGCAATTCATCATAAAAATCAATCGGCGCATCAGCCTGTTGTTTTTCATTAATTAACTGAATGGCTCTTTCCAATTCAATCGTATGCAGATCTTCACCTTTAGGAATAGAAATAAATTGTTCGCCTAATTTAATGTACGGACCAAATCTTCCAACATTCACACTCAATTCCAATCCTTCATATTCGCCCAAAGTTCTTGGCAGATCAAATAATTTCATTGCCTCATCAAACGTGATGGTTTCAATGCTTTGCGTTGATTTTAATTTTGCAAAACGTGGCTTCTCTTCTTCATTATTGCTGTCACCAATCTGCACCATCGCACCATAACGACCCATTCTTGCAATAACTTTTTTACCACTTGCTGCATCAATACCCAATTCTCTTTCGCCTTTGGCACGTTCGGCATTTTCTAAAGTATGTTCGATACCAACATGAAATGGTTTATAAAAATCATCGATCATTTTATTCCATTGCATTTTGCCTAAAGCAATCTCATCAAATTCCTGTTCAATGAATGCAGTAAAACCATAATCCATCACTTTATCAAAATGTTGTTTCAGAAAATCGGTAACAACACTTCCAAGATCAGTTGGAAATAATTTTGATTTTTCTGCACCTGTATTTTCAAACGAACTTGATTTTTCGATTGCATTATTTTTTGTTAAGCGCAATAAATTCACTTCGCGTTTAACGCCTTCCTTATCGCGTTTCTCAACATAATTTCTTTTAACGATTGTTGAAATGGTTGGCGCATAAGTAGAAGGGCGGCCAATGCCCAATTCCTCCAACTTCTTTACCAGCGAGGCTTCTGTGTATCTTGCCGCTGGTCTTGAAAATTTTTCAGTGGCAGTCATTTCTCTGAAATCCAAAAGCTGATTTGCACGCAATGGCGGCAACATGCCTTCGGTATCTTCTTCATCTTCATCATCTTTTCCTTCAAGATAAACTTTCAGAAAACCATCAAACTTCATCACTTCACCGGTTGCAGAAAGTTGCTCATTATTAGTGCTGACATTAATTTTTGCAGTTGTCTTTTCAAATTCTGCATCGCTCATCTGCGAAGCAATGGTTCTTCTCCAAATCAATTCATATAAACGTTTCAGATCAACATCATCCACCGTTTTATTGTTCATGTAAGTTGGACGAATCGCTTCATGTGCTTCCTGTGCACTGTTATTTTTATTTATAAATTTTCGTGGCTGATGGTAATTATCACCATACGAATTTTTAATTTCCTTGCTGATATCTGCCAATGCTGTATCACTTAAATTAATACTGTCGGTACGCATATAAGTTATCTTACCGCTTTCGTATAATTTCTGCGCCAGTAACATGGTTTTACTAACACCATAACCTAATTTTCTCGATGCTTCCTGCTGTAAAGTAGATGTGGTGAAAGGTGCTGCAGGCGTACGTTTTGCAGGTTTTACCTGAATATCTGTAACGGTATAATTTGCACCCTTACAAGTTTCTAAAAATTGTGCAGCATCTTGTTGCGTATTGACTTTCGAAGGGCCATCCGCTTTAAATGTTACCTCTTTCCCATTAATATCTTTTGCAGCAAATAATGCTTCAACTTTATAACTGCTCTCTGCTTTGAACTGATTAATTTCTCTTTCTCTTTCAACAATCAATCTTACGGCAACACTTTGAACACGACCTGCACTTAAACTTCTTTGCATACCAATTTTCCGCCATAGAACCGGACTTAATTCAAACCCTACCAATCTGTCCAACACACGTCTTGCTTGTTGTGCATTAACCAAATTCATATCAATTAATCGCGGATTGTCAACTGCTTTTCTAATAGCCGGTGCAGTGATCTCATGAAACACAATTCGCTTGGTTGTTTTAGGATCCAATCCCAATACTTCGGCTAAATGCCAGCTGATACTTTCTCCTTCACGGTCCTCATCCGATGCCAGCCAAACTTCATCTGCTTTTTTTGCCAATTGCTTCAAATCCTTTACCACTTTGGCTTTATCGTCGGGTACAAAATATCGCGGCGTATAATTATTATTTACGTCAATGCCCATATCGTCTTTTTCCAGATCACGGATATGCCCATAACAACTCTTTACCTCGAAATTGCTTCCAAGTATTTTTTCAATTGTTTTTGCTTTGGCAGGCGACTCAACGATCAATAAATTTTTAGCCATTCTATATAGTTATGATATTGTTTTTTAACCGGCTTTTGTACTACTATTTAGCTGCGGTTGCGTCGCACACTTCAACTGTCGGGATGTGCTTCAGCAGTTGCAATATTAGTTCAAACTGTCAAATCACAAAAAATCTTACACGAGTGCAAAGAAGGAAACTATCGCTTTAATAACTTTATTCTCTTTGTAAATGCGGCTGTGGCCCAATCCATTGGTAATATAAAATTGCAGCGAGGGAAGGTTCATTTTTTGAACCGGCAACACATCTTCGAACGAACAGGTGAAATCTTCTGTATCGTGCAACCAGAGCGTGTTTGCAGTAATATTCGTTATTGCACGGCTTACCGAAAAATAGGAGATGGGGTAGCCTGCAAATTCCATCAAAACCTCTTCAAATTCTTTTTTAAATGAATGATTGAGTTGGATGAGCGTAAAAAAATTATCAACAGCCCTGTAAGTTTCGGTTGCCGGGGCAATTAAAACTAATTTTTCAAGGGTTTTAATTTTTTCGGCGGCTAAGGCTGCCGACAGTCCGCCCAAAGAATGAGCCATGATGCCAAACAATTGCCCATATTTTTTTTCGATCTCCAGGATCATGTCTCTGTATAACAAGGCATTTACTCTTTTTCCTTCACTCATTCCATGTGCAGGTGCATCAAAGGCCAATACTTCGAATCCTTCGGTTTGTAAATGCAAAACATATTTTTCGAACTTATAGCTGTTACTATTAAAACCATGTGCAATTAATATTTTTTTTGCATCGGATCGATCAGATTTCCATCTCCAGCCATTTATAATTATGCTGTCTTTTAATTCAAAACTTAATTTTTCGGCGTGATGAAATACAGGTGGCGCATGCAGTTTATTTCTTTTGCCAAATGGTGTACAAAACAGATCCAAAGCTTTTTCGGCTGCTAAACGTGGCGATACCAATGCAATGGTATTCAACTTTGTTTTATAATATTTAATAGCAATTCTTTGTTTCAAATTCCGCATACAACAAAGATAAGTGTGTACTGTAAACTGATTTCATTCAATAAATAATCCCCGCCGGAAAAACCTAACGGGGATATTTTGAGCAAGCAACCGAATCGTTAATAGATGCGTTTATAAATATCAGTCAGTAAAAATAATGGTGCTATTGCGGGTGTTTATTTTTTTAGCAACGAAAAAAATCGGAATGCATAAAAATGAACAGTTGGTTTTGGTTGACCGCAAACAGTCACACAATTTGGAAAAATATTTCGAAACCAACAAATCTTATTTGTAAAAAAATTTAATATGGCCTTAAAATATTTCCCTATCTCGTTGTAAAATCATTTTAATCATAAGTCTTATTCTAAACGATTTGAAATACTTTTGCAGCTGAAAGAGAAGTTTTATGTATTCTATTAAGATTAAGTTCGAACAAAAAGGATTAGAGCCTGTAACACTCGAAAACATTGCTCCCGGCGATAGTTTATTGGAAATATTACTGGATCATGATATTGAATTGCACCATAACTGCGGCGGCGTTTGCGCCTGCAGCACCTGCCATTTGTATTTAGATAAAGGCGAAGAATTTATTGAAGAACTAAGCGAAAGAGAAGAAGATTTTATAGACCGTGCCGTGAACCCGAGAATAAATTCACGCTTAGGTTGCCAATGCGTTTTGCAGGATGGAACCGGTGTGATTGAAATAACTTTACCCGATCAAACACAATTTTTAGGAGAATAAATTCAATTTGAAAATGAATTAATTTAAAAATTTGAAAATGAGGAAGTCTTATTTTCTATTTTCTTTAATTTTCAAATTAGCCAATTTTCAAATTATCAAATTAAAATTATGAGTCATTTTGAGCCACCTATTCACTGGAACGATTACGAAGACATAGCATTAAAATTGTACGAACGTTTTGGAGATGATTTTAACGAATCAAAAATTTACCGCGTACGTTTTACCGATTTATTAGAATGGGTTTTGCAGATACCCAATTTTGCGGGTACACGCGAACAAAGCAATGAAGGGCATTTGGAAATGATCCAAAGCAGCTGGGTGTACGAGTGGCGCGATAACCAAAAGAAATAATATGCTTATAACACGAATTAATTCGCAAAAATTCGTGGAATAAAACTAATTGGTAAATGCATTTTAATTGCCACATTTGCAGTATCATTTAATCCCATGCAAATGAACGTTCTCGAATTATTTAATCAGATCAACACTTTTGTTTTCGATGTTGACGGCGTTTTAACCGACGGCACTTTGTTGGTATTACCGCAAGGTGTGATGGCAAGGCGCATGAATATTAAAGATGGCTATGCTTTGCAGCTGGCAATAAAAAAAGGATATAATGTGGTGATCATTTCGGGCGGCACATCGGACGAAGTGAAAGAACGTTTTGGAAAATTAGGCGTAAAAGATGTGTTTATGAAAATTACCAATAAGGCTGAAACGCTTACCCAGTACATGCAATCGCAGCAATTACGGAAAGAACAGGTCTTATTTATGGGTGATGATATCCCTGATTTTGAAGTGATGCAATTGGTAGGATTAGCTTGTTGCCCGGCAGATGCAGCCACCGAAATAAAATCCATCTCTCAATACATCTCTCATGTAAAAGGCGGCGATGGTTGTGCAAGGGATGTGATAGAAAAAGTAATGCGGCTTCAAAATAACTGGAACGAAGATGTTACCGTAAGATCACAATAATTTTTTACATCCTTCGTATGCTAATTTATATCTTGCAATAAATTTTCTCCTTGAAAATAATTGCAGCATTTTTCAAACTCATTCGCTGGCCTAATCTGGTGTTCATTATTCTTACACAAGTACTGTTCGAGTACTGTATTTATTTTCGTGTATTCCCGCCATCCATGAGGTATCAAAACGAGCAGCAACAATTTTTTTTATTGGTGGCTGCATCGGTTTGCATTGCCGCAGCTGGTTATATTATCAACGATTATTTTGATCTGAATATCGATCAAATCAATAAACCCGATAAAGTTGTTGTTAATTCTATCATCAGCCGCAGATGGGTAATTCTCTGGCATTTGTTGTTGAGTTTAGCCGGGCTTATTTTAACTATCGCGGCACTTCCTCATAAATTCTACTTACCATTGATCATGGCAAATACCATCAGCATTTTTTTATTGTTGTTATATTCATCAACATTAAAAAAAAGATTGTTGATAGGCAATGTGCTGATCTCTTTGTTAACTGCCTGGGTAATTGCCGTTATATTTTTTTCTAAAATGAATGAGAGTTTTTTGCAGGGGAAAGGCGATGAAATATTGCATGTGCGATTCTTTAGATTGACTGTTTTATATGCAGGATTTGCTTTTATTATTTCGCTCATTCGAGAAGTAATAAAAGACATGGAAGATATTGAAGGCGACAGAAAATACGAATGTCGTACCATGCCTATTGTCTGGGGACTCAATGCCAGCAAGGTTTTCGTGGCAGTTTGGTTAAGTGTACTGATCACAATACTTTTTATACTTCAGTTGTATGTATGGCAATTTGATTGGTGGTTCAGCATTTTATATTGTACTGTTTTAATAATTATTCCTTTGATATGGGTGTTTAAAAAACTATTTACAGCAACCTCATCAAAAGATTTTCATCAGTTAAGTACTGCTGTTAAAATGATTATGTTTACAGGCATTCTCTCAATGTTTTTCTTTTTATTCTATCATTGAAAAAATAAAATTAAGTGGTAAAAGATATTATTCTCGCATCTCAATCGCCCCGCAGAAAACAATTAATGGAATGGGCCGAAATTAAATTTGAAGTAGTAACCGTTGGCACCGATGAAAATTTTCCCGAATGGATGCAAGTTGAAGAAGTCCCTGTTTTCATTGCACGTGAAAAGGCAATGGCAGTAAAAGAAAAATTACAAAATGCGTACCACGCCTTGTATGCACACAAAGCGGTTGTGGCTGCCGATACGATCGTTGTTTTGAATGGCGTTGTGATTGGCAAACCAACCGACAGGGATGATGCAATAAAAATTTTAACATCATTATCAGGTAAAAAACATCAGGTGATTACCGGTGTTGTGATTTTGAAAGATGAGAAAGAAATTAGTTTCAGCGATACAACCGAAGTAGAATTTCATCCGCTTACACAACAGCAGATAGAATTTTATGTTGATAAATACGAACCTTACGATAAGGCTGGTGCCTATGCCATTCAGGAATGGATAGGCGTTATCGGCATTAAGAAAATCGAAGGCGATTTTTATAATGTGATGGGCCTGCCTGTAAGTAAAGTTGTGCAGCAATTGCAGGTTTTATTATCATAAAAAAATATTGTAATTTTATTTATTGCATCGATATCTCCCATAGTTAACCGACTAACTATGACAGAAAAATTATTGCAATTCATCTGGCAATTCCAGTACTTCAACAAGGGCGAATTGCACACCGAAGATGGCGATGCACTGCAGATCATCAAACCCGGTATTTATAATTCCAATCAAGGCCCTGATTTTTTGGAAGCTTCCATAAAAGTAGCTGCTGTAAAGCTTTTTGGCAATATTGAACTGCATGTTAAGGCTTCGGACTGGTTCAAACATCAGCATTCATCCGATAAAAATTATTCAAACATTATTTTGCATGTTGTTTGGGAAGATGATGTAAAAACACAAAATAAGATTCAGCTTCCGACACTGATTTTGCAAAACAGGGTTCCCAAAATTTTATTGCAGCGATACGAACAATTAATGAACGAAGGGTATGTATTGCATTGTAAAAATTTTCTTCCGGTATTAAGTAATATTGGCTGGATTGCATGGAAAGAAAGATTGATGATCGAAAGATTAGAAATCAAATCGCAAAAAGTGTTGAATTTTTTGGAAGAAACCCATCATCACTGGGAAGAAGTTTTTTGGTGGATGATCGCCGCCAACTTTGGCATTAAAGTAAACAGCGAATTATTCGAGGCTGTTGCAAAATCAATTCCTATAAATATCCTTGCCAAACATAAAAATCAAATTCATCAGCTTGAAGCGTTGTTATTGGGACAGGCAAATTTATTGAAAGGAGATTTTGAAGAAGATTATCCCAAACTGCTGCAACGTGAATATCATTTCCTTCAAAAAAAATATAAACTCGCAAAAGTGAATGCTGCTGCACATTTCCTGCGAATGCGACCTGCCAATTTCCCAACTATCAGGTTAGCACAATTGGCCATGCTGATCAAAAATGTGTCTCATCTTTTTTCAAAGATCAAAGAAATGAATGATGTTGATGAGGTTCGGAAATTATTCAACATTACCTGCAACGATTACTGGCATTATCATTTTGTGTTCGACGAAACAACAAAATATAAACCCAAACATTTGGGCGAACAAATGATCGACAATATTCTGATCAATACCATCGTTCCTGTTTTATTTTCGTATGGACTGCATCAAAAAGAACAGGGGTATAAGGACAAAGCCCTGCGCTGGTTATCGGAAATTAAATCCGAAGAAAACAGTATTACCAGATCATGGAAATTATTGCAGATCGAAAATAAAAATGCTTTCGATTCGCAGGCATTGATCCATCTTAAGAATAATTATTGCCAAAGCAAACGTTGCCTGGAATGTGCCGTAGGAAATAAAATATTAAAACCTACCAATTAAAACTTACATCCAATTTAATATCAGGATGTAAACTTTTTTCAACGGGGCAACTTCTTGCAATTCTGATCAATTGTTCTTTTTGTTCGGCAGTAGCTTCAAAAAGTTTTGTGAAAAATAGGTTGGCTTTAATACCAACCACTCTTCTCGGGGCATCGCTACTCATGATTTTGGTTATCTCTACTTTAGTACCATCAAAATTCAGATTCATGTCGGCAGCACGTATTGCCATTGTAGTTATCATGCAGCTTCCGTACGAAGTTGCCAGCATATCGGTTGGCGAAAAGCGTTCGCCTTTACCCATATTATCGGTAGGGGCATCGTTTTCAATTACAGTGCCGCTTTGCAAATGTGTTAATTCTGTTCTTAAGGAACCTTTATAAATTACTGTTGATGTCATTGACCTTATTTTTATATAAATTTACAACCATTAAATTAATTTAAGTGAAGAAGTTAATTGTATTCATCATCGTTTCAATTCCGGTAATATTAATTGCACAGGATAATAAACCATTGACACGAAAAGAAAAGAAAGAAGAACGCAAAGAAAAAATCAATCAATTAATTAAACAGGAAGAAGAAGGGGCGCTTATTTATCAAAAACAAAGTTTATGGGGATTGAGTTTAAATACTGATGGATGGAATATTATTAATGAACACGGAAAATATAAATCCATTACTAAAACAAATCTTTGGTGGTTGGAATTGGGCGAACACAAAGATCCCAAACAGGAAAAATTATCGAAAAGTGCCTATAATATTCCCGGTTTATCATTAGGCAACCCATTTGTTTATGGTAAAGAAAATAATTTTTATTATCTCAAATTAGGTTTTGGAAGCCAGTATTTAATTGGCGGAAAAGGGAATAAAAATGGCGTGGCTGTTTCGGCAATTTATGGCGGGGGATTGAGTTTAGGAATGCTGAAACCTTATTATATCGATGTGGTAGATCCCAACACCGGAAATACAACTGAAATAAAATACAACAACAACGACAGCACTTTTTTAAACCCCGATGTAATTACCGGTGCAGCAGGTTTTGGTAAGGGCTTCAGCGAAATAAAATATGTGCCCGGCATTCATCTTCGTACGGGGCTTCGTTTCGATTATGGCCGTTATAATGAAGTTTTATCTGCACTCGAAGTGGGCCTGAATTTAGAATATTACAGCGAAAAAATGCCCATCATGGTACAAAACGATCCGCACCATGCATTTTTAAATGCGTATATTAAAATTGAGTTTGGTAAAAGAAAGTAATTTATTTTCGCGGTTTAATTTTTTGTTTGACCAGCTTTAGTGCTACTATCAGCTCCGGTTGTGTCACTCACTTGTACATTCAGTTCAATACTGAACTTTTTTAAAAAATAAAATAAACGCAGCGTGCAGGAAATATCATTCATCGATCCGTCAAATCCAACAAAAACAAAAATAAAAAAACCCGATTGGCTTCGTGTAAAATTACCGTTGGGACAAAGTTATAAACATGTTCGTGGTTTGGTCGATGATCATAAATTACATACTATTTGCGAAAGCGGCAATTGCCCCAACATGGGCGAATGCTGGGGCGAAGGCACTGCAACATTTATGATTCTTGGAAATATTTGTACACGCAGTTGCCGTTTTTGTGCCGTTGCAACCGGCCGGCCTGAACCTGTTGATTGGGACGAACCTCAACGTGTTGCCGAAGCTGTTCATTTAATGAAAGTAAAACACGCCGTTATTACCAGTGTCGATCGCGATGAATTAAGTGATGGCGGCTCTATCATTTGGTATAACACAATTAAAGCAGTAAAAACATTAAATCCTGATACCACTTTAGAAACATTAATTCCTGATTTCAGGGGAATACAGGAACAAGTGCAACGTATCATCGATGCAGCACCCGAAGTGGTGAGCCATAATATGGAAACGGTTGAACGTTTATCGAAACAAGTCCGTATTCAGGCAAAATACCAACGAAGTTTGGAAGTGCTTAAAATGCTGAAGCAAGGTGGTATGCGAACAAAAACAGGGATCATGCTGGGTCTGGGCGAAACAAAAGAAGAAGTTATTAAAAGCATGGAAGATCTGGTGGCCGTTGGCTGCGATGTGCTTACCTTGGGCCAATATCTTCAACCAACGCTGAAACACTTGCCTGTACAACGTTTTGTGCATCCTGATGAATTTGCAGAGTTAAAAGAAATCGGGTATGGATTAGGTTTCGACTATGTAGAAAGCGGTCCGCTGGTTCGCTCATCTTATCACAGCGAAAAACATGTGATCAAAGGCTACGGAAGAAAAGTTTGGAGCGAACAAAAAAATAAAAATTAATTATAGCCTTTTGTATCGGCAAAAAATAATGACAAATATTGGCTGAATAATTTTAATTTTTCTTGAACCTTGCCAATGAAGTCAACAGATATAAAATAATCAATCCTGCAAAAATGAATTTGAAAGTAGCGCAATAAAAAGTAAGCGTTAAAGAAATTGCTGTATAATTCCCTGCTGTTGTTTGCAGCATAAAAATATTTTCACAAACATCCAATAAGCCTGCAACAAAAGCAAGTCGACTAAAGAAAATACCTGCCTGCTTAACGAAACCGTCCTTCAATTTTGCCGCAGTGGCTTTGGCTGCAAGCGATAAAAACGAAACGTATGCGATGATGAACAAAAAATCGATCCACACATTTATTTTAACGGTTTGCAAATTCCACACAGCAAATAATTCCTGCACGCGTTTAGTGGTATCTGCAAATTCTAAATCAACAATTGCTCTTTTGCTGATGGGTGTTTTTAGATCGCTGCCCTGAATTCGTAATACGATGAACATTACAACAGATGCAAGGCCTGCAATCGATAGTTTCTTTTTCATACTATGAAATTAAAGAACCTTTTGCAAAATAATTTGTTTAAGCGGTTTCCTTTTTCGAGTTATTATATTTGTACCAAACATCGGCTTATGAAAACGTTTCGCATCACGATTCATTCAATTCTATTTTCATCCATATTTTTTATTTCATTTGCATCAAGTGCACAGGAACTGATAAAAAAATCAAACAAAAAAACTGTAAAAGTTGATGCGCCAATTGGTGTGTTCGATTCGGGCACAGGCGGATTAACTGTTTTAGAAGCCATGCTGACATTGGATGCTTTCAATAACGAAACCGGAATGCCGGGCGCCGATGGCAAATTAGATTTTCAATCAGAATTTTATCAATATCTCGCCGATCAGGCAAATATGCCGTATGGAAATTATGCAGCCGAAAATAAAACCGATCTGTTGAAAGAACATATCTTCAAGAACATGAATTTCTTTTTGCAAAAGCATTATTCATTGCTTCAGGAAAAAGAAATGATTACACTCGAAAAGCCTCAGGTTAAAATGATCGTCATCGCCTGCAACACAGCCACAGCCTATGCTTTGCCCGATATTAAAAAGTTGGTAAGAGAACAAGGCTATTCAATTCCTGTGATAGGCGTGATTGATGCAGGAAGTAAAGCAGCTTTGCAATATCAAAAAAATAATTCGGTTGGAACCATCGGTGTTTTTGCAACAGCAGGAACTGTTGCATCGAATGGTTATCCAAAAACATTGAATGCGATGGCTGCAAAATTTGGGTTTGATAAATTATCAGTTATCAGTCAGGGTGGAGTTGGTTTAGCAGAAAGTATTGATCGCGATTATAGTTTTTATGTTGATACTTTAACCAAAGCAAGAAAAGATTATAAAGGTCCGTCGTTAAAGAATTCGATCAAGATCGATACTGCGTTGATGAACATTTATCATTTTAATAAATCGTACAATCAATTATTGTGTGAATATGATGATGGCGGAAAATGTTTGGATGTGCAGTTGAATGACCCTTCTAATTATGTGCGTTATCATCTGGTGACTTTATTGGAAAAGATGATCGTTGAAAAATATTCTTTGCCGATGAATACTTTAATTCTTGGCTGTACGCATTATCCGTATTTGAAAGATACGATTGCCAATGTGTTGCATGAATTATATAATTTTCAATCGAACGGAAATTATCGATACCGGAAATATTTAGCTGAACATGTTGAATTGATTGATCCTGCATTGGAAACTGCAAAAGATGCTTACATCGCCATGCGTGAAAATAAATTGATGAACAATATTTCAAAAAACGAAAACATGTTCTTCATCACGGTGCCCAATACGGCATTACATGAAGTGCAGTTGCAGGCTGATGGCTGGTTTACGTATCAATATAAATATGGAAGGAAAGCCGGTGCAGGCTTGAATTATGTAAAGTTTGTCCCTTTTGATCAGAAAAATATTTCGCAAGCAACGTACCAACGTTTTCATGCAGTGCTGCCGCATGTGTATGTTGAAATAAAGAAATTTAATACAGAACTTCCATAACTCTCTTTAATGAAAGTTAAGTATTGTACAGAACGTTGAAGAGTGCGACGCAACAGGTGATGCCATAAAAAACTTCAGCACGTCAAACAAAAAAATTAAACAACACTATTCTCTTTTTGCGATTGGCGCCCAATTAAAATAACGCCAAGGATCACAAACAATGTTCCTATTAATTGCAACGGAATTATTTTTTCGCCCAAAATAAAATGTGCCTGCACGATGGTTGAAACCGGGCCAACACTTGTAATAATTGCAACATTATTACTGCCAATGCTTTTCATGCCGTAACTCATCATGAACGATGGAAGCACTGTTGCAACAATTGCCAAAGCCATGGTGTAATAAATTAATGTTGGCGTAAACGCAATGCCGGCAACGGTTTCGGTGGATAAGAAATGAACGAAAATCCCAGCGGTTGCAAACAACATGGCATAAACAGTGTAACGTGTGGCACCAACTTTATTTACTAATCTTCCGGTGCCAACTAAATAAAACGAATAAGTAACAGCACAAAGAAATATCATGAATGTGCCGTAATTAAAATTTGGATTCGAAGTATCTAATTTCATTTCGCCTAAATAGGCAATAGCAATTCCGGCATAAGTTAAGAGCACTGCAATGATCTGCGTTTTGCTGAGTTTTGTTTTAAACCAAAACGTATTGATTAAAATGGCGAAAGTGGGATAGAGGAATAAAATCAATCTTTCTAATCCTGCAGAAATATATTGCAGTCCGATGAAATCAAACAAGCTGCTTAAATAATAACCAAAGATGCCCATCAAAAAAATAAAAAGCCACTGGCGCGAATTAATTTTTTGCGAGCCTTCTTTTCTTCCTTCAACAAATCCTACCACCAAATAAAATGGCAACGAAAACAACATGCGCAAACTGAGCAATGTTAATGCATCAACATGTGTTGAGTGAAAAGTTAACTTGACAAAAATTGCTTTGGTAGAAAAAAATATGGCACCCGCCAACGTAACTAAAAATCCTGTTAATGATATTTGTTTTTGTTGAGTCATAGGTGATAGGTCATGGGTGATAGGTCATAGTGAGAACGGAAAATAGTTCTGCACTACTATGAACTATCCGCCATGAACTATGAACTTTCCTCTACACGCTTACATTAAAATCTCTCAGCGCATCATTTAAGCTTGTCTTGAGATCCGTGCTGGGCTTACGTTGCCCGATGATCAATGCACAGCTTACATTATATTCTCCCGCAGGAAATTTCTTTGGATAAGTACCCGGTATCACCACACTTCTTGCCGGAACACGACCGCGATATTCAACCGGTTCGCTGCCGCTTACATCAATAATTTTTGTTGATTGTGTTAATACAACATTGGCACCCAACACTGCTTCTTTTTCTACTTTCACTCCTTCAACAACAATACTTCTGCTGCCGAGAAAACATCCGTCTTCAATTATCACCGGACTTGCCTGCAATGGTTCCAACACGCCGCCAATACCAACACCACCACTTAAATGAACATGTTTACCAATTTGTGCGCAACTGCCCACTGTTGCCCAGGTATCAACCATCGTTCCTTCATCAACATAAGCACCAATGTTTACATAACTTGGCATCAACACAACATTCTTTGCAAGGAATGATCCGTAACGAGCCACTGCATGCGGCACTGCACGAACACCCAACGATGCATAATCTTTTTTCAATAACATTTTATCGTAAAACTCAAACGGAGGTAACGAAAATGTTTGCATTTGCTGAATGCCGAAATACAGCAGTATCGCCTGTTTCACCCATTCGTTCACATGCCATCCGTTTTCCGATGGTGCTGCGGTTCTTAATCTTCCTTTATCTACTTCTTCAATAACGGCACGCACGGCATCGCTGTATTTTTTGTCTTTCAATAATTCACGGTTGCCCCATGCTTCTACTATTAATTCTTGTAATTCCATCATTCAAAATTTTTGCAAACATAATGTTTGATGTGCAAATACGCTGAATTGCAGTTTTGAAAATGAAAAAATGTGCAGATTTGAAAATTATTTTTTATGTGACGAGCAGTAGTTTTTCATGTCATCGCCTGTTGCGTCGCACACTTGTACGGTTGGAAGTTTGTTGAACGTTGGCGCAGACTTATTGTTAACATTATTTTTTGAATTTCCAAAACTTTGAAATTCCATTCTCTTCTGAATCCATAATTAAAGTGTCTTTCAAAAAACTAACTTTTGCAACAAATATCCAATCAGGGTATTTTATTTTAATTGTGTTTTCAATTAATTCATATTTGTATGAAGTAAATTGATCAACATAATAAATGGAATCTGTTTTTATCACAAATGATGCATTCTCAGAACTTCCATCAGACCAAATTCCTTTGATTTTATCTTTCAACCTTTTTTGAAAACTTTCGACCACCGTCTTTTTAGTTTGAGCTTGTAAACATAAACAACTTATCAATATTATAATTGTCAATAAATATCTTTTTAAACTAGTCATACAAATTAGTTTATTTCAAAAATAATTTTTACCCAAACAATCCCAACTGCACCGCCGTTTTAAAAATAATTTTTTCTTCTTTTAATTCATTCGAAGTAATTGTAAAAACATCCGTTGCTTCATGTCTTGATGCAACAATAATTTTTGTTCCGTTGGCATGTGGTGTAAAAACAGATTCAGCAATTTGCGGAGAATTATTTTCCTGCGATAAATGCGACAGGAACAAATGCGTCATAAACGGTGGTCGATGTTTTATAAATAATTCCAATGCCTGAGTATTAGAAATATGCCCTTGTCCGCCACGGATCCTGTTTTTTAAATGCAAAGGATACGATCCGTTTTCCAGCATCACTTCATCATAATTTGTTTCTAAAAATGCAGCATGGCATTGTTTAAAATAATGAATCACTTTGTCGCAGGCAATACCAATATCGGTTATAACGCCCACGGTGATTGAGTTATAGCTTACAATAAAACTATGCGGGTCGGCAGCATCGTGTTGTTTGGCGAATGCAGTAACCGTTAATTCGCCCACGGCAATGGGTTCATGTGCCGTAAATTTTTTGGAGAGATGTTTAATTAAAATCGGTCCGTGTTTGGCAGTTGCTTCGGTAATATAAACTGGCAAACTATATTTATTTGCCAGAACCGAGACACCTCGAATATGATCGCCATGTTCGTGTGAAACAAAAATGGCTTTTACTTTTTTAATATCAAGTCCAAGCTTTTTCATCCTTCTTTCTGTCTCGCGACAAGAAATACCAACATCAATTAATACAGCATCGTTATGGTTGCCAATATAATAACAATTGCCGTTGCTGCCCGAGTTTAATGATGTGATGAATAATGACATGGTTGCAAAGAAAACTAATTTTTGCTACGAACACACTTAGTCTCAAAGATTGGTATGAACTTAGTTTTTTAAATTTTGACCACAGTGTACACAGAGTTTTTTTCACAGAGGAAGAGGAGTTTTATTTTTTCTCTGCGAAACTCTGTGTAAAACTCTTTTTACTCTGTGGTGAAATCAAATTTTATTTCAACAAATCATAACACTGATGTGCAATTTCTAGTTCTTCGTTGGTAGGAACGATCAATATTTTTACTTTACTGTCAGGTGTATTTATTTCGCGTATTCCTTTTGTTGCGGAACTATTTTTTTCTTCATCCAACGAAATGCCCAGCCAGTCAAGGTTTGAAGAAGAAAGTTTGCGGGTTAATTCATCATTTTCACCAACACCTGCAGTAAATACAATGGCATCGAGGCCATTCATTGCAGCGGCATAAGCGCCAATATATTTTCGAATGCGATACGCATACATTTCGTAAGCCAATGCTGCATCTTTATTCCCGTTTTTAATTTCGGTACGGATGTCGCGCATGTCGCTGAAACCTGTTAAACCAAACATGCCGCTTTTTTTATTTAAAATATTATTTACCTGCTCAACATCATATCCCAATTGATTGACCATGTGAAAAATAACCGATTGGTCGATGTCGCCCGAACGAGTGCCCATGATCAAACCATTGATGGGACCAATACCCATGGTTGTATCGATACATTTTCCTGCATCAACGGCAGCCATACTGCAACCATTGCCTAAATGAATGGTAATGATTTTTGCATTTTTATTTTGCAAATATTCAGAGGCTTTTTCCGAAACATATTTATGGCTGGTACCATGAAACCCATACGCTCTTATGCCATATTCCTGATAAAATTCTTTTGGAATGGCATAACGAAAAGCAACTTCGGGCATGGTTTGGTGAAAAGCCGTATCGAAAACAGCAACTTGCTTTGCATTAAAAAATATTTTTTCGGCCACTTCAATTCCTAAAAAATTGGGCGGGTTATGCAAAGGCGCCAATGGAAATAATTTTTTTATTTGTTCTTTAACAGCAGGAGTGATGATGGTTGTTGCAGCAAAACTTTCGCCGCCATGCACTACGCGGTGACCCACCACTTTTATTTCGTCAGGATTTTTTATTACACCAAATTCTTCATTGGTCAATAACCTTGCAACTTCTTCCAATCCTGCACCATGATCATCAATATCCAATGTTTCTTTGTGAACAGTTTCAATATTATTTTTAAAAGTTTTATGCGTGATGGATGAATTTGTTAATCCGATGCGATCAATTAATCCGCTACAGATCAACTCTGCTTCGGGCATTTTAATTAACTGATATTTTATAGAACTGCTGCCTGAATTAATTACAAAAATGTTCATTCAAAAATAAATTTATTGTTGTGCCTGAATAGCGGTGATCATAACAGTATTATAAATATCATCAACAGTGCAACCACGGCTTAAATCGTTTACCGGTTTATTTAATCCCTGCAACATGGGGCCAATGGCCAATGTACCTGTTTCGCGTTGTACCGCTTTGTAAGTATTGTTTCCTGTGTTGAGGTCGGGGAAGATCAAAACGCTTGCCTGGCCTGCAACCTGCGAGTTTGGTAATTTTTGCTTACCAACTGTTGGATCAACGGCGGCATCGTATTGAATAGGGCCTTCCACTTTTAAATCGGGACGACGTTGACGGATGATTTCTGTTGCACGACGAACTTTTTCTACATCTTCTCCTTCACCAGATGTTCCCGATGAATAAGATAACATCGCAATTTTAGGTTCGATACCAAACATTAAACTGCTTTCGGCCGATGAAATGGCAATATCGGCTAATTGTTCGGATGTTGGATTTGGATTAACAGCGCAATCACCAAAAACCGAAACACGATCGGGTAAACACATAAAGAAAACTGATGAAACGGTTGACACGCCGGGTTTTGTTCTCACAAATTGCAATGCCGGACGGATAGTATGTTGTGTGGTGTGAGCAGCCCCCGAAACCATGCCATCTGCATCGCCTTTGTAAACCATCATGGTGCCGAAATACGATACATCGGTCATCATATCATAAGCCATTTCCTTGTTTACATTTTTATCTTTACGAAGTTCAAATAATGTTTCTGCGTAATCTTCATATTTGTCAGATTCAGCAGGGTTAATGATTTGCACCTGATCCAGATCGAAATTAAGATTCAAACGTTTTACTGCTGCTTTAATATCATCTTTAACTCCCAGAATAGTCAGATCAACAATACCTTTTTTAATCAGCATCGATGCAGCGGTTATGATGCGGTCATCATTTCCTTCGGGTAAAACAATATGTTTCTTTTGCGATTTAGCACGTTTCGATAATTGGTACTGGAACATGCGTGGCGTAATACCTTCAGGATGAAAAGTAATGATCTTATCTTCTATATTTTTTGTATCGATATATTTTTCGAAAGTGTGAATGGCAAGATCGATCTTTTGTTTATTGTTGGGATAAATTCTTGATTGAATATTGCTGACATTACTAACAGTTTCGAATGTTCCTGTTTCTACCTGAATGATCGGGACAACTGTTTGAAGACCTTCAATTAATTTCATGATAGGTTCTTCGGGATCTAATCCGCCTGTTAAAACCATTCCCGATACTTTTGGATAATTCTTCGAAAGATTTGCCTGCAATGTGGCAACAATAATATCGGCTCTGTCGCCCGGCGTTACGATCAAAGTATTTTCTTTCAATCTTGTTAAGCAATTGCGTAATTGCATGGCGCCAACAATTGAATGATCGACCTGATTGGATAAAAGTGTTTCACCGAATAAAAGGTTGCCGTGCAATGCTTCAAAAATTTCCTGCATGGTTGGGTTGCCGAGATCTTTATTAAAAGGTATCACAACACCCATCACATCTTTTGGCAAACGTTTATTAAATATTTGTTGCAGGCTTTCAACTTCTTTTTCATCTACTTTATTGGCAACGATGGCCAGTACCTGAATATCTTTATCATTAAAACTCTGATAAGTTGAAAGAAGTTTGGAAGCAGTATCACTAACAGAATTATCTTCACCATTGATCACCAGAATTGCCGGGATACCTAAATTTTTTGCGATCACAACATTGGCATCAAATTCGAAAGTGATGCCTTCGCCCATGAAATCTGTTCCTTCAACAACAATAAAATCGTGTGTTTCTTCTAACTTTTTATATTTCGAAATTATTTTATCGATGATCAAAGCATCATTGCCTTCGCTGCGCAGGTTTAAAATTTCATCGCGGGTAAAAGCATACATATCATTATAATTATCGCTTATACCAAAATGCGAAGCAATGGTTTCGAGATGTGTGTCTTTAGCCTTTTCGGGTGATTCGTTTACTACCGGTTTAAAATAGCCGATCTTTTTTGTCTTACCCACCAGCATGTTTATTAAACCCAGCGCTATCACTGATTTTCCGCTGAAAGGAGAGGTGGATGCGATATAAATAGCCTTAGTCATAATTATTATCCAATGATTTTTCTTTTATAAACAAAAATTAAACTGCGCTGCAAAAGTTGTAATTAATTTCCATGAATCAACTGACAGAAATCACATTTCAAACATAAAATAAATAAATTCATCAGGTAATTTTGCCGAAAACGTTTTCGGAATTTTTTATCAGGAAATAATATCAACAGATATTAGCGTTAATAAGTTTAAACCAGTTCAACTATTTTTACATTTTATGAATTTATTCGATCCAGATATAGAAAATTGCATACATGTTTTACAAAACGGCGGGATCATTTTATATCCTACCGATACCATTTGGGGAATTGGTTGTGATGCAACCGATGCTGCAGCTGTTGAAAGGATCATTGCATTAAAGAACCGCCCCGAAAATAAAAGTTTTGTGGTATTGGTTGCAGCAGAGAACGAACTTATTAAATATGCAACCGTACCCGATCAAAACGTTTTTAAATATCTTGAAACAACAATAAAACCTACAACCGTTATTTACGAATCGGCTATTGGGCTGGCAAAAAATGTTATTGCAAGTGATGGTTCGGTTGCCATCCGTATTTGCCGGGACAGGTTTTGCAAACAATTAATCAAACGTTTTGGAAAACCCATTGTGAGTACTTCGGCAAATATTGCCGGAATGCAACCACCATCTGCATTTGCCGACATTGATAACGCGATAAAATCGGGTGTGGATTATGTGGTGAAGTATAAACAGATCGATACAACAATTGCATCACCCTCTTCGATCATCAGATGGAAAGACGGGAAAGTTGAAGTAATTCGTTGAATGATCTTCACTCTTTGGCAACCAAAAGCTTAATTAACTACTTTTGCGCATGCAGAAAATATTGGTGATTCAAACTGCTTTTATCGGCGATGCTGTTTTAGCAACAGGTATTTTAGAAAAATTACACAGTTCATTTCCCGATGCACAAATAGATTTTTTGGTGCGAAAAGGAAATGAATCTTTATTTAAGCAACATCCATTTTTGCATAAAGTTTTGGTGTGGGACAAGAAGAAAAATAAATACACACATTTATTTCAATTACTGTTTAAAATCCGAAACCATAAATACGATACAGTAATTAATGTGCAAAGGTTTGCTGCAACGGGCTTCCTCACTGCGTTTTCGGGTGCCAAAGAAAAAATTGGTTTCGATAAAAACCCTTTTAGCTCTTTCTTTACCAAAAATATAGAACACGTGGTAAGCGATGGAACACATGCACTGCACGAGATAGAACGCAATCATCAGCTCATTAAATATTTTACAGATGCTGTCGTAGCCAAGCCCAAATTGTATCCCACACAAAAAGATTTTGATGCCGTTGCAAAATTTAAAAACAAAAAATATATCTGCATTGCACCGGCATCGGTTTGGTTTACCAAACAATTCCCTGCCGATAAATGGATATCGTTTATTCATAATACACCCGATGGTGTTTTTGTTTATTTATTGGGCGCACCAAATGATTTTGCTTTGTGCGAAGAAATAGATTCGCAATGCTCGCACCTGAATGTGGTAAACCTTGCAGGCAAACTTAATTTTTTAGAATCGGCTGCGTTGATGAAAGATGCGATGATGAACTATGTGAACGATTCGGCCCCCATGCATTTTGCATCGGCTGTTAATGCGCCTGTTACTGCAGTGTATTGCAGCACAGTCCCTGCATTTGGCTTTGGCCCGTTAAGCGATAAAAGTTTTATTGTAGAAACAAAAGAAAAATTAAGTTGCCGTCCCTGCGGATTGCATGGAAAAAGCGAATGCCCGCTGCAGCATTTTAATTGTGCCCATCAAATTACCAACGAGCAATTGTTGGCATCAATGAATGAATGATAGGTTTTCAAAAACTCCTAACTCATCATTCATAACTCATAATTTCACTACGCTTATATTTGCAACTGCATGCACACCAAATTTTTTGATAAGGAAAAAATTATTTTTAATAAGATTTCAAAAGCTGCGGCAGAACTAAATGTCCCTGCTTTTTTGATCGGTGGTTTTGTGCGTGATAAAATAATCGGCCGCCCTACCAAAGATGCCGATATTGTTTGTTTGGGCGATGGCATTGCTTTAGCACAAGCTGTTGCAAATAAGTTTCATCCCAAGCCTTATGTTTCTTTTTTTAAAAATTTTGGAACAGCTCAAATAAAAGTGGAGGGTTTTGAGATTGAATTTGTTGGCGCCCGAAAAGAAAGTTACAATTACGAAAGCCGCAATCCTGTTGTTGTACCCGGAAGTTTGGAAGATGATCAGGACCGAAGGGATTTTACCATCAATGCTTTGGCAATAAGTTTGAATGAAAATGATTATGGCAATTTGATCGATCCGTTTAATGGTTTGCACGATATCAAATATAAAATAATCCAAACACCATTAGCGCCGTTACAAACTTTCAGCGACGATCCATTGCGCATGATGCGTGCCATTAGGTTTGCATCGCAATTAAATTTTTCGATCGAAGAAAAAACATTTTCGGCCATTGTTGATAATGCCGAAAGAATAAAGATTATTTCGCAGGAAAGGATCACGGATGAATTAAATAAAATAATGCTTAGTCCAAAACCATCGGTGGGACTGGATTTGCTGAGCAAGAGCGGATTGATGCAAATTATTTTCCCGCAGATGATGGCATTGCATGGTGCCGAATATGTGGATGGATTGGGACATAAAGACAATTTTTATCACACACTGCAGGTGGTTGATAATATTTGCGCAAACACAAACGATCTGTGGTTACGTTGGGCTGCATTGTTACACGATATTGGTAAACCGCAAACAAAACGTTTCGAAGAAGGACATGGTTTTACATTTCATGGCCACGAAGTTGTTGGTGCCAGAATGGTTCCTAAAATATTTTCGAAATTAAAATTACCGATGAACGAAAAAATGAAATTCGTTCAGAAATTAGTGCTGTTGCATTTGCGGCCTATAAGTGTTACACAAGAAAATATTACCGACAGTGCCATTCGCCGTTTGTTGTTTGATGCCGGCGAAGATATTGATGCGTTGATGATCTTGTGTGAAGCCGATATTACCAGCAAGAACAAACAAAAAGTAAAACGTTATCTGCAAAATTTCGAAATGGTTCGCCAGCGCATGAAAGAAGTGGAAGAGAAAGATCATTTGCGCAACTGGCAACCGCCTATTACCGGCGAAATGATCATGGCAACGTTTGGACTGGAACCAAGCCGCAATGTGGGCATTATCAAAGATGCCATTCGCGAAGCTATTTTGGATGGCATCATCCCCAATTCTTGGGAAGCCGCGCATTTATTTATGTTACAAAAAGCGGCCGAATTAAACTTGCAACCTGTTTAAATTGTTTTTCGTTTCTTTGATGATGAAGTTAATTTGTTGACGGGCAAAAGTATTTCATGGCATCGCCTGTTGCGTCGCACACTTCAACGTTCGGAATTCTGTTGAGCAAGGTTAACCACAAAGAACTCAAAGAAAAAGAAACTCAAAATTCGCTAAGTTTACTTTGTGCACTTTGTGGTAAAAAAAAGTTCAACAAAGAACAGAACGTTGAAGGGTGCGACGCCGGTAAAGTATCATTGAAAAACAAAAGTTGGGTACAAAAAATCATAAATCTAAAATCGTAAATCGTACATAGAAAATGGCTATTTTAAAATTCAGGGTTTATTTGGAAGAAGACGATTCAGTGTATCGCGATATTGTAATTAATCACAAACAAAGTTTTGCTGATTTTCATTTCGCCATCTTAAAAGCGTATGAATTTGACAGTAAACATCAGGCAACATTTTTTCGCAGCAACGATAATTGGTTGCAGGGCCGCGAAATAACTTTTGAAAAGTACGATAAAAAATATGTTGCCGAACCTTTGCTGATGTCTGAAACACTGATTGGCAGTGAGATCCGTGATACCAACCAAAGATTTATTTATTTGTACGACTTTCAAAAAAACTGGACATTTTTAATTGAATTGATTAATGTTAGTAAGGAAGAAAATCCTAAAATAAAATATCCGGCTGTTTCAAGAACCGAAGGCATTGGCCCGCAGCAATACGGCACAAAAAGTTTATTGGGCGATAAGTTTGCCGAAATAGAGGAGAAGTACGATATTAAAGAAGCAGCAGAAGGTTTTGGCGAAGAAGGCGAAAGCGAAGATGCAGAAAGCGAAGAAAACTTTGATGATAATAATGGAACAGAAGAAGAGTTTTAATGTATAAAAAAATGACACGAATTTTTGCGAATTACACGAATTAATAAAATTCAAAAATTCGTGTAATTAGTTTTAATTCGTGTAATAAAAATTGTCTCAGGAAAAAACACATACCGTTGTTGTTATTGTTGGTCCGACTGCTGTTGGCAAAACATCTTTTGCAATTAAACTGGCACAGCAATTAAATACAGAAATCATTTCGGCCGATTCCCGTCAGTGTTATAAAGAATTAAATATTGGTGTTGCCAAACCAAGCGATGAAGAATTAAAATCGATGCATCATTATTTCATTAATTCGCATTCTATTTTTGATGATGTTAATGCCGGAACGTTTGAACAATACGCTTTGCAAAGTGCAGCAACCATTTTTCAAAAAAACAAAACGGCTGTAATGGTTGGTGGCACCGGTTTGTATGTGAAAGCATTTTGCGAAGGCATTGATGAAATTCCCAAAGCCGATGAAGCCATCCGTAAAAATATCCAGCAACAATTCGATGCAAACGGATTGCAATGGTTACAGGAAGAAGTACAAAAAAAGGATGCTGCATTCTGGCAAATTGCCGAACAACAAAATCCGCATCGATTAATGCGTGCATTGGAAGTATTGGAAGCAACAGGAAGATCGATCACTTCATTTCATCAACACAAAAAAACAGAACGGCCTTTTAATATCATCAAGATTGGATTGGTATTGCCGAGAGAAGAATTAAAATATCATATCAACACAAGAGTTGATGCCATGATGCGACAAGGGTTATTGGAAGAAGTAAAATCTTTATTACCGTATCGTTCGCTGAATGCCCTGCAAACAGTGGGTTACAAGGAATTATTTAATTATCTCGACGGTAAAACTTCTTTAGCAAAAGCTGTTGAAGAAATTAAAATGAATACAAGACATTATGCTAAACGGCAGATGACATGGTTTAAAAAGGATGAAGAGATTAATTGGCATCATCCATCAGACAGCATTAAAATTTAAATCCTACGGTCATCATTAAATTTCCATAACCACCTTTCTGAACAGCATACGTATTGGCAACATCGTTTAAGCGATAAGGGAAATTAACATCGTTCATAAATACCTGCGAGTAGCCAAGGTCAACAAACATTCCGTGATTGCGATAACCGACACCACCACTGGCAATAAAACGATTGGCTTTTAAAGTTCCATCTGCATAAGGACTTCCATAATAAGCAGTGCCTAATCGGATCATGAATACATCAAATTTTAATTCGCCGCCCACATGGATATTTACATTGCCTTTGTAATAATCTTTTATTTGATTATTAATGTAGGTGTAATAATTTGACAGCGATTGATCGGCGTTACTTCCTTTTTCAGAAAATCTTGCACCGCGGTAATTTACATATTCAACATCGGCACTGATAAAACCTTTTTGATTTTTAACATTGGCATCTTCACTAAAAATTAAACTGGCACTTGCAATGGCACGCCACGGTGTAATTAAACTATAATTTCTGTCGCCGGGATTACCGCTGTTTAAATTGTCGCTGCTTTCACTCTTTAATCCGGCATAAGCTTCGGTGTTAGTGGTTAACCATGATCTGATCTGGTCCCTGTAACTCATTAACATGGGTGTATGAAAAGCAAATCCCAAGCGGAAATTATTTTGAGGTTTATAGATCACCCCCAATTTTAATCCCACACCTGTACCGCTTGATGTAGAAGTTTCGTGATAATTAAAATAAGCAAAATTATTATTGGGATTATTGGTTGCATCTTTTTCGGAATAATAAAAATCTTTTTTATAATAGATGATCGGGATAACCAAACTCCCACCCACATATAATTTATCTTCAACATTACCGGCTAAGCCCAATGCAATTTCGTGGTAACCGCCTTGCGTATTGGCATCGTAATATTGATTGATTCCTGTTGAAACCGGTACCAAACTTTTATAACCCATTTGATTGCCGATTAAAACTGTATCTATCAAATAAGTTCTGAAAGCAAGCGATGAACCAAAAATATAATTGCTTAATGCAGCATTGGTATCGGCTCTGTCTCTCACTAATTCTTCCAGATATTGTTCGGAGAATGAGCTGTAATTATTGTAGCCACTGTATTGTACGTGATTATTATAACTGGCTAATTGGTTAACAGAAATCGAAAATGCAGTGCTGGTCCATTTGCTGTATTTATTTCTACTTCCTGCACCAAAAACAAATCCGATAGGGCCGTATTGAAAAATATTTTTCTTAACTGTTGTATCGGTTCCGCGGTAATTAAATTTATTATTATTGAAAGTAATTCCGGGCGATAAAACAAATTCGCTTGTTTTATACATTCCTAATCCGGCAGGATTAATATTGGCAGAACTTATATCGCCACCTAAAGATGCATTAACGCCGCCAATTGAAATATTACGTGCTGAGCCATTTTGAGTGAACCATGCAGTTCGTAATGCATCATCGGGTACCTGAGAAAAAACATGAAGACACAAAAATGTTGCGATGAATAATAAATATTTTTTCATAGATGAGAATTAAAGATGGAATTGTATTGCAGAGATCCTGACAGTTTAATTTCGCGGTGCACGACCGCCGCTACTGCTGCTTCCTTTGCTGCTGTAACCACCGCTGTTGCCTCCGGCCGAACTGCTGGAATAGGAAGAAGAGCTTTGCATTCTGACAGGATTGCTCCACGAATTAGAATAATTATTATTAGAATTATTGGCAGGAGAACTAAATACTCTCCGTACCAATGTGCCAAAGTTGTTGGTGCTTGTTCCTGCAATAGTGCCGGGACGGAAATTGTAGAATGGTGAATTATTGCTGTTGTTATAAATTCTGTTTTGATAAGCAAAAATATTAGAACCGGCAGTACCAATATTTAAAGTTGGGTCTTTATAACTGTTTACAACAAATGCAGGGTTATACCAACCTCCGCCATAGCCACCGTATCCGCCATAATAATCATAGAAAGGATTATATCCAAAATAATATGGGTTATATCCGAAGCCATAACCATATCCAAATCCCGAATAATAACCTCCCCAGCCATAAGGATTATAAAATGAAGAATAATATGGATTATAAAAAGAGTTGTAATAATAATAACGGCTGTCATTCCAGTAACTGTAATCATCTAACGAATTCCAGTAATCGTAATTATGGACTTTCATTTGTAAATAACGGTCATCATTACTGCTGATGTATTCCTGATATTCACGCTGGTCCTTGGTTGTATTCAATTCTTTTGCAACAACATATTTTGCAGGAGAATAATATACATCATCAGGTGTTTGACTTGATTTGTATGCACTGGTACATCCGGTCAAAAATCCGGCTGCAACTAATATGGAAAATATGGTTTGTTTCATGGCTACAGTTTTTGATAAGTTTCTTAATGTGAAGTTACATACATTTGCGACGTTTGGCAATGCTACGATAAATGTAGCAAAGACTTTGCCAAAGTGTATGAAAAAATGTTAATTTGTTAAAGCAGACAAAAAAATATGAGTAAGGAAATTACATCGAGGGAACAGGATTATTCCCAATGGTACAACGACATTGTAATTAAAGCAAGTTTGGCAGATTATAGTGCTGTTAGAGGTTGCATGGTTATCAAGCCCCACGGTTTTGCTTTATGGGAAAACATGAGGGATGCTTTAGATAAGATGTTTAAAGATACAGGTCATGTGAATGCCTATTTCCCTTTGTTTGTTCCAAAAAGTTTATTTGAGGCTGAAGAAAAAAATGCAGAAGGTTTTGCAAAAGAATGTGCCGTTGTGACACATTATCGGTTAAAAGCTGATCCTGATAATAAAGGAAAATTAATTGTTGACCCTGAAGCAAAATTAGAAGAAGAATTAGTGGTTCGCCCAACAAGTGAAGCAATTATCTGGAGTACATACAAAGGTTGGATCCAATCATACCGCGATCTTCCACTATTAATTAATCAATGGGCAAATGTGGTTCGCTGGGAAATGCGTACACGTTTGTTCTTACGCACTGCCGAATTTTTATGGCAGGAAGGTCATACTGCCCACGCAACAAAAAATGAAGCAATAGCTGAAGCAAAATTAATATTGGAGTTATATGCCGACTTTGCAGAAAATTGGATGGCATTGCCCGTAATTAAAGGAGTAAAAACTGCAACCGAACGTTTTGCCGGTGCCGAAGATACTTATTGCATCGAAGCGTTGATGCAGGATGGCAAAGCATTACAGGCCGGTACCTCACATTTCCTCGGACAAAATTTTGCCAAAGCATTCGATGTAAAATTCAGCGACAAAGAAAATAAGCTCGAATATGTTTGGGCAACAAGTTGGGGCGTTAGTACCAGATTGATTGGTGCATTGGTGATGGCGCACAGCGATGATGATGGTTTGATCCTGCCGCCAAAAATTGCACCTATTCAAGTTGTGATTGTTCCGATATTTAAAGGTGAAGAACAAAAGGCGATGATTGATGCGAAAGTGAATGAGATCGTTAAACAATTAAAAGCATCAGGCATTTCTGTGAAATATGATGATAATGAAAACAACAGGCCCGGATGGAAATTTGCGCAATACGAATTGCAGGGTATCCCCGTTCGATTGGCAATTGGCGCAAGGGATCTGGAAAATAATGTTGTTGAAGTTGCACGCAGAGATACAAAAGAAAAGAAGAGTGTAAGTCTTGATGGCATTGCATCTTACATCACAACTTTATTGGAAGATATCCAATCAAATATTTTCAATCGTGCAAAAGCATACCGCGATGAGCATATTACCAAAGCCGATAATTGGGATGAGTTTGTAAAATTATTGGACGAGAAAGGCGGATTTGTTTCTGCTCATTGGGATGGTACCGATGAAACAGAAGAAAAAATAAAAGAGTTAACTAAAGCAACCATCCGTTGTATCCCTGTAAATAATGAATTGGAAAATGGAGCATGTATTTTAACCGGAAAACCTTCAACACAAAGAGTTTTATTTGCAAGAGCATATTAAAATTTATTGTATCAAATTGCTCTGATGAAACAAAAAGAAATACATGCTTCCATGAAACCTTATCTTGATGGTAAGGTTTTATTGTTTGATAAACCATTGCGCTGGACTTCATTTGATCTGGTGAGAAAAGTTCGTAATTTGATTGGTGTTTCGAAAGTGGGACATGCTGGCACGCTCGATCCTTTGGCAACAGGCATGCTGATCATTTGTACCGGAAAATTCACCAAAAAGATCAACGAATTCATGGGCATGGAAAAAGAATATACCGGCACATTTACGCTGGGTTCAACCACACCAACGTTTGATCTGGAAAGTGAACCGCAAAATTTTATTTCGATTGAAAATATTTCGGAGCAACAAATTCTTGATGCAACAAAAAATTTTATTGGCGATATTTTACAAATGCCACCGCAACATTCGGCCATCAAAAAAGACGGCAAACGTTTGTACGAATCGGCACGACAAGGCATTGAAGTTAAAGTTGATGCACGGCCAATAACCATCAAAGAATTTACGATCACTAAAATTGAATTGCCGCTTGTTTATTTTAAAGTTGTTTGCACAACCGGAACTTATATCCGCAGCCTTGCCAATGATTTTGGCGCGGCATTAAATGTTGGCGCACATTTAAGCAGTTTATGCCGCACAAGAATTGGAACATTCGAATTAAAAGATGCTTTGAATATTAATTTGTTTGAAGAAGAAATAAAAGTATTAAGGTCTGCTGAGTAAAGAACAAAGCGTACAAGAGTGCGACGCAACCCAAGCCCCACAAAGATTTGCAGCCCGTCAACAAAAAAATAAAAAGCCTTTCAAAATTTATTTTTGAAAGGCTTTTACCAATAAACTATTAAACCAATAAACTAACTATCTCGCTTCGGCCATATCGGGAATTGATTCTACTTTATAAACACCCGCATCTAATTTAGATTTTGTTTCGCTGAAAGCCTGCAGGGTTAATGCAATATCTTCATCGGTATGAACTGCTGTTGGAATCAACCGATAAATAATATGTCCTTTTGGAATAACAGGATACACCACTATCGAACAAAATATTTTATAATTTTCTCTCAGGTCCATCACCATTGCAGTAGCTTCTTCAACACCGCCTTTCATGTAAACCGGTGTAACAACCGAATCGGTCTTGCCAATATCAAAACCTCTCTCACGCAGACCAGACTGTAGTTTCAGTGCATTGCTCCACAACTTATTTTTTAATTCTGGTTTTGTTCTTAATAATTCCAATCTTTTTAAATTGCCCAACACAATTGGCATCGGTACACTCTTTGCAAAAATTTGCGAACGGATATTGTAACGGATAAAATCGATGATGGCTTTATCTCCGGCCATAAATGCGCCGATACTTGCCATTGATTTTGCAAAAGTTGAAAAGTACAGATCGATCGCATCCTGACAACCTTGTTCTTCGCCTGCACCTGCACCGCGTTTGCCTAAAGTCCCAAAACCATGTGCATCATCAACCAATAAACGGAATTGATATTTATTTTTTAATGCAGCTATTTCTTTTAATTTTCCCTGATCGCCGGCCATTCCAAAAACACCTTCGGTGATAACTAAAATACCACCGCTGTTTTGTTTTTCGATTAATGCAGTTGCACGTTCTAATTGTTTTTCGCAATCATCAACATCATTGTGTTTAAAAACATACCGATGGCCGGGATGCAAACGCAATCCGTCGATGATGCAGGCATGCGCTTCGGCATCATAAACAATCACATCATGTCGGCCGCAAATGGCATCAATCGCACTCATGATTCCCTGGTAACCGTAGTTCATCAAAATAGCATCTTCCTTTTCTTCAAACTCGGCTAATTCTTTTTCCAATTGTTCGTGATAATTACTGTTGCCACTCATCATTCTGGCACCCATTGGTGTTGCCAAACCAAATTCGGCAGCAGCTTCGGCATCTGTTTTTCTAACTTCGGGATGATTAGCCAAACCCAAATAATTATTTAAACTCCAAACGATCATTTCCTGACCGCGAAATTTCATTCTTGCACCAATTTCTCCATCTAATTTTGGAAATGCAAAATAACCATGCGCACGTTCGCGGTGTTGTCCCAACGGACCGTAATTCTTTACTAACTTCTCAAAAATATCTGCCATACTATTTAAGATTTACAATTTATGATTTAAGATTTTGTTTCCAACTTTTGTATTTCATGGCATCCCAGTTGCGTCGCACTCTTCAACTTTCTGTTCATTACTCATCAAACAACATACATGAATATTTTCATTCATCGGTAAAAATAAACCGCGGCAAAAGTACAATTAAACGCCCTAAGCAGCAAGGCATTTTATCAATTCATTAAGCTTTGTGTATAATCTTTTAATTACTTTGATCCAACCATTACATTTGTCTAAATATCGAAAATTATGAAACGGATCGCTTTTATCATTGTTACATTATTTTTCTTAATAAATTGTCAGGCGCAAAAGACTGCTACGCCAAATACTATTCAACGCCCTAAATTAGTTGTGGGTATTGTTGTTGATCAGATGCGCTGGGATTATCTCTATCGCTTTTACGATTTATATAAAGCCAATGGCGGCTTTAAAAGATTGATGGGTGAAGGGTTTACCTGCGATAATACTTTTGTTCCTTATCTGCCAACGGTTACAGCCTGTGGGCATACCTGCGTTTATACCGGCAGTGTGCCAGCCATTCATGGCATTACCGGTAATAACTGGTTCGATAATCTTTCACAAAAGCCTGTTTATTGCGTTGATGATAAATCGGTGCAAACTGTTGGCAGTAGCAGTGTTGCCGAAGGTCAGATGAGCCCGAATAACATTTTTGTTACAACCGTTACCGATGAATTAAGATTGGCAACAAACTTTCAAAGTAAAGTGATTGGTATTTCGATGAAAGACCGCGGCGCCATTATTCCGGCAGGGCATGCGGCCAATGCAGCTTATTGGTATGATGCTAAAACCGGCAATTTTATTTCGAGTACATATTACATGAAAGATCTACCGGAATGGATGAAAACTTTCAATGCAAGAAAATTAGTTGATACATTTTATGCAAGAAACTGGAATGCCGAATTACCTACCAATGTGTATATAAAATATTGTGATGGCGATAATAACGATTACGAAAGCAAACCATTTGGTAAAAACGCTGTGACAATGCCTTACGACCTGCAACAGTTTCAGGGCAAGGATTACAGCAAAATTGCATCTACACCTTTTGCCAACGATTTGTTGTTGGAATTGGCAAAAACAAATATCAGTGCAGAAAAATTAGGCAAACATGATGTAACCGATTTTTTGGCGATGAGTTTTTCTTCAACCGATTATGTGGGACACGCTTTCGGACCAAACTCATGGGAACTTTTAGATACCTATGTTCGCTTAGATGAAACCATCGGACAATTATTAAATTATTTGGATAAAACGGTTGGTAAAAACAATTACACTGTTTTTTTAACTTCAGATCATGCCGGTGCGCATATTCCTGAGTTCCTTCAAAAAAATAAAATCCCCGGTGGAAGATGGGATGATGGTGAGATCAGAAAAGAATTGAATGATAATTTGAAAAAACAATTCGGTCAATCTAATTTAATTAGTGCAGTAATGGAACATGATGTTTACATCAATCATCCATTAATTGATTCTCTGAAATTGGATGAACAAAATATTCAAAGATCAGTTGTTCAATATTTATTGAAAAAAGATATTGTGTTGAATGTGGTTGATAAACATCATGCTGCCGATGCAACAATTCCTGCAAAAATTCGTGAGATGGTTGTCAATGGTTATAATCCGCAACGCAGCGGCGACCTGCAGATCATCATGAAAACAGGAGTGATGGATGCAGGTAAGACTGGCATGAGTCATGGTGTCTGGAACCCTTACGATTCGCATATTCCATTGTTATTTTATGGTTGGGGAATTAAACACGGAAGTTTAAATCGCGAAACTTATATGACCGATATTTCTGCAACTGTTGCAGCATTATTGCATATTCAAATGCCAAGCGGTTGCATTGGAAAAGTAATTACCGAAGTGATGAAATAAATTTTTTAAGAAGCATCATCATTCATAAAAATAAGAAGCAGTCAGAATCACCACTCTGACTGCTTACACCATGAAAATTAACCTGCTCAAAAAAACTTCTTTCTTATTTATTTTTAAAAAGTGTCAGATCAAATTTTACATTGATCTCATCACCAATTTTAAATAAACCGCCCATAAAAACGGAAGGCTGCATGTTATAATAAAATAAATTTATCTTCTTGCTTCCGCTAATGGAAATACTTTTATCGTGATTGATTTTATACGTTACATTCAATTCTGCATCGTGTGTAACTCCGGCGATGGTAAGTTTACCAATACCGTTAATTGTTCCGTCGGCATTTACTTTTGCTGCTGTGAGAATAAAAGTGATGTTCTTGAATTTATCGGTCTTTAAAGCTTTGTATGCGTTGATGTCCATTCCTTCATGTCCGCTTTTTAATCCTTCGGCAGGTGCAACAAAAGTCAGATCGGATATTTTTTTTATCAGCCCAGAATCATTGACGGTAATCGTTGCTTTACATTCACCCCTTGCTGCTTTCATATCCCAATCGTGCAATGTTGAAGTACCACTGACTAAAAGATTAAAATCATTTTTCCCGGAATATTTTGCCTGTGCGTTTGAAGCAATAAATACGAATTGCAGAAAAAGAAAAACACCCGTAAACTTCATTATGTGTATCAAATTTTGCCTTTTCATTTTGAGCGCTTTTTTTGCGGATGTAAGTTAGAACAGATAATAGAAATAGAATATGACTTCCATCAGGAAAAGGTTGATGCAAATTATCATTTTGCTTAAAAACACCTATTTACCCGAAAAGATTATTTTTGCCGGAATCGAATACTAAATTTTAATAGCATACAATGAATCTGAAGCTGCAGCAATTAGCAAAACAATTAGACGGTGACCTATATTTCGACACAACCATGCGAACACTGTATGCTACTGATGCTTCGGCTTACCGCGAAATGCCTTTGGCTGTTGCCATTCCAAAAACAAATGATGATTTAAAAAAACTGATTGCTTTTGCCAATGCAGAAAATACTTCACTCATCCCAAGAACTGCCGGGACATCGCTTGCCGGCCAAGTAGTCGGCGGTGGAATTATTGTGGATGTTTCGAAAAATTTCACAAAGATTATTGAATTAAATAAAGAACAACATTGGGTTCGTGTGCAACCCGGCGTGATACGTGATGAGCTGAATTTATTTTTAAAACCGCATGGGTTATTTTTTGGTCCTGAAACTTCAACTGCAAACCGTGCCATGATTGGCGGTATGGTAGGTAATAATTCATGCGGTTCCAATTCGGTTGTTTACAGAAGTACACGCGAACATTTGATTGAAGTAAAAACTTTATTAAGCGATGGCAGCGAAGCAACATTTAATTCTTTATCGATCGATGAATTTCATGCAAAATGCGAACTGAATAATCTGGAAGGAAATATTTACAAAAATGTGCGGAGCATTTTAAGTAACTATGATAATCAGGTAGAGATAAGAAAAGAATTTCCTAAAAAATCAGTTGAAAGAAGGAATACAGGTTATGCAGTTGATCTGTTGGTTGATACGGCACCCTTCACCGCAGGAACCGAAGATTTTAATTTTTGCAAACTGATCGCCGGCTCCGAAGGCACATTGGCTTTCATCACCGAAATAAAATTAAATGTAGTTCCGCTTCCGCCAAAAGAAATTGGTTTGTTATGCGTACATTTTAATTCGATCGATGAATCGTTGCGTGCCAATTTAATTGGATTAAAATATCATCCGACTGCAAGTGAGTTGATCGATCATTATATTTTGGAATGCACAAAAAATAATATCGAACAAAATAAGAACAGGTTTTTTGTGCAGGGCGATCCCGGTGCAATTTTAGTTCTTGAATTTTCGAAAGAAACCAAAGAAGAAATTTTAGTTATAACTGCACAAGTAGAAAAAGAAATGCGTGCAGCAAATCTGGGTTATCATTTTCCCGTTTTGTTTGGTGCCGATACAAAAAAGATATGGACGCTTCGCAAAGCAGGTTTGGGTCTTCTCGGGAATTTGCCCGGTGATGAAAAAGCCGTCGCTGTTATCGAAGATACTGCGGTAGATGTGAATGATCTGCCTGCATACATCCGCGACTTCAACGAAATTTTAAAGAAGCATGGTTTGTATTCTGTTCACTATGCACACGCAGGATCGGGCGAAATTCATTTGCGTCCCATCATCAATTTAAAAACAGAAGAAGGCAATCAATTATTCAGAGCGATTGCCGAAGAAGTGGCAATACTTGTAAAAAAATATAATGGTTCGTTAAGTGGTGAGCATGGCGATGGCCGTTTGCGTGGCGAATTTATCAGGCAAATGGTAGGAGAGAAAAATTATAAATTATTGCAGGAAATAAAACGCAGTTGGGATCCCAATAATATTTTCAATCCCAATAAAATTGTGGATACACCGCCGATGAACACGATGCTGCGTTACACACCCGGACAATTCACTCCCGAGTTCAAAACTATTTTTCGTTTTCATCAGCAAAATATTTTGCAGCACGCCGAACAATGCAATGGCAGCGGCGATTGCAGAAAAACACATTTATCGGGTGGCACAATGTGCCCTTCGTTCATGGCAACAAAAAACGAAAAAGATTCAACGAGGGCAAGGGCAAATATTTTGCGTGAATTTTTAACCAACTCCAATAAAATAAATCGTTTCGATCATAAAGAAATTTATGAAGTGATGGATCTGTGTTTGAGTTGCAAAGCGTGTAAAAGTGAATGCCCGAGCAACGTGGATATGGCAAAATTAAAAGCCGAATTTCTGCAGCAATATTATGATGTGAATGGCGTTCCGTTCCGTTCAAGAATGATCGCCAATTTTTCTGCAAGCGCAAAATTGGGATCGATGATGCCATCGGTCTATAATTTTTTCATGACCAATCATTTCACAAGCAGCATCATTAAACGTGCTGTTGGTTTTGCGGTGAAACGTTCCATGCCAACCATTTCAAAAACAACTTTTCAAAAATGGTATAACAATCATAATTTTTATTCCAAGCCAAATGTCAACAATAAAAAAGTTTATTTGTTTTGTGATGAATTCACTAATTACAACGATGCACATATCGGGATCACTGCCATTAAATTATTGGAAAAATTAGGATACGAAGTAATTATCCCAACTCACGAAGAAAGCGGCAGGGCCTGGCTTTCGAAAGGATTGATCCGCCAGGCACAGAAAATTGCCAATAAAAATATTGAGTTATTAAGCGGGATTATTTCCGGGCAAACGCCATTGATCGGAATTGAACCTTCGGCTATTTTAACTTTCAGAGATGAATATCCTGATCTGGCGTTTGATGCAAATGTTGATGCTGCAAAACAATTGGCAAAAAATGTTTTTTTCATTGATGAATTTCTTGCCGCTGAAATTGAAAAAGGAAATATCACGCAAGATCAGTTCACACAGGAGAAGAGAGAAATACAGTTGCATGGCCATTGTCAGCAGAAATCGGTTTCAAATATTGCAGCTTCTGTAAAAATATTATCGCTGCCGCAAAATTATTCGGTGCAAACAATTCCATCAGGTTGTTGCGGTATGGCCGGTTCGTTTGGTTACGAAAAAGAACATTACGATCTGTCGATGCAAATTGGCGAATTGGTCTTATTGCCAACAGTTCGCAAACAATCCGGCGAAACGATCATTGCTGCACCCGGCACCAGTTGCCGTCATCAAATAAAAGATGGTACAGGAAGAAAAGCACTGCATACAGTTGAGGTGTTGTATGATGCGTTGAAATAATTTTTCAAATTTTTTTTATTCTTCTTACTTTTTTTCGTGTTGCCGCTTTAAAGATCTATTAAAGTGGCAACATTATTTTTTGATTGTATCTATCGGCTGAAATCCTTGCTATACATGATAAAACACAGAATTTTTATTGATATTAATCATTGTATTCACATCGATGTTGGAGTTAAATTTGATAAGCATTTGGTAAATGATACTATTGGACAAACATTAAATACAATGAATATGAAAAATATAATGATAACACTTGGTGTTGTTACATTAACAGCAATGAGTTTTTCTTTTATTTTACCACAGGATGATCCATGGAAAGTCCCTGAAAAATATGAAAAATTAAAAAACCCTGTGGTTGCCGATGAAGCTTCAATTAAAGCCGGAAATGAATTATATGTTGAACATTGTCGTGCCTGTCATGGTACTAATGGAAAAGGCGATGGCGTTAAGGCCGAAAGCTTAACCAAAACACCACCCGATTTTACTTCAGCACCATTTCAAAAACAAACAGATGGTGCATTGTTGTATAAAATTTATTTTGGCCACAAGGACATGCCCGGATTCAAAAAAAGAATTCCCGATAATAACGATGTGATCGATGGCACATTTGGTAAAACACGCGGCCCCGGCGATCTGATAAATTATTTGCGCACATTGGCAAAAAATCCTTTAGCAAAGAAATAGGATTGCTGCCTATTGGAACAAAAGGTCCGGCCGAGATGGTCAGACCTTTTTTTTATGTTACCAACAATTGTATTTCAATGAAACACCTGTTGCGTCGCACACTTGTGCGTTCTGTTCAATATTGAACAAAGTGTTGAAGAGTGCGACGCAACAACAGCTTCATTTTTATTCTGTCGTTGGCTACAAAAAATAAAAATTTATGGTGTGTTGAAATGCTGTAATAATAAACGTGCAGAAAAAATTATCCCTTTATTTGTTTGATAATTTTAGAATGCGTTTCGTAAAATTTATCGGGACTGTAAATAAAAAGGCATGTTCCGTTTTGAATGGTTTCGATAATTTCTTTGTAAACATTTGCAGGCACAGCAGGGCAACCAAAACTTCTTCCGATATAACCGCGTTCTTCAATAACCGATTCGTCAACATAAGCCGCACTGTGCATTACAATGCCGCGGCGCATGGCATTATCGTTAATTCCTTTTTCTTCTCCTTCCAAACGCAGCGAGTAACCGCGATGGCCGAAATAAGTTTCGCCGGTAACATAAAATCCGAGGCTGCTTTTTTTGCTTTCAATTTTGTTTGAAAAAACAGTGGGTAATTTTTCGCCCGATTTTTTTCCGTGCGCCACAAAAGTATTGAACAATAATTCGCCATTTTGCAGATCAATCACAAACAATCTTTTTTTATCGGACGGCAAACTGAAATCGATGATCGAAATAATATTTTCGTTTTTAATTTTTCCGGAAGACAATAAATACGAATAACCTTTTACGGCTTTATCGAATGCGGCCCTTGATAATCCCAATTCGTTTAACTGAAGACTATCGTAAATAATTAATTTGCTGCTGATGCTGTTTGCATCGCTGTTTGCAGTTACAAAAACAATATTTCTTTCTTTATTGGGTGCAGCCAAAACAATACTTGCACACAAAAAAATAAGTGTGAAAGAAAATAAGATGACTGTTGATTTTTTATTCATGTATTCAATGCGAAAAGATTTGCAAAGGAGCACAAAATCATTGAAACAATAAAACGAAACGGGAACTGTTAACATTTTTACAGGAAACTAATTTGCAAATGCTTTGGCAGCAATGCTTTACAAAACAATGCTTTTGCTAATAATAAACCTGTTTTATTGCCAAATGATTTCATTTGTTGTGAAGAATAAAATATATTCACATCATATAATTGATGCCATCATGAAAAAATTTAGAATCTTTCTGAAGATCTTTTTTGCAATTGTGATCGTTTTGGTAATTGCCATTACTGTTTTTATCAATCATTTGAAACCCGATTATAGCGGAGAGATCAAATTAAAAAATATAGAACAAGAAACCACTGTTTATTTTGACGATTATGGCATTCCGCATATTTATGCGCAAAATAAAAAAGATGCCATGATAGCTTTGGGTTATGTGCATGCGCAGGACCGGCTTTGGCAAATGGAATTGATGCGAAGGATTGCACCGGGAAGATTATCAGAACTGTTTGGAAATATTGCATTGAAGAATGATAAATTTTTTGCAGGACTTGGTATTGAAGAAGCATCGGCAAAAGCAATCAGCGAACTTGATAAGAACAGCGAAGTGTATAAATTATCGATGGCTTATTTGGATGGCATCAATCAATTTATAGAACACGGACCAACGCCAATTGAGTTTTTATTGCTTGGTGTGAAGAAAGAAAAATTTGAACTGAAAGATATTTACAATGTTTTTGGATATATGAGTTTCAGTTTTGCGATGGGACAAAAAACAGATCCCTTATTATCGGAGTTACGCGATAAGTTAGGCGATGATTATATTAAAGACTTAGGCATTGTTCCCGATCCAACAAAAACATTAATTAAAAATTCGAAAGAAACTACAGGTAATTACGGTGAGGTTTCGCAGGCAATCACTGATATTTTAAATCAGTCACCCATTCCGCCGTTCATTGGAAGTAACAGTTGGGTTGTGGCTCCCCAAAAAACAAAGAACGGAAAAGTGATTTTTGCAAACGATCCGCATATCGCTTATTCGCAACCATCTGTTTGGTACGAAGCACATATTCAAACACCGGATTATGAAATGTATGGTTATCACTTAGCAGGTGTTCCGTTTCCATTGTTGGGGCATAACCGAAATTATGCTTATGGGTTAACGATGTTTGAAAATGATGACCTGGATTTTTATAAAGAAGAAAATAATCCATCCAATAATAATCAATACAAAACTCCTGACGGTTGGAAAGATTATGAAGTAGTGAAAAAAACGATCAAAGTTAAAAACGAAAAAGATGTTGTAATTGATGTAAGAATTAGTCGCCATGGGCCAATTATGAATGACTTGATTGAAGGTATCAGTCAGAAGCAACCATTGGCTATGTCGTGGTTATTTACACAGCAACCTATTAAAACGCTGGAAGCGGTTTATCAGATTTCTCATGCAAATAACATGGAAGAATTTAAAAAAGGCGTTGCCCTGATAGCCGCACCGGGATTGAATGTTATGTATGGAGATGCCAAAGGAAATGTTGCATGGTGGGCAACCGGGAAACTTTATAAAACTAAAAGTAATGCCAACAGAAATTTTATTTTAGATGGTGCAAGCGGCAATGATGATATTTCCACATTCTTAGATTTTTCGCAGAACCCTTCGGCGGTTAATCCAAAATGGAATTATGTTTATTCGGCAAATAATCAGCCCGATACTATTGCCGGAATTTTATATCCGGGTTATTATGTTCCGGAAGACCGTGCCAAAAGAATTACACAATTATTAGAGCCAAAAAACGATTGGGATAAAGAATCGATCAGCAAAATGCAGACTGATATTACCAATCCGGTTATTCCAGGTCTGATCAAAGAAATTATTTCGGTGATCGATTACACAAAGCTTTCGGCTAATGAGAAAAAAGCAATGGATATTTTACGGACGTGGGGTGGTGCTGCCAATCTGAAAGACGTTGCGCCAACTGTTTATAATAAATTCATCTATCAATTTTTAAAAAATACATACGAAGATGAAATGGGAGAGCAGGATTTTAATCGTTTGCTGAATACTCATCTAATTAAATCGGCAGTTGAATTACAATTAAAAAATGATAAATCTGTTTGGTGGGATGATGTTACTACAAAAAATATTAAAGAAACAAGAGCCGATATTTTAACGAAATCGTTTAAAGAAACAATTTCATTTTTAGAAAATAAATTAGGAGCGGATGTTTCTTCGTGGACATGGAACAGGGTTAGTAGTTTGGAACATCAGCATCCATTGGGAAAAGTGGCTATGCTGCGCCATTATTTTAATGTGGGCCCATTTGAGGTAAGTGGTGCCAATGAAGTGATCAACAACATGATCTCTAATTTTCCGGCTAACAGCGAATACCATGTTCTTGCAGGTCCTTCAACAAGAAGGGTGATCGATTTTTCGGATGTAGAAAACAGCGTTAGTATTTTGCCTACCGGCGAATCGGGAAACCCATTCAGCAAACATTATAAAGATCAGGCCGAGATGTATGTTAAAGGTGAATTCAGAAAAATGAAATTGAATAAAGAAGAGATCATTAAAGCATCAACGAAATTAATTTTTGTTAAAGCCGATTAATTGGTTGAAAAAAATTTATTAAAAGCTTTCTTACAACAAGAAAGCTTTTATATTTTGTATAAGCATTTCAGTTCTCTAAATTCGGATAACTGATAGATGTCATTTTTTATATATTATGGTAGTGTAAATTTGATCTTTTTATCAATCAATAAACAAATACATCAGATTATTTGTTAGAAATGTTGTTTATATTTTTTAAAATTGACGAAATATAAATCTATGGAAGTTAGCAGTGAGTGGTATGATTTCATAATTAACAATAACCCGGATTTTATTTTTTCGATCGATAAATCGGGATGTTTTACAAACGTAAATAATACGCTTTGTGTTATAATGAATTTAACAGCAGATGAGATTATTGGAAAGTCATATTTTGGAATAGGGTTTTCTGAAGAAGCAACAAAACATTTAACAACACTAATTGATAAAGTATTTGCAACAAATACCGGTATAGAAGAAATAATTCCTGATCTGTTCTCAGAAAAAAATCTCCATTCTTACAAACTTATTTTGCATCCTTTACACAACGAGGCAGGTAATAATATTGGAATTGCCGGAATAGGCCGTGAAGTTAAAAAGCTATCAGATCATACAGATATCCAGCATGAGAAAACTAATAAATTTTATTCTGTTATTGAGAATGCACCGGATTTAATCGGGATACATACGCAGGGAAAATTTGTGTTTATTAATGAAGCCGGTATTAAATTACTGAAAGCAAAAAGTGAAGATGATATAATTGGTAAACCGGTTTCGCAATTTGTGCATCACGAATATTTAGACACAGTTAAAAATAGGATTGCACGGATAGAAAAATATCGGACTATAGCTGATTCTATTGAAGAAAAACTTGTTTGTGTTGACGGAAGTTTAATTGATGTTGAAGTAAAGGGTCTACCCATCAAATTCGAAGAAAAGGATTCTGTTTTAGTCGTTGTAAGAGATATTTCGGAACGAATAAAGGCCCGGGAAGCGCTTCTGTTAGAACGTAAAATGTTACGTACCGTAATTGATAATATACCCGATTCTATTTATGTAAAAGATATTCAGGGGCGTAAATTAATTGCCAATCCACAAGATGTAAAATACATGGGGCTTGCATCCGAAGAAGAAGCAATAGGCAAAACCGATTTCGATGTATATTTTAAAACTAATGCAAAAAATTTCAACGAAGATGATGAGTATGTTATTAAGGGCGGTAACTCTATTTTAAATAAAACCGAACATTTCTTAGATAAACAAGATCAGGAACATTGGCTGTTAACCTCTAAAGTGCCGTTGCGTAACGAAAAGAATGAAATTATTGGTTTGGTTGGTATTGGCCGCGATGTTACAGAACTGCAAAAAATGAATGAGCAGTTAATCGAAAACCAGGAGCGTTTAAATAAAATTATTTTAAGTACTAAAGATCTGGTTTTTGAAGTTGATGCCGATGCTAAAATTATTTATTGTTCGGAAGCTGCCGAAACAATATTGGGCTATAAACCTAAAGAGCTAACCGGAAAAATATTTTTTGATTTTGTGGCTGATGATGGTAAACAAAGAACACTGCGGCATTTTGAGGAATATGTGAAAAACGGACTTAACATTATTGATTTTGAATATTGGGTAAAACATAAAAATGGCCGTAAAGTTTGTTTATTGGTGAATGCATATCCTCAATTCGATAAATCCGGAAACCTGAAAGGATACATTGGAGTTGATAAGGATATTACCGAACGAAAAAAGATTGAAATAAAGCTTAAAGAGCTGAATCAGCAACTCGATACATTAATTGAATCAATTCCTGATGCGATCTTTTTTAAAGATGGTTTGGGCAGATGGCTGATAATAAATGAAGCAGCAAATAAATTGTTTGGTTTGCAAAATTTCGAATGGTATGGAAAAACCGATAAAGAATTACAGGAAGGCCGTCCCGATTATGCCCTGGCCCACAAGTCATGTATTTTATCAGATGAAAAAGCATGGCAGGATGGTAAGCTATGCGTTTGTGAAGAGATAATTGCCGATGAAAACGGGGCCGAACATTATTTTGAAGTAACAAAAGTTCCTTTATATGAAACAGATGGTAAACGTAAGGGACTTGTGATAGTTAGCAAAGATGTTACGGTATTAAGAAAAAGTAAACAAAAATTAGAAGATTCAGTCGAACAGCTGCAAACATTGATTGAATTAATTCCGTATAAAGTTATTTTAAAAGATGGCAAAGGCCGATGGCTTGTAATTAATGAATTGGCAAAAAAACGATACAGTTTAGACGGTATCGATTGGTTCGAAAAAACGGATGAAGAATTAGGGCTTTTACAACAGTCTTTGCATCCTGACTTAACCGAACTGCATAAAATAATTATAGAGCAGGATGAACAAGCCTGGGCTGAAAAAAAGCCATTTACTTTTGAAGCGTTTGGTAAAAAAGCTGATGACACAAATTATATTTATGAAATAACAAAAGTGCCTTTGTTCGAATCAAATGGCGGCAGAAAAGCATTATTGACTGTAATTAATGATATAACAAAACAAAAAGAAGAAGAACAATATCTAAAATTATTAGAAACAGCGATTACCCATACCACCGATGCCATTGTTATTACAAAAGCAAATACGATTGAGTTGCCCGGGCCAACAATCATTTTTGTTAATGATGCATATTTAAAAATGACAGGCTATAAAAAGGAAGAAGTGCTTGGTAAAAATCCGCGTATTCTGCAAGGTATCAATACCGACAGAAATGAATTGAATCGTTTGCGCAATGCTTTGGAAAATAATTTGCCATGCAAGGTTGAATTAATTAATTATAAAAAAAATGGAGAAGAATTTTGGTCGGCCATATCCATTTCA